>OGLJ01002667.1_pt1 | contig 10781 bp, 8 predicted proteins | sample 1572801 | NCBI WGS metagenome assembly OGLJ01 (sample SAMEA2581877, study PRJEB24529) | metagenome | biome: Human gut stool | place: China | collected 2011
CCCGGCGGCGAGCATCTTGGGGATGATGTTTTTGCCGAAGTCCTTGTCGGAGTCCGGATCTGCCTCATCCTCGGTCAGATACTTGCGCAGCACCTTCCAGTCAAAGATGTAGATGCCCATGCTGGCGAGGTCGCTCTTCGGCCGGGCGGGCTTTTCCTCGAACTCGTCGATAAAGCCGTCGGGCCCGACGTTCATGATGCCGAAGCGCGAGGCCTCCTCCATCGACACCTGAATGACCGAGATCGTGCAGGCAGCGCCCGCCTGCTCGTGCGCACGCAGCATCTTGTCATAGTCCATTTTGTACACATGGTCGCCCGAGAGGATGAGCACGCAGTCAGGGTCATACATCTCGATGAAGTCCATGTTCTGATATATGGCGTTGGCCGTGCCGGAAAACCACGACCCGCGCTCCCCCGCGCTCTGATACGGGGGCAGGATGTACACGCCGCCGTCGATGCTGTCCAGATCCCACGCCTGACCGCTGCCGATGTAGCGGTTGAGCAGCAGCGGCTGGTACTGCGTGAGCACGCCGACGGTGTCGATGCCGGAGTTGGCGCAGTTGGACAGCGGGAAGTCGATGATGCGGTACTTGCCGCCGAACGGGATGCTGGGCTTGGCGACCTTCGCCGTGAGCGCGTACAGCCGCGAGCCCTGCCCGCCGGCAAGCAGCATGGCAATGCAGTGTTTTTTCAAGGAATGCGCGCCTCCTTATTTCTCAACTCAGATTGCAGAAAAGCAAAGGGCTTCCCGCGCCGTGACCGGCCGCGCGCCGGCGGGCGGAAAATGCCCCACGGTCGGCTGCGGTGGTTCCGGTGGACGTGGGAAACCCCTGACAAGTGTTCAGTTAAAGCGGCTCATGGCGCGGTCCGCCCCGTCGCGGATGTAGACCGCGCAGGCCTCCGCCGCGCGGGCGGCCGCATCGTTCACGGCGATCTGATCGTCGCCGTGCAGCGTGCCGAGCACCCAGTCGGGCATATCATAGTCCGGGTGCGGGGGCGCACCGACGCCGATACGGATGCGCGGAAACACATCCGTGCCGAGGCCGGCAATGATGCTCTTGAGACCGTTGTGACCGCCGGCCGAGCCCTTGGTGCGGATGCGCAGGCGGCCCGGCTGCAGGTGGATCTCGTCCGACACGACCAGAATATGCTCCGGCGGCACTTTATAAAACTTCGCCGCCGGTGCCACGGCCTCGCCGGAGTTGTTCATATACGTCTGCGGCTTCATGAGCAGCACCTTCTGCCCGCCGAGCTCCGCCTGCGCCGTGAGCGCATGAAAGCGCAGCCGGTCGATGGACACACCGCAGTCCTTTTCCACGGCGTCCGCCGCGAGAAAGCCCGCGTTGTGCCGTGTGCTGCGGTACTTCAGCCCCGGATTGCCGAGAAACACCACCAGCCACTGCACACCGCCGTGATCGGAAAAGAACATCACTCGAACAGCGAGGAGATGCTCATCTCCTCATAGATGCGGTTGATGGCCTCTGCGAACACCGGCGCGACCGGCAGGTAGTGGATCTTGTCGCAGGCCGGCTTGTCCTTCGGATACGGAATGGTGTCGAGCAGGAGCAGCTCGTCGATGACGCTGTCGTTGATGCGATCGATGGCCGGGCCGGAAAGCACGCCGTGGGACGCGCAGGCGAACACTTCCTTCGCGCCGCCGACCTCGACGATGGCCTTTGCCGCGCCGCACAGGCTGCCGGCCGTGTCGACCATGTCATCGAGCAGCAGGCAGGTCTTGCCCTCGACGTTGCCGATGATGTTCATGACCTCGGAGCAGTTGGCCTTCTCGCGGCGCTTGTCCACGATGGCCAGGCCCAGACCCATCTTCATGGCGAACGAGCGCGCACGCGCAACGCTGCCGACATCCGGCGAGACGACGACCAGATCCTCGCGGCCGTAGCCGAAGCGGCGCAGGTAGTGGCTGGCGAACAGCGGCGCGCCGTAGAGGTTGTCGACCGGGATGTCAAAGAAGCCCTGGATCTGCGCTGCGTGCAGGTCCATGGTCAGCACACGGTCAGCACCGGCGATGGTCAGCAGGTTCGCCACGAGCTTGGCCGAGATCGGATCGCGCGCCTTGGCCTTGCGGTCCTGACGGGCATAGCCGAAATACGGGATGACGGCGGTGATACGGCCGGCGGAGGCGCGCTTCATCGCGTCGATCATGACCAGCAGCTCCATGAGGCTGTCGTTGACCGGCTTGCAGGTGCTCTGCACGATGAACACGTCCACTCCGCGGACGGGCTCGTTGATGGAGATGGAGCACTCGCCGTCGGCAAACGCCGTGACCGTGCTCTTGCCCAGGGAGATGCCAAGATTCTTGCAGATCATGTCCGCCAGTTCGGGGTTGGATGAGCCGGTGAACACCTTGATCTCTTTACCGTGTGGAATCATGTCGTAACTACCTCTCTTTTTGAAAAATTCCGCGTCCTGCGCACAGGCGCAAATATCCATGTTTTCATACAAAATCATTATACCAACATTTTTGCCGCTTGCAAAGGGAAACCGGCAAATCGCGGCAAGAAAATTTTCCGCCCCGTGTGGTAATGTTTGTGCAATCTGCCGCCGACCGGCGCCGCGAATCGACACTTTCCATTTCCCGAAGGGTGTGTTATAATAACGGCAATGAAAAACAAGGGGCAGTCCGTGCCCCGGGAAGGGAAAGATATGAGTAACTTTAACGATCTGTACGACCATGTCGCAGCCGACCGCACGCGCGCCATCCAGCTGCTCGGCATTCAGGACATCCGGCGCAAGGCCATCGCCGAGCTGCTGGCGGCCAATGCCTACACCGAGCCCGCCAACATCGACGCCATGACCGAGCAAGAGCGCGAGCAGCACAAGGCCGAGGCCGCCTATGCGCTCGGCCGCCCGCACATCCTCGAGGTCGCGCAGGTGCCCGCGCCGAACAGCGACGAGACCTATGCCATGGCCGTCGGCGCCACGAGCGAGCACCCCAACTGCATCGCCCTGTGCATCCAGACAAAGCTTGAGGAGCTCTACATGTCCGGCATCGTTGAGCGCAGCGCCACGCACCACCCGCGCCTGTTCGTCGTGGCCGCGAACGACGCACCCGACGAGGACGTGCAGGGGCTGAGCGCGGCGCTGGATATGCTGCGCGTCACCTACCCGGATTTCCAGATCGTGCTCAACGAGCGCACGCCAGAGCAGGCCATGCGCGCGGCGCTGTCCGACGAGCTGCGCGATGCACTCGATGCGTGCAAGATCAACAACTCGCAGGAGAATTATCAGCGCCTGACCGCGACGCTGGCCGCAGCGCCGCTCTACTTCCCCGCCCAGCGTCCCGACGGCGCAGCCGCCGAGGCCGACGGGCAGCAGCACCTGCAGTTCGGCAAGGTGCGCACGAACGACGGGCGCACGTTCTTCTGCGCGTTCACCGACCGTGCACGGCTCGTCCGGTGGCGCAACATGGGCAGCGTCGAGCTCGGCGTGAAGGATTACACGTCCCTCGTGCTCTCCTCGAACGACACCGGCATCATCATCGATCCCGGCGTCGGCAGCGGTCTTGCGCTCACGCGCGAAATGCTCCAGACGCTGCAGGCGCAGACGGAATTCATCGACCAGATGCGCGCCGCAGCCACCGAGCTCGGTCTGGACTTTGACGCTGACGCCATTTCCGAGGCCGCCCGGAACATCAACGTCGACGAGCCCGAAAAAACCGAGCGCAAAGAGCGCCGCTGGTTCGGCAAGAAGAAAAAGTAATCCATCCGTCCGGAGAGAGGGAGTCTGATATGAGAAAAACGAAGATCGTCTGCACCATCGGTCCCGCCTGCGACAGTGAGGAGATGCTGCGCGCCATGATGCTCGCCGGTATGAACGTCGCGCGCCTGAACTTTTCCCACGGCACGCACGCCGAGCATCAGGTGCGCATCGACCGCATCAAAAAGCTGCGCACCGAGCTCGGTCTGCCCATTGCCATCATGCTCGACACGAAAGGGCCCGAATACCGCATCGGCACGTTTGAAGACGGAAAGATCACGCTGGACATCGGCGACACCTTCACCTTTACGACCGAGTCGGTCACCGGCAGCAGTGAGCGCGTGTCCGTGAGCTACCCCGGCCTCGCCAGAGACCTCGAAGCAGGCGACACTGTGCTCGTCAACGACGGACTCATCGCCCTGACCGTCACCGACACGACCGATACCGACGTTATCTGCCGCGTCACCGCCGGCGGCGTGCTATCCGACCGCAAAAGCATGAGCTTCCCGAACAAGGTGCTCAGGCAGGACTTCCTGAGCGAGCAGGACAAGCGCGACCTGCTCTTCGGCATTGAAAACGACGTGGACTTCGTGGCTGCGTCCTTCGTGTCGCGCAAGCAGGATCTGGCCGACCTCAACGCCTTCCTGCGCGCCAACGGCGGCGAGGACATCGCCGTGATCGCCAAGATCGAGAATCAGCCCGGCATCGACAACATCGAGGACATCTTCACCGAGTGCACCGGCATCATGATCGCCCGCGGCGACATGGGCGTCGAGGTGCCGTATGAGGAGCTGCCGAGCATCCAGAAGGAGCTCATCGGCAAATGCCGTCTGCTCGGCAAGCGCGTCATCACCGCGACCGAAATGCTCGAGAGCATGACGCACAACATCCGCCCCACCCGCGCCGAGATTGCAGACGTCGCCAACGCCGTCTATGACGGCACGAGTGCCATCATGCTCTCCGGCGAGACGGCGGCCGGCGAGCACCCCGTCGAGGCGCTGAGCGCCATGGCACGCATCGCCGAATACACCGAGGCGCACATCAACTATGCCAAGCGCTTCCCCAAGACGCAGTTTGAGATCCACGACACGCTCGATGCCATCAGCCACGCCACCTGCGGCATGGCCATCGACATCGGCGCAAAGGTCATCACCGTCTGCTCCATCACGGGGCGCACCGCGCGGCTGATCTCACGCTTCCGCGGCCCGACGGACATCATCGGCCTGACCACGAATGAGCGTGCCTACCGCAAGCTCGCCCTCTCGTGGGGCATCACGCCCGTCATGAGCGAGGTGTACGAGAGCACCGACGTGCTGTTTTACCATGCGCTGAAGGTCAGCCGTGCCGTCATGCAGCTCGAAAAGGGCGACAAGGTCATCATCACCGGCGGCATCATCAACGGCCGCAGCGGCAACACGAACACCATCAAGGTCGAGTGCGCATAAGAGCACCGGCGCGCCCGTCAGTGCGTGACCCGCAGACGCAGTCCCACAAACGAGCAAACATCTTCAGCCCCGCGCGAATCCATCGCGCGGGGCTTTCTTTTGCGCATTTTGGTCACATAACTGCATTGACATAATTCGTATGTTGATTCTTGCTTTTTCTGAAATAGCAATCATTTTTATCATGTGTTGGTTGTCATAATATAGTTTTCATAATATCACAATCATGCGAAAACGTGAATCTCGCTGTTGTTCACATAATTCAGTTTACATAAGTTCGTAGTTCTGAATAGCTTTTGCTTACGTTTTAAGCCTTTTTGTGCACAAACTGTTACCATAAAGCAGTTGTCATAACTCTGTTTTTGCAATTTCTGTTTACATAATTTATATTCGCAATAAAGAAAACCGTGCAGAAGCAAGCGCTTCCGCACGGTTTCGGTTGTCATAACATCGGTTTTATGACCTTGTCTTATGCGACTACGTCCTCAAACTGACTGTTGTAGAGCGCCGCGTAAAACCCGCCACGCGCGAGCAGCTCCGCGTGCGTGCCCTGCTCGACGATGCTGCCGTCGCGCATGACGAGGATGCAGTCGGCATTGCGGATGGTGCTCAGGCGGTGCGCGATGACAAAGCTCGTGCGCCCGCGCATGAGGTGATCCATCGCCTCCTGAATGAGCTGCTCGGTGCGGGTGTCGACCGAGCTCGTCGCCTCGTCGAGGATGAGGATGGGGGCGTTTGAAAGCACGGCGCGCGCAATGGTCAGCAGCTGCTTTTGCCCCTGCGAGACGTTCGTCGCGTCCTCGTTGAGCTCCATCTGATAGCCGCCGGGCAGCGTGCGGATGAAGGCGTCGGCGCGCGCGGCCCTGGCCGCCGCGATGACCTCGGCATCGGTCGCGTCCGGGCGGCCGTAGCGGATGTTTTCCAGGATCGTGCCCTTAAACAGCCACGTGTCCTGCAGCACCATGCCGAAGGCACGGCGCAGGTCGCCGCGCGCATAGTCGCGCACGTCGCGCCCGTCGACGAGGATCGCACCGGCGTCCACATCGTAAAAGCGCATCAGCAGCTTGACCATCGTGGTCTTGCCGGCGCCGGTCGGCCCGACGATGGCGACGGTCTCGCCCGCCGGCACATCGCAACTCCAGTCGTGGATGACCGGCTGCTCGGGGTCATAGCCGAAGCGCACGTGGCGGAACGACACATCGCCGCGGATGTGCTCCGCCGGTGCGGGCAGCGCGGGATCGGCGGGCTCCTCCGCCTCGGCAAGGAAGTCGAACACGCGCTCGGCCGCGGCCGCCATGGTCTGCAGCTGCGTGCTGATCTGCGCCAGCTGCGTGATCGGCTGCGTAAAGCTCGCCATATAGCTGATGAACGCCTGAATGTCGCCGATCGTGATCGTGCCGCGTGCGGCGAGCGACCCGCCGAGCACGACCACGCACACGTAGCCGAGCTTGCTGACAAACGTCGTCACCGGCATCATGAGCCCGGACAGAAACTGACTCTTCCACGCCGAGCGATAGAGCCGCGCGTTGATGGCGTCAAACTCCTTTTGCGTTGCCGCCTCACGGTTGAACGCACACACGACATTATGCCCGGCATAGGTCTCCTCGATCTTGCCGTTGATTGTGCCGAGGTTTTTCTGCTGCGCGACAAAGTAGCGCTGGCTGCGCTTGACGATGCGGCTCGTGAGCACGCCCGTGATTGGCAGGACGATGAGCGCGATGAGCGTCATGAGCCAGCTGATGCGCAGCATCATGACCAGCACGCCGATGAGCAGCGTGACATTTGTGACCAGCTGCGTGACCGACTGCGCCATGCCGGAGGACATGGTGTCGACGTCGTTCGTGATGCGCGAGAGCACGTCGCCGACGGTGCCGCGCGCAAAGTAGCGCATGGGCATCCGGTGGATCTTCGCGCTGATCTCCCCGCGCAGGCGGTAGGCAAGCTTTTGCGTGACACCCGCGAGGATCCACGACTGGAAGAAGCTGCACGCGGCGCTGACAAGATAGAGCGCGAGTACCGTCAGCAGGATCTTGCCGATCTTGCCGAAGTCGATGCCGCCGAGACCCGAGAGCTTGCGCCCGAGACCGGTGGCCAGCTCCGTCGTCGCCGTCGAGAGGATCTTCGGCCCGACGATGCCGAAGGCCGTGCTTGCCAGCGCGAGCACAAGCACCAGCGCCAGCGCGAAGCGATACGCCCCGAGGCAGCGCAGGAGCTTTCGCAGCGTGCCCTTGAAATTCTTCGGTTTTTCCGGGATGCGGCCCGGTCCGTGTCTGTGTCCCGCCATGGTCAGCCCTCCTGTCCGAGTTCCGCGGCGCTGAGCTGGCTGAGCGCGATCTCGCGGTAGGTTTCGCAGCTGCGCAGCAGATCGCTGTGTGTGCCGCAGCCGACGATGCGCCCGCCGTCGAGCACAAGGATCTGATCCGCGTGCAGGATCGTGCTCAGGCGCTGCGCCACGATGAGCACCGTCGCGTCGTGCGTCTGCCTGGCCAGGGCCTGCCGCAGCGCGGCGTCGGTCTGGTAGTCGAGCGCGGAAAAGCTGTCGTCAAACAGATACACCTGCGGGTGCTTGGCGATGGCGCGCGCGATCGACAGGCGCTGCCGCTGCCCGCCGGAGACGTTCGACCCGCCCTGCGCCACCGGCGTGAGGAAATGCTGCGGCCGCGACCAGATGAAGTCCTCGGCCTGTGCGGTGGCGGCGGCGCGGATGGCATCCGCCTCCGAGACATTGCCGGCGAACTCGAGGTTCGAGAGGATATCGCCCGTGAAGAGCACGCCCTTTTGCGGCACGTAGCCGAGCATGGCGCGCAGCTCCGCCGGCTGCATGCGGCGCACGTCCACGCCGCCGATGCTGACCGTACCGCCGGTCGCATCGTAAAAGCGCGGGATGAGGTTCAAAAGCGTCGACTTGCCGCAGCCGGTCGAGCCGACAATGGCCGTGACCTGACCGGGGCGCGCCGTGAAGCTCACGTCGTGCAGCACATCGTCCTCCGCGCCGGGATAGCGAAACGACACATGGTCGAATGTGATGGTGGCATCCGTGGGCGCGGGCCCGGCGCTGCGCGGGGCGCGCACGCTCGCTCGCGTGCGCAGGATCTCATCCACGCGCGCCGCCGAGACCTCTGCACGCGGCAGCATCACCGCGACGATCGTGATCATCATGAAGGCCATGATGATCATCGACGCGTAGCTCGAAAAGGCGATCATGTCGCCGATCTGCATATGCCCGGCGTTGATGCTCTTGGCGCCGAACCACTCGATCATGACCGTAACGCCGTACATGATGAGCGTCATAACCGGTCCCATGAACGCCATGGTGCGGTTGACGAACAGCTGCGTGTTCATGAGCGCGGCGCTCGCGGTATCGAAGCGCTCCTGCTCATGCCGCTCGCGGTGGAAGGCGCGGATGACCGGCAGGCCGGTCAGAATCTCGCGGCTGACGAGGTTGACATCGTCCACGCGCTGCTGCATGGCGCGAAACTGCGGCATGGCGATCTTCATCAGCACGCCCACGAGCAGCAGCATCGCCGCGACAGCCAGCGCGATGACCCAGCCGAGCCCGGTCTTTGTGCGCGCGACCATGACGACACCGCCGAGCCCGATGATCGGCGCGTAGAGCACGATGCGCACGAGCATCACGCACACCGCCTGGATCTGCGTGACATCATTCGTGCTGCGCGTGATGAGCGAGGCCGTGGAGAACTTGTCCATCTCGGCCGATGAGAACGACAGCACCTTCCGGAACACCTGCGCGCGCAGGTCGCGCCCGATGGCGGCCGACATCTTCGCGCCGACATAGCTGCAGAGCACCGCCGCCGCGATCATACCGAGCGTGAGCAGGAGCATCTGCCCGCCGGTGCGCAGCAGATAGCTCGTGCGCATATGGTTGACGTTCAGTCCCGCGACGGCGTACTCCGTCTTGAGAAACTGCATGGCTGCGCTGCGCAGAACGCTGTCGGTGAGCACGCCCATGCCGCTCAGCGCCTCCTCGCCGCGCGCAAGGATCTCCTCGCGCGTGATGAGTCCGCCCTGCATCTGCCGGCGCAGGGCAAGTACGGTGTTCGCTCCCTGCTCCGACAGGCGCGCATACATGACCAGCGGCCGGATGAAAACAGGCTCCAGCTCCGGCTGCCGCGCCGTGTCGCCCAGTGTCCAGATGCCGTTGTCATACGTGTAGGCGTCGCTGACCGTCTGCGCGTCCTCGTCCGACAGAAACAGGCGCACACCGTCCATGGTCTTATCGGTAAGCACGAGCGGCGTGGCCGATTCGATGCCGCCGCCCTGAATGCCGGTGTCCACGATGCGGCTCGTGTACGCCGGCAGTGACAGCTCGCAAAACGACTGCGCCACGAGCAGCAGCACGATCACCACAACAGACGGGATGTGTCCGCGCAGGTATTTCATCACCCGCATGGCACGTCCCCCTTCCGCTCCTCATAGATCTGCTGGGCGATCTCGCCCGCGCGGTCGCTCAGGCGCAGCAGCTCACGGGTGTCGTCCTCCCCCATGCGGCGATACACCTCCGCAAGGCACGCGACCGCGGCGTCATACGACGTCTGCACCTCCTCGCGCCCCTGCGCGGTCAGACGCACAACGACACGGCGGCGGTCCGCCTTGTCGCGTGCGCGGGTGATCGCGCCCTTGCGCTCAAGATTGTTGAGCATGGCCGCGATGCGCGCCGTGCTCAGCTCGAGCAGCATGCTCAGCTCCCCCGCCGTGCGGCCGTCCGCCCCGGCGTGCAGGCAGCCGAGCAGACGCATCTCTCCCTGCGAAAACACCTGACTGAGATCCTCGCGGCGTGCGTTGTTGAGGATCATGGCGCGCACCTGTTCGCGCGCGATCTGTTCAAAGAAATCCATAGAATATCGCTCCGTTTCTCCGGCAGCAGCGGATGGGCTGCATTTTGACTAACACCGTTCCCTATTACCATTCGATCATACAGGCTCCCTGCCCCGCTGTCAAGCACAGCGCAGATGTTTTGCAGAAAATGTGAAAAAATCGCCCCTCTGACGAGGGACGATTTTTATATGCATACTTTGTTCAGTCCGTGGGCTCGAAGGCGCGGTCGAACAGATCCGTGACCTCCTTCGACGGGGCCTTGCTGCACAGCGACACGATGACCGCCGCAAGCAGGCCGCACAGGAAGCCGGGGATGATCTCATACAGGCCGGTGCTCGAGGACAGGAACGCATACCACACGGCATCGACCACGAAGCCAACGCACACACCCGCGATCGCGCCGGAGTATGTCAGGCGGCGCCAATAGAGCGAGAGCAGGATGACCGGGCCGAACGCGGAGCCAAAGCCCGCCCATGCACACTCGACGAGCGCCATGATGCCGCCGCAGTTCGGGCTGGCAGCGATGAAGAACGCAACGACGGAGATGAGCATGACGATGACGCGGCCCGCCCACTGCATCTCATGGTCGGTGGCGTCCTTGCGGATGACCGGCTTGTTGGTCGGGATCTCGATGACATCGAGCTGATAGGTGTGGCGGAACTCCTCCTCCTCGGTCAGCGCGGTACCGGTCATGCCGGACAGCTTGCCGTACAGGCGGAAGTAGTTCTGGAAGGTGATGGTCGCGAGGGTCTTGCTCTCGTGCTGGACCTTGACGCCCTCCTTCGCC
>OGLJ01002673.1_pt1 | contig 10755 bp, 5 predicted proteins | sample 1572801 | NCBI WGS metagenome assembly OGLJ01 (sample SAMEA2581877, study PRJEB24529) | metagenome | biome: Human gut stool | place: China | collected 2011
ATTCTCCCGTATACTGGACGATTACGAAAACAATAAAGATCTTATCTCTGAAAACGATATTCTCTGGAAATATAAATGGATATGCGGAGCAGCTTTCGACGTACCTGAGGTATCCCAATCACAGATAGATGCCATACTGGAAGATTTTAAAATCCGCACGTTGCGCAACGGATATTCGGCCCGTGCATACTATCATCTCTTATTCCTGCATTACAACAGAATGCGGCAGTATGATTTGGCTAAAGAATATGCAGACAAAATGCTAAGCGAAAAGTTAGATGACATGATGTGTGAAGCTTGCGAGCTGAATCTTCTGTTAGATTATTACCTGGAAACAGGACGGTTTGACGAAGCCTATCAGCGTGCACAACCGCTTATTAATAAACAAGTCACTTGTTATGAAGCTAATTTAAGAGCATTTCTTAAACTCGCTTATTATGCACAGAAAGCCGGAAAACCTGAAATAGCTTCCGATATGTGTGCCCGTGCAGAAGAGGCATTGGCAGGGCGGGAAAAAGACGAATACCTGTTACTTTATATCGGACAATTTATTATCTATAACTTTATGGTCAACCCACAACGTGGCTGGGAATATGCCGAACGTTGTATCCCCTGGAGTCTGAGAACAAGTAAATACAAGAAGTACCGTTTTGGTTGTGACATGACCGAAGCCCTGAAATATGAATCACGCCCGGAAGTGAAACTGGAGTTATCGGAAGAATTCCCGCTCTATAATGATAGTGGGATATATAATGTGGAAGAATTACGTACTTATTTCTATAACCAGGCAAAAGAGCTGGCACAACAATATGACGCACGCAATGGAAATAAAGGACATATGGAAAGGTTAGAATATTAATTTAATAATGTGCCGATATGCACATCGGCACATCCTCTTATTTTCTACAATACCTTCGATCTCAAATTATCAAAACAGGTATTATCTTCTCTATGGAAAATACCCGAAAAGATATCTAAACGCATTCCACAAGTTATAATTCTGTCTTTATAGCATTGATTAACAAGCTATTGAAAACATGCATTCTTTGTATTACAAGAGTACGTACTTAAGTATGTGTTAAATGTACACTTTTATACCCCAAAAGTACGTACTTTATGTATACAAAAGTGTACACTTTTGCATGTGTAAAATCTATAGTTAAAGAATAGTGTTAATTGTGTTAATGAAAAATAGATGATAAAGCTATATTTTATTGATCGTTTTGTGACCAGCTAACATCGGTAGATTCAATTTTTTTCATTTCTGAATTAAATAGTAGTGTTTTTAGAAGATTATTTTTATCTTTGTCTGTTGTTTCTTACTATTTATATATTATGATAGGGTACGTATGACTAAGAATTATAACGATTTAGGAGTTGAATTCAAGTATCTGATAGTAAATGATATGGATCGCAAGTTCGGTTTGTGGGTCAATACTGTGGGTTTTCAGTCTATTTTGCCGGACTCCCCTTATCCATTGAAAAATCATCCTTCCGGTTATTTTTTTAATACCAGCAAAGGTCGTATTCTGCGCGAATATCAAATAGTATATATAACGAAAGGACGAGGCTTATTTACTTCGGAAACAACCCCCGAAAAGCAAGTTTGTAAAGGACGGTTAATGGTGCTTTTCCCGGGACAATGGCATACGTATCACCCTTATCAGCAAACCGGCTGGAATGAATATTATATTGGTTTTGAAGGCCCGGTAGTTAATAATTTGTTCGGAGAGGGCTTCTTATCTAAAGACAATCAAGTTCTTGAAGTTGGATTAAATGAAGAGTTGGTTTCGCTCTTCTCCCGTGCATTGGAGATTGCAGAGCAGGATAAGATTTCAGCTCAGCAATATCTTTCGGGTATTGTAATGCATATGCTTGGGATGATTCTTTCTATTTCGAAGAATAAGATTTTTGAGGTAGGAGATGTAGACCAGAAGATTGAACAAGCTAAAATTATTATGAATGAAAATGTCTTTAAGGATATTGATCCGGAGGAATTAGCAATGAAACTGAATATTAGTTATTCGTGGTTCCGCAAGGTGTTTAAAGACTATACGGGCTATGCTCCGGCAAAATACTTCCAGGAATTGAAATTACGCAAAGCAAAACAACTGCTGGTGGGGACCTCCCAATCAGTTAAAGAAATTTCTTTTATGCTCGATTACAAATCTACTGAGCATTTTTTCTCATTATTCAAAAAACGTACAGGTTTTACTCCGTTGGAATATCGCTCTTTTGGACGCGAAACGGATGTTTCAGAAGAAGAAATCGATTAAATCAAAAAGGACAGTTGAAAATCAGAATGATTATTAACTGTCTCTTTTTCTGCTGTTTTATGGCTTAAAAAGCGCATATTTTCTTAAGGAAAATCGAAAATGAAAGTGTTTCTGTCAAAAGTTGTATATCTGTAGATTATAAGACCCCTTATATTTGCAGACACAAAATCTGTGTTCGATAACGGAGCATGCTTTGTTAAACTTGAATTTATTTATTATCAAATTATATATTAATAATCTATGAGAATCTTACGCAAAAACCTCTGCTTATTGATGCTTCTGTTAATAAGCTGCCCTCTAAGCATTTTTGCTCAGAACAAGACAATTACCGGTACGGTTCGCGATGCGATGGACGTGGTGATTGGTGCTTCTGTAACTGTGAAAGGCAACAACTCTGTCGGTACGATTACCGATATTGATGGTAATTTTAAACTCTCGGTACCCGCTTCTGCCAAGGAGTTGGTTGTTTCATTTGTAGGCTATGACAATCAGACTGTATTAATCGGCAGTAAAACTCACTTTGATATTACATTAAAAGAATCCAGTGTGATGCTGGACGAAGTAGTGGCTATCGGTTATGCGAAAGTAAAACGTAGAGATCTTACAGGAGCTACCTCTTCTGTTTCGGCAGGGGAATTGGCAGCTGTACCTGTAATGACTGCAGCGCAAGCCTTGCAAGGTAAAGCAGCCGGTGTGAATATCGTGACTGCCGGTGGTGCACCGGGTGCAAAAGTGGAAGTGACGGTGCGTGGTGGTACCTCTATTACGCAAAGTACCAAACCTCTTTATATTGTAGATGGATTTGAGATGGAAGATGCACTAACAAACATTGACATTAATGATATTGAGAATATCGATATCTTGAAAGATGCTTCTTCTACGGCTATTTATGGGGCGCGGGGTTCAAACGGTATTATTCTGATTACTACAAAATCGGGGAAGAAAGGCAAAACACAGGTGACTTATAATACTTATTTCTCGTTTGACAAACTTTCCAAGAAACTGGATATGATGTCTAATGCTGAGCAGTTTACAAAATATCAGTATGAGTTGGCAGCACTTCAGGGTGGATTGGCTAACTACAGTAATGTTTTCGATAATAGTTTAGGTGTGGATGCTCCTGATTTTTACACCGGTGCTTATGGTCGTATTGCTGATCGCTATGCCGGAGTTTCTACTCTCGACTGGCAGGATGAGGTTTTTGGTGGCTCTGCCCTGACTCAGTCTCATAATGTAAATGTGACTGCCGGTACAGAGAAAACTCAAGTAATGTTGAGTTACAACTTCAACGGACAGGATGGTTTGCTGGCTAATCATGGTATGAAGAAAAGCGCTTTTCGTGCTAAAGTCAATTCAGAACTTTATAAAGGTGTACGTGTGGATGTGAACACGATGTTTTCTAACAATTCAGTTGATGGTGGCGGTGCTTACTCGGGTATGAAGAATGTATTGCTTCAACCCATTATTGGTGGTACGCTTTTTACTCAGGATGAATTGCTACATACACAGACTTATCCGGACTTTTCTGCCTTGGATTCCACAAACGTTCTCGTATTTATACGGTCAATGCAGGTCTTGAAATTGATATTCTGAAATACTTTACCTGGCGTACAGCCGGTAGTTATACCTGGACAAATTCCAAGTCTACTTCTTTTGCTGATGAAAACTCTACTTCCTATCTGATGGATCAGAATACGGGTATGAATGGTAGCATTGAAAACAAAGAATCTTAGAAATGGCAAATCCCCAATACCCTGAATTATAATCAGACATTTGCCAAAAAACATAAGGTAAATGTATTGTTGGGACATGAAGTCACTTATTCTGAATCTGAAGGAAATAAAATGGAACTTACTAAGTTCCCTTATCCTAATATCTTTGGGTTGGATAAGATTGATAATGCTACCGTAAAATCAAAATCGGTAAGCCATTCGCGTAATGGGATTGTTTCTGCTTTCGCACGTGTAAATTACTCCTTTGATGAGCGTTATTTGTTGACTGGTACGGTTCGTGGTGACGGTTCTTCCAGATTTGCAAAAGGTAACAAATGGGGTATTTTTCCTTCGGTATCCGGTGCATGGCGTATTTCGGAAGAAGGCTTCTGGAAAGATAATAAAGTGGCAGATGTTGTCAATAGCTTTAAGTTGCGTGTAGGTTACGGTACAACGGGTAACTGTAACATTAGCGATTACATGTATGTCACTTCTTTTAAAGAGTCTGATTATCCGATGAATAATACGGTAGGCTCTCCTGTTTATATTGTAGATGAAACTTTAGGAAATAAGAAATTGAAATGGGAGACTATGCGTTCTACTAATATTGGTTTGGACTTATCTTTCTTCAATAGTCGCTTGAATATTACTGCTGAATGGTATAACAACCAAGTAGACAACCTGTTGTTGAAGAGTGTGATTCCTTCTTCAACCGGTTATAAGAATCAATTCCAAAACATTGGTAAGATACGTAACCGCGGTTGGGAAGTTTCAATCAATACGGTGAATATACAGACCAAAGATTTCCGTTGTCATTTGAACCTGGCTTTCAACCGCTCGAAGGTTCTTTCTTTGGAGAACGGGATCGAGAGCAAGACTTTCTCTGTCGGCAGTAACCGTTCGGGTATGGTGAACTATTATGCAAAAGTAGGTGAAAGTTTAGGCGATATGTATGGCTATATTTATGAAGGTGTGTATACAACGGATGATTTTGTTCAGGGTACAGACGGTAAATTGGCGCTGAAAGATGGTGTTGTCAGACCTGAAAAGGGAACACCGCAACCGGGTGATATTAAGTTTGCTGCGAATGGTGTGGATAAAGACGGTAACCCTCAGTTCACTAAAAAAGAGACTAAGATTGGTAATGGTACTCCTGACTGTATTGGAGGATTCAATAATACCTTTAGTTATCACGGATTTGATTTGAGCGTTTTCATGAAATTCTCTATTGGTAATGATGTTTACAATGCCACCAAACACAGTATGAGTCCTTATGCTGCTTTCCAGAATGTACCTACTGAATTTGGCGATCACTACTATCGCATGATCGATCCGCAGACCGGCAAACAGGCTACTACTTTGGAGCGTTATAAAGAACTGAATCCGAATGAGGCTTCTGCCACATGGAATCTGAGTAAAACAAATTCCGGTTATATCACTTATCCTTCTTCATACTATGTGGAAGATGGTTCTTACCTGCGTATTGCACAAGTGACACTGGGCTATACATTGCCCAAAGTATGGCTGAAGAAGTTTATGATTTCTAATGCACGTCTTTATTTCACAGCCAATAATTTGGCAACGATTACCGGTTACTCCGGTTATGACCCTGAGGTTTCTGCTGGCAATGACCAGGTTGTTTGTACGCCGGGATATGACAGTTCTACTTATCCGCGTTCAAGAAGTTACGTCATTGGTCTTAACTTAACATTCTAAACTTAAGCATTATGAAAAAGAGATTATTCAATACAAAAAAGAAATTAGTCATTTTGTCTGTAATGGCACTTTCCATGGGAATGACGTCATGTGCAGACTGGCTCGAAATGCCTTCTTATACATCAGCCGATTCTGAAACAGTATTTAAAAATGAGGAAGCTGCCGAATTATTCGTGACAGGTTGTTATCGGGGGATTATTCCTACCGAAATGGTCTATCAGTTGATGGCAGGTGAAACTGTAACCCACTCCAGTGAGGACGGTACGACTAACAACGGAAAATACAATATTTGTAACTGGTTTTATGATTCAACCTCTCCTTATACCGTAACTACGCTTTACAATGAAGAGTACGGTGCTATTGAGGCAACTAATATTGCCATCAAGAATCTGAATATGATGCCGGAGACTACCAAGCGTAACTCTTTGTTGGGTGAAGCGCTTGCACTGCGTGCTTTTGCCTATCTTAATCTGATTAGCATTTATGGTGATGTTCCTGCAAACTGGCAACCTCTGGAAGATATGGATCCGGATGATGAATCGACTTTCTATCCTAAACGTACGTCTCGTGATGTCATTTATGACCGTATCGTATCAGACTTGCAGACTGCTGCAAATTATATGCCCTGGTTCGAAGAAAGTGGTTTTGCGACTACCGAACGTTTAACCAAACAGAGCACTTTGGCACTGTTGGCACGTGTGGCTCTTTATGCCGGAGGTTATTCATTGCGTTGGAATCTTGAAACGAATGATCCGGCTACATTGAAAGTTTCCCGTCGTAGTGATGAAGCTCGTGTACGTGAACTTTATCAGATAGCCGACAAAGCTTGTAGCGATATCATAGAGCATGGACAGAACTCACTGGTTCAGGCAGAAGGTGGAATGAGTGGCTTTCAGAATTTATGGTATAATTATTGTCAGCGTAAATTCACCAGTTTGAATAAAGAGATTCTTTGGAGTTTGGCACAGTATGGAGCAACGACGAACTCAAAGTTTGGTTTGTATGCACATCCGGGTACCAGAGGTGGTACGTATGGTTCCCGTAAGGCGATGCAATTCATTTTGCCTACTTACTATTTGTCTTTTGAAGAAGGTGATGCACGCCGGGATGTGACTTGTACTTCTTACAGTATTTATTTTCTGGAAGGCGGTGCAAGTAATGATACCTGGGTGGACGTAGGTACTACTTATTCATGTATCATGTCGGGTAAATTCCGTATCCCCTGGTGTGTGGCACCCGAATCTGATGCAAACAAACGTAATGTAAATATTCCTATCATACGTTACTCTGATGTATTGCTGATGTATGCTGAAGCTCAGAACTACTTGAATGGTGCTCCGACTCAGCCAGCTAAGGATGCTTTAAAAGAGATTCGTGATCGTGCCGGTGTAGGGTCGTTACCAATACCTACTGATCCGCAGGAATTTGAGGATGCTTTGGCTCAGGAACGTAAATGGGAATTTGGCGGAGAACTTTCACTACGTACAGATTTGATCCGTATGGGACGTATTGCCAAAGAATTGGCAGCAACAAAACAAGCGATGAAAGACCTTTCTGATCGTAAGAACAAATATGCAGATGTGCCGGTATATCGTTTGTATAAGTTCCATAAAGATGCACAGACTTATGGCGATACTTTCCTGGCAATTGATTATATTGAATTGACCGATGATAACGAAATTGCAGTAGCAAAAGCTGTGCCTACCAATAAAGCTGAATATGATGCATTCCAGACTAAACTGGCTGAAATTGTTCGTGCACACGGCATTGCAGTAAATGCAGGCGATAAATGGTACCCGGTTAATATGTTTGAAGCCTATACCAGCACGTTCAATGGTAATGCTCGTAAGGCTGTAGGCTTTGGCAAAGGCTTCAATGCACTGCAAATTGGTAAGATCATTTATCAGAAACCTACAGGCTCTGCAGAAAACGGTGGTAAATATCCCGACTGGATTGAAGCTGCTGACGGTAGTGACGGTCTTTACTATGGCTATAAGGAAAACTGTTCAGAATTGTTGCCTTTTGCAGCTAAGTCTGCCGGTCATCCACTGGTTGACAATCCGAATTTGACACAACATCCCGGATATAAATAATCAATTCTTTCTTTTGTGATTTAAGTTCACAATAAATCAGATCCTCTGTCGCTAATCTATTTCGGTGGCAGAGGATTTTTTTCTCCGATAGATTCTTTATAGGTGTCTTTGGGTGGTCAGTAAAGCAAATCTCTTAGTCTTTCTGCCAATCTGTACAGAGAAAAATCCTATAGAAACCTTTATCTTTGTACTCATCAACATCCTGAATTTTTATCAACTATATTAAATACCATGAAAAAACTGTTTTATTCTTTGCTTGCATTGACATTGGTAAGCTGCGGTTCGAAGAAGCAAACGCCCATTGACCGTGAGGCACTTGTTAATCGCAATTCTCCTCAGGTAACAGCTTTTGATTCTCTTGCATCCCTGTCAGTTGGAAACGGTGAATTTGCATATACTGTAGATGCTACCGGTTTGCAGACATATCCGGAGCTCTATACAAAAGGTGTACCTTTAGGTACACAAAGCCAATGGGGGTGGCATGAGTTTACCAATCCGGAAGCTTATAAACATGAAGAAACCCTGAAAGATTATGATTTTGGCCGTGGCCGCATGGAACCTTATTCCGTACAGTTCAATGAAGCAGGACGTCAGAAAGAAGCAGCCAACTGGTTTCGTGTGAATCCACATCGTCTTCATTTAGGGATGGTAGGTTTTGATTTTGGACGCGACTCTTCCTCACTTTCGCAGATTACAGATGTGAAACAGACACTTGATCTCTGGAAAGGAGCTGTCAATAGTAACTTCAAGTTAAATGGGACTCCCGTTGAAGTACAAACGGTTTGTCACCCCGAAGCAGATATGCTGGCAGCCGTTGTTCGTTCTGCTGCACATCCGGCTGTGAACTTCCGTTTTCCGTATCCGACAGGCGGACATTGTGATGATGCCTGTAAGTGGGATGCTAATGATAGACATTCTACCACTATTGTTAGTCAAGATGGGCAACAGGTTGTGCTGAAGCGCACGCTGGATGCTACCACTTATTATGTTACGATTCGCTGGGAAGGTAAAGCTCTCTTTGGCGAAAAGGATAAAAATTACTTTGTGCTTACTCCCGAAGAAGATACATTGGCTTTTACTTGTGCTTTCACACCGGAAGGAGCCTCTACGGAGACTGCAACTGCAGTACAAACCGAACAAAAGGCTGCTGAATATTGGACTGCTTTCTGGAAAAATGGTGCGGCAGTTGATTTTTCTGCCTGTACGGATACCCGTGCCAAGGAATTGGAACGCCGTGTGGTATTGAGTCAATATCTTCTTGCTATCCAATGTGCCGGAACAACCCCTCCACAAGAGACTGGGCTGACTTACAACTCTTGGTTTGGCAAGTTTCATCTCGAAATGATTTGGTGGCATCAGGCTCAGTTTGCATTGTGGAACCGTGCAGAATTGCTTGATCGTACATTGGGTTGGTATGAAACAGTAGAACCTGTTGCCCGTGAAATAGCTCGTAGACAAGGTTTCGATGGAGTACGCTGGATGAAGATGACCGATCCGAGTGGGACAGAAGCACCGTCTAAGGTGGGTAGTTTCCTGATTTGGCAACAACCGCACTTTATTTATCTGGCCGAATTATTGTATCGTAATCATCCGTCGGATGAAGTGATAAATAAGTACAATCGACTCGTACAGGAGACTGCTCAGTTTATGTATTCCTTTGCTACATATGATGAATTGGAAGGCCGTTTTGTATTGAAAGGAGCCATTCCGGCACAAGAAACGCTTCGGGCTGCCGAAACTGTAAATCCTCCTTTTGAGTTATCATATTGGCATTTTGCCATGGAGACAGCGCAGAAATGGCGTGAACGTGCCGGCGAAAAACGTAATTTAGAGTGGGATGAAATGATTGATAAACTTTCTCCATTGGCTTATAATGAAGATAAGTTGTATTTGGCTGCCGAAACAGCAACTGATACTTACAAAGATATTCGTTTTACTTCCGACCACATGGCGGTACTGGGTGCTGTGGGTGTTTTGCCGATGAATAAGCTGATTCGCGACGACTATATGAAAAATACTCTGCACTGGATATGGGACAACTGGAACTGGGGTAAGACCTGGGGATGGGACTATCCTATGACGGCTATGAATGCAGCCCGTTTGGGTGAACCGGAAAAAGCAGTGGGTGCTTTACTGATGGATAAACGTACCAATACGTACTTGGTGAATGGACACAATTATCAGGATGGCCGTTTGCGGGTTTACCTGCCGGGAAATGGTGGTTTGTTAACCGCAGTGGCCATGATGTGTGCTGGTTGGGATGGTTGCCAGACAGAGAATCCGGGCTTCCCGAAGGACGGAACGTGGAATGTACGTTGGGAAGGACTGAAGCCGATGCCGTAGAAATAGTGATGAGTGATTAGTGATAAGTGATTAGTGCCGTGCGGGATGACAGCGCAGCCTACTAACCACTTATCACTAATCACTCATTAACAATCACCAATCACTCATTAACAATCACCAATCACTACTCACTTATCACTACTCACTAATCACTACTTTCATGCTTCGATATTTATCTTTTATGTTGTTAGTCTTTTTCGGTTTGTCGTCTGGTTGTGTTATGGCACAGGGGGCGGTGAAACGAATAGGCGACTTTATTGAATCAACTTCTTATAATGATCATAAGCGTGGGGCTGCCCGTAGCCTGCAGTATCGTCCCGAAGGGGACGATTTTGTTTGTGTGAACGGTAAGAATCGTTATACCCGCGCACTTTATGGTAGCTCTTCTGCTTTTCGCTTGGAAACAAGTGACCGTCCTGTGTTTGCTACCTATGATAAGCGAAATAGTAAAAACATCCGTTTCAGACTTTCTATACCTGCTGATTACTCAGTGATGCTGGATTCTGTGGCTTATTGTGAGGCACGTTACACACCTGGACGCCGGACATATCATCTTACAGATCCGAATTGGGGGAAAGGAGAACTTCGTATTTCTGCCTTGGCTTTGCCGGAGGC
>OGLJ01002674.1_pt1 | contig 10754 bp, 3 predicted proteins | sample 1572801 | NCBI WGS metagenome assembly OGLJ01 (sample SAMEA2581877, study PRJEB24529) | metagenome | biome: Human gut stool | place: China | collected 2011
TGTTCCACAACTACTTCGGCCCCTTCAACGAGGGCTTCCAGTACGTCCCGGCGGGGGATATCGAAGCGCTGCAGGAACTGGTAGACCGCCACACCTGCGCCGTGATGATGGAACTGATTCAGGGCGAGGGCGGCGTGATGGCGCTGGACCCGGACTATGTACAGGCCGTGCGCGCTTTGTGCGACGAAAAAGACCTTGTGCTCATCGTGGACGAAGTGCAGACCGGCGTAGGCCGCACCGGCACCTTCCTGTGCTGTGAGCACTATAACCTCAAGCCGGACATCGTCACCCTTGCCAAGGGGCTGGGCGGCGGCTTGCCCATCGGCGCGGTGCTGATGAATGAAAAGGTAGCCGAGGGCATGGGCCCCGGCACCCACGGCTCTACCTTTGGCGGCAACCCGGTGGTCTGCGCCGGTGCCAACGTGGTGGTGGACCGTCTGGACCAGAGCTTCCTTGCACAGGTCAGCGAGCGCGCCGTACAGCTGCGCACCGGCTTGGCAAAGCTGCCCCACGTCAAGAACATTTCCGGCATCGGCCTGATGGTGGGTATCGAATTCTTTGATGTGCAGGCTGCGGATGTGCTGGCTGCCTGCCGTGAAAAGGGCCTGCTGGTGCTTACCGCAAAGACCCGGCTGCGTCTGTTGCCGCCGCTGACCGTCTCCGAACACGAGGTAGACATGGCGCTGGAGGTGCTGGCCGAGGTGCTGGGCACGATGGAGCCGACGGCTCCGAAGGAGCAGGCATGAAAAATCTGCTGAAAATGAGCGACCTTTCCCCCGCCGAGCTGACCCACATTCTGGATGTGGCAGACCAGCTGAAAGCGGACTGCAAGGCGGGCCGCACCGCCCCGCTGCTGGCGGGCAAAAGCGTGGCGCTGCTGTTCTCTAAGGCGTCCACCCGCACCCGCACCAGCTTTGAGGTGGGCGTGTACCAGATGGGCGGCCTTGGCAACTATATGAACACCGCCGAGCTGCAGGCCGGGCGGGGCGAGCCTTTGCGGGACACCGCCCGGGTGCTGGGGCGCTACTACGACTGCGCCGTCTGGCGCACCTACCGCCAGCGGGACTTGGAGGAACTGGCCGAGCTTTCTGGCATTCCGGTGATCAACGGCCTTACCGACTACGCACACCCCTGTCAGGTGCTGGCTGACCTGATGACCATCCGGGAGCGCCGGGGCACGCTGGCAGGGCTGAAGCTCTGCTTTGTGGGCGACGGCAGCAACATGGCCAACAGCCTGATCGTGGGCGGCCTTTTGGCGGGGATGCAGGTATCCTGCGTCTGTCCTCCGGGCTACCGACCGGCAGCGGATGTGCTGATGTTTGCCCACAAATACGGCAATGCCTTCCACCTGACCACCGACCCCGCCGAGGGCCTGCGGGATGCGGACATCGTGGCCACCGCCGCATGGAACACCACCGCCCCCGGCACTGCCGAGAGCGAGCAGCGCCTGCGGGATTTTGTGGGCTTCCAGCTCACCGGCCGTCTGCTGGAAAACGCAAAGCCCAACGCGCTGGTGCTGCACTGTCTGCCCGCCCACCGGGGCGAGGAGATCTCCACCGCCCTGTTCGAGCAGCACGCGGACGAGATCTTTGACGAGGCGGAGAACCGTCTCCACGTCCAGAAAGCCGTGCTGGCGGTGCTGCTGGCGGGCAAGTAAAACGCTTTTGAATGCCCGCCGCGTGTGCTTTGGGCATAAAGAGCGGAAAGAATATTTTGTATTGCAGTTCCGAAACGCCTGCGGGCGTTTCGGAACTGCTTTTTTATGGGAGCGAAGCATACCCCCCCCCGTATCGTGATTTTGCCCATAATTTTGCACCTTTTTTTGGCAGGTGCTGCCCGCAAAAGCGCTTTATTTCCTTGAATTTTGGCGCTATACTCAACTTGGCATTTTTGTCCGTTCCGGCTGTTCCGTTTGGGGGTATAGCCGGACAAATCAACCGACAAAGGAGAGGATATCATGAAAAAACGCATCGTGAGCATGATACTGGCACTCAGTATGGTGCTCTCCATTCTCCCGGTATCTGCATTTGCAGATGCAGGGGCAGGGCTTTCTTCCGCGGCGGCGGAAGAGACCAACAGCATCACTTACAGCTCGGAAGACGAGCATGAGGCTGTTGGTACGAACTCTGAAACAAAAAATCAGGTGGTCAAGATCAAGATCGGTACGAACGGTCTGCCCAAGGCAGCGTCCGGTACCGGCTGGAGCTTTGACGAAACTACCGGGCTGACCATCACCGGCGTTGCCATCACCGGCGTTGAAAATACAAATATAGAGTACATTCTGGACGGCCCGGTCAGCTGCGATGTGACCATCTGCAATGCCGCCGGTGTTACTGTGTATCTGTTGAATGGCGTGGTCACGCGCAAACTCCGTATCAACGCCGACAATATGTACGGCGTCTACGTTCTGGGCGGCAGCTACGCCGATGTGGAGCTGAATCTGGGCACCATTGACGGCGGCACCTACGATAAGCTGACCGAGAACGGCGGCAATGTCCGGGGCGGCTTTTTCCGCGATATCTCCGGCCTGAGCGCCAGAACGCAGCAGCAGGCACACCAGCTGCTGCTGCCGAAAAACTGCACCCTGAACGGACAAAAGGAAACAAAAATCTATATCATCAAGAAGTATAACTATTCCGGTAACGGGAACGATCTGGAACTGGCAGTGGAAAGCGACACCGGCTGCGATGCATGGGCGGTAGTCTCTACCGGCGGCAGTGCCATGGCGCTGCCTGCAGGCACCCAAAACTACCCCTTCACATACTTTGGCTCTACGATTGCCACGGTCAGCATCAGCCATGACGGAAAAACGCTTTCCGCCAGCTTTAACATGATCCCAGCGCAGGACGACGCACCCATGAAGCTGGTTCCTGTGGTGCTTGGCACCACCACAGAACTGCACTTTAACAGTAAAGGTCAGCCCGACCTGAACGGCGTGACCTATGTGGACAGTCTGGACGAGGACACGGACGCAAAGCTGCACCGTGTTTACATGGGCAACGGCTGGGGTTATGACTGCTACCCCAACGACAGCAGCAAGGAAAGCACTGTGCAGATCCTGAATCAGGGCGGCGCAGACTTCGACTTCAGCGCGCGAAGCGATGGCTCCATCAACTGCTATGTCGAGATCACCAATGCCAATGTTACCGGCGGTGAGTTTGGCAAAAACGGCCGACTGAATATCACCAGCGGTAAGATCAGCGGCGGCACCTTCCACAGTGTCAGCGCGGGCATCAGCTCGATCAACGGGAACGGTGCGGTCGAGATCACCGGCGGCACCTTCGATTCCCTGTTCTGCAATGGCTCGTGCTCTATTGCCAATGCGGTGATCCAAAGCTGCAATTTCAACACCTATGGCAATAACACCTACACCATTTCGGATACGGTTCTGGGCGAACTGCCTGACGGCATCCAGAAGCTGCTGGCCGATGGACAGCGGCTCAGCACGCTGGTGGTGCGCAACGGCGGTGTGACTGCGATGAACGGCAGAACTCTGCCTCTTTCCACCAATATCATCTATCTGGTGGGCGCAGGCAGCGCAGAACTTACCCTGAACACCGATGTGCTGAGCATCAACGATGCACCGGTCAGCAGCTACAACGCCAACACCTCTGCCGACGGCAAGGTGCTGCGCATTACCGGCAAGAATGACGGCGCAGAGATCTTTGTGAATAAGTCCACCGATCCAAGCGACCTCAAGCCCCTGCGCATTACCGAAGAGGGTCTGCCCGACCTGACCGGCGTGACCGGTGTGCCGGTGAGCGGCGGGGGCATGACGGCTAACCTCTATGAGGGTCTGGGCTGGAAGTACGCCACCATGAAAGAGAACGGAAGGACACGCGCGGCGCTTTACATCACCACCCCGGACGGCAACCCGGTGGATCTTACTTCGGATACCATCAACCCCTATCATGTGGCTATTGCCACCGAGCAGATCTCGCTGGCAAATGTGACCGTCACCGGCATCGTGGCAGAGGGCTCTGTTGGTGCGGAGAACACCATCATTCAGGACGGCACCTTCCAGAAGGATGTCTACGCGGATGACAACAGCACCATCGCAGGCGGCACTTTCCAAGATGTCGTCCGCGCTTATGGTACGATCACCGGCGGCTCATTCATCGCTGAGGTCCAGCTGAACAAGAACAGCGAGGTCACCGGCGGCGTGTTCCACGATGTCCAGCTGCCGAACTATGCCTCGGAGAAAACGGTCATCCAGAATGCCGTGATCCTTGGCAGCCTGACGGGTAATAGCAGCGAGGCCGCTGTTTCCAATACGGTAAGCTGCGGCTATATTGAAAGCAAATACCTTGCCGCCGGTCAGCAGCAGAGCAAGCTGATGATGACGGACGGCACTGTGGAACGCCTCAACGACTATGCCGCAGCAACAGACGCGGTTTACCTTATCGGTAATGTCAAGGCAGAGATCCGCTTCAGCAATACAGTCACGAACATCAACGGTGCGGAAGCCAGCAATTACAACGAGGGCACCTCTGCCATTGACCGCTCGCTGACTATCACCGCCAAGAATGACGGCGAGCCTATTGTGGTGAACATGGCCGCCACCGGAAAGCTGCCCTTCTCTTCCCTGAGCAAGAGCGACTTTGACATCGACTGGAGCACGCTCGTCCCGGGCATTACCTGCAAAAAGGATGGCGTGGGCAAATTGAGCCTCGTCTATGTGCGCACCTCCGACAACAAGGTGTTTGCAACCTACCCGCCGTATGACGAGTACGGCGTCTACAAGCAGCGCATCGTAGCGCAAGAGGGCGACAAGTACACAGAAGGCTCGCTTGAGATCGGCGAGGTGGTACGCAAATATACCCCGAGCAGAGCCGACTTTGCGTATGACTCCAAGACCCAAACTGCAACCTATAACGGCAAGATGTATTTTGACGATGCCCCGCTGTATTCTATCCAGTATGTCTCGGAGGATGGCTCGTTCCCGTCTGCAACGAAGCCTACCAAAGCAGGCACCTACTCTGTCTACATCGTGGTGAATGATAGTGACCACTACTATGGCGCCCAGTACAAAGTGGACACCTATGTTGTGCCCGAGCCGACCAAGCCGAAGTATTACTACTACTGGAATGCTCAGGAAGGCAAGGCGCATAATGAGGGCGATAAGATCACCCTTAGCGTTGACAAGCAGGAAGGCAATAACGTTATCTGGAAGATCGAAGGTCTGGCAGAGGATGCGTATACCATCACCGATACCGGCACGCATATCGAACTCCAGTTCTCCATGCCCAGCAATGACGTGCGGGTGACGAACCGCTATGAGCCGATCTACTACACCTTGACCGTGGACGGGAAGGAAGAACGCCGTGCATTTGGTAAGGAAGTCACGTTTACCGCACCCGAGAAGGGAGGTCACACCTTCACCGGTTGGGAGGTAGATGGCGTGCCCGAGGGTACGGACACCAGCAAGGCAACTATCACCTTCACGATGCCCGCAAACAACGTCACGATGACCCCGCAGTACAAGAAGAACACCTACACCCTGACCGTGGATGGGAAGGACGAACCGCGTGTCTTTGATGAGGACGTTACGGTTATTGCACAGCCGGTGGAAGGCAAGACCTTCACCGGCTGGAAAGTGACCGGTCTGCCCACTGACGTGGACACCAGCAAGGCGACCATTACCTTCAAGATGCCCGCAAACAAGGTTACGCTGAAGGCAGAGTACACCGAGAACGCTCCCGAGACCTATGAGCTCAAGGTCACCGATGCACAGGTCACCCTGAAGGACGGCGGCGCTGTTGCCGACCTGACGACTGTACCTGTGGGCACAGAGCTCGTTGCCACCGCACCCGAGAAGGAAGGCTACACCTTCGACAGATGGGAGAAGGAAGGTCTGCCCGCTGATGCAAACATCGACGGTGCGACCGTTACCTTCAAGATGCCCGCAAACAAGGTCACGCTGAACGCGAAGTATATCGCAAATGCTCCCGAGACCTATGAACTCAAGGTCACCGATGCACAGGTCACCCTGAAGGACGGCGGCGATGTTGCCGACCTGACAGCTGTGCCTGTGGGCACAGAGCTCGTTGCTACCGCACCCGAGAAGGACGGTTACACCTTCACCGGTTGGGAAGTGACCGGTCTGCCCGCTGACGTGGACACCACTAAGGCGACCATCTCCTTCACGATGCCCGCAAACAAGGTCACACTGAAAGCACAGTACACCGAGAACGCTCCCAAGACCTATAAACTCGATGTCTCCGATGCAACGGTCACCCTGAAGGACGGCGGCGCTGTTGCCGACCTGACAGCTGTGCCTGTGGATACAGAGCTCAAGGTCATCGCAGACGAGGACACCGAGACCAGCGTGTTCAAGAACTGGAGCTGCACCGGTCTGGAGCTGACCGAGGAGCAGAGCACTGCCCATGTGCTGGAGTTCAAGATGCCCGCTCAGGATGTGAAACTGACTGCTGTGTTTGAAGTTCCTGCTACTCCCGATCCGGATCCCACTCCCGATCCTAAGCCGGACCCGGACCCCGATCCGGAGCCTACTCCCGATCCTAAGCCGGACCCGAACCCCGATCCGGATCCCACTCCTGATCCTAAGCCGGACCCGACTCCCGATCCGGAGCCTACTCCCGATCCTAAGCCGAACCCGAACCCCGACCCCACCCCCGCACCCGGCGGTGACAGTGACGGCGGCGGTGCTATCGTAATGGTGGCCGCTGTGGGCAGCGCAGCCATTGGCGCAGGTGCCTACATTGTTGGCACTACCGCCTACCTGAAGAGCGTCCTGCCCGAGGGCATGGCCATCCCCGCTAACCGCCAGCAGCTGGCAGTTGCACTGTGGACCGCCGCAGGCAAGCCCGCTACCCAGAGCACTGCACTGTTCAACGATGTGGCAGCAGATGCCGCAGAGCTGCAGGCCATCCGCTGGGTCGTGGATACCGGCCTGATGTCCGCACAGGACGGCAGCTTCAAGCCCGGCAGCCGCGTGGGCCGCATGGAAGTGATCCGCACTTGGAAGACTTACCAGCAGCGCGGCTAAAACCGCTGCCCCTTAACCCCTTATAACCCCGCAGGGACTGCTGCACAGCGCTGTGCGGCAGTCCCTTTTTTGCGTCCCAAAAGGGTGCGCAAGGGCTTTTTTGGGGTTTTTCAGGGCGATTCGATGCATTTCAGGGGCCATTCACGCAGAATTGCTCCACTTTTGCCGCCGTTCGTGGTATACTACAGGCACAGAGCAATACTCTGTTCAATATGCCATTCCCATAATTCCTATAGAGCAGAAAACCGTCCGGCAACCGCAAGCCGGGCGGTTTTCTGTTTTTTGCGGGTGCGCCCGGCGCGCCGGGTCGTTTCAGCGCATTTGCGGGGCGATTCATGTCCAAAACCGTCCAAAGAGGGCAAAACGTGGTACACCGGGTACAACAAAAAGCGCCCGGCTTGGAAGGGCGCTTGAAAAGGAGAGGATCTTATGCAAAAACGGCTCATCAGCATGGTTCTGGCGCTGAGCATGGCACTGACCGCAATGCCGCTGCCCGCCCTTGCCCAGAGCGCCCCGCCCGACACCGCCAGCGCCGCTGCACTGGCAGAGGAAAACGGTGATGTCACCAATATCTATACAAGCAATTCCTCCGGTAAGGCCATCGGCGATCTGGGCGACAGTGGAGACAGCTGGTCCTACGATGAGGCCAGCAATACGCTCACCCTGAAAAAAGGTACCTTCTGCCTCCGTAATTACGGCTATGACAGCTACAATAATTGCATCAAATGGAACGTGAAGATCGAGCCCGGTGCCACCCTGCAGGAGGCGCGGATCGGCTCGGAATACCATAACGGCTACACCGTGACCAACGCAGGCACTATCTCCGGCGGCACCTTCTACGGCAAGGTGATCTGTGAAGCCGGGGCTGTCATCAGCGGCGGCACCTTTAAGGGAGCTGCCAGAGTTGATGCTGCAGGCGGCGAGGTCACCATTGAAGATGGCACCTTTGAAGAGGTTAGTTATACCAGCGGCATGACCGTTAAAGCAGCGGGTACCCTTACCATCAACGGCGGCACCTTTAAGGGCAAGCGCATCTGCTCCGTGGATATCAACAATTGTGAAAGGATCGTCATCAACGGCGGCAGCTTTGAAAGCGCGCTCACGGATCTTGAAAGGACAACGGAAATCATCATCAATGGCGGTCTGTTCAACGACAAGCTGTATGTTGCAGGAGATAAATGTACCGTCAACGGCGGTCTGTTCACCACTGAAGATGACCCGCTGCCCGAGGATGCAGCCGTCAACGGCGGCTATTTCACGGCAAAACGCACTGGTCTCGTGAAGATCGATGCATCCAAAGACTCGGTGTATGCCCCTGTTGCAGTGGCAACGAACGGCACGGTGACCGAGTGGTCGCCAGATGCCTATGACACCCTCTATGTTGTCTCCGGCAAACCGGTGACCCTGAGACCTACCTACAAGCTGAAGAGTGTCGTCAGCGGCGGCGAGGAGCTGAACTATAACGACGGGAACGGCACAGTCAGCTTTACTGTGGGCGCTGAAGCTGTCCAGCTCAACAGCGTTATTTGGGAAGAGCTGGTCATTGAAGCGGACGGCTTCCCCAAGGGCACGGACGGCGGTGTCTACGGCGCAAAGGGCAACGGCTGGTCCTTTGACCCGGCGCACAAGCACGCAGAACTGTTTACAAACGATGTCCCCACCCTGACCATCGAGAAGGACGCTGTGCTGGACTTCGATGAGGTGATAAACAACGCCGATACAGTAAAATTTGCAGTTGAAAACTACGGCACCTTCAGCGGTACGCTGAACTCCACCCGGTATGTGTACAATAGGGAGGGCGGCGTCATCAAGGATGCCACGCTGAACAGCGCGCAGAGCCTTTACAATGACGGCCTTGTGGAGAATTCGGTGCTGTGCGTTAGGTACATCGGCAACGGCTGGCGCGACCCGGCACAGCCCGCTACCATCCGCAACTCTGCGCTGGATGTTACCGGATATTCGGTAGTCAACATGGCTTCCAATAAGGCTGTGCTGGACGGCTGCTATAACAGCGCCGGTTACACCGGCACTGCCGTGATCCAAAACGGCGGCACGGTCGAAAACAGCCAGAACACCCTGAAGCTGCCGGTGGAAAATACGGCCGGCTATGACGGCAATGCAGAGCCCTACCAGCCCATCATTGACGGCGGCGAGTGCACCGTTGTTTATAACGAGGGCGGCATCATTCAGAATAACCCCATCATCCACGCACTGGTGGCAAAGGATACCGAAGACCTGAACGGTGCTACGGATTACTACACCCTGAACTACACTGCACCGGAAGGTGCCGAGTACGCTAAAAAATACATCAACGGCATCAATGGCATGATGGAGGGTGTTTGGGACGCAGAAACCTCCACCCTCTACGTTGACACCGATCTGAACACCATCTCGGTCATCACGCATGCCCCCATCAAGAGTGTGAACGGCGTAGCTTATAGCGGCTCTGTAGCCGATGGAGAGCGTTACAACAGCACCATCGACCTGCGCAAGTATAACATCCCGCAGACCCATATCCTTAACCTGAGCGCCACCGGCGAGGGCGCGGCGGAATTGCCGCCGGCAGACCCCGCAGACTTTGCCTTTGTCCTGCCCAACAACCTGACCTATGACGGCAGTCCCAAGGAAGTAACTGTTAAGAACACCAGCAATAAGGACTACGGTGATGTTACCGTGACCTACATGCAGAATGGCAAAGTGCTGGACGGCGCTCCCATTGAGCCGGGCGATTACAGCTATACTGTAACCGTCGCAGGCAGTGCACAGTATGCGGGTGGAACTGTTAAAACAGGCTCGTTCCGCATCATCGCCGAGACCGCCCCGGAGGAGCCGCCAGAGCAGCCGCCGCAGGGGGACAGCACCGAGTTCAGCCCGCTGCAAACGGTGGCCATCGTAGCCGGTACAACGGCGTGGTTTGCAGGCAGCGCAGTAATGGGCTATGAGGCTGTTACTTACAGCATCCTTGCAGACCTGCTGCCCAAGGGCACGCCCATCCCGCGCACCCGGGAACAGCTGGCCGTGCTGCTGTGGAGCACCGCAGGCAAGCCCGAACCCGCTGCACCCGCTGTTTACAGCGATGTAGCGGAGCCGGATACCGCCAAGGCAGCCCGTTGGGCTGTGGAGGCCGGGCTGCTGCCCGACATGGGTGAGGGCGCCTTTACGCCCGGCAAGCGTGTGACCAAGGTACAGGTCATCCGCGCATGGAACCGGCTGAAAAAGCTGGGTCTGGCGAAATAACAATTGCCATCTCCTGATCGATCCTTTCCAATAAGTGCAGCAAGGCCGTCCGGCGAATGCCGGACGGCCTTGCTGTGTTGTGTAGGAGAGGATTCCCCGCAGCGCCGCCGCTTCCGCAGGAAGCAGGCGCTGTAAATGCCGTTTGCCATTACGACCCCACCCGTGAAAATGGGATAGCGGAGCGTCCGCAGACGCTCCGCTATCCCGAAAATTAAAATAATTCTTCCGCTGAAAATGCCCAGAGCGCAAGCGGAGGGCATTTTCAATCGTTCTCCACCCCGGGGCACCCGGCGGCGCGCCATGCGGCGCACAGCACCTCTTTTTCCGCCTTGGAAAGCTTTTTCAGGGCGGCTTCCCGGCGCAGGGCGGCGCGCTTGTCCGCGCAGCGCTCCAGATAGGCAAAGCCTACCGCGCCGTGGGTGCGGGTGTAGCGGGCACCTTTGCCGCTCTGGTGCGCTTTCAGCCGGGCGGCGGGGTGGTTCGTCCAACCGGTGTACAGCTGCCCGCC
>OGLJ01002709.1_pt1 | contig 10609 bp, 4 predicted proteins | sample 1572801 | NCBI WGS metagenome assembly OGLJ01 (sample SAMEA2581877, study PRJEB24529) | metagenome | biome: Human gut stool | place: China | collected 2011
GCAGGAACAGAAAGACATCACCAAAGAATGCGTGATCCGCTACAAAAAACATCTCGAAGCCAAATACATGCCGTCCAGCGCCAACAGCATGCTCATCGCCTTAAACGGCTTCTTCGGATACACAGGCTGGCACGACTGTTTCGTCACGATCTTTAAGACCCAGCCAAACCACATCTATGCGCAGGAAAAGGAGATGACGCGCGCCGAATACGAAAAACTCATCGCAACTGCAAAAGAGAATGGCAACCTCCGCCTTGCCATGATCATCGAGATCATCGGCAGCACCGGCATGCGCATCAGTGAACTTGCATCGGTCACGGTGGAAGCAGTGGGCACCGGAAAGATCAGCATATCCTGCAAAGGAAAACACCGCGAGATCTATCTCGTACACAAACTGAAAATGAAACTGCTCGACTACTGCAAAAAGAAAGGCATCAGAAGCGACGCAGTCTTCATCACAAAAAACGGAAACCCGGTAGACCGCAGCAACATCTGGACGGAAATGAAAAAAAACGCCGAAAAAGCAGGCGTTGCATTGAAAAAAGCATTCCCGCATAACCTCCGCCATTTCTTTGCGCGCACCTACTATAACATGCATAAAAACATCAGCCACCTTGCGGATATCCTCGGACATAGCAGCATCAATACCACAAGGATCTACGTAGCGACCACAGAGGAAGACCATGTCAAAAAATTGGAGCGTCTGGATCTGGTCGTCTGAACGACAGAAATAAAAAGACACAACATAATGTAGATTATGTTGTGAATGCATTCAGATGAAAGTATGGTAATTATTACCAATAACTTCCGAGTATTATTTTTTTATCAAAAAGTCCGATAAATGTCAATTAGTCTGATGCTAAAATTCGACAAAAAATCCCACTTTTATAAAAGAAGCACTAATATCATAGTACTTCTCTATGATATTGTTGTCATTTTTGCACAAAAATAAGACCAGACTTCTGTAAACGCCTGATTTTTCAGTATTTCACGGTTTTACAGCTTGAAATCATGTTTTTCTAACCGTACTACATTCGTAGATAACTGCTAAAAACCAGAAATTTTATAAATCTGTCCAAAATCCCGGTGAAACCGGGCAAAAGAGCCATTCCTCCACACAACATAATCTACATTATGTTGTGGAGCTTTCTTTATGTAATAAAAATTAAGGAGGAAACCTATGAGAAGGACGAAAGCAAACCGTGCATTGACATTTGTGATGGCAGCCGCATTGCTCATCGGATCAATCCACGGCGTAGGTGCAAAAGAGCAGAGCAAAGCCTATGATGCACCGGAACTGACACTCCTGCAGGGAGAGTCAGACTATGACCTGACGGAAGGGATCACGTATGACAGTGAAAAATATACCCTGTCCGTCACTGACACAGGAAACTTTGATATCAATGTGGCTGGAGATTATGAGATCTCATACGCACTGACGGAAAAGGAAAGCAGTGTAAGTGAAACTGAAAGTGTGGAGAACACAGAGAGTGCGGATATTATAGAAAGCACGGAGACTGTGCCTGGCACAGAAACAGTAGATACCACGGAAACGATAGAAAATACAGATCAGACACCGGAAGGGGACGACCAGACTTCTGGTACAGATACCACTGATCAGGACAAGCCAGATCAGCCGACAGATGAGGATGAAGCGGACAGTGCAAAAGACCCGACAGATAGCGGAAATGCAGGGCAGACGCAGGGAACATCCACAGGTGTCGGAGAGGCACAAGGATCAGAAAATCAGAATGATGGAAATACAGACACAGTAAAAGAAGAGTCAGCGGATACAGATACGGTAAACATTACAGAAGAGCAGACTCCGAAAGCTGCAAATGTAACACAGGAAGTGATAAACTTCAGCAGGACTGTAAAAGTAGTCGCAGCGGAAGAACCAGTGGAGACATATGCAGCAGATTATGAAGTGGAAGCTTATGCAAATGTGCAGGGAAACTATACCGTAAATCTGGGAACACCGGTGTGGACGGATGATACACATAAAAAATTTCAATATACCAATGTGAAAATTGATACAGATGGTAATGATATTAGTTTAATGACAATTACGTTATCAAATGGAACACTTCCAACAAGCATTCTGCAGGATAGTAATATTCAAGATGCTTCAGGCAGATCGGCTACATGGATTTTTATGGACAAAGTGTCATACCAGTCAATAGAAAATAAAATTAAGAATATGGTTTTTGATTATGTAGATAATATGAATATCTATATATCTATTAACGGAAATGATAATCAGGGATTTGAACAGCAGTTGGATCAAATGAAGTTGACACAATGGGATGAAAATGGGCATTATTACTTATTTTTACCGGAAACTATATCTTGGGCAAGTGCGTACCTTAGAGCTAAAGAATTTGAATTAGCAGGACAGCAAGGATATCTAGCTACATTTACGTCGACAGAAGAAGAAATATATCTTGTAAATCTAAATAAAATGGGAACATGGACTGGAGGAACTAGATTACTTCTTAGTAACAGTCAGAGAATAGAAAACTCTACGTTTAGAAAAACACGAGGTGCTTTAATATGGGGAGAAACATATTATTGGGCATCAGGACCTGAGGCAGGGAATGATATTCCTAGTAATTTAGGAACTTCATCTAATAGTTTTGATAAGCATATCGCAGTTGACGGAGCATTGGATGCTACAATATATGATGTTCAGTCTCATGAGTCATGTTTACTTTTAAGAGCAAGCGATAAAACACTAAACGATATTATTGAAGGAAATTATAGAGGTGATTCAAAGGCATCAGGGCTTTATGTCGAATTCGGCGGCTACGCTGACGGAGCCGACCCGGGACAGCCGGATAACACCAAAAAAGGTGAGAGCAACGTACTGGTAGCACCGATGGATGCTGAGGCTGTGATAAACGGTGTGAAATATGCCCCTCTTGCCGATGCACTGGATACGGCACAGACCGGAGACACAGTCGAGATCGTAAAAGATACCGTCACAGCAGTGACAGACGGAACCCTGAAAAAAGGTGTGAAGTTAAAGAGCAAGGATGGTACATGGTTCACCGCACCGGATGATGCGATGGATGTAACGCTTGACATTGCAGCAGATGGAACCATTACACTCAAAGACGGAACACTTAATGTATCGGATAACGGAACACTGAACGTTTACAGTCCGGTAGACCATAATACTTACAAGGTGACAACCCCGGCAGGCGCATCATCGGTCGTTGTGCCAAACGGCACAGGGGATGATACACCATATCTCAAGAACCATAATACGACAGGCGCACTCACCTTAAAGATCGGGGATGTGACATACACATATACCAATCAGAGTTTTGATGCCATCACCCTGGTCTACATCCCGGATGCCATGTACCGGAATGAACTGGTGACAAAAGCAGAAGTCCCTGCAGACAAGACAGCAGAGATCAGGTTAGATGATACAGACTCCGTCAAGACCAAAGGGACAGGAAACGCTTCGGATAAAGTGACCGTGGAGCGGAGGAGTACAGACAAAAAAGCAGATGTAAAGATCCCTTCCGGTGCAAGTGCAGACGTGTTCGGACATGAAGTGGGGGCAGCACCGGCAAATGGCGTGACCGTCAGCCAGAGCAGCACGACAAACAGCGGATATCCGTCGCGTGATTATGTCACGATCCCGGTAGGTGAGAGCATCGTGATCGATGGAGTAACCTATAATGCGACCGACAGCGTACAGAGATATTATCTCGGAACATTCAACGTGGCGGTCACGACCGGGAACAATGCAGAGATCTCCGGCGGCGCAAAACCGGCTGACCCGGGATACTTGCAGCAGTACAAGGTAAAGATCAGTCCTAAGACACACTTTGACCTCGATAAGGACAACTTTACCGTCACAATGAAAAAAAGTGATACCGGTGCAGCAGAGACATTACCGTATGCACAGGTATGCACAGAGGAAACAGACGGAAGCATCACAGTGACGATCCCTCAGGTGACCGGTGACATCACCATCAATGCTGCGGCAAAACGCCAGCTCACAACCTTAAATGTGGAAGGGCTCACAGCCGGCGGCGTAAAGGGAATCTTCAAGGCAGTGGATGCATCCGGCAACACCTATGAGCTGGCTGTCGATGGAAGCATCCAGATAAACAGGAATGAGGAACTGACACTTACTTTTACGCCGGATGATTTTGACGACAGATACTATTCAGACCTGACCGGGGAGAAGGGAGAGAGTTTTTCCATCCTGACAGCCCTGACGGATACGACAGATCATGATAAGGATCTGTTTGCCACAGCAACATTCAACTGGACAGAAAAGAGCTATGAGATAACATACACGCCGGCGAAAGCGGATGTGACGTTAAAAGCAGTCTTTACGCCATCCCATATCGTACATCTCCATGTGACAGGAGGAACGGCAGAAGTGACAGACAATACACTGGTCACAAAAGAGACAGGCGCATCACAGTTCCAGCATGTCATCGTGGCAGATGATAAGACGGTGGAGGTAACACTGAAAGACACGACAGCAAACGGACTGGCTCCGACAGCTTACTGGAGTGACGTGTCAGAATCACCGGAGAATGCGGGAACGGATGTGTCCGCAGCGCTCCAGAAAACCGCTGCAAAGACCTATACCTATACGACACAGAAAGTAAAACAGCCACAGGCACTGAATGTGACCTTTGAGCAGGGACAGACCGTGGAGGTTACGGTAAACAACGGAAAACTCTTAAATGATGATGGCGCATGGAACGAAAATTCCGGCACATACACAAGGATCGTAAAGAACAACGCTCCACTGGTGCTCAAGATCAAACCGGATGACGGCTACGGCTTAAAGGGCATCACAGTCAATGGTTATCCGATAGACATCGAAAAAGCACTGGAAGACAGGGCACTCGAATACGACAGTGTGACAGGCGTCTATACCCATACCACACACGGCATCTATCAGGCATGGAAGGTGACGGTCGATCTGGAAAAACAGCACCAGTTCATCTTTGAAGACCAGAACGGTGCACAGATCAGCAGTGGGGAGCGCATCACCGTCATTGACGGCGGAACGATCGCTGCGGCTGTCTTTGCAAAAATGCAGAGAGTGACAGACGGGTTAAAAGCGGACAACGAGAGCTTCTTTGTCTGGGTGGATAAGGCAAACACCGGAAAAGTCTATAATGGGACAACGGTCATCAGCAGCCAGACGGCAGATAAAGTGACGCTCATCCCGGTATACCGCACAAACGTGGTGAACGGGGCAGACGGAAGCAGCATCGCAGCGGATGATTTCGTCATCCATGTGAATGATGTCGGAAACCTGACAGCGTCTGATGCAAAGAACCGTGCCAATGTGAAGGCATATGGTGCAAACGGTGATGATATCACGGCAACCGTGACCGTAGACCAGGACAAATTAGATGAACTGACCGCAAAAGGCAAGGGCATCTATGCAGCGGCGCTCACCTTCCAGGCAGGCGCAGGGGCTGCGACAAGCATCACGGTGGAAGTGACGGATGACAAACCGGCCGTCATCGGACAGACAGCCCATACGCTCACCTTTACAGGAAGGTCAAAAACAGAGTACAGCGTGCGTGAACTGGATACATCCGGAAATCCGGTCGGACACACACTGAAATTCAAGACAGATGAAAATGGAAAAGGTATTGCATCTGGCCTGAAAAAAGCAACGGAATACAAGATCAGCCACAGCAATTTCGGCTCCACAGTCGGAAAGACTTCCCTTGTGGACGCAGCGGACATTGCGAAGCAGTTCGAAGAGAAAGGCGCAGGCGATACAAACAGCAACAATGCCACAGACAGCACAGAAAAAGCGGAAAACTCCAACGTGGAAGTTACAGTGGATGATAACGGCAACTACAAGGTGACCGTAAAGAAGGACATTGACCAGACAGTACAGATCCCGGACACATGGGGCGATATCAGGATCGACCTTGGCGGACATACCATCACAGGTAACAAGGCAGATGATGATAATGCAGCAAAACCGGGACTGGAATTTGTCAAGGATGCTAACAGCAGCGAACATCCGGGAACGAATCTTGAGATCGTAAACGGTACGATCAAAGGTGGAGACGGTTCTGCCGCACATCCGGATGGAGCAGCCGGTATCGGAGCCAGTGGTGATACAGCTGATGCCGGAATTATCATTGGAAGCAATGCGAATGTGACCGGTGGTAACGGTGCAGATGGCACAGAAGGCAAAGACGGCGGAAATGGTGGAGCTGGTATCGACGGTAACGGCAAGATCACTCCGACGGTCAGTGGAACGGTAACCGGTGGCAACGGCGGTAAAGGCGGAGATTCCGCAACCGGTATCCCTGGCAATGGTGGAAACGGTGGAACCGGAATCAGCGCAGGCGATAAGACCATCACCATCAATCCTGGCGGAACTGTCAAAGGCGGTGATGCAGGAAACGGCGGAAACGCAACAGGAGATAACACGAACCCGGGCGGAAACGGTGGAAACGGCGGTACAGGAACCGAGACCACACAGCCGGGAAAGACCGATAATAACGGTGGAACAACATCCGGTGGAAATGGCGGAGACGGCGGAAAATCCGACATCGGCAACGGTGGAAACGGAGGCAACGGCGGAAACGGCTCCACAGGAGAAAATAATAACAACGGCGGCACAAGCAGCGGAGGCAGCGGCGGAAATGGCGGCGACTCAGACAAGGGTAACGGCGGCTCCGGCGGAAATGGAGGAAGCTCAGGCGAAACCGGTGGAACCGGCGGTGACAACACCGGAGGCAACGGTGGAAATGGAGGCGGCTCCAACAACGGCAATGGTGGAACCGGCGGAAATGGTGGCGACTCCAACAACGGAACCGGAGGCAATGGCGGAAATGGAGGAGACTCCAATAACGGAACTGGTGGAACCGGCGGAAACGGAGGAGACTCCAACAGCGGAACCGGAGGCAACGGCGGAAATGGCGGAGGCTCTGACAGCGGAACCGGAGGCAGCGGCGGAAATGGAGGAGACTCCAGCAACGGAACCGGAGGCAACGGCGGAAATGGAGGAGACTCCAACAGCGGAACCGGAGGCAACGGTGGAAATGGCGGAGGCTCTGACAGCGGAACCGGAGGCAACGGTGGAAATGGAGGAGACTCCAACAACGGCACCGGAGGAACTGGTGGAACCGGCGGAGACTCTGACAGCGGCAACGGTGGAACCGGAGGCGATGGCGGAAACGGCAAGGATCCGGGAAACGGCGGAACCGGCGGCAGCTCTAACAGTGGAAACAACGGCAGCTCCGGCAGTGACGGCAGCAAACCAGACAACAACGGCGGAAATAACGGCGGCAACAACAACGGCGGAAACAGTAACGGCAATGGTGGCAGCAACGGCGGAGATAACGGAAACAATAACGGCGGCTCCGGCAGTGGTGACAACAGCAACGGTGGAAATGGTAATGACGGAAACGGAAGCGGCAATAACAGCGGAAACGGAAGCAATAATGGAAGCACCAGCGGTGGAAACAGCAATGGAAATGCGAACGGAACCAACACCGGGGTCACAGATGGCAAGACCAATGCCACAGATATCGCCGCAGCGGATGCAAACAATGCGTCCGGCGGAAACAAAAACAACAAACACAACAAAAACAACAGAAACAACAACGAGTCAGACCAGGCGGATGGTGAGGATGTGACAGAAGGTACAGAGACCGATGCAGACAGCACGGATGCAGATACAGGTTCAGATGATACTACAGATGTCGCTGACAGCACAGAGACCGGAACCGGTGCAGACGGAAGCGGAAACGCAGACGACAGCATCCCGGCAGACAGCAGTGATGCAGACGGACACATCAGCTTCGCAGACTGCGGATCCCACTGGTATCCGATCATCCTGATCCTTGTGATCGCAGGATACACAGTCCTGCGTATCCGGAAGATCCGCGAGGAACTTGACGGAGAGTAAGACAGTAACCCCAAAATATACCAGAACGAAAAAACAATCCCGGGGATATCCACATATCCCCGGACAATAAAAAAGAAAGACCTATTATCTAAACTTACAAACAACAAACCAAAAATGATATATGTAATTTTTCCAAAATACTTACAAAACATCTGACATGAGCGGACAGAACAGGAAGGATCCCTGTCAGACCCATTCATGGCAGAAATACAAGGAACAGGAGGATAAGGACCATGGATTCTGAAAGAAGAAAAGCACTGCGGAAGACGCAGAAAAAATGTATCGCAGCCCAGGTGGTGATGTGTGCAGCCTATATATCAGCGGGCATCTTATTGGCTGTGACAGGCAGGCACTGTGTGGCAGATACTCCGATCTATATAGCCGGCGCAGTCATTACAGCCGGCTGCATGGCAGCTCTTGCAGTGTTTGAATCAAGACTTTCAAGAGAACTTGCAGGATGACATGACAGGGGCAGCGCAGGCTGCCCCTGTTGTGCCTGAAAAAGGGATTATAAGGAAGTGACAGATCATGAAAGACAGGAATTTTGTTAAGGAAATAGAAAAGTTAAGGACAGCCGTCTTAGGGTATGACCGCGAGGAAGTCGTGCTTTACATCAGGGAGCTGGTGGAGTACTATGGGCAGAAGAACGAGGAGGCAGTAAGGGAACTGTATCTGGAAAAGATGCAGCTTGCGGCAGAGAACGCAGGACTGCGGGCACAGATCCCCACACAGGAGAAGCTCTATGCGGAGGCAGAAGGAAAGGCGGAGGAGATCCTGGGCGGTGCAAAGGAGACTGCGGCGACCATCCTGGACCATGCCGGCGCCGAAAAGGAACGCATGCTCAAAGAGGCAGAAGAAGCAGGGAAGAAGATCCTTGCAGAGGCAGACCAGAAAGCAGTGGAGACCATTACAGAGGCAGACCAGAAAGCAGTGGAGACCATTACAGAGGCAGACCAGAAGGCAGGGGAGACCCTTACGGAGGCAGAGAGGAAGGCAGGAGAGATCCTTGCAGAGGCAGATGGACGTCATCCTGACAAAGACAAGGGAGAAAGTGGAGAAGGAACAGGCGCTCTACCATCAGTACCGCAGCCGTCTGGAAGCCTTGAAAAACGGCCTGGACTGCATCTTTGCAGAGTGTCCGCCGGAGGAAGACACACGGGATCTGCATGGAAAGCCACAGAGACCGGGACAGATACAGGCAGACGGACTGGAAGAGACCGGTCTCCGGGAACAGCCATGAACGGGGGAGAACAGTACAGCCTTGACATGGCACTCCTGAAGATCCGCGAGGAAAAACGGAAAAGAAAGATGCGCTCAGAGCGCGCCGTCATCCTGTTCGTAGTCTGGCTCCTGGTGTTCAGGGTATGCGGGATCATGCGCGTGGATGGAAATTCCATGCGCCCTGCCTGCCATCCCGGGGACATCGTGTTCTTCCTGCGCATCCTCCCGGACGGCGTGGGCTATGGGGATGCCGTCATCTTAAAGGATGCATCCGGGGAATACCTGATCAAGCGCATCGCAGGGCTGCCGGGGGATGTGATGGAGGTGGACCGTGAGGGACACCTGACAAGGAACGGCGCAAAAGTGCAGGAGACGGATGTCATCTTCGGCCTGTCGGAAACAGGAGACAGCGTGGATTATCCGTACACCGTGCCGGAAGGAAGTTATTTCTTCCTCGGGGACAACCGCCCGGTGTCCATGGACAGCAGGATGCTCGGTGCGGCTGGAAAGGAAGAGATAAAAGGAAAGGTCATCTGGGCAGCGGGGGCTGGGAGATGGAACAAAAAAACAGGTAAGAGGTAAAAGACCATGAGCATTACAGGAGCTTATACTTGGGAAGATATTTCCAGTCTTGGGATGGAAGCTTATTTCCAGCCCATCTACAACGTGGAAAAGCACAGGATCACCGGGCTTGAGGCGCTGTTCCGTGCAAGGGACGGGAAGGGAGGTTTCCTCGACCCGGAGAGCCTTGTGCAGGAGGCGGAGGAAGGCGGCTGGGTGCATGAAATCGACCTGTGGATGATCCGGGAGTGCTGCCGGTGGTTCACGAGGTTTGCGGAACACGGCATCACGAGGATCAATGTGAACCTGTCGCCGCAGACCTGCATGGTGGAGGCTGTCTGGGAGGAGATCAGCAGCTGCCTGGACCGGTACGGCCTCCAGCATGGGAAGATCTGGCTGGAGATGACGGAACTCGGGAAGTCGGCGGATAACGGAAAGCTCCTGGAGACCGCACACAGGCTGCAGGATAAGAAGTTCAACCTGGTCATGGATGATTTCGGCAAGGGCGAATCCAATTTCGTGCGGCTGATGGATTTCGAGTTCCAGAGCATCAAGCTGGACAAGGAGCTGGTCTGGGGCATCGACAGCAGGAAGATGGGCATGCCGATCGTGCAGACGCTCCTCGTGTTCGCCCAGAGAAACCACATCTGGGTGACGGCAGAGGGGATCGAGACAAGGGAACAGGCAGAACAGCTGGAAAAGCTCGGCTGCAACTTTTTGCAGGGCTACCTGATCAGCAGGCCGCTCCCGGCAGACAGGTGCGTGGAATTTGTTGCAGACTGGGAGAAAAAAGACATCCTTGCACAGCCTGGGCAGGAAGATGATGATTGTAGAAATCATATGAAACAATTGCGAAACTCATGAAAATCTAAATTGAATTGTGAAAAATTAACAAAAGAC
>OGLJ01002714.1_pt1 | contig 10579 bp, 8 predicted proteins | sample 1572801 | NCBI WGS metagenome assembly OGLJ01 (sample SAMEA2581877, study PRJEB24529) | metagenome | biome: Human gut stool | place: China | collected 2011
GCGGGATGCTCTCCATCGGGCCCGGGCGGTAGAGCGCGATGACGGCGGTGATGTCCTCGATGCTGCGCGGGCGCAGACCCATGCACACGGAGGTGATGCCCGCGCTCTCGAGCTGAAACACGCCGACGGTGCGCCCGGCGGCGAGCATATCAAACGTCTTCTTATCGTCGAGCGGGATGCGCTCGACCTGAAAATCCGGCACGCGGCGGCGCACGCGGCGCGCCGCGTCCTCGAGCACGGTGAGGTTGCGCAGGCCGAGAAAGTCCATCTTCAGCAGCCCGAGCTCCTCGAGCGTCGTCATCTGATACTGGCACACGAGCGCGCCGTCATTGCTTGCCAGCGGCACATAGGCGTACACCGGCTGCTCGGTGATGACCACGCCCGCCGCGTGCGTTGACGCGTGGCGCGGCATGCCCTCGATGGCGCGGGCGGTGTCGATGAGCCGGTGCAGCCGCTCGTCGCCGTCATACATCGCGCGCAGAGGCTTCGACTGCTGCAGCGCCTCGTCGAGCGTGGTGTTGATGCCGCCGGGGATGGCCTTGGCCACGGCGTCGGTCTCGGCGTAGGTCAGGTTCATGACCCTGCCGACGTCGCGCACGGCGGCGCGCGCCGCCATCGTGCCGAAGGTGACGATCTGCGCCACGTGGTCGGCGCCGTATTTGCGGATGACGTAGTCGATCACTTCCCCACGCCGCTGCACGCAGAAGTCCACGTCGATATCCGGCATACTCACGCGCTCGGGGTTGAGAAAGCGCTCGAAGTAGAGGTTATACTGCACGGGGTCAACGTCCGTAATGCCGAGGCAGTAAGACACGACGCTGCCGGCCGCGCTGCCGCGTCCGGGACCGACCGGGATGCGCTGGCGCTTGGCGTAGCCGATGAAATCGCTGACGATGAGAAAATAGTCCACAAAGCCCATGCGCCGGATCATATCGAGCTCATACTCCATGCGCCCGTGCACCTCCGGCCGGTCGCCGTAGCGGCGGGCAAAGCCGCGCTCGCACAGCTTCGTGAGATAGGCGTCGGAGTCCGTCTCCCCCTCCGGGAGCAGGAAACGCGGCAGGTGATAGTGCCCGAAGGTAAAATCGAACCGGCAGCGGTCTGCGATGCGCTGCGTGTTTTCCACAGCGTCCGGATATTCGTCAAAGAGCGCGCGCATCTCCGCCTCGCTCTTGAGGTAGAACTCGTCGTTCGGGAAGCGCAGCCGCTCGGGGCTGTCAAGCGTCTGCCCGGTCTGGATGCACAGCAGCACATCCTGATCGTAGGCATCCTGCTTTTTGATATAGTGCACGTCGTTCGTCGCTGCGAGCGGGATGCCCGTCTCCCGGTGGATGCGCAGCAGCGCCGCGCGCACGCGCGCCTCGTCGGTCATGCGGTGGTTTTGCAGCTCGAGGTAGAAGTTCCCCTCGCCGAACAGCGCCTGCAGCTCCACGGCGCGCGCCTTGGCAGCATCATAGTCCCCGCGCAAAATCGCGCGCGGAATGTCGCCCGCGACGCAGCCGCTCAGGCAGATGAGCCCCTCGGCGTGTTCACGCAGCAGCGGCCAGTCGATGCGCGGCTTGCCGTAAAACCCGCGCTCGAACGCCGCCGACACGAGATAGCAGAGGTTGTGGTAACCGGTCTCGTCGCGGCAGAGCAGCACAAGGTGCGTATACGCATCGTCCACACCGTGGACGCGGTCGGTCATGCCGCGCGGGGCGACATAGACCTCGCAGCCGATGATCGGCCGGATGCCGGCAGCCACGGCCGCCTTGTAAAAAGCGACCGCGCCGTACATGACACCGTGGTCGGTGATCGCCAGCGCGGTCTGGCCCAGCTCTTTGGCGCGCTCGACGAGCGGCCCGATGCGGCAGGCGCCGTCGAGCAGGCTGTATTCACTATGTACGTGCAGATGTGCAAACCCCATCGTGCGTTCCTTTCAGTCGTCCATGTGAAATTCCATGAGTTTTTTCAGCCGGTAGTTCAGGCAGCTCTTCGTCACCGGCGGATACGAGAGCATGGCGAGGTCGGCAAGACTGGCCTCGGGATTGGCAATGCGCAGCAGTGCCGCGCTCTGCAGCTTTTCCGGCAGCACGTCGAGCCCGTAATCGCGCTCGATGCGGCGGATGGCATCGATCTGCTCCTGCGCCGCGGCGACGACCTTGTCGGCGTTGGCGGTGTCGCAGTTGACCTTGCGGTTGATGGAGTTGTTCATGGACTTCTCCACCTTGGCGGACATGATGTCCATGGCGGCGCAGGGTGCGCCGATCTTGGTCAGGAAGTCCTCGATGGCCTCGGACTTTTTAAAATAGAGCACGGTGTTGGCGCCGCGGTCGATGCTGCGCGCGGCAAAGCCCAGCTCCGTGAGCAGGGCGGCCGCCTCGCGGCTGACGCTCGCATGCGCCGTGATGAGCTCAAGATGGTAGTTCTTGCTCGGGTCTGTGATGCTGCCGCCGGCGAGAAACGCGCCCCGCAGGAACGACGCCCTGCAGCAGTCGCTCTCCAGCACGCCGAGGTTGATGTGGTGCGCGACCGTGCGCGACAGATCCGCGCCGAAGGCGGCGAACACCGTCTCGATGGCAGCGCGGTCGGTGATGGTCAGCACATGGCGTCCGCCGGCCTTTTCCGTGACCGGGAGCACAAAATGTGCGCCGAATGCGCGCCGGAACAGCTTCGGCAGCCGCTCGGCGAAGGCATCGCACGCCGTCACGATGCGGATCTCCCGCGTCGTGAACGTGTGGCAGTACAGCAGCACGCCGTAGGCCTCGGCCACGGCGCAGCAATGGCGGCTGAGCGGCACGCGGCACAGCTCGTTTTTCACTTCGGTTGCAAAGGACATGGTGCGCCTCCGCTCAGGTTCTCGGGAAGTCCCGGTTGCGCAGACGGACGTTCGCGTCGCGCGCGGCGAGATAATCCGTCAGCGCCTTGGCCACGGCCACGCTGCGGTGCTGGCCGCCGGTACAGCCGATGCCGATCGTGAGCGCATAGCGCCCCTCGGCAGCGTACTGCGGCAGGAGAAAATCAATCATGCCGGTGAGCTTTTCGAGAAAACGCTGCGCCACGTCGCTGCGCAGGACATATTCCTGCACCTCGTCGTCCATGCCGCTGAGCGGCCGGAGCTTTTCCACATAATACGGGTTGGGCAGAAAGCGCACATCAAACACCAGATCGGCGTCGATCGGGATGCCGTACTTGAAGCCGAAGGCCACGACGTTGATGAGGATATCGCGCCGCGTGCCGCCGTCGACAAAGATCTCACAGATGCGCTTTTGCAGCATCGAGAGCGTGAGACCCGTGGTGTTGATGACATAGTCCGCGCGCTCGCGCACGGGGGCGAGCAGCTCGCTCTCGCGGCGCACGGCCTCCGGCAGGGAGCAGCGGCTCTCGGCCTGCAGCGGGTGCGGGCGGCGCGACTCCTTATAGCGGCGCACGATGGCGCTCTCCGACGCCTCGACGAACAAAATGCGGTAATCCACGCCCATGTTTGCCAGCTCGTCGAGCGCGTCAAAGAGCTCGGTGAAGCTCTCCTGACTGCGGATATCCGTCACAAGCGCGACCTTTTCATACCGGCCGCGCGTGGCGAGGCAGAGCTCGGCAAACTTCGTCAGCAGCGCCGTGGGCATATTGTCCACGCAGTAAAAATCCAGATCCTCCAGCACGTCGGCCGCGCGGCTCTTGCCGCCGCCGGACAGCCCCGATACGATCAGAAATTGCATCCTTATCACCCCCGGATGATCTTCACTTCCGGCTCGAGCTCCACGCCGGACGTGCGCAGCACCGCGCTGCGGACATCGTCCATGAGCCGCAGCACATCGTCAAACGTGGCACCGCCGCGATTGACGACGAAGCCCGCGTGCTTTTCGCTCACCTGCGCGCCGCCGACCGTGTAGCCCTTGAGCCCGGCCTGATCGATGAGTGCGGCGGCATAGCCACCCACCGGGCGCTTGAACGTGCTGCCGGCGCTCGGCAGGTCGAGCGGCTGGCGGCTGCGGCGGCGCTCGCTCAGGTCGCGCATACGCGCCTGAATGTCCGCCGGGTCGCCCGGCGTGAGCGCGAGCGTGCTGCCGAGCAGGACGCAGTCCGTGTCGGAAAACGCGCTGTGGCGGTAGCCGAAGTCATGCGCGCTGCCGTGCGCCTCACACAGGCGCAGCTCCCCGTCAAGGTAGCGCGTCGAGACGACGACATCCTTCATCTCGCCGCCGTAAGCGCCGGCATTCATCGACACCGCGCCGCCCAGCGACCCGGGGATGCCGTGCGCAAACTCCAGCCCCGCAAGACCGCAGCCCAGTGCCGCCTGCGCCAGCCGTGCCAGCGGGATGCCCGCGCCCGCGCTCAGATGCGTCGCATCCGGCTGCGTGACGGCGGCCATATTGTCGCCCATCTGCACGACGATGCGCTCGAGCGCGCCGTCGGTAATGAGCAGGTTCGTGCCGTTGCCGATGATGAGCGGCTGCGCGCCGCCGTCGCGCACGATGCGGCACACGGCCGCCGTCTCCTCCGCGGACGCGGGGCGCACCAGCGCACGCGCCGGTCCGCCGATGCGAAACGAGCAGTGCGCGCGCATCGGTTCGTGTTCCAATATCTCCAGTCCCGGACACTGCGCACGCAGCGCCCGGACGATGAGATCCAAATTTGCCATAGTGTTCGTTCTGTCCTTTCCGGGTCAAAATCCGATGCCGAGGTCAATGCCGCGGTCGTGCTCGGCGGCAAGCTTCTGCGCCGCGTTATAGCCCATGCCCTTCTGCCGGTTGTTCATCGCGGCCAGCTCGAGGATCACGGCGAGGTTGCGTCCCGGTCCGACCGGGATCGTCACGCACGGCACGCGCACGTTGAGGATCTCGCAATACTCCGTCGTCAGTCCCAGCCGGTCATAGGCCCTGCCGTCCTCCCACGGCTCGAGCTGCACGACAAGGTCTATGCGCGTCTCGGGCTTGACCGCGCCGACGCCGTAGATCTGCCGCGCGTCGATCACGCCGATGCCGCGCAGCTCCATATAATAGCGGATCATCTCGGGCGCAGAGCCCATGAGCGTCGTGCGGTTGATGCGCTTGATCTCCACGGCGTCGTCCGCGACGAGCCGGTGACCGCGCTTGATGAGCTCGAGCGCCGTCTCGCTCTTGCCGACGCCGCTGTCGCCCGTGATGAGCACGCCCTCACCGAACACCTCGACGAGCACGCCGTGCTGCGTCAGGCGCGGGGCGAGATAGCTCGAGAGCGAGGCGATGAGGTCGGCCATGAATTCCGAGGTGTCCTTGCGCACGAGAAAGAGGTTGCGGTCATACTTTTCCGCCATCTCCAGGCACTCCGGGAACGGGTCCATGCCGTGGCAGATGACAAGGCCGATGATGTTATAGCGCATGAACGTCTCAAACCGCTCGCGCCGCTGCGCGGATGTGAGCGTCTCGAGAAACGTGCTCTCGACGCGGCCGATGATCTGCAGGCGCTCGGGGTCAAAATAGTTGTAGAAGCCGGCAAGCTGCAGCCCCGGCCGGTTGACATCGGCCGTGCTGATCTCGCGCGTGGCATAATCGGCGGCGGCGTGCAGGACGGTCAGCCCCTGCTCGGTGACGATCTTTTGCAGCGGCACGGTATAATGCGGTGCGCCCATGGTGCGCATCTCCTTTCTGACAACGCCGCGCGCGGCGGCGGGAAGCTGTGATCATACGGGCGGAGCGTCTGCTCCCCCGTATTCTATTGTAGCGAACACAACGGCATTTGGCAACGGCTTTTGCGCCGCGGCGGGGATTTTTCCGGCCGCGCGGCAGAAAATGCGCAGAAAATGTGAAAATCATCTTGCAATCGGCCATCGTTTCTGCTATTATGAGAAAGCTGTTCTCGCAGATATTAGAGAAGGAGGTGCTTCAACCAATGGCAAAATGTCAGTTTTGCGACAAGGGCGTGAGCTTCGGCATTCAGGTGAGCCACTCTCACCGCCGTTCCAACCGCACTTGGAAACCCAATGTGAAGCGCGTCAAGGCCATCGTGGACGGCAAACCCCAGCACGTCTACGCATGCACCCGCTGCCTCCGCAGCGGCAAGGTCACCCGCGCTGTGTGAATTGCAATCATTGCACCGAACAAGGCTCGCCCGATTGGGCGAGCCTTTTTCGCGTCTTGGAGCAATTTGTGCCGCTGCGCACGCGGCCGGTTTCCCCCGCCCCGGCGCGCGGCCGGGACTGCGCTAACCGCTCGGGAAGAGCGCAGACCGGAACGCGGCATTTAAAAAAGAATGCGCCCACGCGTGTGTGTCGCGCAGGCGCCGCAGAGCAAGCAAAAGTTTGTGTGTGTGGGGTAAAGTTGTAAATAACCGGTAAACAACCTTAAGAGGAAAGCGTGCTCTGTCTGACGAAAATCTAATTTGTTTCCGTTCTGCCGTAATAATGCGCCAGCTTTCGTTTTTAATGCAAAGAAAGAAAAAATTTTCGAGAAAATTTTTTCTGCTCTGTGCAGCCGCCGCAGCACCGGAAACGGGTTGCCGTTTTCCGGCGCGCATGGTATCCTTTTTGTGTCCGCACCGGACAGAGGGAGGCACGCTATGAAAGATACTCTGGTCGTCAAAAAGGCGACGCCGCTCGGCGCGCGCGTCTGGACAAGTCTGCTGGTGTTCGGCTTCATCGGGCAGATCGCCTGGATGGTCGAAAACGTCTACTTCTCCACCTACATTCAGAAAAATATCACGGCCGCCGGCTGGGCGACCTCCGCGACCGTCGCCGCCAGCGCCATCGCTGCCGCGCTCGCGACGATCTTCAGCGCCGCGTGGTCGGACCGCGTGGGCAAGCGCCGCGCCTTCGTCTGCTGGGGCTACATTCTCTGGGGCATTACGACGGCGGCGTTCGCGCTCTTCGGCAACGGGCAGGTCGGCGGCAGCGTCGGTCTCGCGGTGACGCTCTTCGTCGTCATGGACTGCGTCATGTCCGCCATCGGCAGCACGGCCAACGACTCGGCCTTTTCCGCCTGGGTCACGGACGTGACCGACGTCACGAACCGCGGCGTCGTGGACATCGTGCTGAGCATCCTGCCCATCGTCGCGCTCATCGTCATCTTCGCGGGCTTTGACGGCATGACCACGCACGGCAACTGGACGGGGTTTTTCCTCATGCTCGGCGGCCTGACGAGCGCGGCCGGCGTGCTCGGCCTGTGCATCTTCCGCGACAGTCCGGCCCTGCGCCCCGTGCAGGGCGACACGTACCTGCGCGACGTGCTCTACGCCTTCCGCCCGGCGAACATCCGCGCCAACAAGATGATCTACGTCTGCTTTCTCGGCATGATGTTCTCGGGCCTTGCCATGCAGCTGTGGCAGCCGTACATGATCTCGCTCGTCGAGGTCACGCTCGGCATCGACAACTACATCCTGCCCATCGGCATCGTCGTGCTCGCCTCGGCAGTGCTGTCCGTGCTCGCGGGCAAGGCCATGGACCGCTTCGGCAAGGAGAAATTTTATTACCCCGTGGCCGCCATGCAGGTGCTCGGCGGGTTGATCGCCTACAGCATCAAATTCCTCGGTCACGCCATGCCGCTGCTGTGCGTCGGCGGCACGTGCATCATGGCCGGAAACCTCGCCATGGCGGGGCTGTTCACCGCCTCATCGCGCGACTACACACCCGCCGGGCGCGCCGGCGCATCGCAGAGCGTGAAGATGGTCATCTACATCATGCTGCCCATGGTGCTCGCGAGCATCATCGACCCGCTCATCATCCGGGCCGTCGCGCTCGAGCCGACGGCGGCCATCCTCGCCAAGTACCCGAGCTACGCCGGCAGCTACCTCTACCCGTATGAGCTGTTTCTGGCCGCGGCCGTGAGCGCGGTGTTCATCCTCATCCCCGCGTACTTCGTCCGCCGGGACGCAGACCGCATCCGGCGCGAGAAGCTCGCCGCGCTGGAAAAATGACGCCATCAACGGAGAGACAAACCGCCGCGCGAAAGAAGCGGAAAACATTATACCCTCATATATTCTTGTTAACAGAAGGCAGACTGGGATGTGTTGTATTTGCTCTATTCCCCATTTGGTTTTTACTTATGGAAGTAAAGTCTTTGGCGTTAGGCGGATTCAACTTCGCTGATCTTTTGGGTATAGTTGTTTCATCGGCTGTAATTGCGGCAACATTCTTTTACTTTATCCCCCATTATTGGCCTCTATGTTTTGGAAAATTGACGTTGACAGAGAACTATGTCAAATGGCATGGACTCTTTATACGCAGCGTCAAAATTCCGTATTCGGAGCTTCGGCACGTAGAGATCCGGCAATTCCGGGAAGGAAATGTGATGCGAAATGCGGATTTGTATCGCACCGGTCAGGAGTACGTTCTGATGTCTGTAGATTCCTTGCCTAAAACCCGCATTGATAAAATCCGCAGCGGTGATGAACTGATCAAGTATCAGTTCCTGATGCGGGATGCGGAGGTGTTCAGCGAATATCTTCCGGAACGGTACAAACCCATGTTTCAGTCGCGAGCAGAAACCTACACACGTGCGAAGGAGAAGCGGGCGCGCGACTGGCAGAAATGGAAAGCAAAGCGCAAAAAGGCACGCGAAAAGCGCCGGAAAAAGCGGCAGGAAGAAAAGTAAGAAAAGCATGGATCGCAGAGGGTGGTGCATCAGCACCGCCCGCGCTTTGGTATGCAAAACCCCGCCCGCAGGCGCTGCCTGCGGGCGGGGTTTTTATATTATATCCGGATTTACTTGCGGAAGAACGCGATGACGCGGTCAAAGAAATCACCGATGGCGGTGATCACGTCCTTGACCTTCCCGGTGAAGGCGGCGACCTTCTCCTTCGCGCCGGCAAGCTGCTTGAGCGTGTCCTGCACGGCCTGTACCTTCGAGAGCAGGGCGTTCGTGTCGAGCTTTTCGAGCGAGCGGCAGAGGTTCACGAGCTGGGTCATCTGGTCGTCCGTGAGCGTGACGTTGTACTCGGCGGCGATCTCTTTGATCTTGGCGCGCAGTTCGGCGTCGGTCATGTCCTTGGTCTCATTGAGGATGAGCTTGAGCTCGTTGACGATCTCGACCGAGTCATAGTCGCCAATAGCCTGCGCGAGCTCCGCCGTCGTGGCCAGCTCCTGCGAGGAGACGGCCTTGGCGGTCTCATCGAGCTTCGTGCCCGTAATGTCCTCATACGCCTTGTAGATGCCGGTCAGCGCCGCAGTGCCCGAGACGTCGAACGGCGCAGCCACGCTGATCTTCGCGTCCATGATGCCGGCAGTCGCCAGCGCGCTGATGTACATCTGGCTCGTGCAGTAGGTAATGTGCGACGTGTTGACGGTCATGCCTTTTCCGGCGGCGAGCACCTCGATGGAGATGCAGGAGATGGCCTTCGTGCCGATCAGCGCGTCGCTGATGACACCGCTGAGGTATTGCCGCTCGTCCTGATTCGTGACGGTCAGCTCCTTGACGCTGCCGCGCTCGATGCCGAAGGTCTTGTAGACGGTCTTAATCTGGTCGTCCGTGAGGTCGGCGCCGATGACGGTGCGCGTCTCGCCGGCGTCGATGGCCGACACCGCGCAGAGACTTGCCAGCAGACACACGGCAAGCACGATGGGCAGGACCCGTTTGAGAATTTTCATGGCGGTAGGTTTCCTTTCCCCGCGGCCTTGCGCCGCAGTCCCTGACAGGATAGACGCCTCCATTGTAAAGAAGTTCCCGCAAAAAGAGTGACGAATCTGTGAAGAATCGTCTGAATTGTTTGTTAAGGGTCTGCCTGGCGGCGGCGAAAGGCTGCAAAAGTTTTAAAAAAGGACAGACAGAGTAGGAGTCTCTGTCTGTCCATGTGGGGGTGTCACTGCCTTTTTGGGTGGCAGCTATGGCACTGTGCGCCGCAATGGGCACAGCTGCCGCCGCAGGAGGAGCGCCCTTGCCGCTTCTGGCGGATCGTGCAGAATGTGGACGCTGCCGATACGGTGGTGGCCGCCAATCCAGCTGAACATGGAAAATCACTCCTTTGCGTTTGCGAAATTCAGCAAGGCTCAGGCCTTGAGTGTGGTGGCCTCCTTGTACGGGCGCACCAGCATGTAGATGATGCCGGCCAGCGCCAGGACCGCGCAGATGAGGCCGATGATGTTCAGGCTGCCGGTGAAGGCGCAGCCGAACTGGTAGATCATCAGAGCGACCAGATAGGCAAAGCCGCACTGATAGCCGATGGCGAACCACGTCCACTTCCGGCTGTTCATCTCGCGCTTGATGGCGCCGATGGCCGCGAAGCACGGAGCGCACAGAAGGTTGAACACGAGGAAGCTGTAACCGCTGATGCCGTTGAAGGCAGCCGCGATGTTCTGGTACACGCTGCCGTCGCCGCCGCCGTAGAGAATGCCGAGCGTGCCGACAATGTTCTCCTTGGCGACAAGGCCGGTGATGGAGGCGACCGCCGCCTGCCAGTTGCCCCAGCCGAGGGGCTTGAAGATCCAGGCGAGCACGCCGCCGATGGCAGCAAGGATGGAGTAGTCGATCTCGTCCTCGGACAGCATGCGGAACGTGCCGTCGACCGTGCCGAAGTAGGTGGTGAACCAGACGAGGATCGTGGACAGCAGGATGATCGTGCCGGCCTTCTTGATGAAGGACCAGCCGCGCTCCCACATGGAGCGCAGGACGTTGCCGAGCGTCGGCCAGTGGTA
>OGLJ01002724.1_pt1 | contig 10526 bp, 9 predicted proteins | sample 1572801 | NCBI WGS metagenome assembly OGLJ01 (sample SAMEA2581877, study PRJEB24529) | metagenome | biome: Human gut stool | place: China | collected 2011
CCATGCCGACTTCCTTGACGGCATTTTCCGGGGTCTCGCCCTTGCCGATGAGGATGCCGGCGCGGTTGTTGCGGCTGTGCATACTGGTGGCGGTCACGATGAGGTCGCCGATACCGGCCAGACCTGCGAAAGTGTGGACATTGCAGCCCATCGCCACGCCCAGACGGGCGATCTCGGCGATGCCGCGGGTGATGAGGGCAGCGCGGGCATTATCGCCGTAGCCGAGGCCGGTGGAGATGCCGACGCCCAGCGCGATGACGTTCTTCATGGCGCCGCTCAGCTCTACACCCTTGATGTCCTCGTTGGTGTAGACGCGCATGACATTGTTGGTGAAGACCTCCTGCACATAGGCAGCGGCCTCCATATCCTTGCTGGCCGACACGATGGTGGTGGGCAGGTCGATGGCCACTTCCTCGGCGTGAGTGGGGCCGGACAGGGCCACAAGACGCACGCCCTTCGGGCCGCCTTCCTTGCCCAGCTCATCGGCCAGGATCTCGGTCATGGTGTACAGGGTGTCGGGCTCGATGCCCTTTGCCACGTCCACGATGATCTGGCCGTCGGCCACATAGGGCCGGGCCTTTGCCGCCGTGGAGCGGACGAACACCGACGGCACTGCGAACAGCAGGATGTCCTTGTCTTTGCAGACTTCCTCGATGCTCTTGGTGAACCGCAGCTCGTCGGGGATCTTCATCTGCGGCAGGTTGGGGTGCTTGCGGGTGGTGGAAAGGCTGTCGATCTCCTTCTCGATGGCCGACCACACCAGCACATCATTCCCGCTCACAGTCAGCATCCGTGCAAGGGCCATGCCCCAGGTGCCAGCGCCCAGAATACCAATACGTTTCATCACGTTTGTCCTCCGTATCCGCCGCGCTCCCGTCTGGCGGGGCGTGCGGCCTGTTTGTACCTTTACAGGTCTATACAGTTCTATTGTACCCGAAAGCTTCTGCCGCGTCAACCACTCTGCCGTTCTGCACAAAGTCAGCACCTGTTTTTCGTCCATTTCGTCTATACCATGCAATTTTTCGAAACCATTTGCGTTCATTTCCAAATCATGTTATAGTATTCTGGTAGGTTTTGTAGGATTTTCATTTTTTCCTCTTGACTTTGACCCTGCTTTAAGGTATATAATGTATCCACCCACTTGCCCTGTCTGTTTATTCAAATTTTGAAAAAGGAGTATCCATGCTGGAAACGCTCTTATCCAACCGCACCGTCAGCGTGCTCTGGGAGGCTCTTCCCCGCATCCTCTCGGCGGGCCTCACCATGACCATCCCCCTCACCCTCATCTCGTTCACCTTGGCGATGGTGCTGGCGGTGGCCGTGGCGCTGGTGCAGTACGCCCGGGTGCCGGTGCTGAGCCAGCTGGCCCGGTTCTACATCTGGGTCATCCGCGGCACGCCGCTGCTGGTGCAGCTTTTCATCATCTTTTACGGCCTGCCCAGCGTGGGCATCATGCTGGACGCTTTCCCGGCGGCAGTCATCGCCTTCGCCTTCAACGAGGGTGCATACTGCGCCGAGACCATGCGCGGCGCACTCGAGAGTGTGCCGCAGGGCCAGCTGGAAGCCGGCTACTGCGTCGGCATGAGCTGGTGGCAGATCATGCGCCGCATCGTGCTGCCGCAGGCCCTGCGCACCGCCGTGCCTGCCCTCTCCAACTCCCTCATCGGCATGATAAAGGACACCTCTCTGGCCTCCAACATCACGGTAGCGGAGCTGTTCATGGCCGGCCAGCGCGTCGCCGCCCGCACCTACATCTTCCTGCCCATCTACTGTGAGGTGGCCGTGGTGTATCTGCTGTTCTGTACCGTCATCACCAAGCTGCAAGGGCTGCTGGAGCGCCAGCTCAACGCCCACGGCTTCCAGTAAGAAAGGAGTGTGGCTGTTATGGCAATGTTAGAGATACGCGGCGTCCACAAATCCTTCCATACTTACGCAAAGCCCGGCGTCCATCCCGGCATCTTTGGCCGCGCCCCCAAGCCGACCAGCAGCCTGGACGTGCTGCGCGGCGTCGATCTGACGGTGGAAAAGGGCGATGTCGTGGCCATCCTCGGCCCTTCCGGCTCAGGCAAGACCACCCTGCTGCGATGTCTCAACTTCCTCGAGACGGCGGACGCAGGCAAGCTCACCTTCGACGGCGAGACATTCGACCTTGCCCACGCCGATCGCGCCAGCATCGCGCGGCTGCGCCGCAAGACGGCTTTCGTCTTCCAGAACTACAACCTCTTCCGCAACAAAACGGCCCTGCAGAACGTCACCGAGGGCCTCATTGTCGCCCGGAGGACGCCCAAAGCGGAGGCTGATGCCGTCGGCATGAAGATGCTGGAAAAAGTCGGCCTCGCCGACCGTGCCGACTACTACCCTCGTCAGCTGTCGGGCGGTCAGCAGCAGCGCGTGGCCATCGCCCGCGCTCTTGCCTCCGGCCCCGAGATCATCTATTTCGACGAACCCACCAGCGCCCTCGACCCGGAATTGACCGGCGAGGTGCTGGCCGTCATGCGGCAGCTGGCACAGGAGGGCATGACCATGCTGGTCGTCACCCATGAGATGGGCTTTGCCCGCAACGTCTCGTCCCGCACCGTCTTCATGGAAAACGGCGTCGTGGTCGAGGAAGCCCCCTCGCAGGAGTTCTTTGCCCATCCCAAAGAGGCAAGGACCCGTGAGTTTCTTCAGAAAATTTCCCATACTGAATAAGAAAGGATCATCCCCTATGAAACGCAGAACCTTTATTTCTCTTATGAGCGTCATGGCCGCTGCCGGTGTTCTCTCGCTGGCTGGCTGCTCTTCCAACACTTCCGCCTCCACTGCTTCCAGTACCGCTGCTTCTGCTTCCGCTGCTGCCGCCAACAAGCTGGAGACCATCCAGTCCAACGGCAAGCTGGTCATCGCGCTGGAAGGCGCATGGCAGCCCTGGAGCTTCCACGATGAGAGCGACACCCTCGTGGGCTACGACGTCGAAGTCTCCCGCGCCATTGCCGAGAAGCTGGGCGTCGAGCCCGAGTACGTCGAGAGCGACTGGGACAGCCTGTTTGCCGGTCTGGATGCTGGCCGCTACGACCTCGTCTGCAACGGCGTCGAAGTCACCGAAGAGCGTGCCAAGACCTACGACTTCACCACTCCCTACGGCTACATCCACACCGCCCTCGCCGTTCGCAAGGATAACGACGACATCAAGAGCTTCGATGACCTTGCCGGCAAGACCACGGCCAACAGCCTCGCTTCCACCTACATGGAGCTGGCCGAGAGCTACGGCGCGACCGTGCAGGGCATCGACACGCTGGAAGAGACCATCCAGCTGCTGACCGCTGGCCGCATCGACGCCACCCTGAACGCCAACGTCTCCTTCTACGACTACCTGAACGTCCATCCGGACGCCGACTTCAAGCTGGTCGCACAGACCGAAGATGCTTCTCACGTTGCGATCCCTATCGTCAAGAGCGATGATTCTTCCTTCCTCGACGCCCTCAACAGCGCCATCGACGAGCTGCGCGCTGATGGCACCCTCAAGGAGCTGAGTGAGAAGTATTTCGGTCAGGATATTTCTTCCGAGAATTAACTTTTTGTTTGGCTGCTGTCTGAGCATCGGAGGTGCATCATGGTCTATCCCGTAAGCGAAACTGCAAAGCTTCCGGGAGTCGTCAAAAATATCCGGGAAGAAGCTCTTCCCGAGCGCTTCCGTGCCGAACTGCGCGGTGTCCCGGAAAGCAAATAAGAATATTGACGAAGGGGGCAGATGCCATGCGGCACCTGCCCCCTTTTTGTTATAAATATCTTCCGGTAATACTCTCTGGGTTTCCCTGGATCTCCTCCGGCGTGCCTGTTGCCACGACGCGGCCGCCGCTCTCGCCGCCGCCCGGCCCCATGTCGATGACATAGTCCGCGTTGCGGATGACATCAAGGTCGTGTTCGATGACAACGACCGTTGCGCCGTTGTCCAGCAGGGCCTGGAAAACCCGCAGAAGCACCTGCACGTCCAGCGGGTGGAGGCCGATGCTGGGCTCATCGAAAACGAACACCGAGTCGGTCTGGGTGCGGCCGATCTCGCTGGCCAGCTTGAGGCGCTGGGCCTCGCCGCCGGAGAGGCTGGGCGTTTCCTCGCCCAGTGTCAGGTAGCCCAGACCCAGCTGCTGCAATGTCTGCAGGCGCTGGCTCACTGTCTTCATCCCGCCGCAGAACTCAAGGGCGGAGTTGACGTCCATATCCATCAGCTGCGGCAACGAGGCTGTCTGCTCCGCCTCGTTGGTCAGCTTCACGCCGTAAGCCGCCCGCGCGTAGCGGGAACCCCGGCAGTCGGGGCAGACGATGTTCACATCCGGCAAGAACTGCACGTCCAGGCTCACCTCACCGGTGCCGTCGCAGCCGGGGCAGCGCAGACTGCCCGTGTTGTAGGAAAAATCGCTGGCCTTGAAGCCCTTTTGCCTGGCGTCCGGAGATTTGGCATAGAGCTTCCGCAGCTCGTCGTGGACGCCCGCGTAGGTCGCCACGGTAGAGCGCACATTGATGCCGATGGGCGTCGCGTCGATGAGCTTGACGTGCGCGATGCCCTCGGCGCGGATCTCCCGGATATGTGCCGGGAGGGCGCTGCCGTTTATCTTTGCTTCCAGCGCCGGTACGAGGCTTTCCAGCACCATCGTCGTTTTTCCGGAGCCGGACACGCCCGTTACCACGGTGAGCCGCCCCTTGGGAATGTCCAGTTCCAAAGGCTTGACCGTGTGGATGCTGCCGGTGGAGAGATGGACAGCTCCCTCTGCGAACATCTCTCCTTCTCTGGCACACCGGCGCAATTTCGTCTCAGCTTTTCCGGAGAGGAACGGCCCGATCTGGGACTCCGGCTTTGCCTCCAAATCAGCTATCGTCCCTTCGGCAATGACATGTCCACCCTTGACTCCCGCTTCCGGCCCCATCTCGATCACCCAGTCGGCCTCTTTCAGGATCTGGGTGTCGTGGTCCACCAGAATGACCGAGTTGCCATCGGCCACGAGGTCGTGCATCACACCGGTCAGGCCCACGATATTCGACGGATGCAGGCCGATGGACGGCTCATCCAGCACATAGAGCACGCCGGTGGTGCGGTTGCGGACGGCCCGGGCCAGCTGCATCCGCTGGCGCTCACCGGTGGAAAGGGTCGAGGCCGAGCGGTCAAGCGTCAGATAACCCAGACCTAAATCCATCAGCCGCTTGGCGGTACTTTCGAATGCCTCGCAGATGCTCTCCGCCATCGGGCGCATCTCTTCCGGCAGGCTGCCCGGCACGCCCTTCACCCACTCCACGAGGGCTTCCAGCGTCATCTGGCAGGCTTCGTCCAGCGAGATGCCCCGCAGCTTCGGCGCACGCGCCGCCGCTGAGAGCCGTGAGCCGTGACACTCGGGGCAGACATCTTCCCGCAGGAACTTTTCCACCCGCTTCATGCCCTTGTCATCCTTGACCTTTGCAAGAGCATTTTCTACAGTGTAGACGGCATTGTAATAGGTAAAGTCCAGCTCGCCGGCCTGATTCGAGTTCCTGGCGTGGTAGAAGATATGCTTTTTCTCTGCCGGACCGTGGTAGACGATGTCCTTTTCCTGTTCGGTCAGGTCGCGGAACGGCACATCCGTCCTCACGCCCATCTCCCGGCAGACGTCTGTCATCAGCGACCACATCAGGCTGTTCCACGGGGCCACTGCGCCGCCGTCGATGGTCAGCGAGTCGTCCGGCACCAGCGACGCGATGTCCACCGTCCGGACGCTGCCTGTGCCGCCGCACTTCTGGCAGGCCCCTTGAGAGTTGAAAGCCAGCTCCTCCGCCGACGGCGCATAGAAATGCGCACCGCACTCCGGGCAGACCAGCTCCCTGCCCACCGCAACAGCCAGCGTCGGCGGGATGTAATGCCCGTTCGGGCAGCGGTGGCTTGCGAGGCGGGAGTACATGAGCCGCAGGCTGTTCAGCAATTCCGTGCCGGTGCCGAAGGTGCTGCGGATGCCCGGCACGCCCGGCCGCTGGTGCAGCGCCAGCGCCGCCGGGACATACAGCACCTCTTCCACCGAGGCTTTCGAAGCCTGGGTCATCCGGCGGCGGGTGTAGGTGGACAGCGCCTCCAGATACCGGCGGGAGCCTTCGGCATACAGCACCCCCAGCGCCAGCGAGGATTTACCCGACCCCGACACGCCCGCAATGCCCACGATCTTGTTCAGCGGGATGTCCACGTCGATGTTTTTCAGGTTGTGTACCTTTGCCCCGCGCACGAGCATTTTGTCTATCATTCTGTTTTCCCTTTCCTTTGGCTTTTTTGCGCCAGATGAATTCCATGTTCTCTGTTTTAGTATAGCGTATCCTGGTGTGTATTTCCACAATGGTCACCAATAAAATGCTATTTGCACCGGCAGACACAGAAGAGTATACTATAATCAGTAAGGATCTCAAGTTCCTGTACACATGTATCTGACGAGATAAAAGGAGAACGAACATGGCAGTATTTCCAAAAGAATTTGTATGGGGCGCTGCGACTGCAGCCTATCAAATCGAGGGCGGTGCCGTCGAGGATGGAAAAGGCCGGAGCATCTGGGATGTTTTCTCCCACACACCGGGCTGCACCTATCGGGGTGAGACCGGTGATACCGCCTGCGACAGCTATCACCGCTGGCGGGAAGACATCGAACTGCTGAAGTCGATGCACCTGAAAGCCTATCGCTTCTCTGTGGCGTGGACGCGCATCGCCCCCACCGGCGGCACGGACTGGAACGAAAAAGGCTTTGCCTATTACGATGGTCTTGTGAATACTTTGCTGGAAGCGGGCATCGAGCCGTATATTACGCTGTATCACTGGGATTTGCCGCAGGCGCTGGAAGAAAAGGGCGGCTGGCAGAATGAGGACACCGCCCGGGCGTTTGCAGTCTACACGGCAAAAATGGCAGAACATTTCAAAGGCAGGGTCCACCAGTGGTTCACCTTCAATGAGCCTGCCTGTATCGTGAAAATGGGCTATGGGACAGGTGAGCATGCGCCGGGGCTGAAACTCCCGCTGGAAGGGCAGTTCACCTGCTGGCAGAATATCATCTATGCGCACTGCCTTGCCGCGCAGGAGCTCCGCCATACGGACGCCGAAAACAGAGTGGGCTTCGTCTCCACAGGCCGCATCTGCTACCCCGTATCTGAGGCAAAAGCAGATGTGGACGCCGCCCGGGCTCTGACCTTTGCCTGCCCAGACGAGGACTGGGCCTTCACCCACACGATGTCGCTCGACCCTCTGTGCCTTGGCCGCTGGCCCAGCCCGGACCTCTGTGGGCCGCAGCTTTCCGCCTGCATCGGTGCTGTGCCGCAATACATCAACGACGCCCTGTCTCTGGGCAGACCGGATATGCTCGGGCTGAACATCTACAATGCCGCGCCTGTACAGATGGGAACGAATGGCCCCTGTTATGTGGAGCGCCCTGCGGGATACGCTCACACAGCCATGAACTGGCCGGTAGAGCCGGAAAGCCTGAACTGGGGTCCCCGTTACATCCAGGAGCGGTATGGACTGCCCATGTTCATCGCGGAGAACGGCTTATCCTGCACCGACAAAATCTATCGGGACGGCAAGGTGCATGACGTGGAGCGAATTGATTTTCTGGCGCGCTATCTGGAAAAACTCTCCGAGGGCATTCAGGCCGGTGCCGACGTGCGAGGGTACTTCCATTGGAGCCTGTTGGACAACTACGAGTGGCACAGCGGATACAGAGAGCGTTTTGGTCTGGTGTACGTCGATTACGCTTCCGGGCGGCGCATCCCGAAAGACAGTGCCTTCTGGTATGGCGAAGTCGCGGCGACCAATGGCGGGTCCATCTGACCTGTAAAATAAAAGGGCGGCAGTTTCTCCAATACAGAACGAATATTGCAGCCATATCCAAGATACGTCTTACCCATCCTGCAAATTCTTTTATAATAGCACTGCTGCCTGAAAGCGCTGCAACAAATTCCCATATCAAAAGGGAAGCTTTCCGGCATGGGACAACGACAAATCATTTTATTGGGATACGAAAGAGACTCCCTCCGCCTGCTTCGGCGCTGCCGGATGGCCCGGCTCCGCTTTTGTCAGCATCTGCTGGAACTTCCGGGCCGCCGTGTTCAGCGGGCGGTGATGGTCGTAGATGAGGCAGATAGAGCGGGAGGGAATGATCTCCTGCAGATGCAGCTCGACAAGCTCGCCGCGGGCCAGAAGCTCTTTTGCCATTGGTTCCGGCACGAAGGCAAGGCCCAGCTCACTTTTCACCAGCGTGAGCATCTGGTCGGTGGTGGCGGCCTCGGTGTCGGGCCGGAGCACGGCGTCGTGGTCGAGGAAGAACTGCCGGTAGAAGCTCCGGGTCATGCTCTCATCGCTGAGAGAGATGAGCGGATAGCAGCTCAGTTCCTTCAGCGTCAGACGCCGGCTGGCCAGTGCAGTGAAGGTCTTTCCGCCCACCAGCACCTCATAAAACGGTCTCAGTTCCACCATCTTCAGGCTCTGTTCTACTTCCGCCGGGGTGGAGATGACGGCAAAATCCACTTCTCCGTTCTTCACAGCCTGCACCGCCTGGGGCGTGGAGTGGTTCGAGATGCGCAGCCGGATGCCGGGATACTCGGTGTGGAACGTCCGCAGCTTCTCGGCCAGATAGATGTTCAGCGCCGTCTCCGTCGCGCTGATGCTGATGGAGCCGTGCTCGAGGGTGGCGCTGGCGCTCAGCTCTTCCTCCGCGTCCTGTATCTGCACCGCCGCCGAGGCGATGCGGGAGTAGAGCATCTCGCCCTCCGGCGTCAGGGTGACGCCCCGGTTGGAGCGGGTAAAGAGCACACAGTTCAGCTGGCTTTCCAGCCGGTTCATCGAGTGGGTGATGTTGGGCTGGTTGTTGCCCAGCACCCGCGCCGCTTTCGTAAAGTTCTGATACTTCGCCACATAATAGAAAATTTTGTAGTATTCCCAATCGACATACATGGGAGCCGCCCCTCTTTCATACCAGAATCACATTTTTACTTCTCCCCCACCAGCGCCACGGCAACATCATTGACATTCGTGCCAGTAGCGCCGGTCATGATAAGGCCGTCCACAGCTTTCAGTGCATGGTAGGCGTCGTTGTTTTGCAGGGTGTCGAACACATTCCAGCCCTTGGCGGTCAGTGCGGAGAGGGTGTCACCATCCACATAGCCGCCGGCAGCATCTGTGGGGCCGTCGGTGCCGTCACTGCCCACCGAGAACACTGCTGCATCCAGCCCGGCCAGCGCCGGAGCCGCTGCAAGGGCAAGCTCCTGATTCCGTCCGCCGAGGCCCTTGCCCGTCAGGTGGACGACCGTCTCGCCGCCTGCGATGTAGGCCAGCTTTTTTCCCTGCCCCGCGTGGGTCCGGACGATGGAGCCAAGGAAGCTGCCCGCCTCCCGGGCTTCACAGCAGAGCTGGTCGGTCAGCAGGACGGGCTCATAGCCAAGCTCCCGGCAGGCGGCAGCGGCAGCGGTGCAAAGCTCCCGCACACTGCCGGTGATCCGGGTCGTCACGTTGTCCAGCATCTTGGGCGTTTCCTGCGCCAGAAGAACTTTTGCCTGTTCCGAGAGCTTCAGGTGATACTTCTCCGCAATGGCAAGCGCCTGTGCGCAGGTAGAGGTGTCCGGCACCGCCGGGCCGCTGGCGATCATATCCAGCGGGTCGCCCAGAATGTCGCTGAGGACGATGCTGAACACCTGTGCCGGGGCGCAAGCCTGCGCGAACCGCCCGCCCTTGACGCCGGACAGACGCTTGCGGATGGTGTTCATCTCCACGATGTCCGCGCCGCTGGCCAGCAGCTGGGACGTAATGTCCCGCAGCTCCTCTGCAGGGATGAGCGGCTTTTCAAACAGTGCACTTCCGCCGCCGGAAAGCAGGAACAGCACCGTGTCCTCTGGCTGCAGACCCTGCACCAGCTCCAGCGCCTTCTGGGTGGCGGCAAAGCTGTTGGCGTCCGGCACCGGGTGGCCTGCCTCGCAGCAGGTCACGCCGGGGATCTTCCCTTTTACATGATTGTATTTGGTCACGACCACACCACCGTCCACATGCCCCAGCACGGCAACGGCAGCATGTGCCATCTGCCATGCGGCTTTTCCGGCGGCCACCAGCACCGTGCGCCCTTCCGGGTGAAAATCCTTCAGCGCACGGCGGACGGCCTCGTCCGGCAGCACCGCCCGGATGCTGGCTTCCACGATCTGATCCGCGCAGCTGCGCAGCGTTTTTTCCATAAACAAGAGCTCCTTTCGTTTCCGGTCCGCGTCCGACACGGCAGGCCGGTCCATCCGGCTCCATTATACCGCAGAACCGGCGTTTCGGGAATATTGAAAAAGCAGAGCGCTCCCCTTCTGCGGGACGCTCTGCTTTTCTTGTCAGGTCTCTTTCTGCAGCTCTTTGTCGATCAGCCCCTGCAGGCGCTCGGTCTCTTCTGCTGCATAGGCTCTGGCATCGATCTCCACCGGCTGGAAGTAGTAGCCAAACCGGTCCTCGTCGAGCGGCTGGACCGTGATCTCTGTCCCGTCCGGCACCCCCAGCATGGCAAGCTCATAGGCGGCCAGCTGCTTTG
>OGLJ01002733.1_pt1 | contig 10487 bp, 4 predicted proteins | sample 1572801 | NCBI WGS metagenome assembly OGLJ01 (sample SAMEA2581877, study PRJEB24529) | metagenome | biome: Human gut stool | place: China | collected 2011
GGTGACTTAAACAAGTTTTCCGTATCAATCAATAGTGTCGGAGATAGTTCTTTAAAATAAGAAAGAAGTTCTTGTTTATTTACTCCCTGATAACACTCTACTACAAAAACCTTTCGGAAATCACCAGTTACTCCTGTTTTCTTTAATTTATTCAGGATTTCACTCCATCCTATCCATATCTTTCCTTCTATACGAGTTGAAGGGGTCTTGTCATAATTACTTTTTCTCATTTTGCCGAATTGTTTTTCTGCAAATATACTTTACTTATTGCTTTTTTTGAGGTATATTTGTTCTGATCTTCTTATACAATCTTATGATTTTGTACTATGGTAAGAATAAAGGAAGGGTTTAAAGGAGAGCGATTTGTATCCCTGCCCGAAAATTTGTTAAGAGAATATAGTAAAGATCCTCTGATAGAGAATCTCTATGTACGTAAAATCGGTTTTTTCCCGAAGGTGAAATATCATTATGTGCAAAAAGAATCGGGTACAGATTATGCAATGCTGATATATTGTGTCGACGGAAAAGGTAAGTATCATATTAATGGGAAGACGTATCAGATACGGCAGAAGCAGTATATATTTATCCCTCCCCATGTCCCTTATTCGTTTGAGGCCGATATAGATGAGCCGTGGACCATCTACTGGCTTCATTTTAGCGGTAAATTAGTGCATTCGATTTTTACTGTTCATATATCTCCGGGGATTATTCTTTCGGATGAACACTCGCGTCAGCAAGTTCGTATTGAGCTGTTTGAAGAAATCTATAATAGCTTTTCCATGGGATATATCAAAGAATATTTTGCTTATTCAGCGATGTACCTGTACTCTTTCTTATCTACGTTCATTTTTCAAGAGCAATTTCGGGATATCGGTGTTCCCAGACATAAGCCGCTTTCATTTTCTATGCGGGTGATTTACTATCTGCAGGAAAACATAGATCGTAATTTGACATTACAGGACTTGGCCGGATATTTTAAATATTCGGAGTCTCATTTTTCGGCACTGTTTTTGAAAGAGACCGGTACTTCTCCTATCAACTATTTTATTCGACTGAAAATTCAGAAGGCTTGTCAATATATTGAGCTTACCGATATGAAATTGAATGAGATAGCTTTACGGCTTGGATTTGAGGAACAGGCTTATTTCTCCCGGGTCTTTACCAAAGTTATGGGAGTGTCGCCTACTGCTTACCGAAAAAAAGAGATCAGTGAATAAACAAAGTGCCCCGCGAAAGTTGGACAAAGAACTTTTCCGGGGCACTTTATTACTTTTACATACCTTCAACAGACAGATTTCCTCTGACCCTTTGAACAGAATGTTATGTCATTATTTTACGGGTGCGGAATTGCTTAGCCAGAGTTCTAAGATTCCTCCTTTTGCGTATTCTTTGTGCGGGAGCAGGCATTCTGGCAGTTCTTTACCATTGAGGGCTATTCTCTCAATGTAGCAATTCTCTTTGCTGTTGTTATGGCATTTAATGATAAACTTATCTCCATTGGGGTAATACTTTTTATCCAACCGGATGGTGATTTCATCAAATACGGGAGACGTAATATCATAAACGGGTTGGATGGAACAAGTTCCGTCTACACTGAACATTCCTATTGACATGAGGGCGCTTACTCCTCCCATTTGACCCTGATCTTCGTCATGTCCGCCGTAACCTTTGTCAGGGGTAGTTGCTCCGTATGCTTGTTCGTTGACACGTCTTACCCAGTATTGTGCCAGGTCCGGTCGGCCTGCTCTGTTGAATACATGGGCATTCGAACACCCTGGTTGATTGGCGTAACTCACATATCCATCGCGATACCCATATACGAAATCATCTTCTTTAGATCGCTCGAAAGCCTCATTCAGTTTGGTACACAGAGCATCTTTCCCTCCCATTAATTCTGCCAGTCTGCTTAATCCGTGAGATATTCCCCATGTAGCCTGCCAGGCATTGGCTTCTATCCAACCCTCTCCGCTTAAAGGATCTTGATGTAACCATTCGCCTTTATTATTTTTGGGCATCAACAGGTTGACTTTATCGCAGAAAAGGTTTTCCCAGCCTTGGGACCGCTTCAGGTAGAATGCCGCATCCTTCTTTTTCCGAAGTTTTCCAGCCATTTGAGATAGTGCCCAATCCTGAAAGGCAGCCTCTATTGTCCATCCGGCATTATCCGGAAAATAACCGTTCTGTTCATAGAAGTCAATTTGCTTTTTAGAGCCTAACATTCCTCCGCCTTTATGGTTGTTGACCATTGCTTTATAAGCAGCTGTCGGAGTTGTTTTGGTTAGCATGTCTTTTTGATAAGCAGCGGTCAGTAAGTTGGTAGCCGGGCAAGATGACATGATGTACGAATATCCACCAAGGTTGGGTCCCCGGGGCAACAGTCCGCCGTTTTCGGCATATTGTACCAGACAGGCGGAAAAGTCATCTAAAACTTCTGGCCATGCCAGTCCCCAGAGTACATTCAAATTCCATTGTGAAAGCCAAAATGCATCTGAATTATACATATGGAATTTTACTTTTCCATTTGCGTCTTTCGGTAAGGTTCTTTTTTTGAACACGGCATTTACTGTGTGTTTACCTTGTCGTTCTCCTTGTGTATAATCCGGATAGTCACCGGAATAATCGTCTATTTTATGACGTCCCAGCAGCACATGCCAAAGATCCGTATAAAATTTGATTTGTTGGTCTCTTGTACCACCTTTCACTGCTATTTTTCCCAGATAATCATTCCATTCTTTTTGTGATTGCTGATGCACTGCATCAAAATCCCAATGATTACAATCCATTTCCATATTGAGCCGGGCATTGGCTATGCTGGTATAGGAAATAGCCACCTTTACACAGATTTGTTCACCTGTTTTAGCTGTAAAGCGTGCTTTGATACCCGAAGAAGGTGCATCCCAATACGTCATGCCGGTGGCATTGCGCCGTGTCGGTTTTTCATGGCTTGTCAGAGATTCTATGTTCCGGTATTCTGTTTGGTTATCCCAACCATCTATGGCTTTCATTGGTTTGCTAAATTGCATAACGTAATACACTTTTACATTGTCGGGACCTCCCCATAGTCTTCCCATGGTGTTGACGGAGCCTTCTATTTCCTGATCACTGACCTTTTGGATATTTGCTTCGGTCATGGTTATTGTACCTACATATCCTCCCAGATTGAGCAGTATATCTGCAAGGGGAGCATCGTTGCAATAGGTAAAGCGATAAAAACTTACCCTGTCTGTGGCGGTTTGCTCTACCCATAGGTTATATCTGTCTAAAAATAGTTTGTGATAACCCGGGCGTACTGTTTCTCCTTCATGTGAGAAGGATGATTTCCATCCCTCTTCTCCCTGCTTGGTGGGCACTTCGCCTGTGGTAGGCATCAGTACAATGCCGCCATTCATCCAATCGTGCAGCTGCGGAAACCCTAATATTTCTTTAGAATTATAATTGTATCCGCCGCCGTACTGGTTTTTGTTTCGTGTCATAGGAGCTGCGCTAATCATGCCAAAGGGCAGGCTTCCCGTAACAAAGAAGAAATATCTTCCTCGTGCAGTCTCGATATAAGGGTCTACCTTTTCTACAAAATCATGATATCCCTCGATGGATGGGTAGACTTCCACTTCGGAGAGACCTACATTGGTGCCCATTGCGTCCGTGCTTTCAATACGAATAAAAGAGCTGAGTTTCGTAGGGAAATCAATCACCTTTGGAGCACCGTCGTTGGGAATTGAATTTACGTAGATTTTAGAATGATCGCTGAAGTGGATAGTAACTCCCGCTATCTGACTCTGGGGATTGGGGCGGTCGTACAAAATAATTCTTTCTATCGGCTGTGCTTCGTCCCATTTTAATTCTATCCATGGATAATCAATATATCCCCAAAACGTCTCTTTGCTCTGAGAACGCCATTCTCCCTGATCGTACAGGCGGATTGCTCCGTCGATAATCTTTTCCGGTTCGAATCCGGGTATGAAAGAAGAGGCTTTTACCTGTGCGCGAGTTGCAATATTATGAGGGGTAGCATATGCGCTGACAAGTGGGAGTAACCATACAAAAACAAGTAGAGTTATCCGGCATGATTTGCAATGGATAAAGAGTGGCTTTTCTTTCTTTTTCATTTTTAGATTCTGTTAGTTATTAATAGGCAGCGTTGTTTTCGACAACTGTTTGCAAAAATAGTGTGTATTCAGTCTATTTCAAAGTCTATTTGTTCTGAATCTCTTATACTATCTTATGATTTCCGGTTGCTTTGAGGGTATCTTTGCAATGTGGACGGGAGTGATAGGATGGGCATTAAACCATTATAATACAACTCCCCCGGCATTTATAAAGAAATACCGGGGGAGCCTCACCTTATGTTAGAGAGAATATAAAGAGGAGTTTTACTTTCTTACCGTTCGTGCTTTTTGGGCAGATTGGGGTTCGGGTAATGGATTATCATCCGGATCCGGAGTACTCTGGAGTGTGGTGAACGTAACATAACCACTACTAAATGCTATACCATTTTTATTTTTGGCATACGCACGTACATAATAGTAAGTATAAGTTCCCAATCCTGTTAGCTTGGCACTGAATGCATTGCTGGTCGTCTGAGTACTTTTTATCAGCTTGCCATTTGTTGTGTTGGGAGTGGAATTTGACTGGGTGCTATACCAGAATCCGGTTTCCGTAACCTCCGCCCCACCATTATTGGCAATACTTCCGCTTACTTCTGCTTCATGAGCCGTAATAGTGCTTTCGTTCACTATTTTTGGTGCATTGAGCGAAGGGACATAACTGGCTATTGTAGTAAAGTTTGTGGGTGAACTATAGGCTACGCCAAGGCTATTTTTTGCATATGCCCTTACGTAATAAAACGTGGTGTAGGGCAGTTTCTCTATTTTTGAAGTATTGGCTGTGAAAGCATCAGCAGGATCGTCCGATTTCAAAATCTTGATGCTATTAGGATCATCATCTAAAGTGGGAGAAGCATTCTCCCGGGAGTAGATAAATCCTTTTTCGGTGATTTGCAGTCCTCCATTACTGGCGATAGTGGCTTGCAGGGTCACATTGTCATCATTGATTTCTTTTGCCCGGATGCCCGTTACTGTGGGTATCGTATTTTCAATAGTAGTCAGGTCGCGCGTCACGCTGTAAGAAATTCCGTTTTTGTTACGTGCATACGCTCGCACATGATAGGTAACCCCTTTGTTCAGTCCTGTTAAGGTGGCTGTGAGAATGCTACCGGCTAAAGTTCCTTTCGCTATATGGTTATCTATAGTTGGTGTAGGGATAGTAGTACTATAGCAGAAGCCCTGTTCCAATATAGTACTTCCGCCATCACTACTAACTTTTGCCGTAGCTTCTGCCGTCGTTTCATGAATAGCATTGAATGAGACGGCCTCTACTGTTGGTTTATAAGTTTGCTTTGTTGTAAATTCTTTTGTAGTACTATAAGCATATCCATTCTTGTTGCGTGCATATGCACGTACATAGTAGGTTGTGCCTGCTTTTAGTCCTGTCATTTTGAGATTGATATTTGCTTCCCCGTTAGTATCAGCCAGTTTGTTGTTGCCTACGGTCGGAGCATTCAGCGCATCACTCCAACAAATACCTTTTTCTGTTACTTCCGCATCTCCGTCATTGCCGATGGTTGCCGTAGCTGTAGCAAAAGTTTCATCTATACTACTAATTACAGGCTGTGTCAATGTCGGTACTTTGGTTTGTATGGTATTGAATTGAGTGGCAGGGCTATAGTAAGTACCATCCTGAGTGGTGGCATATGCCGTCACGTAATAACGGGTTCCTTCTTCCAATACCAGTGTGGCACTGATTGTGTTTCTGTCATCTGTTGATACAGCGTGCTCACTGTCAGTGCCGGGATGGGTCGATAATTTACTGTAACAAATGCCTTTTTCTGTTATTTCCGTTCCTGCAGGAATGCTAAGAGTGGCATTTACTGTGGCTCCTGTATAGGTGATATTGGTTATAACAGGTGCATTTTCAATACTTACTCTCTGTACTTGTTTGGTGGTAAACACTATCGGTGTACTATAACCGGTTCCTTTCTCACTGATGGCATAGGCACGCACATAGTAGGTTGTGTTTTCATTGAGACTACTTAGTGTAGTGCTGAATGCGTTGTCCGCCCCCTCTATGGTTTCTTTCAGATTTTCTGTGGTAGGAGCGTTACTTTCGTTACTGTAGCAAAATCCCCGTTCAGTCACTTTGAAACCATAGTTGTTGGTGATACCTGCAGTCAGTTTAGCGGTGAAAGCGGTTAATTCCGTTGCTTCGTTACAGGTAAGTACCGGCTTTTTTTCTGTTTCTGTAACGAAGTAAATTACTTCTTCGCTGTACCCTGTACCGATTTTATTAGTGGCAAATGCTCGTACTGCATATTTAGTATTGGGCTGTAATCCGGTCACTTCGTAAGTGAACTCTTCCTGAAAGGTGGTGAGTGTTACCTTCTTGTTGTAAATTGTTGGAGGTTCATTGTCTTCTTCTGTGACGATTTTGAAGGCAAACCCTCGGGCGGTAACGTCTTGTCCTCCATCATCTCTGATACCTTCCTTGCAGCTAAGCAGGACGGTTGATTCAGTCGGATTTTCGGCTATGGCAGCACCTAAATCCGGTGCAACGCTTGATAGTGTGGTAAACTCTTGTATACTTCCTTTCACCCGACTGTTTCCGGCATCAGCGTAGATGCAGTAATAGTATTTAGTACCCCATTGTAATCCGCTCACTGAGATGTTATACTGGTTATTTCCTTCTTCCACAGGCTTGGCTTCGAATGTCTTTGCATCACTAAGAGAGGCGGATGCAGAGAGTAGAAAACCTATTTTACAGTCCATCTGGCTTGCAGGGTTTTTAACGGCAGTACCTGTCAATACGGCTTCAAAGCGTGTGAGTGTTGTCGGGGCACTTGTAACCAGTGTGGGTGGATACACCATCGGTTCCTGATCTTCGTCGCATCCTGCCAGCAAGGGCAGGATACAGAAGAGTATGGCAGTGGTCAGAAATTGTGAAATATTCTTCTTTATTCTCATTTTTCTACCGATTGTTGATTAGTGTTTTACGATCACTTTTTGTCCCTCAAGGAAGTAGGTTCCGTCCGGCAGAGTGTGAACTTCATTATCTCCCTCTGTAGCTTTCAGCGTGTAGACGGTACGTCCGTTTACATCGTAAATGCTTATAATTTGTGCTTTGCTACAATGAATATAGATAATTCCGTCTGTACTGTATACCCGGGTGAGCTGTTCGGGAGTCATCAATAGTTGTTCTTCGATACCGGTGGCTCCTCCGCCGCCGATGCTGAAGTATTTTGGAGCTTTGGCGGCAGACGCTGTGCTTGTAGGAGTAGCATATGCATAGAATGGATTAACGTCTTGGTAGTTTTTTATAAAGACACTACCTTCCTGATGTTCATCATACCAACTTCCTATGTTGAGTGCATATACCGATTCACTTTTGGGTACAGTTTCATAAGTAGGTACAAGGTTATACTCTTGCCCTTGTGCAGTAGTCAGTTTACCTTCTGTTTCGCTGATAAGTACCCCATTGGTTTCATCTTCACCGATGAAGTTAACATTCCCATAGATGTTGCTGCTGTTCGGATATTTACCATTGTTTGGCATACAGATCAGGTAAGGGGTATGGGCTTTGAGCGTAGTAGCGCGCTGCGGACCTTCGGTTGTCATTTCGTATAGCCAGAAGGGGCGTGTTCCTTCTGTTTGGAGGGCTTCACTACCGAAAGGAGCCAGAGCTATGTTTTCGCCACTATCCGAGTTATAACCAGTGTATGTAAATTTGTTTACATCAAATGGCAACACAATGGTTTCCCATCCTCTGGCAGTACCGATGCCACTGGTTTGTGTGAAGCGACGGCTATAAAGCGCCTTCTTCGCTTTAAACGCTTTGGGGATTTCATAGTAGAAGATGTCACGATTGTCTACGTATTTTGCTTCTGTTTTGGCTTCAAATGAATCGGTTAGTCCGCCACGGATGATATTGACGGCATCTACATTACTGCCGGTTACTCCATTCGGGACAAAGAGATAGGTGATGGATGAAAACACGTTTCGTGGTATCTCTGAGGAGGAATTCCATATTACTGTATTGATGCGTTGACCGTTATACTTATAAAACGCTTGTTCTCCAATTGTTTTGAGAGAAGCCGGTAATTCTAAAGAGGTAAAAGAACAACCGTTGAAAGCATTAGCCCCAATGGTAGTCAGTTTCGATGAGAAAATGACATGTTCCAGTTTACTGCAACCCTGGAAAGCATAATTGGCTATTTCGGTAACACCCGGTAAATTGATTGTTTTTAATGAGATGCAGTTGGAAAAGGCTCCGGGAGCCCACCCGCCGTTCTCTTGTCCTTCTATTTTTGTTAATGTAGATGGTAAGATTACGCTTTCCAGTTTTTTACACCCGCTGAATGCTCCTGCAGGTAGAGTTGTTACCCCTTCCGGTATGGTGACTTTAGTGAGTAAACCGGCCTCAACAAACACATCTGTTGCTAAATCTCTAAGTGTAGACGGCAAAGTAAGGGTTGTCAGTGAGTCACAACTATAGAATGCGGAAGCATTGATACGTTTTACTCCTTCGGGGATGATAACAGTGCGCAAACTGTCGCAGTTATAAAAAGTTCTTGTATGGATGGTATCCAGAGTCGAGGAGAGTGTCAGGTATTTTAGTTTATTACATTCTTCGAAAGCTGATTTCCCCAATCCTTTTAATCCTTCGGCGAGAATAACTGTTTCCAGTGATTTACATCCCTGAAAAGCTTGACTATATATACTGTCTAATGCTGCACATTTGGATAGATCTATTTTAGTAAGATTATTGCAGTTGGAAAAGGCATTGGTGCCTATTTTTTGTACACTTCCCGGAAAGTTGATTTCTGTCAGGCCGGTATTGCTGAATCCACTAATATGGATCATTGTAGAGGGAAACTGTATGGTGGAGAGCTGGGCACAGTTACTGAATACATTATCGTTGATTTTACTGATTCCTTCACCCAAAACCAGATGCTTTATACCACAATTGGCAAAGGCATTATATTCAATGGTAAGAACATTACCGGGAATTTCTACGGTTTCCAGGGAAGAACATTCATTGAATGCATATCTCTTTATGTTTTGCAGGTCTTTAGGAAAAAATACAGATTTTAATGCTGTACAACCGGCGAATGTGTTCTCTTCTATAGAGAAAATACCACGAGGCAGATCGATGGAGGTCAATGCAGTACAGTTTTGAAAAGTGGATTCTCCAAGTGTAGTTACTCGGTTAGGAAGTTCGATTGTGGACAATGAGCTACATTCTGCGAAAGCACGGTATTCTATTATATTTAATTTCTGAGGGAGCTTGATGGATTTTAGTTTAGTACACTTCTCGAAAGCATAAGAAGTTAGCTCGGTTATAGCATCCGGGAGTTTGATACTTTCCAGGCTTGTACAACTACTGAATGAACCAATACTGGTCAATGTTGATGGAAGGGTAATAGAAGTCAGGTTTGTACAATTAGCAAAAGAACCGATAGAGGTTACGCCTTCGGGAATAACAACAGTGGTCAGGCTGGAACAACTGCTAAAGTCTCCGGTAGAAGTTACTTTACTGGGAATGCTAATAGAGGTTAAACCAGAACAACCAGCGAAAGCGCTGTTTATTTTAGTTAGACTCTTGGGAAGTTTGATAGAAGTTAGCGATTTACAGGAATTGAACATGAAATTATTTAGTTCTGTAATGCCTTCAGCCAGAGAAACATCGGTTAAATTATCGCAATCATAAAATGCATAATAGCTACTATAAGTGAGAGAAAGAGTGCTGGGAATAGAAACAGAGGTTAAAGCATCGCAATTCATAAATGCATAGGCATATATGTATTTAACTCCTTCTGGTAATATTACTTTTTTTAAATTGATACAGTGATCAAAAGCTTTGGTTCCGATACTTTCCAATGCGGTAGGAAACTCTACTTCCTCGAGACTGGTACACCGGGCTACAGCATCGCTTCCGCGTTCATTCTCACTTGTTCCTGAACCACTGGTATTTTCTCCGATAGTCGTCACATTTGCAGGGAAAATAATCTTCTTCAACTGACTTAGTCCGAAAAACATTTTATCACCTACGATATTATTTTGCGTAGTAAGTTGTCCGTAGTAAGGGCCTCCTCCACTTACAATAGATGCTCCTTTCATATTCAATATTTCGAGTGCTTCCATATCACGAATACAGGCCATATCATCCCCATTGAGAGGACCGGTTACAATTAGCTCTGTCATGGTCTTTAACTTGTTGCCTACAAGGCTATACAGAGTTCCCGCCTGTGTTACTTTTATCGTTTCGGCCTTTACCATGCTACATGTTCCTAACAGGCACATCAGCAGTATTGCTACATATAAATTAAATCGTTTCATATATCTTGTCTTTTTATTGTTAACTAATTGGTTTTCTTGTCAGAAGTACCCGGTGTCGGGTTGTCGCCTTCGTTCGGTTCTTCCTTTTCTGCTTCTGTG
>OGLJ01002757.1_pt1 | contig 10414 bp, 8 predicted proteins | sample 1572801 | NCBI WGS metagenome assembly OGLJ01 (sample SAMEA2581877, study PRJEB24529) | metagenome | biome: Human gut stool | place: China | collected 2011
GGTTCTGCCGCCGTTGGAAATATCGTGCAGATCCGCCCCGGCGACCGCATCCCGCTCGACGGAGTCGTTATCGAGGGCGAGAGCCGCATCGATACCTCCCCGATCACCGGAGAGCCGGTTCCGGTATCCGTAACGATCGGAAGCACCCTGACCTCCGGCTGTGTCAATACCTCCGGTCTCTTAAAGATGCGCGTGGAAAAAGAGCTCTCCGAGTCCATGGTCACAAGGATCCTGGATTCTGTAGAGAATGCTGCAGCCAGCAAGCCGCAGGCAGAACGCTTTATCACAAAATTTGCACGGGTATACACCCCGTTCGTCGTTGCTCTCGCAGCCGCGACCGCGATCATTCCGTCCCTGATCACCGGAAACTGGTCCCACTGGATCTACACAGCGCTTACCTTCCTGGTAATCAGCTGTCCATGTGCCCTCGTTTTAAGCGTACCGCTCGCATTCTTCTCCGGGATCGGCGCCGGATCCAGAAAAGGGATCCTCTTTAAAGGCGGGATCGCCCTGGAAACGCTGAAAAATGTAAAGACCGTCGTCATGGATAAGACAGGAACCATCACAAAGGGCAATTTCATTGTCCAGGACATTGTTCCTTCCGCAAATTACACAGCAGTTGAAGTCCTTCAGGCTGCAGCTGCATGCGAGACCGTTTCCACCCACCCGATCGGCACAAGCATCCTTCTCGCAGCAAAAGAGCAGGATCTGAGCCTCGAAAACCCGGCACAGCTTGAAGAGATTTCCGGAAAGGGCATTCATGCCAGACTTTCCTGCGGAGATGTCCTCTGCGGAAACAGAAAGCTCCTGACCGAGTTCAACGTGGACTGCGGTGCTTACGATGAAAACGGAGCCGTCACCACCGTTTATGTAGCGATCAATGGTACTTTCGCCGGAACGATCCAGATCTCCGACACGATCAAGCCGGAGGCAAAGGATGCGATCAGGACATTAAAATCCATGGGGATCCGCTCAGCAATGCTCACCGGTGACGGGGAAGCCGCTGCCGAAGCTGTTGCGGATGCTGTCGGGATCGACCATGTTTATGCAAAGCTTCTCCCTGCCGACAAACTGGAAATCCTGCAGAAACTCCGCGCCGAGAGCGGCAGCGCGATGTTCGTCGGCGATGGGATCAATGACGCACCAGTTCTCGCAGGCGCCGATGTCGGAGCTGCGATGGGCAGTGGTGCGGATGCCGCGATCGAAGCTGCTGATGTCGTATTTATGACTTCCAGCATGGATGCGATCCCGACCGCGATCAGGATCGCAAAGAGCACCGGCGCGATCTCCAACCAGAACGTTGTGTTCGCACTCGCAGTAAAGGCACTCGTCATGGTACTGGGACTCATGGGAATCGCCTCCATGTGGCTCGCCGTGTTCGCCGATACAGGAGTGGCGATCCTCTGCGTATTGAATTCCATCCGGATCCTGTACAAAAAATAAAGCAGGAGATTCCATCTGGATTTCCCCCTAATCATTAAAAAGCTCTGAAGAACCTTTTCACATTGTTCTTCAGAGCTTTTTCTTATGCCCGATCATATTTTCACATCTTCGTCTGGTTTCAGGCAGATATCTTTCACGGTCCGGACTTTTTTCACGTAGCCCCCGCTTCTTCGCCCGGATCTGTGCTCTTCTATTTCAGCATTCCCATCACCACGACCGCCACAAACAACACGCACATGCATCCGATAAAGATATCGATCGTCCGGACCGACACGTTGATCTTATCGTACATGCGCTCCTTGATGGATCTGTTTTTCATTCTCCTCCTGAAGCCGTTTATTTTCTTCAGCGAATTCTTCCAGGCTCTTTTCCTTCAAGGTCTCCACAGCCTCTTTGGCGGCCTCAGCCACAGTCTCAGCCTCTCCCATCTTCTCCATCTCTTCTTCCATCCTCTCACCTCCAGCTTTTTCCGGATTCACACAACAGCAACAAGTGAAAACACGCTTCGCGAGTTTCCCCTTGTTATTGCGACAGTCGACAAGGTCTCGCGCAAGCGTGGACTTTGGCTCGTTGTTCGCGTAAACAAAGAACGGGCTTCGGAACTCATCCGCCGCCCGTTCTCTCAAACTGCCTAACAACAGTTTCTTTATTACTTCTTTGCAATGTACTTTCTGATATCGAGTGCGATCGCAACTACGATAACGATACCCTGTGCAATGTACTGGTAGTTTGTATCTACTCCTAAGTACTGTAAGCAGGTCTTTAAGATCTCGAATACAAGAACGCCGATCAGGACACCGGAGATACGTCCGATACCACCGTTTACGGATACACCGCCGATGGTGCAGGCTGCAATCGCCTCAAGCTCCCAGCCCTGTCCCATGTTAACGGAGGAACCACCGGATTTTGCTCCTACAAGGAAGCCGCCGAGTGCATAGAGAGCTGCTGCTGTCATGTAGATGATGATCTTTGTCTTCTTTGTGTTTACACCGGAAACCTCTGCGGACTGCTCGTTGCCGCCGATCGCATACATATATTTTCCATGAGGAGTCATGTTATAGATGAACCACATAACAAGACCAACCGCAAGGGCGATCAGGAACAGGAACGGGATCGCGCCAAAGAGTTTTCCTTTTGCTACTGCTGTGTATGCGTTATGATAACCACCGATCGGAGTCGCGTTTGTGTAAACAAGGCAGACACCGTAAACGATAAGCTGCATACCAAGTGTTCCGATGAAGGCCGGAACCTGTAAGTAAGAAATTACGATGCCATTGATGAAACCAAAGATACAGCAAATTGCCACACAGATCAGAAGAACCGCGAGAACCCATAAGCCCCAGGCATTTCCGAAATCCGGAAGGTTCTGGAAGAACTTGCCGCTGTAATCCGGCTTCTGAAGTAAGGTACCTGCTAAGCAGGCAGAAAGACCAACCATACGTCCTGCGGAAAGGTCTGTACCTTTTGTAATTAAGCATCCGGATACACCGCAGGCGATGATGAATCGCGGAGCTACGTTTAATGCGATGTTGATTAAGTTGCCGCGTGAAAAGAATGTAGGCTGCTTGATCGCAGTAAATACTGCAAGTAATAAAAGAACGACGATGATTCCATTATTGATAAGGAAATCTTTTGCACTTACTTTTTTCGCTGTCATGACTGAACCTCCCTGTAATCTACTTGTTTTCCTTGCCGCTTAAAGTGAATTTTGTGGCAAAGGACATGATCTTCTCCTGAGTTGCGTCTTCTCCTTCCACCTCACCGGTGATGTGACCGTTGCACATTACGATGATTCGGTTGGACATACCGATCAACTCCGGCATTTCCGACGAGATCATAATGATGGATTTGCCCTGTTTTACGAGATCGATCATGATCTGATAAATCTCGTATTTGGCTCCGACGTCGATACCACGGGTCGGCTCATCCATGATCAAGATATCAGGATTGTTTGCAAGCCATCTTGCGATAATTACTTTCTGCTGGTTGCCACCGGAGAGAGACTGGATCAGCGTCTTTCCGCTCGGTGTCTTGATCTTTAATTTCGCAATGCTGTCCTTTACGACCGCATCGACTTCTTTTTTGTTGATCTTACCCATATGGGTGTAATTCTTGTAGGAAGCGATCGCAGTATTGTCATCGATGCTCAGGCATCCGAAGATACCGTTTCCGCGTCGATCCTCTGTGATCATTCCGACGGAGCTGTTGATCGCATCCTGCGGTCTCTTGATGTGAGTCTCTTTTCCGAGGATCTCCACGGTACCGCTCTCAATGTGGCGCATTCCAAAGATCGCTTCCATAAGCTCGGTTCTCTGCGCTCCTACCAGTCCGCCAAAGCCCAGGATCTCACCTTTCTTTAATTCAAAAGAGCAGTCCTTGAAGGAATTCGGCAGAATACTTGTCAGGTGGCTGACCTTTAAGACCGTCTCATCCGTCCGGTAATCATCCTTCGGCGGATAGACGTTGTTCAACTCACGTCCAACCATCTGTTTTACGATCTCCTCATCGGAGATATCCTCGATCGCCCAGGTTCCAACGTATGTACCGTCACGCATGATCGTGATATCGTCGGAGATCTGGCGGATCTCAGCCATCTTGTGGCTGATATATATCATAGAAACACCTCTGGATTTCAGGTCTCTGATGATCCGGAATAATGCTTCTACCTCGTTATCAGTCAGTGAGGAGGTCGGCTCATCCAGAATTACAAGGTTTGCACTCTGGCTGACCGCTTTTGCGATCTCTACTGACTGCATCTGTCCGATTGATAAGGTGCCGAGTTTTGCTTTCGGGTCAAAATCCATCTTTACATCCCGGAGCCATTTCTCAGCTTCACTGTTCATCTTCGCATGATCCACCACCTTGATCGGTCCGAAGTTTTTCATCGGATACCTTCCAAGATACATGTTCTCAGCGATCGAGCGTTCAGGAATCGGCTGAAGCTCCTGATGAACCATGGCAAGTCCTTTTTTCAGCGCGTCATCCGGGTTTGCGATCTCCGTCTTGACGCCGTCGATATAGACCTCGCCTTCATCCATTTTATAGATTCCGAAAAGACATTTCATCAGTGTCGATTTTCCGGCACCGTTCTCTCCCATCAGTGCGTGGACCGTTCCGGGGCGAACCCGTAAGTTAACTCCGTCAAGCGCTTTTACGCCCGGGAAAGTTTTTTTGACTCCTCTCATTTCGAGTCTGTACTGTTCTGCCATCCCAAAACTCCTTTCAGTTACACTCCCCCGCATTTCCGGGTGGCATATTTTAATCAACGAACCGGATGTGTTAGACAACACACCCGGTTCTCATTTGTTACAGTATCAATTACTTTAACATATCAAGGATTTCCTGAGCGTTATCCTTTGTAACCTTCTCGTAGTTAACCATGTTGACTGCGTCAACTTTCTCACCGCTTAAGAACTTAACAGCGATATCGCTTGCAGCCTGAGCCTGTGCGAAGTGGTTGTTGAATACAGTACCTGTCTGCTTGCCGTCGATTACGTTCTGAACAGCCTCTGTCAGAGCGTCAACGCCTACAAGGTAGATATCCTCGTTAACTTTACGTCCTGCTGCTTCGATTGCCTGTAATGCACCAAGTGCCATTGCATCGTTGTTGCAGAAGATTACTTCGATCTTGTCGCCGTACTGGTTTAAAGCATCCTGTGCGATCTGCTGAGCCTTAGCCTGATCCCAGTCACCACGCTGCTTTAAGAGTTCCTCAACTTCTACGCCTGCATCTGTAAGAGCTTTTACAGAGAACTCTGTTCTGTACTGAGCATCTACGTTCTCCGGGTCGCCCTGGATCATGATGTAGGAAACTTTGCCGTCGCCGTTGATATCGCCCTTGTTTGCAGTCTCAAGGATCTCTTCGCCCTGGTATGTACCGGACTGTCTTGCGTCACATCCTACGTATGTAGCGTTAAGACCTTCAGATTCCCATCTCTCTTCTTCTGCTGCGTCCGGCTCACGGTTGATGTAAACAACCGGGATACCAGCTTCTTTACACATATCTGTGATCTCCGGTGCGGAAGAAGCCTGTACAAGGTTTAAGATCAGAACGTCATATTTCTGTGTGATGAAGTTCTGGATCTGGTTTGTCTGCTCTGCCTGATCGCCCTTACCATCCTGAACGACTACGTTCTCAGCCTTGAATCCAAGGTCTTCGGTTAAGTAGCGAACTAACTCTGTTCTGTAAAGAGTCATGAAGTTATCATCGAATTTGTAGATGCTGATGCCGACTTTCTTGTCTGCTACATCTGTGGTTCCAGCTGCCTCAGCTGCAGTTGTTGCTGCTTCGGATGCTGCCTCAGAAGCTGCTGCGGTTGTAGCTGCCTCGGTAGCCGCTGCTGTTGTTGCTGTTGTGGAAGAGCTTCCGCATCCTGCTAAAGACAGGGCCATCATGGAAGCCAGTGCCATTGCTGTTACTTTCTTTGTCATTCTCATGTTTTTGAATCCTCCCATTCAAAAAATAATTTTGACCGTTTAGGCATTTTCCCTTAACGACAAGTTGATTATAGCCTGTCTTTGTGCATTTTTCCATACTTTTTTTTATGATAAATTATTGAAATTCTTTGATTTATGTAAAAAAACTACAATTTTTTGTCACATCACGGAAGAAAAACGCTTAATTGGCACTACCAGTCCCGGATCCAGGGCTGCTTTTCCATCAACTTTTACAAATGGATCCGGATCAGTTTGCGACCATATGCTGCGGGCACCAGAAGTATTTTTCCTGTGTGACCTCTTTTCCCATCGCCAGTTCCTCCGCCGTGTCAAAGATCCGCTTCGCATAAGCCTCCCTGTCCGATTCCACCGTTCCGAAAAGTTTTCCCTCGCGGAATGCCTCCTGACCGGCCGGAGTCCCGTCGATCCCGACGAGTTTGAGCGTCCCGGCCATGATCCCCTCCCGCTCGATCGCATCCATGGCCCCGACCGCCATATCATCGTTGTTGCAGATCACAAGTTCGATCTCATCCCCGTAATCGGAAAGCCATTCTTCCATGAGTGCAGACGCCTGGTTTCTCTCCCAGTTCGCGATCCCACTCGTGATCCTCCGGATCGGGACACCGCCGTCCTTTAAGGTCTGGACCGACCACTCCGTCCGGATCAGGGAATCCTGGTGGTTCGTCTCCCCCTCAAGAAGGACGTATGAGACGACCCCGTCCCCATTCCGGTCAAGCGATGCCGGATTCTTCCGGTAGGCATCAACGAGGATCTGCCCCTCAAGGACCGCCGACTCTTTCGCATCCGCCCCAACATAATAGAGTTTTTCCCAGCGGTTCATATCCTCCGACACAGGTTCCCGGTTGAAGAACACGATCGGGATATCCGCCTCCATCGCTTTGTCGATTACACCGGAAGCTGCCGAGTGGTCAACCATGTTCACACAGAGCACATCACAGTTTAAGCCGATCATCCGCTCCGCCTGGCTGTTCTGGGTCATCTGGTTTCTCTTCGCATCCCGGACATCCAGGGTTACCCGGATCCCCGTCTCCTGTTCATATTCCTTTGCATCCTGCTCCATGGAACTCCGGAGTGTCCCAATAAAGGTATCATCCCCGCGGTACAGGAGAACCCCGATCCGGAGAGAAGTCTTTTTTTCTTCCTGCGCACCGTTTTCCAGAGCGGCCCGCCACACGGTGATCCCAAGCAGTGCTGCCGCCGCAAGCGCGACCGTCATGACCGGAAATCTATTCTTTTTCATTCTGGCATCCTCCTATTCCATCGGATACAGCAGTTTCTCATAGGTCCCGCTCTTTAAGATCCCATCATCGATATATTCCGGCGTCAGCGTGATCTGTTTCTCGTTCCACTCTCCGCCTGCCGCCTGTACGGCTTTTTCCACGCTTAAGTATCCTTCATCAAAGCGGTTCCACGCCATAAGACCGGTGACAATCCCCTTGTCCATCTGGTTTAACAGTTTTGTCGTACTTCCGATCCCGTAAAGTGCTGTTACATGTTCCCGGTACACGCCGCTTCCCTCCAGAATATCCGCGAGATCCGACAGCGCGCCTACATCCATGCCGACTGCCATAAATTTTCCGTTTTCCGGGTACACGGTCCCCTCGATCGTTTTCCGGTAAGTGTCCTCATTTTTCTTCTCGATCAGACTGACTGAAAAGCCGGCCTGGTCGAGCACGGAACGAAGTCCGTCATATGTATCGGTATTTCCCGTGTAGGAAAGTCCTTCCGTAAACAGACAGACCGGAATCTCCGGTGTCTCATTTTCCACGATCTTCTCGCCGAGGCTCCGCCCCATCTCGTAGCGGTCCACCGAGATCGAACATGCGACCGAACTGCTGATCGTCGAGGCGCCGAGAAAGATCACCGGGCAGCCAGGCGAAATTTCATCCAGCTGCATGACCGCGTGATCTTCCCGCACCGGGGCGAGGATGATCGCGTTCGTTCCGTCCTTCACTTCACGTACGATGAGTTCATCCTGCTGTCTCTCATCGTTTTCCGCGTACAACGTGATAAAATTCACATCTGCCTGATATTTTTTTTCCGCCATATCCATACCTTCGCGGAAATTTCCGTAATAATTGTCGTTCACCTGTTCGATGATCACCGCGACCCGGCGGATCTCCTTTTTCTTCTCTTTGATGATCAGATCCGTCGAGGACAGCAGATACAGGACCACCAGCAGGACTATTCCGCCGTACCAGCCGATCTTCCCTTTATTTGACATTGATCTTTTCCCCCTCTGCTGTCTCCGCGTACGGGATCGCCTTCATATGAATCGTCACCGTCGTCCCCTCGTCAAGTTCCGACTCGATCGAGAGACCGTAATCCATGCCAAAATACAGGCGGATCCGCTCGTTTACATTCCGGACGCCGATCCCGGAACCACTCTTCGACGCCACATGTTTCCGGTCGGAGAACATTTTTTCGATCTGCTCCGTTGTCATCCCAAGCCCGTTGTCGGAAACCTTCATATAAAGATCATCACCGTCCCGGTATACACGGATCCGGATCTCCCCGTCACCGTCCATAAACTCCATTCCATGATAGATCGCATTTTCCACTAACGGCTGCAGGATCAGTTTTACACTTGCAAGATCCATGACCTCTTCGTCTGCCTCAATTTCATAGGTGAACCGGTTTTTAAACCGCATATGCTGGATCGTCAGGTAGTTTCTCACATGCTCGATCTCATCCCGCACGGTGATGATGCTCTTTCCGCGGCTTAAACTGATCCGGAAGAATCTCGCCAGCGCCGTCACGACCTTCACAGCGTCCGCCTGCTTTTCATTCTCGATCATCCAGACGATGATGTCCAGCGTATTGTAAAGGAAGTGCGGGTTGATCTGGGACTGCAGGACGTCGAACTCATTCTTTCGCTTTGATTCATGCTCCGCGACGATGTCATCCATCAGCCGCCGGATCTGGGTCGCCATGTTCTGAATGGATGTGCCGAGAGGGCGGATCTCATAGGAGCCGCCCACATAGACATCCGCATTCAGGTTTCCCGCCTCAATCTCGTTCACAGACTTCTCCAGCGCTTCGATCGGGGTCGTGATCCTCGTGGAGATATAGGCGTTGATCACCGCGAGAAGGAAAGCGACAAACACCACGATAAACGTGATCAGAAGACGCGTCTTCAACGCATTCAGGGTGACTCCGCCCATCGGCGCCGCCCCGATGATCTTCCATCCGGTGTATCCGACCGTCTTGACAGTCACCGCCCGCTTTTTCCCCTGGAACATCTCCTCGTGGATCCCGTCGCGGTAGCCGGCCGCCGCCTCGAGGTTTTCCTCTTCCAGCCCGGAATACAAAAGCTGGGCTTCCGGATGGTAGATCAGCTCTCCGTCCGTTCCCATGAGATAGACATAGCCGCCATTTCCGAGCGTGATCTCATCGAACAGCTGTTCCAGACTGTCATAGCGGATATCGATCAAAAGCACGCCCTGTTCCGTGGAGGAACCCTCCGTGATCTCGACCACGCGGGCCGCCGAGATCACCCAGCGGTACTGGTTTTCGCTCACATCAAAGACCCGCTGGACGTGGGGAACCGAAAAATGAAGGTTCTCCGTCTTGCTCAGTGCCGCCCGGAACCACGATTCCTCCGTCGGATCCACACCGGTCTTCAGGCGGGAAGCGGGAACTGCCTCCAGAAGCTCCCCGCTTCTGGAGAACAGGGCGATATTCTCCACATTGTCCTGGTTATTGTCGTAGAGCAGCATCATCTCCCGGTTGACGCGCTCGTTCTCCAGATCCGCATTTTTGATCACGTCGTAATACAGGGAATCGGAAAGCTTCATGATGCCGCGGAGCCACACATCCACCGAGCGGTTCACCTGGTCGATCAGGATCTGGTTTTCCTCCTGCATCGTGTCGGACATCTGTTTTGACATCCGGCTGTACAATGACAGTCCGATAAAAATGCTGGCCGCAAGTGCCGTCACCGTAAAGTACACGAAGATCATATAGCGGATGCTGATCCGTTTCAGAAATCCGTTCTCGTTTTCTGGTTTCATACTGCTCTCCCCTGTTTTTATTCACCGTCCTTTAATTTCCGGGTCTGCTTCCCCTGAATTTTGTCGGTGAGACGCCGAATTTCTTTTTAAAGACGTAACTGAAGTAATTCTGCTCCTGATATCCAACCTTCGCGGCGATCACATATGTCTTGTCATCTGTTTTGTTTAAAAGCTGGCGTTTCTTCTAATGCGGATTGCACACGGCTCCATGAACCAATCGAGACGCTGCAATCAAGTGTTCTTGAGGTTGTAAAGACGCTGGCGAAAACACTGGCGGAAAAAGCTGTGCAGGTAAAAGCGAACGCAAATCGAGAAGAACCATTGCTTGAAAAGAAAGCTGCGATGCTCAAACGTACACTTCAACGAGCGCAAAACAGCAAGCTCGACTTATATGAAGAATACCGAAATGGCAGGATGACGCGAGATAAATTTATCGCAGCCCAGGAAGAGCGCCAGACCGCAATAGATTCCATGCGTGATGAATTGGCAGCAACGGAAGC
>OGLJ01002760.1_pt1 | contig 10406 bp, 6 predicted proteins | sample 1572801 | NCBI WGS metagenome assembly OGLJ01 (sample SAMEA2581877, study PRJEB24529) | metagenome | biome: Human gut stool | place: China | collected 2011
TCGCTGTATCTACAAACATATTTTTCTCCGTAACAGTTTTGCTGTTTAATTATCAGTACAAATGTAAAGAATCTCAGACCTGTTTGTTATTAGTATAAACAGAAATGTAAAAAATAAGGGTGGATATAAAATCCACCCTCATAAATTTTGAGATTACTGCTCAACAGGATAAACGCTTGCACGCTTTCTGTCTTTGCCGACACGCTCAAATCTTACAACACCGTCAATCTTTGCGAACAGTGTATCGTCAGAGCCTTTGCCTACATTTTCACCAGGGTGAATATGTGTGCCTCTCTGCTTTACAAGGATGTTGCCTGCGAGAACCTTCTGACCGTCTGCACGCTTAACGCCAAGACGCTTTGATTCACTGTCACGGCCGTTCTTTGTAGAACCCATACCTTTTTTATGAGCGAATAACTGAATGTTTATTTTAAGCATTACCTTACACCTCCGAAAATTTAACTTTAATAAAATTTTTGTATTGCTCCGAAAGAGCAGTTAAGTGAAGCTTTAAGCCTGAGAGTATATCACAAGCCTTTAAAGCATCATTCGGTGACATTCTTACTTTCATAAGACCGTCATCCTCGGTAACCTGTGCATTAATATGCAAAATCTCGGTGACAGTGTTTGCAGTCATATATGCGGCAGAACTGATTGCCGCACATACAATATCGCTGCCCTCTTCGGCAAAGTCGGAGTGCCCCGATATTTCAAAACCGCAAATTATATCATCTGATTTAAAAAATGTTACCGTAGTCATTTTTAGGCTTCGATTGAAGTAATCTTAACCTGTGTGTAAGGCTGTCTGTGACCTTTTGCTCTCTTTTCGCCCTTCTTAGGCTTGTAAGTGCAAACTCTGATTTTTTTGCCTTTACCGTTCTTTACAACTTCACCTGTAACCTTAGCACCCTCAACGAGCGGTGTGCCAACCTTGATGCCGTCGTCTGTGCCGACTGCCACAACATCAAATGTTACTGTGTCGTTTGCTTCTGCGTCAAGCTTCTCGATGAAGATAACCTCATCGTTAGTTACCTTGTACTGCTTGCCGCCTGTCTGAATAACTGCGTACATTTTAGTACCATCCTTTACATTGGGCTCGCTATGTGCAGGTGGAACGAATCACTTAAAACCCACAATATGCGGCTTATATACTATACCACAAAGAAAACTTTCTGTCAACAATTTTCCCGATATTTTTTGAGTATATCAAATGTTATTCTGTATTTTGCAAGCCTTGAGAGTATTTTTCATAAGAGTTGAAATTGTCATAGGACCTACACCGCCAGGTACGGGTGTGATAAACGAGCATTTATCCTTGACATTTTCAAAATCAACATCACCGCAGAGCTTGCCGTTTTCATCCCTATCCATACCGACATCAATCACAACCGCACCCTCTTTTACCATATCGGCAGTAACAAACTTCGGTCTGCCGACTGCGGCTACGAGTATATCTGCCTGTGAACAGATTTCAGCAAGATTCTTTGTTCTGCTGTGACAGATTGTTACAGTACCGTTTTCGTGGAGCAAAAGCATTGCCATAGGCTTGCCTACGATATTACTTCTGCCGATTACAACGCAGTTTTTACCGCTTACTTCAATGTTGTAGGAATGGAGCATCTCCATTACGCCTGCAGGTGTGCATGGAAGAAAATCATACTCGCCGAGCATAATTTTGCCGACATTTACGGCATGGAATGCGTCAACATCTTTAAGCGGGCTGATTGCCTCAATAACAGCCTTATCATCGAGGTGTTTCGGCAACGGAAGCTGAACAAGAATACCGTTGATATCCTTCTTATTGTTGAGAGTTTCAACAAGGTTTAAAAGTTCTTCCTGTGTTGTTTCTGCCGGGAGTGCATACTCCTCAGACTTAAAGCCTACAAATTCACAAGCCTTTTTCTTGTTGTTTACATATACTCTTGACGCCGGATCGTCGCCTACGATTACTACCGCAAGACCGGGGGTTATTTCGTGAGTTTCCTTTAACTCAAGCGTCTGCCTCTTTACTTCTTCCTTTACCTGTGCCGATACCTTTTTTCCGTCGATAATCTGCATAGAAAGAATCCTCCTTTTTTCTGTTTATAATTAAGAATACAATACCTGTTATAAAAATTACTGCCGAAAGAACCTGTGACACCCTTATGTCTGCTCCGAAAACTTGGAACGGAAGATAAAGGCTGTCTGTTCTTAGTCCTTCAACAACTGTTCTTTCAAATCCGTACCACACAAGGTACATAAAGAAAATCTGTCCCGAATATTTCTGCTTATATTTTCCGTAGAAATGGAGAAGTACAAATCCGAGAAGACACCACATTGATTCATAGAAGAAACACGGGTGAACTCCTATGTTGTCTGTTCCCTCGCTCATCATTCTCCAGGGCAAATCCGTAGGAGAGCCGTATGCCTCCTGATTCATAAAATTGCCCCATCTGCCTATTCCCTGTCCGATAAGAAAACCGACCATTGCAATATCAAGAACAGGCATAATTTCCATTTTCTGTATTTTGGCAACAGTCAGACCGCCGAGCAACGCACCGATTATTCCGCCGTAAATAGCAAGTCCGCCGTTATTGATATAGAGAATTTCAATCGGGTTCTGTCCGTAATAATCCCATTTAAAGAAACAGAAGTACAGTCTTGCACCGATAATTCCCGTTATCATTCCTGCAAAAACACAGTTGATAAGCTTTGAACCGTCAACCTTGTAACGGGGAGCGCTTTTCCACGCATAAAGTACGGCAAGCAAAAGTCCGCAGGCGATGATTATTCCGTACCAATAGACCTTGTAATCACCGATTGAAAATGCAATCGGGTTAATATCAAATTCCCAGCCAAATCCGGGAAACTGTACATGATACGGCATAATTACACCTCACCAGGCTGTTTTACAACAGACAAAGTACAGTTGTCAACATCGAGCATCTCGGCAAGCCTTGCGTTGATATCCTCAAGCTTTGCATTTGCAACCGCATCAATGTAGGCAAAAATTTCGTTACCCTGCATTGCGTAGTCGATGATTGAATTTGAAATTGCGCTTACTGAGTTGAGCGATGAAACCGAATCACCGTAAACAGACTTTCTTGCAATTTCAAAGTCCTCTTTGTCAATACCGTTTTTCTTAATATCTGAGATATACTGCTTAATCATCTCAGCCGCCTGTTTCGGTGCTCTTGATTCACCGCCGAAGATTACCGAGCAATAACCCGGACCTTCAAAGAGTTCATAAGAAAAGCTTGAATTGATGAGGTTTGAATCCATAAGATTTCTGTAGAGCATGCTTGTGTTTGAAGCAAGTGCCGAAAGAAGAATATCTGTGCATGCAAGCTGCTTTTCGTTAAGGGGCTTGTCTGCTTTCTCTTTGAAGCCGAGATTAAACAAAGGCATTGAAACAGGGAAAGTCTGCTCAACATAAGGTTCTTTGATTTCATAAGGCTCTGTTTCAAAATAGTTTTTGATTTCCTTTTTCTCACAAGGCTTGAGCATTTTGTCGGCAACTTTAAGCACACCGTCAACCGTTACATTACCCGCAACGCAGAGAATCATATTATTGAGGTTGTAGAACACATTGTAAACTTCATAAAGCTTTTCGGCTGTAATTTCCGCAATTGTTTCAACCGTACCTGCAATATCAATTTTTACAGGGTGATTGTGGTACATACCCTCAAGCATATTGAACATTACTCGCCAATCGGGAGAGTCGTCGTACATTTTGATTTCCTGACCGATAATGCCCTGTTCCTTTGCAACTGTCTGAGCCGTAAAGTAGGGATCCTGAACAAAATCAAGAAGAATTTCAAGACTTTCATCAAACTTGTCCGTACATGAGAAAAGATAGCAGGTTTTTTCAAAGCTTGTATATGCGTTTGCATTTGCACCTGTTTTCGCGTATCTTACAAAGGCATCGCCTTCTTCACTTTCAAATAGCTTGTGTTCAAGGTAATGGGCGATACCGTCGGGAACTGTAATTATATCGCCGCCGTTTACGGAAAACTTTGTGTTGATACTGCCGTAGCGTGTGCCGAAAATTGCATATGAGGAAGTGTAACCCTCTTTTGGATAAACAAAAATTGTAAGTCCCGATGGATGTTCAACTTTATAATAGCTGTCGCCTGCAATTTCCGATTTAATTTCTGTAATATTCATTCTGTCCGCCTCCCTTACTTATTTTTGAGAACATAAACCGTATCGAGCAAGAGCTTGTTTGCGGCATTTACAATCTGCTCTTTTGTAACGGCATTAACCTCAGCGGAAACTTCTTCAACAGTTTCAAGGTCGCCGTTAAAGATTCTTCCTGTGTACCAGTTTTCAATACCGCTTACGCTGTCGCTGCTTGACTTGAATGAATTAACAACAGCAAGCTTTGTTGCCTCAATTTCAAAATCTGTAATTTCGCCGTTCTTCATGTCCTCAATTTCTTTGAGAATAGCTTTTTCGGCTTTTTCAAGATTTTCGCCCTCAACACCGCTGTTGATATACATTATACCCTTGATTGAATCATAGGAGGACGAGCAGTAATAGCAAAGGCTCTGCTTTTCACGAACATTGTTAAAGAGTTTTGAACTTGCAGTACCGCCGAGAACAGCACACATAAGTCTTTCGGCAACCGCCTCTTCATCACCTGCGGAAATCTGTGTTCTGAATCCCATGACAAGTTTTGACTGTGAGAGCTCCATTTCCTCTGTAATATGTTTTTCTTTTGAAACATTCTTAACAACATCAGTAGATGAAGTCACAACATTTCTTTCGATATTTGCAAAGGCTTTCGCAAAAACCTCCTTCGCCTTATCGGCAGGGCTGTCGCCTATATAGAGAATCTCAAATTTTGCGGTTTTGAGAAGATTCTGCCATGCCTTGCAGAGTGATTCGGCAGTTGCGGCCTTGATTTTTTCGGCTGTGCCGTAACGCTTGATTCCGAAAACCTCATCCTTGCACATATGCTTTATAAGCTGTCCCATTGCATAGATTCGCTTTTCGTTGAATTCCGAATCAATCACATCAAGAAGTTGTCTGCGTTCCTGTTCAAGTTCACTTTCAATAAAAGCGTTGTTCTTGACATTCGGCTCAAAAATTACGCTGCACAAAAGCTCCGAAAGTTCTTTGGCAATGCTGACATCATCAAGAGAATATCTGTCATCAAGACCTGATACGGAAATTTTAATTACCTGGCTTTCGCCGTGTTTTGAAAGCGATGAAGTGAGGTCTGCACCGTAAAGTGAGCTGAGTTTTTTGCTGAGAACAGTAAAATCGGGATATTTTTTGCATGAACGAACAAGCAATCCGCCCACAAGCGCATTCTCCGACGCTGTTTCGACAGAAAGCGGAACAACAATATTCACGCTGATTTTCATAGTTTTAAAACGGCTGTCCTTAATGTTTGTAAAGTAAACACCGTTTGCAATTTCATTTCTGTTGATGAAATTCATTTAATCAACTCCGTTTTCAGATTATCAGTCATATTGTATCACATTTTGATTTATTATAAAAGAGATATAAGAAAAAATCACAAAAGTGCAATAGCAATTTGAAACAATTTTACTTTTCCGTACAAGGCTATCGACATATTTTCCGAATTTTACCTGCATAAGAATCTGTTAAGTTTGTTGCTTTTAATTGTATCATAAATAAAAACAAATGCAACTATACGAATTTATTGACAAACTTGTGTGCCGATTTTCGGAAGTATTGACATTAAATTCCGGATTTTACATTTATTCTTTGTCTTTGCTTATCGTATGATGACCGAGAAAGTACCTGTTTTTCAAAAGCAGTCATTCTAAAAGAAATACGGCACAGCGGTTTCTATACCTACTGCGCCGTATTCACTATATTTCCATGTCAGAGCGTAAAATATTACTTATCTTTAATTTTGGCAGAATGTTTTTTACTCTTACCGAATGCCGTTACTCCTTTCATAACGCCGCCGCTGATAATCAGCAATGCAATCCACAAAATAAGGTTGCTGTTGTCGCCTGTCTGAGGGGACTTTGAATCATCAGGCAATTTAGCCGTTACAGTGTCAGCCTTTTTGATTTCTTCGGTTGGCGCATCTTCATGAGCAGAGATTGTCTTTTTGCAGTAGTCGCAGATATGGTTTTTATCCTTATCTACATGCTCAGAGATTGTCTTTTTGCAATAATCGCAGATATGGTCTTTATCTGCGTCATTATGCAGACATACATATCCGCATTCTCGGCACACACCGTCTTTCCATTCATGTGCTTCACTTGCCACAATCACAGCACCACAGCAGTTCCATTTTTGTTCGTGATTAAAAGCGGTTCTTGTCGTCCACTCCTGTACACCGCCCTCGTGGTTTGTTCCGTCAAGTTCTCCGTAGGCTTTACCGCAGACATCACATACCGCCTTTTCGGTACAGGTGGCATTGCCGCCTGAGCAATTTTCGGTTTCAAAAGCATCGCATCCGTCCACGGTACATTTTCGGGTATGCTTACCGTCATTGTCAGATACCCATTCGCCAAAGGTATGACCGTTGTTGACTGTTACGGTCATCTCTGCATTATTGCCCGCTTTGTCGGTGACAACTATCTTCTGCTCACCGTTTGTCGGTGGGAGAACAAAACCTCCGTCTGCATCAAGCGTAACCGCCGTGCCGTTTACAGTAACGGTATCAACATACTTCTCATCAACAGTAACGGTTTGTGCCTCACAATAGGTCTTGCCGTTCTCAATACCGCTGATTACAGGCTGAATATTATCAAGCGTTATACGGTCGGAGCGAAGGTATGTTATATTAATATTTTCATCAACAAGCATTACATAAATAATATATTCTCCGTTGGGGTCTATGCAAAACGGTTCTTCATATGCACGGAATACAAGAGAGTTCAGTTCAGCCTCGGAAAGCTCCTTATCTGTTACCAAATAGGATACAAACACAACTCCGCTGTTATCTACGGCATTTATAGTTACCTCCTGTGTATCCTTAAAGAATATGCCAAAGGTAAGCTCGTTTAAGAATTCATTCCATTTATTTGTGCCTATGATAATTTCGCCCGTCGGCTTTTCGGTATCTTTCCACCGTGCCGTGATTGTAATGTTTTCGGCAGGCATGGTTTCGGGGATTTCCTTATCCCATCCCTTAAAGGTATAACCTTTTCTTGTCGGGTTGTCAGGGGCGGTAATTTCCGTACCGTAATCCTGTGTAATTGGTGCAATCTCACTTCCGCCGTTGGTATCAAAGGTTATTGTGTATTTATTCGTATTCCACACAGGATAGAGCGTCAGCGCCTCGTTTTGCGTATAAACGTCTTCAAAGCCATACACCTTTTCGCCGCCGTCAACGGTTGACCAGCCTACTTGCGTGTAGCCCTCGCGAGTGAACAAAGCGCCGCGCAGGGTAAGAATATTGTTGTGGGGTTTCATATCCGTCACCGCACTGCCGGTGCCGTATGTGCCGGGGAGGTAAATCACCTCATAGTCGCCAGTAATCGAAAGCATGGAAACATCGGCAGGTACGGTATCGCCGGGTTTATAGCAGTTCCCATTTTCATCCGACCAATACAACTGTGCATCTGCCGAAATGCCGTCCGGGCGGGGCAGTCCCTCGGCAGAGGGTGCAGTAAAGCTCTCGCCGTTTTTCACGATAATGTTGATCCAGTTCTGCTGCTCGCCGGGCATAAATTTACCCGTCCGCAGCTCAACCGCCTTTAGGCTGTCAGCGGCAAGATCTGTCGGCAGCTCGAGGACGGGGCGGAAACCAGCGTCCCGCTCCGGAAGGGTTGGCCTTGCCCAAAATGTAGCCTGTGCAGCGAAGTGTCCACCACGAGATAGATACCATCCCTCGACATTCCCAGTACCTATATCCTGGCCGAAAGAGCGCATTTTATACCAGTTTTTGATATAATCGGCTGACTTCTGATAGATCGTATCCCATTCATTGTCAATTGGTGCAAGACCAGAGCCTTCTCCTTCATTACGGTGATGGTCTCCAACAGATGGGGCGCGGAGCGTATAGTTCACGTTACTCGCTGTATAGGTCTGGCCATAAATCAGGTTCATTTCTGCCAACGTCTCCCGCTGCAAAGAACATTTCACGTTATAATCTGCAATAAACAAGCTGTGCTCGTAAGGGGTGGTATCCTTGTCGGCTTCATTTTTCAATGAATATGCATCCACCGTGCCCACATAAGTAAAGGGCACATAGTGCAGGGTGCTGTCCGGCAGATTGCTGTTTGCCGTGCCGGGAATATCCATCGCCGACAGGTCAAAATAGTATCTGCCGCCGGGGGTAAGGGAAAACTGTTCTGATAAAGCAAACTGCGCCGTGAGCTTGGTAACGTCCGCCGGAACACTGGCACCGGGCGCGTAGAGCTTACCGTTGCTTCCGAGCCACATGAAGTAGCTGCCTGTATTTCCGTCCGGGCGGGTCATGCCGTCGGACGCAGGCGCGGCAAAGCTCTCGCTGCTTTTCACAATGATTTGAATAGCATCGGAGCTGCCGCCGAGCGTTCCGCCGCCAAGGTCAAGGGTAACGACCTTCAGTCCGTCAGAGCTCAGTGTGTCAGGGTTCAGGATTTCAAGCACAGGGCGGAAACCGACGTCCAGGAAGGAGCGCGTGGCAAGGTTGTCGAACCAGTAGCGGGCCGAATTGTACCCGCGAAACGCACGGTACGACGAGCTGTATCTTGTTGTGTCCTGCCCCCACGAATATATGCCATTCCAGTTTTTGATGTAGCCGCTGTTCTTGTCCAGCACCGCGTCCCACTCATTGCTTTGGGGCGTACCGCGCTCTGAATCGCCTGAACCTGTATTACCACTTCCCACAGACGGCGCACGCAGCGTATAGTCCACGCCGCCGCTGGCATAATTTTTGCCGAAAATCAGACCTGCGGTATTCAGGTCATCCCAGCTTACCGTATGCGTTACGGCATAGTCCGCAATGAATAGGCTGTGGGGATATTTATTCTTCTGAGCATACTCCTCGGTGGTTGCCATTTCCGATGTGAGCTTATAAGCGTTGACCGTGCCCACATAGGTAAAAGGCACATAATGAAGTGTGCTGTCAGGCAAATTGCTGTTTACCGTTCCGGGGATGTTCATCGCCGACAGGTCAAAATAGTATCTGCCGCCAGGGGCGAGGGTAAACTGTTCGTCAGGCTGACTTTCCACCGTCAGCGTGACATCCGCAAAAGCACTTGCAAGGTCGGTCTTGCAGTCACCGTTATACTGCTCGCTGAATACCTTCATGGTATAGTCGCCCGGTGCAATGTCAGACGGGATTTTGATTTCAACCGTTCCGCTTTCGGCAGTAGGCTGTGCTACTCTGCCGTAATACTGTGCGCCGTTGTTATCCGCCAGGATGACAGAGATATATTCATTTTTCCCTGTGGTCGCCCCTTTGTAATTCAGCGTAACGGTATCGTCGGGGGCGGCGCTGACAGTTTTTTCCGTCACGGCAAAATTGCGTCTACTATCTAAAAGCGTCAGCTTCCACTCGTTTCCGCTGTATTCGGGAATCGGGGTCAGCCCTCCGTCAGGCTTTCCGCCCACAGCGGCAGATGCAAAAAGGACAGAGTTCAGATTTAAGTTAAAAGCGGGACGAACAGTCCGATGATTATTGAAAATGAGGACAGAGAACCCAGAGTATTGGACAGAACCCTCACTACGCACGACGGCGAGACGATATTTATCGGAGCCGGGGGAGCGCAGCCACCAACCGCTATCCACCCAATTCGGATGTGCAGGATTCAAGGCACGCAGATCGTTGTTTACAGCAATAGCCTCTTTTGCGGAAAGTGGCCAGAATACAGCGTTATCCACCTGCCCTCCCGCTACACAGTCGGTATTCTCTCCGTCGTAACTTCCGCTTGTCAGCGTCCGTTTCTTTACGGCAGCATTTTCTTCTGTCGTCAGCTTTTCCGCAAGCGCATCTATCGCGGTTTTCAAATTACTCGGTGCGTATTCGTTGTTTAATATGGTATCGACAAATGGTATAACCCCCATAGCGCCTGCCGCAAGCAGGGTAATATCCCCCTTTGAGCTTGTAACACCGCTTCCGTCATAGCCGATAACTCGCCATGCAGCGGGATTATTTTCATGGTTTTGCCCGAAATACACAGTCGGTGCGGTCGCTGTGTTTACATTTTTACTTAACACACTTAGTGCATCTGCACCAAGCTGTATCGCAGCAGAGCCCTCTGTCCCAACCTCCTCGGCGAATACGCTTATCGGCGTAAGGCAGAGCATCATGCATAAAGTCAGCAGGATACTAAGTATTCGTTTTTTCATTTTTCGCCACCTCCGTTATATAAATTTAATCAAGAGCAGTTATTGTAATAGTACCTCTGAAGCCACCGAGATAAGTATTGTATGCCGAATTTTCAAAACTCAACTGCAATGTAATGTCTTTATTTGACGCATCATACATTCTGTTGAAATTAAAG
>OGLJ01002761.1_pt1 | contig 10405 bp, 3 predicted proteins | sample 1572801 | NCBI WGS metagenome assembly OGLJ01 (sample SAMEA2581877, study PRJEB24529) | metagenome | biome: Human gut stool | place: China | collected 2011
TGGCGTTGACGAACTCGTAACCCTTACCGGGCTCGTTGGGCTCGATCTTGATCTTGACGTGACCATACTGGCCCTTACCACCGGACTGACGAGCGTACTTGGTCTCCTGGTTGGCCTCCTTGCGGATGGTCTCACGGTAAGCGACCTGAGGTGCGCCGACGTTTGCCTCGACCTTGAACTCACGCAGCAGACGGTCGACGATGATCTCCAGATGGAGCTCGCCCATGCCTGCGATGATGGTCTGGCCAGTCTCTTCGTCCGTGTAGGTCTTGAAGGTGGGGTCCTCTTCGGCCAGCTTTGCCAGCGCGATGCCCATCTTCTCGTTGCCGGCCTTGGTCTTCGGCTCAATGGCAACGCGGATAACGGGCTCAGGGAACTTCATGGACTCCAGAATGATGGGATGATTCTCATCACACAGAGTATCACCAGTGGTGGTGTTCTTCAGACCGACAACGGCAGCGATATCACCTGCATAGCAGCAGTCGATATCTTTGCGGTGGTTGGAGTGCATCTGCAGAATGCGGCCCATACGCTCCTTGTTGTCCTTCACGGAGTTGTAGACAGTGGTGCCTGCCTCAACCTTACCGGAGTAAACACGGAAGTATGCCAGCTTACCGACGAACGGGTCGGTAGCGATCTTGAAGGCCAGAGCAGCAAACGGAGCGTCATCAGAAGAAGGACGGGTCTCCTGCTCTTCGGTCTCAGGATTCACACCCTTGATGTCCTCGACATCGGTAGGAGCGGGCATGTAGTCCACGATCGCGTCCAGCAGCTTCTGAACGCCGCGGTTCTTGTAGGAAGAACCACAGACCACGGGCACCAGAGTGTTGGCGATGGTCTCCTTGCGGATCGCAGCCTTCAGTTCTTCACGCGTGATCTCCTCACCCTCCAGATACTTCTCCATCAGGACTTCGTCGTTCTCGGCAACAGCCTCGATCAGGATGTTGCGATACTCCTCAGCCTGCTCGACCATATCTTCGGGAATGGGCTCGGTACGCATATCATTGCCCATGTCGTCGTAGTAGACCTCAGCGTTCATATCGACCAGGTCAACGATACCACGGAAGGTATCCTCCTGACCGATGGGCAGCTGGATGGCCACGCCGTTGGCGTGCAGACGATCGTGCAGCATCTTGATGCAGCGGAAGAAGTCAGCACCCATGGTGTCCATCTTGTTGACGTACACCATACGGGGGACTTTGTACTCATCAGCCTGACGCCAGACGGTCTCAGACTGAGGCTCGACACCGCCCTTAGCAGCCAGAACGGTCACAGAACCGTCCAGGACGCGCAGGGAACGCTGGACCTCAACGGTGAAGTCCACGTGGCCCGGAGTGTCGATGATGTTGATGCGGTGACGGTTCTTCTTGAACGCGACCGGATCCTTCTGGGTCTCGGAGTGAGACCAGTAGCAAGTGGTAGCAGCAGAAGTAATGGTAATACCACGCTCCTGCTCCTGGACCATCCAGTCCATGGTGGCGCCGCCATCGTGGACCTCACCGATCTTGTGGTTGATACCGGTGTAGTACAGGATACGCTCGGTAGTGGTCGTCTTGCCGGCATCGATATGGGCCATAATGCCGATATTTCTCGTCATCTGAAGAGAAACTTCTCTGGGAGTAGCCATGAAATTAACCTCCTACAGAACAGATCAATAACGGAAATGAGCGAAAGCCTTGTTGGCCTCGGCCATCTTGTGGGTATCCTCGCGCTTCTTCACGGCGTTGCCGGTGTTGTTGGCAGCATCCATGATCTCAGCAGCCAGGCGCTGGGCCATGGTCTTCTCACCACGGCTGCGGCTGTAAGCAGTCAGCCAGCGCAGGCCCAGAGTCTCGCGGCGAGCGGGGCTGACCTCCAGGGGGACCTGGTAGTTAGCGCCGCCAACACGGCGGGTCTTGCACTCGAGGCTGGGCATGATGTTCTCCATCGCCTTCTCGAAAGTCTCGAGAGGATCGTTGCCAGTCTTCTCCTGGATCATGGAGAAAGCCTCGTAAACGATCTTCTGAGCGACGCCCTTCTTGCCATCCAGCATCACGCTGTTGACCAGACGGGTGACCATCTTGGAATTGTAAATAGGATCAGCTAAGACATCGCGCTTAGCAATGTTACCTCTTCTAGGCATCTTTCTTCCCTCCTTCACAGAATGATATCATCGGTACTCGAAAGTAATAAAACTCCCGTTGTGTCACAAAGAGCTGACCTTACATAAACCGTTACCCTCCGCTCTTGAACAGCGGACTTGTTATTTATATAATGGAAAGCCGTTTATGGCGGTTCGTTCCTCAATTACTTCTTTGCAGCACCGGCCTTAGGACGCTTTGCGCCGTACTTGGAGCGGGCCTGGTTACGGCCTGCCACACCCTGAGTATCCAGGGTACCACGGATGATGTGGTAACGCACACCGGGCAGGTCCTTAACACGACCGCCACGGATCAGCACGACGGAGTGCTCCTGCAGGTTATGGCCGATACCGGGAATGTAAGAGGTGACCTCGATACCATTCGTGAGGCGGACACGGGCGACCTTACGCAGAGCAGAGTTAGGCTTCTTGGGGGTCATGGTACGGACTGCAGTGCAGACACCGCGCTTCTGGGGGCTGTTCAGATCAGAATACTGTTTCTTCTGAGAGTTGTAAGTCTTCAGCAGTGCGGGAGCAGTGCTCTTCGTAGCCAGGACCTGACGGCCTTTGCGTACAAGCTGGTTAAAAGTAGGCATTGGTTTTCTCCTTTCTTAATGATGAACATCGGATGTTTTCCGACTTTTTTGCCGCACTATCCCTGTGTGGGACGCGCAACAGTTATATAATACCCGTTTTCATCAGGAATGTCAACAGTTTTTCCAATATTTTTTTGTTTTATTCGCCGAAATGCTTCTTGGCTCATTTTTTAGGAAAAAGCAGTCGGTTATGCCCTCTCCGTCTGCTTCGCAGCCACCTCTCCCATAGGGAGAGGCACTGGCGTGCCGGTCAGGCCCACGCGGGACGAGCAAAGTTTATCCTATCCGGAAACAGTAGTGCCCTGCTACAGAGGGCAGCAGCTTCGGGACAATATCCCTTGTCAAGCTGCTGTGAATCTCTGTAGCAGGGCACTATCTTTTGCATTATATTAGACTTTCAGCAGTCAAGCGAAAGCTGCCCGACCTGCCAAAGGCTCTCCCTCTGGGAGAGCTGTCACCGTAGGTGACTGAGAGGGCTTACTGCCGTGCGGCAGCTGCCAGCTCAGCGGCGACCTCGGCGTCGCGCTCTTCCTCACGGCGCTTCAGATCCTCACGCACCTCCGGGAGACCGGTACCTGCGGGGATGAGCTTACCGATGATGACGTTCTCCTTCAGACCGGCCAGCGGATCGACCTTGCCCTTGATGGCAGCCTCGGTCAGCACGCGGGTGGTCTCCTGGAAGGATGCAGCGGACAGGAAGGAGTCGTTGGCCAGAGCAGCCTTGGTGATGCCCAGCAGCACCTGCTGATACTCGACCAGCTTCAGACCCTCTTCACCAGCGTCGATGCGCTTCTGCAGATCGGCGTTGATGTTCTCCACTTCCAGACGGCTTGCCAGAGCACCGCCGATCAGGTTGGAGGAGCCGGAGTCGGTCACGCGCACCTTGCGGCACATCTGACGGACGATGACCTCGATATGCTTATCGTTGATCTCAACGCCCTGCAGACGGTAGACCTTCTGGACCTCGCTGATGAGGTAGTTCTGAACATCGCTCAGACCCTTGATGGCCAGGATGTCCTGAGGATACAGGACGCCTTCACGGGTGATGATGTCGCCCTTCTCCACGCGGTCGCCCGGCATCACACGTGCGTGCTGGGTGAACGGGATGGAGTAGCTCTTGACGACCTCAGCGCCGTTCTCGTCCTTGCCAGTGACCTTGATGACGACGTTCTTCTTGGTATCGTCGTGAGAGACGACACCGGAGATCTCGCTCATGATGGCCATGCTCTTGGGACGGCGGCTCTCGAACAGCTCCTCAACACGGGGAAGACCCTGGGTAATATCTTCAGCCGATGCGATACCGCCGGTATGGAAGGTACGCATGGTCAGCTGGGTACCGGGCTCGCCGATGGACTGGGCCGCAATGATGCCGACCGCCTCGCCGGGGCCGACAGGCTGCTGGGTGGCCAGGTTCATGCCGTAGCACTTGGCGCACACACCGCTGTGGGCCTTGCAGGTCAGAACGGTGCGGATCATGACGGTGGGATACTCGTCCTTGGCGGGATCAAAGCTGCACTCGTCGCCCTGGCGGGGGTTCTTCTGGACCCATGCACGAGTCTCCATGAGCTTGGCGTCGTCCTCCATCATCATCTTGGTGTTGGGGATCAGCACCTCGCCGGTCTCGGCATCAACCACGTCGCCAACCAGGTAGCGGCCGCGGACGCGGTCGGAGAACTTCTCAATGACCTGGCCGTTTTCGCTGATGCGGGAGACCTTGATGCCGTGGGTCACGCCGCAGTCCTGCTCACGGATGATGACGTCCTGAGAGACGTCCACCATGCGTCGGGTCAGGTAACCGGAGTCTGCGGTACGCAGAGCGGTATCGGCCAGGCCCTTACGGGCGCCACGGGAGGAAATGAAGTATTCCAGAGCGGTCAGACCTTCGCGGTAGTTTGCCTTGATGGGGATCTCGATGGTCTTACCGGCGGTGTTCGCGATCAGGCCGCGCATACCGGCCAGCTGACGGATCTGCTTCATCGAACCACGGGCGCCGGAGTCCGCCATCATGAAGATGGGGTTGTAGCGGTCCAGGTTCTCCTGCAGAGCGGTAGAAACCTCGTCGGTGGTCTTTTCCCAAACCTGCACCACCTGCTTGTAACGCTCGTGGTCGGTCATGAAGCCCATCTTGTACTGGTTTTCGATGTCCACCACCATCTGCTCGGAAGCGGCGACCAGCTCGTACTTCTTGGGAGGAATGGTCATATCCGCGATGGAAACGGTGATGGCGGCGATAGTGGAGTTATGGTAGCCGGTGGACTTGATGGCGTCCAGCACCTCGGAAGCCACGGTGAAACCGTGCTTGTTGATGGTGCGGTCCACGATCTGGCCCAGCTGCTTCTTGCCGCAGGTGAAGGTGATCTCGTAGTCGCAGATGTGCTCGGGATCACTGCGGTCCACGAAGCCCAGATCCTGAGGAATGTTCTTGTTGAAGATGATCCGGCCGGGGGTACTGGGCACCACGCGGGTAACGCTTTCGCCGTTGACCTCCAACGTCCGGCGCACCAGAATGGGGCAATGAGGACCGATGGCCCGGTCATTGTAGGCCATGAGGGCTTCGTCCTCGCTGGCGTACATGTGAACAGGCTTGAAGGTAGCGGGCTTCTGGCCCTTCTCCAGAGCGGCGTTGGCCGCCAGGAACTCGTCCGCGTCCACAATGCTCTGTGCGGTCAGGTTCGTGTCACCGGCATCCTCACACCAGACGGTCTGGGCGCCGATCTCGTCCTTGCCCATGCGGTCCATGGTCAGGTAGTAGGAGCCCAGCACCATATCCTGGGTCGGAACGGTGACGGGGCCGCCGTCCTGAGGACGCAGCAGGTTGTTGGCAGAGAGCATCAGGATACGGGCCTCCGCCTGAGCCTCGGCGGACAGAGGCACATGAATAGCCATCTGGTCACCGTCGAAGTCGGCGTTGAACGCGGTGCAGTTCAGGGGGTGCAGCTTCAGAGCGCGGCCGTCCACCAACACCGGCTCGAAGGCCTGGATGCCCAGACGGTGCAGGGTCGGTGCACGGTTCAGCATAACGGGGTGGTCCTTGATGATGACATCCAGAGCGTCCCACACCTCGGTGGTGCCCTTATCCACCATCTTCTTGGCGGACTTGATGTTATTGGCGGTGCCGTCCTCCACCAGCTTCTTCATAATGAAGGGGCGGAACAGCTCCACAGCCATCTCCTTGGGCACACCGCACTGATAGATCTTCAGCTCGGGGCCGACCACGATAACGGAACGGCCAGAGTAGTCAACACGCTTGCCCAGCAGGTTCTGACGGAAGCGGCCCTGCTTGCCCTTCAGCATATCGGAAAGGCTCTTCAGGGCGCGGTTGTTGGGGCCGGTGACCGGACGGCCGCGGCGGCCGTTGTCGATCAGGCTGTCCACTGCTTCCTGCAGCATCCGCTTCTCGTTGCGCACGATGATGTCCGGCGCACCCAGCTCCAGCAGGCGGCGCAGACGGTTGTTGCGGTTGATGACGCGGCGGTACAGATCGTTCAGGTCAGACGTCGCAAAGCGGCCGCCGTCCAGCTGGACCATGGGGCGCAGGTCCGGGGGCAGAACAGGCAGAACGTCCATGACCATCCACTCCGGGCGGTTGCCGGAGATGCGGAAGGCCTCGACGACCTCCAGACGCTTCAGGATGCGGACCTTCTTCTGGCCGGAGGACTTCTCGACCTCGGCGGTCAACTCAGCGCTCAGCTGATCCAGGTCGATCTCCTTCAGGAGCTCCTGGATGGCCTCGGCACCCATGGATGCCTCAAACTCGTCGCCGTAGCGCTCGCGCATCTCGCGGTACTCTTTCTCGGTCAGCAGCTGCTTCTTTTCCAGCGGGGTCAGACCGGGATCGGTGACGATATAGCTTGCAAAGTAGAGGACCTTCTCCAGCAGGCGGGGGCTGATGTCCAGCATCAGGCCGATGCGGCTGGGGATGCCCTTGAAGTACCAGATGTGGCTGACAGGGGCTGCCAGCTCGATGTGGCCCATGCGCTCACGGCGGACCTTTGCCTTGGTGACCTCGACGCCGCAGCGGTCGCAGATCTTGCCCTTATAGCGGATGCGCTTGTACTTGCCGCAGTGGCACTCCCAGTCCTTGGTGGGTCCAAAGATGCGCTCACAGTACAGGCCGTCGCGCTCCGGCTTCAGGGTGCGGTAGTTGATGGTCTCAGGCTTTTTGACCTCACCGTAGCTCCAGTTGCGGATCTGCTCCGGAGAGGCAAGGCCGATCTTAATGGAATCGAAAACGTTGTTTTCCATGAAACGAACCCTTTCTTAATCTCTCGTTGTTTCGATGATGGCAGGCGATCCAAATCCGCTGCTCTCCCCCGCCCTTGCGGCGGCAGCACGCGCACCGCTGCGGGGGCGGCAGCTTGTCCGGGATTTAGTCGTCCAAATTCACTTCGTCGGAGGAGGACTCTGCGGGGGCAGAATTGTCATCGTCCAGCACGGAAGGATCATCGAAACCTGCGTCGGCGTCCTTGATGGTGTAATCGTTCAGCAGCTCGTTCTCGTTCGTCACGGTCTCGGAACCTGCAACGTCACGCATATCGAAGCCGGTCTCTTCGTCGTCGAAGTTCTGGCGCATGTCGATCTCGTTGCCGTCCTTGTCCTGGACCACGACGTCCATACCCAGGGACTGCAGTTCCTTCAGCATAACGCGGAAGGACTCCGGAATGCCCGGCTGCGGGATGGGCTCGCCCTTGACGATGGCCTCGTAGGTCTTGACACGGCCCTCGACGTCATCGGACTTGACGGTCAGGATCTCCTGCAGGGTGTAAGCAGCACCGTAAGCTTCCAGAGCCCAGACCTCCATCTCGCCGAAGCGCTGGCCGCCGAACTGGGCCTTGCCGCCCAGAGGCTGCTGGGTGACCAGAGAGTACGGGCCGGTGGAACGGGCATGGATCTTATCATCGACCAGGTGATGCAGCTTCAGGTAGTACATATAACCGACGGTGACGCGGTTGTCGAACTTCTCACCGGTGCGGCCGTCGTAAACGGTGGTCTTGCCATCGCGATCAAGCTCGATCTTGGAGAAGTCGATGATGTGGCCCTTCTCGCCCATGATCTTGGGGAGCTTGGTGGGATAAGCCGGTGCGTTCTCGCCATGCCACAGCTCACGCGCGGTATCGAAGGTATCGCCAATGTCGTTCTCACGAGCGGAGTCGAAGACGGGGGTCATGACCTTGATGCCGCATGCCTTGGCAGCGTAGCCCAGGTTGACTTCCAGCACCTGACCGATGTTCATACGGGAAGGAACGCCCAGGGGGTTCAGCACGATATCCAGCGGGGTACCGTCAGGCAGGAACGGCATGTCCTCCTGCGGCAGAATGCGGGAAACAACGCCCTTGTTGCCGTGACGGCCTGCCATCTTATCGCCAACGCTGATCTTACGCTTCTGGGCGATATAGACGCGCACGCAGGTACGCACGCCGGGCTGCAGCTCGTCAGAGTTTTCGGGGGTAAAGACCTTAACATCCACAACAATGCCGTAAGCACCGTGGGGAACGCGCAGGGAGGTATCACGTACTTCCCGTGCCTTTTCGCCAAAGATGGCGCGCAGCAGGCGCTCTTCGGCGGTCAGTTCGGTTTCACCCTTCGGGGTAACCTTACCAACCAAAATATCGCCGGTCTTGACTTCGGCGCCGATGCGGATAATGCCGCGGTCGTCCAGATCCTTCAGGGAATCATCGCCGACGTTGGGGATATCACGGGTCACCTCTTCAGGTCCCAGCTTGGTATCGCGGGCTTCGCTCTCGTACTCCTCAATGTGGATAGAGGTGTAGATATCCTCGCGGACCAGCTTTTCGTTCAGCAGAACAGCGTCCTCATAGTTGTAGCCTTCCCAGGTCATGAAGCCGATCAGAGCGTTCTTGCCCAGAGAGATCTCGCCGTCCTTGGTGGCGGGGCCGTCAGCCAGAACGTCGCCCTTCTTGACAACATCGCCCACATAGACGGCGGGGCGCTGGTTGACGCAGGTTCCCTGGTTGGAGCGCATAAACTTAATCAGTTCATAGGTATCGGCGGAGCCATCTTCCAGACGGACAACGACCTTATCTGCGTCAACGCTTTCAACGGTGCCGTCATGGGCAGCCAGCACGCAGACACCGGAGTCAGTAGCAGCCTTGTATTCCATGCCGGTAGCAACCAGAGAGCGCTGGGTAACCATCAGAGGCACAGCCTGACGCTGCATGTTGGAGCCCATCAGCGCACGGTTACAGTCATCGTTTTCCAGGAAGGGAATGCAGGCGGTAGCCACAGAAACCATCATTCGCGGAGAGACATCCATGAAATCGACCTGTTCACGGGCAAATTCCTGAATGTCGTTGCGATGACGGCCGGAAACGCGGGGACGGACAAAGCAGTTGTTCTCGTCCAGCGGTTCGTTGGCCTGTGCCACGATGTATTCATCTTCAACGTCGGCGGGCATATAAACAACTTCATCGGTAACAACGCCGGTTCCTTTATCCACGCGGCGGTAAGGTGCCTCAATGAAGCCGTACTTGTTGATCTTGGCGAAAGATGCCAGATAGGAGATCAGACCGATGTTGGAACCTTCGGGCGTCTCAATCGGGCACAGACGGCCATAGTGGGTATAATGAACGTCGCGGACTTCGAAGCCTGCGCGGTCACGGGACAGACCGCCGGGGCCCAAAGCGGACAAACGGCGCTTATGGGTCAGCTCAGACAGCGGGTTGTTCTGGTCCATGAACTGAGACAGTGGGCTGGAACCGATGAACTCACGGATGGCAGCCACGACCGGGCGGATGTTGACCAGGCTCTGCGGGGTGATCTCGCCGGATTCCTGGTTCTGCAGGGTCATGCGCTCGCGCACAACGCGCTCCATACGGGCAAAGCCGATGCGGAACTGGTTCTGCAGCAATTCGCCAACGCTGCGCACGCGGCGGTTGCCCAAGTGGTCGATTTCATCGGTCACGCCGATGCCATGGTCAAGGCCCAGCAGGTAGTTGACGGAAGCAAAGATATCGTCAACGGTAACGGTGCGGCTGATGAGCTTATCATGATTCTTGGTCAGCAGTTCTTTCTGCTCTTCCGGATCGGAGGTAGCATCCAGAATCTTACGGATTTCGGCGAAGGAAGCGCGCTCGTTGATGCCGCATTCCTTCACGTCAAAGCTGAAGAAACTCTGGGCATCGACACAGCCGTTGGAGAACACGATCACATTGATCGGATCCTGGCCCTTGCGCTCCACGATAACAGTAACGCGGGAAACACCGGCGTTATCAATTTCAACAGCCTTTTCGTGGCTGATGCGCTCGCCCTTGGCGGCCAGCAGTTCGCCGGTCAGCGGGGCAATGATGTCCTCGGCAGTCTTATAGCCCGCAATACGACGGGACAGGCACAGCTTGTTGTTCATCTTGAAGCGGCCAAAACGAGCCAGGTCGTAACGGCGCGGATCAAAGAACAGCAGGTTGATGTGGCTGCGGGAGCTTTCCACCGTCGGCGGCTCGCCGGGGCGCAGCTTGCGGTAGCACTCCAGCAGGGCTTCCTCTGTGGAATGGGTGATATCCTTTTCCAGGGTGGCGTTGATTTTGGGTTCAGAATCGCCGAAGTACTGGCGGATCTGCTCATCGGTGCCAAGCCCCAGTGCGCGCAGGAAGGTAGTAACCGGCAGCTTGCGGTTTTTATCAATGCGCACATAATATACATCGGAAGAATCGGTTTCGTATTCCAGCCATGCGCC
>OGLJ01002773.1_pt1 | contig 10374 bp, 10 predicted proteins | sample 1572801 | NCBI WGS metagenome assembly OGLJ01 (sample SAMEA2581877, study PRJEB24529) | metagenome | biome: Human gut stool | place: China | collected 2011
AGAGCGCACACGCCCGTAAGGGTGTATAAGTGCGCCCTTAGTTCCTAAGGGATTTATTCGGCGTTCCTGCTTTCGGCTCGTTTTTTCAGATATTCCCGCGCTGGTTCACTCGTCAAGGCAAGCCTAAGAAGTGCTGCGGCTTCCTCGTCGGTCATGTTCTTTGCTTCCGGCACAATGCTTTCAAAGACCGCGCCCCGGACAATAAGGCGGTGGCTGCGTGTTCTGCGTTCCTCTTTGGATAGCTTCTGACGCAGCATCTTTTCCCGATTTTCAAACTGCCGGATTTTCTTCTTCCCGTCCTCAATCTCGGCAGTCAATTCCTCGCGGGTTTTCTCTCTTGGCTTTGTCATGGGTGGTCGCTCCTTTCTGCCTGTCGGCGTAGAAAAAGGACAGTCGATTTCTCGGCTGCCCTTTTGGATGGGTATTAAGTTTTATTGTGTGCTGTTTTATCTTACCCTTATTGTTTTGACACTTTACTTAAACGGGATATTTCATCATCATTATTCAATAATCGTGTTGATAGCAGACTGTACCGCTTTATATCTCCCCTCATTTGAGTGTGCCGCTAAACAGGTAATTAAATATGCTTTTCCATCTTTTTCATACAGAACAACAATGTTATAGGAAGATGCCATTGTTCCTGTTTTCATTCCTTTAACATTTGCATTATAGTACGGTGAATTTTCATCTAAAAATTCATTTGTATTTTTCCATGTAAATTCACCTTGCGGAGTTTGAATTGAAAATTCGCTTTTTCCAATACATTCTTTAACAAAATCGTAGTTAAGGAGCTTCAACGCTACGCGGTTAATGTCATCTAAATGAGAGTCAGCTTGCATAGACGCGCCACTTGGGTCATTATATAAATTTGTTTTGGAATAGCCTGCTTCGATTAAATACTCACTAAGTTCTGTCATGAAATAATCTATATATTCCGTTGCTGTATAACCTTCGCCTAATTCGTTTTTAGCGATATGATATGCCAACGCATAGGCTGCGTCATTTCCGGAAGGAACAAGCATAGCCTCCATGATTTGTTTAACTGTGTATTCCCCAGCATACAGATTTGCTAAAGATGAACCCGCCGGAACAAGTTCTAATACCTCTTGATTTACTTCAACAATATCTTCCAAATCTACTTTTCCCAAAGCATAATCAATGGCAAATAGTTTTGCCAAACTTGCTACTGTGGGAAGTTGGCTATCGCCCTCGTAAAATAAATATTCCTCCTGTTCAATATCATAAACAGAAAATGAAAGAGCGTCCTGCGGAATGTTAAGCTCGTTCGTACTTAGTTGAAAATCAATTTTTTTATAGATGTCCTTTAAGAAATCAAAACGATAAATCCCTGTTTTGTGTAGCCCAATTACTGCAACAAATGCTATAAACAACACTGTTACAAAAGCTATTATCTTTTTACATTTTCTATGCTTCTTCATATTTTTTCTCCCACGAATTTATATCTGCCATTCTGTGCCTTTGAGAAAAGTATAGCACAAGAATATGAACAAATCCACATTATTTCAACAAGTTTGTAGTGCTGTTTTCTCTGGCATATCGCCGCGTTGCTTCCCGTCGTTCCTCGCTGTATGGGGCGGTCAGACGGAAAGAGAAGCGCCCCTTGCGGATTTCAAACTCCATGCAGCCCGTTTCGGGGTCTGCGTCGGTCTGGCGGCACTGGTCGGGGTGCTGTCTGGCGTAGGCGGCAAGCCGTTTCTTCAAGTCGGTGTTGTGGGTGCGGATATGGATTAGCGGGTCTTTCTCGTCAAACCAAATATCGGTGGTCTTTTCCTGCTTCGTAAGCCCTGTTCTCATATATTATCGAAAAACACAAAGAGTTATAAAGCGATAGCTTTGTCTTTTATGCTTTTTGCCGGCTTAACTATGACATGACATAAACAAGAACAAGCTCCAACACTCAATAACCTTTGCAAAAAATCACAAGCCCGCCCTTTTTTGCAGGGGCAGCCAGCCCTTGCATTTATTGTCGATATCTTGACTGTAATGAAAGAATTGTGATACAGTTAGAGAGAAAAGGGAGTGCTTTATGGATGTTTTTCCATGCTGCGAACAACTGCACGCACTCTGCCCGGTGCCGTTGGATTTCTGCAACCGCGTGGTGGATACCAAAAAGGCGGCGCACAGAAAAGGTGGCGCACAGAGAGCCGTCATCAAAAACTGCCTGCAGTATATTTCCACCCATCTGCACGAGGAACTGCGTTTAGAGGAACTGGCGCACGAATGCGGGCTGTGCAGCCGCAGCCTGTCGCTGAAATTCAAGGCGGAGGTCGGCTGCGGCATACCGGAGTACATCCACCGCGATAACCCACACGGCGTATAATGAACGCAGGAAGGAGGGGAACACCATGGTCTGCGACGGGGATTTTTACCGCCAGTATCTGAACGGCGATGACGCGGGGCTGGAGGCTCTGATGGAAAAATACGGCGATCCCCTGACCCTGTACCTCGACGGCTACCTGCACGATATACACGAGGCAGAGGAGCTGATGCTGGATGTGTTCGCCTATCTGTTCACGAAAAAGCCCCGCATCCGCGACGGCGGTTTCAAGGCGTATCTGTATAAGGCGGCGCGGCACATGGCGCTGCGCCATAAAAGCAAACGAAGGCTGATGTTCAGCCTGGATGCGCTGACCGACGAACCGGACGCTCAGCTGCTGGCGGAGGAGGTCATCGGCACAGCAGAGCGCAACCGCATCCTGCACGGCTGTATGGGCGAAATGAACCCGGACTATCGGGAGGTTTTGTATCTGACCTACTTTGAGGGGATGAGCTACGAGCAGGCGGCAGAGGTTATGGGAAAAACCGTGAAGCAGATCACCAATCTGGTGTATCGCGGAAAAGAGAGCCTGCGTAAATTACTGGAACGGGAGGGAATCACAAATGCGGAGCCATGAAGAACGCTTTGCGGAAACAAAGCGGCGCATCGCCGCAAGACAGCGCAAGGAACAGCGACGACGCGGTACAATCGCCATGTTTTCTGCTACTGCGGCGTGCCTTGTGCTGATTGTGGGTGTGTCCTTTGCCATGCCCGGTGTGGTTGCGGGAATCCGACCCGGCGACTACGCGGGCTATGAAACCGCCGCCAGTATGTATGGCGGGGGTGCGGCACTCGGGTACATTGTCATAGGGCTATTGTCCTTTCTTTTGGGCGTGTGCGTGACGGTTCTGTGCTTCCGACTTAGGCAGATGACCCGGGAGGATAGTTCGGACAGGAAAGGCGAGGGGCGGCATGGAGCTGATTGAAAACCTGCTGCAATTGTTGACTACCTTCCTTGGCGCGGTGCTCTCGGGCATTGCATGGCAAAAAAGTCGCAGACAGGCGTACTTTTTGCTGCTTTGCTTCTACGGATGCTTTGCCTTGGGGTCGCTTTACTGGACGCTGTACCTGCTGCTGTTCCATACCACGCCGCGGGTCTTTTATGTGTCGGAGTTCGGCTGGGTCGCCAGCGCGATTTTTCTGCGGATTTTGCAGGTCACGCTGACTGATTCGGAGGAACGCAGCTTTTGCTGCCGAAAAGCGTGGCTCGCCCCCTTGGTCGGCGTGCCGCTGCTGGTGTTCTACTGCACCTATGGGGATATCCTATCCAACCTGATTTGGTGCGGCTTGACGATTTGGCTGTCCTTCTGCGCGGCACGGGGGCTTTTTTATGCGAATACCCGGACAGGCGAAGCGCGGAATATGCGGTATTTCCACGTCGGCGTGCTCTGCTATGTCGGTTCGGAATATCTGCTCTGGACGGTGGGGTGTTTCTGGTCGGCTACCTCTCCCGCAAGCCCTGCCTTCTGGTGCGATCTGCTCCTGACTCTCGCCCTGTTGGGACTGCTGCCCGCGGTAAAAAAGGCGGTGGAAGTATGACCTACATTGAAAATATCTTCCTCTGTATGGTGTCCCCGCTGCTGGTGGCCGCCTTGTGCATGGGCAGGCGGCAGCTCCGCTTTTTTCTGTTCTGTATTGCCGGAATGGGAGTATGTCTGCTTTCCGCCTACATCAACACCTTTCTTGCTGCGGTCTATCACGCAGACGCCCTTGCCGCCACGGCGGAGATTGCGCCGGTGGTGGAGGAAATCATGAAGCTGCTGCCGCTGGCATTCTACCTGCTGGTGTTTGAGCCGGAGGGTGAAAAAATCAAGCCCACCGCCATCACAGTCGCGCTCGCCTTTGCCACCTTTGAAAATGTGTGTTATCTCATCCAGAACGGCGCCGACCGATTCTCGTTCATCTTTTTCCGGGGCTTCGGCACGGGTGCTATGCACGTTTTGTGCGGCATCATTGTGGGCGCCGGGCTTGCCTACACATGGCAGCGCACATGGCTGAAGATTGCCGGAACCTGCGGGCTGCTGGGCGCGGCAATCACCCTGCACGCCATCTACAACCTGCTGATTACCTACGGCGGCGCAGCGCAGTACATCGCCTATTCCCTGCCGGTGCTACTGGTGGCGGCGGGAAAGCTGTCTGCACTTCGCATGGTACGAAAAGAATAACCGAACATCCGATTCTTGGGAGCTGCTTTTGGGCGGCTCCCTCATTTTTTTGTAAATTTTTGCATTTTGGGTGAGAGTTTTCCCGAATTTTTGTACCTATATAGGTGAAAGGACTTTTCACCCAAGACTTCAGCAAACCGGAGAGGAGGCTTCCACCGATATGTATGATACCACAAGGCGGGTCGAGCTTGTTAAAAGGCAGATACGAAAAAATACCCGACGAAGGCAGAAACGCGGCATCGGCAGACTGAGCGCTGTGTGTATGCTGTTGTTTGCGGCACTGATGCAGGCGGCGGGCACGGTCGTCGGGCCGGGACAACCTGAGGCATGGGGCGTGTTCGGCGCAATGCTGCTGCGGGAGGACGCGGGCGGCTATGTGCTGGTGGGCGTTGCGGCGTTCACAGCCGCCGTTGTGCTGACGGTCGTTTGTATGCGGCTGCATGAACGGGAAAAGCAAAAAAGAAAACACGAGGAGGACGCAACATGAAAAAATTTCTATCCCTGCTTTTGAGCCTTTGCCTGCTGCTGGGCGCGCTGCCCATGCAGGTGCTGGCTTTGCCGGGGAGCATTTTTCCGTCTGAAGGGGCGGTAAAAACCGTCACACTGGATGATGGCTCGCTTTCCCTGCAAAACGAGTACATCTATATGACGTTTCGCAAATTATGGGGTACTTATGCCTACCTCACGGTTGTGCCCGCTGCAAAGTCCGATGAGGAAAGCATACTGATCGGGCAGGCGCCGCGCTGCACCTTCATCACCTATGACCAAGGCAGAGAAAAGAAAGAGGGCGTGGTGACTGAGCCGATAAAAGCAGAATTTGTGACCAAAACGCCGAACGGCAGCACAAATGCCATCAAGGTGGAATATTCTCTGCTGACCGCCCTCAGCCTAATCAAGGCAAAGGCAACGGTCTACTATGAGCTTGTCCAGCTCAAGGAGAATGGGGCATCATCTGACACATGGGGTGTGCTGGCGTCGGTCAGCGAGATTTGCATCGACAAGGACAGTATGCCACAAGATTGGAATCGTGACTTCAATTTCAAATGGGGCTATTCGTTCAACTGCTTTACCGCCACGGGGCATACCTCCACGCTGGAAAAGCCGGGCGGTCCTGCCATTAAAATGAGCCGTACCACCGTGCCGGAGGGGGAGAACCCGCAAATCACCACCGAAAGCTCGGCATTCACCGCGTCCGTGGAGGATCTGGACACAAAAACCGTTCCGAAGGGGTATTCCCAGTGGGGCGATAAGGACGGTGTTTACATCACCGAAGTCTACACGGACGGCTACCCTTGGGCAAATCCCTTTGTGGGATTGTCGGATTACTATGAAAAAGCTATCACCTCCGTCAGCGGCAAGCCGATTCGTGTCGCCTTAGCGCAGACCGTCAGCGTAGTACCGGGTGACAAGCCGCTGAATACCTGGGTGCAATGTGATAGCTATGCCGGCCGCACGTTTGAGGAAACCGCCGACCCGGAGGGCTACTCCCACTTCCTTTGGGGCTTCCATGATCTGATCAAGGCGGGCGCGGAGAATGTCCCCTCCCAGCCGGATGCGGTGGATGCTGCCATTTCTGCCAAGAGGCTTGCCGCGTTCGCCGTAAACGGCGGCGTGACGGTGGAGTATGTGGCGGACGATGCCGCGCTGCAAGCGCTGAAAAAGCAGTACGGAGAACCTGTTGCGCTGATCAGCGGCGATTATGAGAGCAAGAACGGAACGGAATTCACCTTTACCGGCGGCGCGGCGATGCTCTCGCCCTCCGTCACCGCGACATGGAATAAGAGCAGCGGAAAGCTGGTCATCAAAAAGGACGGCACGATCGAACACAGCGGCGTAAGCCTGAACGCGCCGAGCTTCAAGTTCTATCAGCCGAAAAACGGCGCGGAAAATGACCTGCAAATTTCGCTTACAAAGGACGGCTTTGCGTTCCAAATTGAACCCGACAAGAACGACGCCATCGTCTTTGTGGACATTCCCTATGCCGCGGTCAAGTTGGAAAACGCAAAAGCCGACGCGGCAGGGAACCTTGTGTTCAGCGGCAACATCGGTTTCCGGACCATCTTCAATGGTGCCGAGTTCTCGATGGAAAAACTGGGCTACGGCTTGAATGCCAAAAACAACGAGTTCAAGGTCAACGGCGTAAAGGCCACAGGCAGCTTTGACACCGCAAAGCTGATGGCGCTGGAGCTTGCCAGCATCAGCGGCGAGGTCAACACCTTCAAGGGTGAGGAAAGCTATGCCTTTGAGTTGGAGCTGAACGCCTTCGACCTGTTTGAAACGGAAGCATCTTTGGCGCTGGTACGCAGCAAAAAGGACGGCTCGCTCATTCCCGATGATCTGTGGTTCTATGTCAAGTCCAGCCCCGGCATCCCCCTTGTGCCGCCCGTTCCTGTCGGGCAGCTTAATGGCGGCGGCGCGGGTTTTAAGGAGCTGGCAAAAACCGTGAACGGCGACTACTTCGCCATCCCGCCCATCAAGCTGCGGGGTGCGCTGACAGGTACCTATATGCATCTGATTGAGGGTACAGGCAACGTCGTTCTGGGACCCAGTGAAATCTCCCTCAAGGCAACGGATGTCGGCATCGTGGGGCTGGGGAAAAATGCGCAGATCATCAACAGCTTCGGCTATTCTCTCCAGCTCAACGGGCAGGAGCGTACTTATCAAGGAAAGACCTACAAGGGCATCTACTTCGGCGGCTCGCAGGAGCTTGCCCTCAATCTGCCAAGCAAGACGCTGGACATCTTTACCATAGATAACGCAATCAAGCTGGGCGCGTTCGGCGGTGCAAACGAAAACAAGGACACCGTGTATCTCGGCATCGGCGCCAATGGTATTGTCGAGGGTAAGCTGCAGATTCCGAGCAGCCTTGGCATCCCGTTCCTCAGTGGTCTTGAACTTTCCAGGACGGACATTAATCTGATTGTGGGCGGGCAGACGACCTTCCCCGTCACAAACGCAAACGTCAGCGAGAGCATGGAGCAGGCGTTTAAGAATGTGGATGTCTACCTCGGCGCGATGGCGGGCGTAGACATAAAAATTATTGACGCCCGCGTGTGGGTGCTTGTGCCGCACATTGTGCAGACCAATTTCCGCATGGGCGGCGGCTGGGACATCGAAACCAAGTGGCTCGGCAAGCTGCCCGAATGGGACTGGTCGTCCAAGGGCGTTGAGCCGCTGGTGCAGGGCGTGTCGCTGGAAAACAGCGAGGAAGAGCCTGTCATGCTGATGGAGCTCGAAACAGCGCCGCCTGCAAATGGCAGTACGGCAAATATCAGTGTTTCTGCCGCTTTGGGCGAAACGCCGTACATCGTGCTGGCGTTTGACAACAGTGTCACCGATACGGAAATCCAAAGCAATTTGACAGTTGCCAAGGATGGCTCGCCCATGTCCATCAACTGGATTGCCAACGACGGCGACATTGACCCCAATGCGGACATCAATGCGACCATTCTGGCGGACATGAAAAAGTCGGCAGATGACGGCAAGCAATACCGTATGGCAGTTTTACGCCTGAAAGAGGGCGGCAACTATACCGTCAATGCGGACGCGCTGAGCTTTTCCGACGAAAAGGGCTTTGCAGTCGCACCGTTTGAAAAGCTGGATCTGACGCAGAACGGCACTACGCTCATCGGCGGGGTGAAGTACCCCGCAGAGAACACGACCTACACCCTGCGCACCTATCTGGGCAGCAAACCCGGCGAGGCAACCTACCTGGTGGACGAACAGGTCGTGAACACCACCCAAGACAATACGGTCAGCATCCCCACAGAAGGTACGCTGATGCCGACGGGCGAATACTATGTATCCTCCTTCCTGATGACGGAAAAGACCACTGAGGTCAGCGAGGAAGACGGAAGTACCAAAAATGTGACCGTCCTGGCCGCCATCGACAGCCAGCAGTTTGCCACCCCGGTTAGATACACCAACAATAACCCTTACCAGCCGAACGCCCCCACTAGTGCCACGCTGACATTCACCGGCAACGAGGTCATGCGCGCCGAATGGCAGAAGGTGGATAACGCTAACGGTTACCGCGTGACGATTTATCAGAACCAAGATGGCGTCTGGGTCGATACCGGCTTTGGCTATGACTTAGATAAAGGCACAACCTCTATTGATATGGCGCTGACCGTGGGCGGCGAGGAAACGGCAGAATCCAAAAATCTGACGGCAAACCAAACCTACAAGGTCGGTGTAAGCGCCTACCGCGAGCCGGAGGACGGCGCAAAGTATTACAGCGCAGAAACCACATCTACCGAGGAATATCTGCCGAAGTACACGCCGCTGAACCTTGCCCTTTCGGTGAACGGCACAGCCTGTGCGCCGGACGAAAACGGCGTGTACCATGCCTATGTGGGCGGCGGCAGCAATTCCCTTGCCGTGACCTGCGAGGGTGTCGACAGCATCACGGTGACACGCATGGATACCGAAACGAACCTCACATCGGACGGGTCGAACACCTTTGCCATCCCTGATTTTACCGGCACGCTGATGCTACGTGTAAACGGTGTGAAGGACAAGGACGTGACCAGCGTGTTCCTGCTGGTAAGCAGGGACACCACCGCCCCGATGCTGACCCTTTCTGCACCGATCTTCTATGCGGACAGGGCTGCGGGTACCTATCAAATCACCGGCACAGCGGATGCCGGCAGCGAAATCCTTTACGGGAAAAACGGCGAAAGTGTTTATGCCGCAGGGGACGGCAGCTTTGCAATCCAAGGAACGCTGAAGGAACAGCAAACCAGCGATGCCCTGTATATCCGCGCGCAGGACAGCGCCGGAAACCTCTCTGCATGGCAGTCTGCCTTGGTGGCGCGGCAGGTGCAAACGTATGCTGTCACCGTAACAACGGACGGCAACGGCACCGCCTCTGCAGACCCCTCCACCACGGTGGCAGGTGCGGGAATCAATCTGAGCGCCGCACCGAATACGGGCTACCACTTTAAGGAGTGGCAGGTCGTCAGCGGCGGCGTGACCATCGAGAACGACAGATTCACCATGCCGGATGGCGACGTGGAGGTCAAGGCAATTTTTGAAAAGGACGCAGCGTCTGCGACCCCCGCGCCCACTGCCACCGCAAAGCCGAGCAGCAGCCCGACCCCCGCACCCACTGCTACTGCAAAGCCGAACAGCAGCCCGACGCCCGCGCCTGCTGCCACTGCAAAGCCGAACAGCGGCGCGACCCCCGCACCTGCTGCCACTGCAAAACCGAACAGCGGCGTGCCCCCCGCACCTGCTGCCACTGCAAAACCGGAAAGCAGCCCGGCCCCCGCACCTGCTGCCACTGCAAAACCGGAAAGCAGCCCGGCCCCCGCAGCAAAGTCCCCTGTATGGTGGGTCATGCTGCCGATTGCCGGCGGCATAGCGCTGGCTGGCGGTTTCATGATTTTCAAAAAGAAGCGCCGCAGATAAACAGCGCTTGACCGCAAAAACGGAATAGGTCACAGCGAATCCCTGAACAGCCGTCACGGTTTTACCCGCCGTGACGGCTGTTGCTGTTATACGGGCATTGTAGGCTTTCATGAATCCGAGGACGGCTATATTGTCAGCTTTCCGGATACAGAAAACACGCAGGCGCTTATTAACGACTACCTAGCGCGTCTGCGTGATCTGGAAAACAATATCTGGCAGCACTAAACTGCCACTGACTCTAAGGCGGGCTTCGGCCCGCCTTTTCTTTATGCAAAATCATTTCTCTGCGGTTGCCTCACCCGGTTTGGTCGTGATGAGCTTATACACCGCCGTATCCTTGGGTTCCAGATTGGAGAATGGTATCATGCTGTTGCCCATCTTGATGATGCCGTGTCCCTCGCTGGCGTTGCGCAGAAATGAGTGAAGCCGATGTTAATAGCCTTTTGCCAGGGTACCATA
>OGLJ01002781.1_pt1 | contig 10340 bp, 9 predicted proteins | sample 1572801 | NCBI WGS metagenome assembly OGLJ01 (sample SAMEA2581877, study PRJEB24529) | metagenome | biome: Human gut stool | place: China | collected 2011
AAATGCCCTCTGAAAAACTTACCGTTTCTCAGAGGGCATTCTCATGTCTCTCTTTATGAATAATCGCCCGATAGTATCAAAGCAGTATCACAGAGCCTTTCAGCTCTCAAAATATTGCATTGAATCAATACTTTTCAGGGTTTGCAGATTACTCGAGCTCGATCGTGGCCGGCGGCTTACCGGTGCAGTCGTAGAACACGCGGTTGACGTGCTTGACCTCATTGACGATGCGGCTGGTGACAGTACCCAGCACGTCCCAGGGCATATTGTAGCTCTCAGCGGTCATGAAGTCAGTGGTGGTGACGGCGCGCAGGGCCACGGCGTAGTCGTAGGTGCGCTCGTCGCCCATAACGCCGACGCTGTGCATATTGGTCAGAGCGGCGTAATACTGGCTGATTTCCTTATCGAGGCCCGCCTTGGCGATCTCCTCACGCCAGATGGCGTCGGCGTCCTGCACGATAGCGACCTTCTCGGGGGTCACTTCGCCGATGATGCGGATGCCCAGACCGGGGCCGGGGAAGGGCTGGCGGCTGACCAGATACTCGGGCAGACCCAGCTCACGGCCAGCCTGACGGACTTCGTCCTTGAACAGGTTGCGCAGCGGCTCGACCAGCTCCTTGAAGTCCACGGTGTCAGGCAGGCCGCCGACGTTGTGGTGGCTCTTGATGACGGTGGACTCACCGCCCAGACCGCTCTCGACGACATCGGGGTAAATGGTACCCTGTGCGAGGAAATCGACCTTGCCGATCTGCTTTGCCTGTTCCTCAAAGACGCGGATGAACTCCTCGCCGATGATCTTGCGCTTGCGCTCCGGCTCGGCGACACCGGCCAGCTTTGCAAAGTAGCGGTCACGGGCGTCCACGCAGATGAAGTTGATGTCAAAGCCGTTGGCGTTGCCGGGGCCGAAGACAGAGCAGACCTCTTCCTTCTCGTTCTTGCGCAGCAGGCCGTGGTCTACGAACACGCAGGTCAGCTGCTTGCCGATGGCCTTGGCCAGCATGGCAGCCAGCACGGAGGAATCGACGCCGCCGGACAGGGCGCAGAGCACCTTGCCGCTGCCGATGCGCTTTTTCAGGGCCTCGACGTTGTTCTCCACGAAGGAGTCCATTTTCCAGTCGCCGGTGCAGCCGCAGACGTTGTACACGAAGTTGTGCAGCATCTTCTTGCCCTCAGCGGTGTGGAGCACCTCGGGGTGGAACTGAACGGCGTACAGCCCCTTTTCCTCGTTCTCAGCTGCGGCCACCGGGCAGTTGACGGTGTGGGCAGTGATCTTGAAACCGGGCGCAGCCTGCTCAATATAGTCGTTGTGGCTCATCCAGCAGACGGTGGAGGGCTGCACATCGGTGAACATCTTGCTGCTGTTGTCCACGAAGACCTCGGTCTTGCCATACTCGCGCTCCGGGGCGCGGCAGACATGGCCGCCCAACAGGTGCATCATGAGCTGACTGCCGTAGCAGATGCCCAGCACAGGCACGCCCCAGCTGAAGATCTCGGGGTCAATGGTGGGCGAATCCTCCAGATAGACGCTGTTGGGGCCTCCGGTGAAGATGATGCCCTTGGGGTTCTTCGCCTTGATGACGGACAGGTCCGTCTTATAGGAATAGATCTCACAGTAGACATTATTCTCGCGGACGCGGCGCGCGATGAGCTGATTGTACTGGCCGCCAAAGTCCAGCACGATCACGGTTTCATGCTGCATGATGTTCTCCTCTCTATATATCACTGGTGTGCTTCTTATAGCTAAGATTTAGTATAGCACATTTCACAACCAAAAGCGACATCTTTTGTGTATTTTTCTGTTTTGTTTTTCGTTTTGAATTGTAAACCCCATCTCAAATTCAAAGTTGACGCAGTGTTTGCAGTCTGCCATACTGGGAGTATGGCCGCTTTGGGCCAGACACCGGCCCCCGGGGCCGCAAGTATAGGAGGAGCATTCATTATGAGTCAAACCACCCAGGCCGCTTCGGCCACCAAGTCCAAGTTCTCTGTGCGGGACATCTGCTATGCAGGTCTGTTCGCCGCCGTCATCGCCGTCATGGCCCAGATCTCCATCCCGATGCCTCTGGGCGTCCCCATGACCATGCAGACCTTCGCCATCACGCTGGCTGCTGTGGTGCTGGGTTCCAAGCTTTCCGCCATCGCTACGCTGGTCTATCTGGCACTGGGTGCCGTGGGCGTGCCGGTGCTGGCCAACTTCTCCGGAGGTTTCGATAAGTTCGTCGGCCCCACCGGCGGCTTCCTCATCTCTTTCCCCCTGATGGCCTACATCATCGGCCTCGGCGTGGAGCACCGTGACGCTTTCAAGGGTGCTTTCGTCACCGCCGTCATCGTCGGCACGGTGGTCAACTATGTGGTGGGCGTTGCAATGTTCGTGGTCGTCGCCCACAGCACCGTCGCCGTGGGCATCACCGCCTGCGTCCTGCCCTTCATCCCCACTGCCATCATCAAGGCAGTTCTGGCCTGCGCCATCGGCCTGAATCTGCGGAAGCGCATTCCGGGGCTGAAAGCATGAGCATCGTACTTCGTCCCCATCATCTGCTCTGCACACAGGGCTATTCCGGCAAAGGCTACGACAACAACTTTGTCGCCCACATGACCGACGTGGTGCATCAGCTGCGGGATGTTCCCGGCACCACCATCCACCTCACCTTCTCCACTGACACCCTCTGCTCCTGCTGCCCCAACAAGCTGGGGACTGACCTCTGCGACACGCAGGAAAAGGTCAAGCGCTATGATGCAAAGACCGTGGAATACTTCGGCCTCGAGGAAAAGGATTACGTCTACCAGGACCTCATTCGCGAGATCGACGCCAAGGCCACGCCGGAGATCCTCGCCGACATCTGCCGCGACTGCTGCTGGTTTCCCATCAGCGCCTGCTGCAAGAATATCTGCGAAGGCCGGTATGTGAAATAAAGCGATAAAAAATACGGGATGCTGTAAAATGCAGCATCCCGTATTTTTGTTTTATCAGGCGATGAACTTATCGTACAGGCCGAACACGAAGATGAACAGGACGATGAGGGGCAGGCCATAGGTCAGGTAGCCGCGCATCCAGTCGTGCATCTTGAGGCCTTTGCCGGTGTTGACTTCCTTCTTGTAGTTGTCCCAGCCCCAGCCGTAGCGGGTGACGCAGAACAGCAGGTAGACGAGGGAGCCCAGCGGCAGGAAGAGGTTGCTGACGAGGAAATCCTCCACATCCAGCACCGCACCGCCGAAGATGGCGAAACCGTCCCAGGCCCAGACGTTGTAGCCCAGCACACAGGGCAGCGAGAGGGCGATGATGAGGAAGAAGTTGACGAGGCTGGACTTCTGACGGTTCCAGCCGGTCAGCTCCATGCCGCAGCAGATGATGTTCTCGAAGACGGCCAGCACGGTGGAAAGCGCCGCAAAGGCCATGAACAGGAAGAACAGGCTGCCCCACAGACGGCCCATCGCCATATTGGCGAAGATGTTGGGCAGGGTGATGAAGATGAGGCTGGGGCCGCTGGTCTGGTCCACACCGTAAGTGAAGCAGGCCGGGAAGATGATGAGGCCGGCGGTGATGGCGACGAAGGTATCCAGCACCACGACGCGGACGCTCTCGCCCAGCAGAGCGTGCTCTTTGCCGATGTAGCTGCCGAAGATGGCCATTGCACCGATGCCGAGGCTCAGGGTGAAGAACGCCTGATTCATGGCACCCACCAGGGTGTTGACGATGCCCACTTCCTTCATCCGCTCAAAGTCGGGTACGAGGAAGAAGGTCAGGCCCTCCTTTGCGCCGGGCATGAACATGCTGTTGACTGCCAGCACCACCATGATGACCAGCAGGGCGATCATCATGACTTTCGTGACTTTCTCGAGGCCGTTCTGCAAACCGCGGGCGCAGACGAAGATGCCGATGGCCACAACGACCACCATCCAGAAGCCCATGGTCAGCGGGCTTGCCAGCATCTCGGTGAACTTACCGGCCACCTGGTCGGCGTCAAGGCCCACCAGCTTACCGGCAGCGGTCATGTAGAAGTAGTGGAGCATCCAGCCGGCCACCGTGGTGTAGAACATCATCAGCAGGTAGCAGCCGATGAGAGTGAAGTAGCCGTGGATGTGCCACTTCTGACCGGGCTTTTCGAGGGCCTGATAGGCGCGCACCGGGCTCTTGTGGCTGGCACGGCCCACGGCGAACTCCATGGTCATGATGGGCAGACCCAGAATGACGAGGAACAGCAGGTAGAACAGCACAAAAGCGCCGCCGCCGCCCTGACCTGCCATGTAAGGGAACTTCCACACATTTCCGATGCCGATCGCGCAGCCAGCGGAAAGGAGGATGAACCCGAGTCTCGATTTGAGTTTTTCGCGTTCCATTGATTGTCTCCTTTATTGCACCTTGCAAAAATCTGCGCCCGTCGTTTCGTCCACGACGGGCGCACAGTATATTGATTATATCACAGGTTACGGCAAATCTCCCAGAAGTCTCGCTTGAATCTTTTTCATGTTTTTCTTGGGAGAGTTTACTGTATTTTCATGTTTTGAGCAGTTCCGACTGCATTTCGTCCAGCTGCTCGTAGCTGTAAAGGCGGTTGAGGGCTTCCACCAGCTCTTTTTTCGAGAGCCGGGGCGGCAGGCCGAGAGCGCAGAGCAGCTTTGTTTTCCGCTCAGCCGAGCCCGCCGTACCCGAAAGCCCCCACTCATAGAGGTCGGTATAAGTAATTTGCCGCCCCTCCGGCTTTGCAGGGGCAATGCCAGCTTCTTCGCCCAGAGCGTCCCGGAGCGCCTGCAAAACGAGGGCATCGTCCACGCCCTCGACCCCCAGAAGCCCCTCTTTGCCGGGCTGAGCCTTCCGCTTTTCCTTGCCGTGGATGGCCGGAACGTAGGCTTGCACCACGTTCTTCTCCCCCACCAGATTCGTGATGTAGGTGCGGATGCGGAAGCCCGCCGCGTCGGAGTCCGTCAGGAGGATAAGGCCGTTTTTGTGGGCCAGCTGTTTGAAGAGCTGCTGACGCTTCTTATCCTTATAAATGCCGAAGCCGTCCGTCAGCAGGATCATGGCGTCGGTCAGATGAGAGAGACGGGCCGCATCGTATTTGCCCTCCACGATGAGCACACGGTCGGTGTGCAGCAGTTCCAGTTTCTCACTCATCTTCTTCCTCCCGCCATCGCCAGACGGCAGAGCGCCGTTTCCAGCAGAGTCTGCGCGCTCACGGGCTGGCTTTTCAGGCTCTTGTCCAGCTCAAGCAAGATCTGCATACAGGCTTCCAGCTGGGGCAGCGTGTAGTGGCTGGCTGTCTCGGCAGAGCGCTTGAGCCGGTAGTCGCTGCCCTTGTAACCGAAATCCTTGAACACGGTGCTGTAGCTCTTCCGCTTGGCTGCGCCCAGTTTGACCCGATAGAGATCCACATAGCTGCCGATCATGGCCGCCGTGATGGGGATGGGCTCCTGCTGCAGGCGGAGAAGCGTTTGCAGCTTTTTGCAGGCGCCGGTGGCGTTTTTCGCCGTGATCATCCGTATCATCTCGAAGACGTCGGCCTCGAGGCTCACAGTCCCCATCTCGGCCACCATGGCCGTGGTCACGGTCTGGTAGCCGGAGAGAGCGCAGAGCTTGTCCACCTCGTTCTCGAGAAGGAACGGGTCTTCGCCGCAGCGTTCCAGCAGGGCCGCCGCCGTACCCTCGGAGAGGGTGGTGTCCTGTGCCTTGGCGCGGTCCATCACCATGACCTTCAGCTCGTAGGGCTTGGGCTTGGCCAGCTCTTCGGCAAAGCCGACCTTAGTACACTGGGCGATGAGCTTCTGCGCCCGCTTGCCCAGCTTGAGCTTATTGCGCTCCATCTCGAACACGCTGCCCAGCACCACCACGGCATTCTCGAGGCTGGCCAGCGTGGCGCACAGCTCGTCGAGGTCTTTGTCGCTGTAGGCGGCGGGGTCCACCTCGGGCAGAAGCACCACGCGCCGCGTCCCGAAGAAGGAGATGGTGCCTGCCGCCATGATGAGCTGCTCGATTTCGGGCGCAGCACCGTCCAGAACGGTCGTTTCTTCGTCCTCACCCTCGGCCAGAAGCTTTGCCGCCCGGGCCACAGCCTGCCGGACAAGATAGCGCTCGCTGGAATAAAAATAGTAGACCGGACAGCCTCCCTGGGCCAGCTGCCGGAGTTTCGTTTCCGTTGCCAAATGATCGGCTCCTTTGTATTAGGATTATTTTATTTTATCATACTCTGCCCGCTTTGAAAAGCGCTCACCCCTCGAGACGGAGGCGCAGCCGCGAGACAGGCTCTGCGTCCTCTTCCATCCAGCGGTATTTGCTGCTCAGGGTCAGGCAGTCGGTGTACCGGATATTGTCCGGCCTTGCCGACGAGGCCAGCAGCCACTCGGCCCGGATGGGCTTTGCAGGCCGGACCGTGCCGCTGAGGGTGATGAACCTCTGCCCGCCGACACGCATCCGCAGAATGCAGCCCTGCCGGGTGCGGAAAAGTTCCAGATCCACTTCGCCGCAGGAAGCACGGCGGGTGGTGTTCTCGGCCAGAGCAGCGGCATTGATGCGCTTTTGGGCCTCGATACGGCAGGGTTCTCCCGGCTGCATCCGCAGGTCAACCAGAAGTTCCACCGTCCTCACGCCCCGCTTTTCCAGCTGATTTTCCACCGCCCGCTGGGTGATGCTGCTGCCCCGGAAGAGGACGACTGCCTTCTCCCTCTGGGTGATGACGACGGCAGGCGCAGCCCGGGTCCCCACCAGCTCGATGTTCACCACATTCCAGTTCAGAGCCGTTTCCAGCCCGATAGCCAACGCCGCCAGCAGAATGACCGTCGGCAGAGCTACCCGGAGTCGGATGTGCCGCCGCATTGCCATTGCGCAGAGCAGGATCAGCGCAAGACACACCAGTGCGGCATAGGTCCCATCAAACCAGAGGGACGCTCCCGGCAGAACGGACACCCGGAAAGCCCACTCGTTCATCAGCCATGCCAGCCCTTCGGCACAGAAGGCCACTGGGCGGCGGATGATCTCAAACAAAGGCAAGCCCTCCGCGGCCAGACCCAGCAGAGCTGCACCGAGGCCGAAGCTCAGCATCGGCCCCACCAGCCAGAGGACGGCCACGCCCGACGCCACAGCCCAGACCGTCGTGCTCATCCCCCGCAGCACCAGCACCGGGAAGGTCGCCGCCGAGGCACAGAGGGAGACGCAGAGCGAGTCCCACACGCCGCCCGCAAAGCGCCGGAAGAGGAGCACCGCGCGGGGCGGTTTCTCCCGGCGGCTTTTCCGTTTCTTCTTTCTGTCGTAATAGCGTTCCCTCCCACGCCCTGCGCACTCTGCACCGGCCAGTGTTCCCATCACTGCCGCAAACGACAGCTCGAATCCCACGTCATAGACCGCGTATCCGTTGCCCAGACACATAAGGACGCCTGCCGCGCCCAGCGAGGTGAGCGTATCCGCCGGGCCTCCCACCCAGACGCCAAGGGAGCTGACCCAGACCGCCACCGCCGCCCGGAGGACAGAGGGCGTCGCGCCGGTGATGCCCACCAGCAGAAGGGCCGTTCCGGCCCGGAGCAGCGACCTCGCCCGCCGGTAAGCCCGGCTCCGCTCCCGCTCCTTGTGGGGCAGAGCATCCAGCAGGCCGCAGAAGATGGTGACGTGGAGGCCGCTCACCACCAGCACATGGGAAAGCCCCGCGCCCCGGTAGGCACTGCGAAGAGTCGAAGTCAGATGGCTCCGGTCGCCCACCACCATCGCGGCCAGAACGCCGCCGGTGTTTTCGGCCATGCCTTTTCGCAGGGCGCGGCTCAGCGCCGCCTGGAGCCGAGCCGTCCGGACGCGGAAGCTCTCGCTCTGCCCAAGACGAAGCATCCCGGACAGATATTCCGCGCTGAGGACAATGCCGTCGGCGTAGTCGTCCAGACGCTGGGTGGCATCCGGCACATCCAGCGAAAAGCGGCCCCGGATGCGGCCTCCGGCCTCACATTTGGGCAGACTGGCGCACTCCACCCGGAAGTGGACAGCTTTCCCGTCCACTTTTTCCACCATTAGCACGGCGCTCACCCGGCCCGCCGTGTAAGCGCGGCCTGTGCTCTCCACTTCGGCGGTGAGGGTCACGTCTCTCCCGGCGTAAGCGTCCTGTATCTTTGCCAGCCGCGCGCCGGTCGTTTTCATGATGCCGACGCCCAGCACTGCGCCCAGAAGCAGGCAGACCGCATACCCTCTCGCGGCCCCGCCTCTCCACCAGACCAGCAGGCAGAAGACAACAAAAATTGCCGCAGACGGCAGCAAAAGCCCCATCTGCGGCAAAAATGAGCACAACGCTAACACACCCAGCGCACTCAGGCAGAACGCGCAGAGCGGGCGTCGCATATCGGTTTAGTGGAGGAACAGAGGCAGCGGCTCGAGGAAGATGATGTCCTTGCGCTGGGCAGCATCACCCTCGGCCAGAACGGCGGCCTGACCCACGATGGTACACTGGGTCTGCTCGGCCAGCTCGTCCAGAGCCTTGAGAGAGCCGCCGGTGGAGATGACATCATCCACGACCAGCACCCGCTTGCCGCTCATCTTGTCCAGCTCCTTGCGGTCGATGACCAGCTTCTGCTTGCCAGCAGTAGTGATGGACTGGTCCTCGACGACAACAGGGTCGGGCATATACAGCTTGACGCCCTTGCGTGCGCAGACGTAGGGCTTGCCGCTCTGGCGGCTCATCTCGTGAGCCAGCGGGATGCCCTTGGCCTCAGCGGTCAGCAGGATGTCAAAATCCGGGCATTTCTTGAGCAGCTCAGCGGCAGCAGCCACCGTCAGCTCGGCGTCGCCCAGCATGATAAAGGCCGCAATGTCCATGTGGTCGTTCACCTTGCAGATGGTCAGTTCACGGGTCAGGCCTGCAACATGCAGGGTATAAGTGTCAGCCATAATCAAATTCTCCCTTTCATAATCGGCATCAGACGGGCAGCTTTTCGCCGCCCAGAACATGGAAGTGCAGATGCTTGACGGTCTGACCGGCATCCTCGCCCACATTGGAAATGACGCGGTAGCCATTTTCCAGCCCCTGCTCCTTGGCCAGCTTTGCGATGACGGCAAAAATATGGCCCAGCAGAGCACCGTCCTCCTCGGTCAGCGCAGCGGCCGAGGTGATGTGCTTTTTGGGAATGACGAGGAAATGCACCTTGGCCTGCGGGTTGATGTCGTAAAATGCCACCACCTGCTCATCCTCGTACAGCTTTTTGGAGGGGATCTTGCCCTCCGCGATCATGCAGAACAGACAATCTTCCATGGGAAACACTCCTTCCTGATCTTCGCCTTATTTATTCGCCCAGTGCCTTCTTGACGATGGCACCCACAGCAGCCAGTGCCTCGTCGATCTTGGTCTCGTCCTTCAGGCCAGCCATTGCAAAGTCCGGCTTGCCGCCGCCCTTGCCGCCGGCGATAGCAGCCAGCTCCTTCACCAGCACGCCAGCCTTCAGGCCCTTTTCCTGTGCCAGCTTGTTGACGGTGACAGCCATGGTGATCTTATCCTCGGCCTTGCCTACCAGCACAGCCACCACAGGGTTCACGGCCTTGTCACGGATGCTGTCGCACATCCCACGGAGGGTGTCGCCAGTGGTACCGGTAAAGTATGCAGAGGCGATCTTCACGCCGTTTGCTTCCTCAGCGTTGTTGAACAGGCTGTCCACCTTGGAGGCGGCGATCTTTGCCTTGAGCTCTTCCAGCTCCTTGCTCATAGCCTTGTTCTCAGCCATGACAGCCTCGGCGCGGACAGGCAGTGCGGTGACATTGTTAGCCTTCAGGGTATTGGCCACGTTGTGCAGCATAGCCTCCTGCAGGTTGGCGCGGATCAGCAGGTTGCGGCCGGTGACAGCCTCAATGCGGCGGATGCCGGCGGCCACAGAGCTCTCGCTCACGATCTTGAAGCCGCCGATCTGGGCAGTGTTCTTGACATGGGTGCCGCCGCAGAACTCGGTGGACCAGCCCTCGATATCAACGACGCGCACGACCTTGCCGTACTTCTCGCCGAACAGAGCCATCGCACCCAGCTTCTTGGCCTCCTCCACAGGCATCTCCTGGACGGTGACGTTCATGGAGTCGAAGATCTTATCGTTGACGATCTTCTGCACCCGTGCCAGTTCCTCGGGGGTCACGGCGCTGAAGTGGGTAAAGTCGAAGTGAGTGATGGAGGCATCCTGATAGGAGCCTGCCTGATGCACATGGTCGCCCAGCACCTCGCGCAGGGCAGCCTGCAGCAGATGGGTGGCGGTGTGGTTGCGGGCAATGGCCATGCGGTATTCCTTATCGACCTTTGCGGTCAGGTGGTCACCCACCTTCACGATGCCGCTTTCCAGCACACAGGTGTGGACGTAGTAGCCCTTGGGGGTCTTTTTCACGTCCAGCACGCGCAGGC
>OGLJ01002784.1_pt1 | contig 10335 bp, 6 predicted proteins | sample 1572801 | NCBI WGS metagenome assembly OGLJ01 (sample SAMEA2581877, study PRJEB24529) | metagenome | biome: Human gut stool | place: China | collected 2011
GCACGTGATTTGTAATCTCGGGGTCGTTGGTTCGAATCCGACAAGAGGCTCAAAATTGATGAAAGCATCTCGGTATCTGCCGGGGTGCTTTTCTTTTTTTAACTTTTCTCTTTCTTTTCTTGGGAACTTCACTGGAATATAGTAAGTTTGTACTACTAATAGCAAAGAGATCATACTATGACGCATATGAAAAAACGATTATTACCTCTGATTGTTTCGTTTCTCCTGGTATCAGTATGTGCTTCGGCCTCCGATTGGAATAATTTCATTATCAACTACAATAAAACTCTTTATGGTAAAGGTTCTCAGACCTGGCAGATAGGTTCTTACAGCAGTAATTGGAGCTATTTTGCCAATAAAAACGGTATGCTGCAATTTGATGGTAACTCCTGGAATATCTTTCCTTTGAAAAATGGTTCGGATGTTCGTTCCGTTCTGCCTTCCGTATCACAGAAAAGGATTTATGCAGGTGGAATTAATGAATTCGGTTATTTTGAACCGGGAGATGATGGCAGGTTGATTTATACTTGTATGTCTGATTCATTGGATGCGACTTCACGGGCTATCGGCAATGTCTGGGGAATACATGAAAATGATAACATCCTTTACTTACAGGGAGACGGAAGGGTATTGAAATTCCTCAATGGAAAGTATACTACCATTGAAATGAATTGTAAGATGGACTGCTCCGATATGGTGAACGGAGTTTTATATATAGGTACTGATCATGGGGTGTGGGTATTGGTAGGGAATACTTTCTTTCCATTGCAGGGAGCGGAGGTATTGAAGTCAAAAAGAATTCGGAGCATTATTCCTTATAAAGACGGGGTGCTTGTTGTGACGGCTTATGATGGTTTGTTTTACTGTGATGGGCGTACTACGGTTCCGTTCCTGACGGGTGTAGAGAGTTTTATGCGGCAGAATGAAGTGTTTTGTGCTGCTGCTTCGGGTGGTAAGATTGCATTGGGAACTATACACAAAGGGATTTTGTTGATAGATACTCAAACAAAACGGATAAAGTTTTTTAATGAATACAATAACTTACAAAATAATACGGTACTTTCTGTTGCTTTTGACCATTGGGGAAATCTGTGGGCGGGGTTGGATAGTGGCATTGATTATGTTTGTTTGAATTCATCGCTGACCAATCTTTATTCTTATCCCTACTCTTACGGAACCGGTTATGCGGCTTTATTGTCGGAAGATCGTCTCTATTTGGGGACAAACCGTGGATTGTACTATACTCATTATCCGGTACAGTTAACTGATAATCTGCCTGATATACATCCTGTGGCTCAATCCAGCGGACAGGTTTGGAACTTATGCCGTATAGATGATGATATTTTTTGTTTGCACGACCGGGGTGTCTTTCTGGTGGAAGGAAACAGCATGAAAAAAATAGCAGATGTGGCTGGGGCCTGGGGATGTCAACCGGTGGTGGGAAAAAAGCGCCTGATATATGTTGGCGTTTATGACGGACTTTATCTGATGGAAAAGAAAGATGCCGTATGGAAGGTTGTTTGTAAAGTAGAAGGGTTGTTCGACTCTTGCCGTTTTCTTGAACAGCAGTCTGCTTCTGTGTTGTGGATATGTCTTTCCGGCGAGATTAAACGGGTAAAACTCAGTGATGATCTGTCTCGTGTGGTAGAAATTAAATCGTATAATACGAATAACGGGTTTCCTTCTGACAAAGATATATTTGTAAGTAAGGTGGATGGCCGGATTTGTTTTGCTACTCCAAAGGGAGTATACCGGTATAATGAATCGGCCGATTGTATGGAACCTTTTCAGGAAATGAACCTGCTTCTTAATGGGGTGAATCAATATTCGCGTCTGGTGCAGTACAATAATCATCTGATCAGCCTTAGTCAGCAGGAAATTTGTATTGCCAGTCTGAGAAACTATAAGAAAGGGGCTGAAACCTGTATTGTCCCTATTGAGCTCCCTTCAGTTGAATTGGTACAAGGTGCCGAAGTAATCGTCCCTGTTTCTGATTCGTTAATGATTATTCCGGATTATGATGGTTTTGCTCTGTTTAAGATCCCTTCTCATAACCAGCAAAAAGACCATAGTGACTTGATACATATTCGCAATGTGTACCTCTCTTATCCTAAGGATTCTCTGATTTATACCGATAATTTCCTGTCGGTGAAAAGTACGCCGGAAATTGCTTATAATCAGAATGCCATCCGGTTTGAATATGGAATATCTTCATTGACACACGGAGAGGAGCTTAGCTATCAATATAGGTTGAATGACCGCAAGTGGTCTGAATATACTAATGTACAGACCAAGGAGTATAGCAATCTTCCGGAAGGAGATTATACCTTTGAAGTAAAGGCGGTGTTCCGAAATGGTACTACGGCTACTGATTCTTTCTCTTTTCGAATTCTTCCTCCCTGGTATCGTACGGGAATAGCCTATTTATGTTATTTCATGCTCTTTTTGTTGCTGATGTGGTATGTATATAAGTGGGATGATCTCCGCGTGAAACGTAAAAAGCAACAGGCTGTGGTAGAAAAAGATAAAGAACTACAGGAACTGGAAAAAGAATACGAAGAGGAAAGTGCGCGCAAGGAGCGTCAGATAGTGGAACTCGAAAAGGAGAAACTGGAGTATGAGCTAAAACATAAAAGTCAGGAAATGGCCAATCTGATGATCAATTTTGTACGTAAGAATGAGATGCTGACCGAGATAAAGTCGGACTTGTTTAAAGTTGTTACAGCTTTGAAGGGTGAGGGATCAAAAGAATACAAAAAAATGCTGCTTTTAGTAAGTAATAAGATCGATTCGAATATTCAGAGCGATGAAGTATTAAAGAGGATCGAGGAACAGTTTGACCTGGTGCATAATAATTTTATGAAAAGGTTGGGTGAAAAACATCCCGATTTATCATTCAATGAACGTATGATGTGTGCCTATCTTAAGATGAACCTCTCTTCAAAAGAAATAGCCCCTTTGCTGGGTATTTCTGTCCGGGGAGTAGAAACGATACGTTATCGTCTTCGAAAGAAATTTGAGCTGGATAGAGAAGATAGTTTGATTGATTATCTGAGCCAGAAGATTTAACTCTTGTTTGGCTAAGAGTGATGACCCGAATGGAAGAAAGTGGGGTTATCACTCTTTTTATGTTCTGTAACATACTTGACGAAATGTAGGCGCGTATTACTATTTTGTTGAAAATTAATATATTACAAATTGTTGACGTATTCGTAACGTATTCTATTTTTCTTATTGACGTATTTTAGACGTCTGCCTTTTTAACTTCTTAATCTGTTTATTCTCTATGTTTGCATTGTCCAAAACGGACAACGAGTTAATCTTAATTATACAAAGACTTATGAAAAAGTTATTATCAGTTTTAATTCTGTTAGGAGCTTACCTTACTGTATTTTCTCAGAACATACAGGTCACAGGTACAGTTATAGGCGGGTCGGATAGGGAGCCTTTGCCTGGAGTGAATGTAGTGGTGAAAGATGCTACTGCCAATGGTACAATAACCGATTTAGACGGTAAATTTATTCTCACTGTACCTTCTAATTCAATTCTTTCTGTTTCTTATATCGGCTATAAATCACAGGATATTCCGGTGAAAGGGAATAAGATACTTCACGTGGTGCTGGAAGAGGATGCAGCAGCATTGGAGGAAGTAGTGGTTGTGGGATATGGGGTTCAAAAGAAAGCCAATCTGACGGGTGCCGTTACTTCTATAAAGAGCGATGAACTATTGAAGGCAAAGTCTGCCAACTCTACCAATGCTCTGGTGGGACAGATGCCGGGACTTATATCCAAGCAGGCTACCGGTGAACCGGGAGCAGATGATGCCTCATTGTATGTACGTGGTATTGCTACTTTTCAGGGAGAGACTTCTCCTGCTTTTATTATCGATGGTATGGAACGTTCTTCTGCCGACTTTGCACGTATGGATCCCAATGATATTGAATCTATCAATGTGTTGAAGGATGCTGCTTCTGCTGCCATCTTCGGTATGCGCGGTGCCAATGGTGTAGTGGTAATCACTACTAAACGCGGAACACAGGATAAGACAACTATTAAATATTCCGGAAATGTATCTATACAGTCGCCAACCAAACTGCCGGAGTTTGCCAACTCTTATGACTATGCCCGTTTATACAATACCTATACGGGAAAAGAGATCTATAATGGTGACGAACTGGCAAAGTTCAGAGATGGTACCGATCCGGAAAAGTATCCGAATACAGACTGGTATAAAGAGATGTTGTCTCAACGAGCCATTCAGCACCAGCACAATTTATCCGTATCCGGAGGTACGGAGAAAGTACGCTATTATGTAAGTGCCGGTTTCCTTAGCCAGGGCGGACTTTGGGAAGATCTGGATTATAAGCGTTACAATTTGCGTAGTAATATTGATGCTACTATTACAAATACGACTCGTTTGGGAGTTGATATTTCCGGTCGTGTAGAGAATACCTTGAATGTAGGTGCAAGCCAGGGCATTTTCCAGCAATTGGTGCGTAATACTCCTGTGCTGTTGTGCCGCTATCCCGATGGTACATTTGCTGTGCCCGATGCAACTCACCCCAATATTGTGGCTTCCAATCAGCCGGGTGGAAGTTATAGCAAAGGAAATACATTTGTAGTGGATGCACGTGTAGAACTGGACCAGAAACTTGATTTCATAACTTCCGGTCTGTCTGTAAAAGGAACTGCTTCTTTCAGCAAGAATGTATATAAAAACAAATCATGGAATGTATCTCCTTATGTTTACTCTAAGGATGCAGATGGAGCCTATGTTTTGAAACCACGTTCAAGTGCCAGCCTGGGATTGACACAGAACGGTGATGAATACCAGGAATATCAATTGCAGTTGAACTACAACCGTTCTTTCGGCAATCACAATATCACTGCAATGGCTATGGCTTTGGCAAGAAAGGGGTTCATTGAAAGATCGGGAATGAATCGTATTTCTTTTGATTCGGAAATTCTGGATCAGATGAATGCCGGAAATACAGCCAATCAGTCATTGAATGCTTATGACAGTAAAACAGCCCGTGCCAGCTATATGGGGCGTATCAACTACAATTATGCCCAGAAGTATTTGGTAGAGTTTAACCTGCGTCGTGACGCGTCCGAAAACTTTGCTCCCAACAAGAGATGGGGTACGTTTGCTTCTGCCTCTTTGGGATGGGTGCTTTCGGAAGAGAAATTCTTTCAGAATCTGAAGAATACGGTTAATTTCCTGAAGGTAAGAGCTTCTTACGGTACGCTGGGGAATGATAATACAGGAGGTGTAACTTTCCCGTTTTACAGCCGTTTTGATCTGTATTCCGGTAACAATGCAAGCAATGGGTTTACCAATAATTTGGGAGACTATATTTTCGGAACATTGCTTACCAAAGGAATGCTGCCCGGCCCTATTGCCAACGCACTGGCTACCTGGGAAAAGTCGACCAAGACGAATGTGGCTGTAGATGCTACTTTGTTTAACCGTCTTAACCTGACAGTAGATTTCTTTATGGAAAAACGAACAGATATTCTTGCCCAGCGTGGTGCCGAAGTTCCTTCTTCATTCGGTGGAATATTACCGCTTGAGAATTTAGGAGAGGTGAAAAACAAAGGAGTCGATTTATCACTTAATTATCATCAGAGAATACAGCAGGTCGATTTCTCATTGGGAGGTAACTTTACCTTTGCCCGGAATGAAATTGTAGAGATGGCAGAAGCAGCCGGAACATCCAAGTATATGCGTAAAACCGGTAGACCCATCAATGGTTACTATGGGTATAAAACATATGGTATCTTTAAGTCTCAGGAAGAAATAGATGCCTATCCTAAGCAGGAAGTGGCAGGTACAGGGTATGTGACTAAGCCGGGAGATATTAAATATGTGGATGTTGACGGCAATGGCGTGGTAGATTCTAACGATATGACTTATCTGGGAAATGGGAATATTCCTGAGATAATCTATGGTATAAATGGTTCGTTGAACTGGAAGAATCTTGATTTCAGTTTCTTATTCCAGGGAGCTGCCCGTACACAGGTTTATCTGAAGGGTGGTGTGATACAACCTTATTTCAATCAGGGTAATCTTCCGCAGCTTTGGGTAAATGAGAGTTGGACCGAACAGAATGTAAATGCGAAATATCCTCGTTTGGCAGAATCTACTCATAACTTCCCGACTACGGATATCAGCGCTGTTCAGACCTACCTCTATGATGCTTCTTATCTTCGTTTGAAGAATATTGAAATAGGATATACGCTTCCTTCCAGATGGTTGCGGTCTGCGGCAATAACCGGATTGCGTGTCTATGTGAATGCGCAGAACCTGTTTACCATTTCCGATGTTCCGCAAATTGACCCGGAAAACACTCAACAGGAAGGATGGACATATCCGCAAATGAAGGCGTTTAACGTAGGACTTACTCTTCAGTTTTAACTTTAAAGAATGATACGATTATGAAAAAGAATAGAAATTTATTAATAACGATATTGGTGGTTCTTACGTCCGGATGTTCGGATATGCTGGATATAAAACCTACTACTTTTATCTCTGATGAAGCTATCTGGGAAGACAAGAATCTGATTAATCAGTTTGTTGCAAATACATACGGTTCTATGTTGTGCGGGTTCAACAGGTGTACGGCTGGTTACGAACAGGACTGGTCCATGTCGTGGGCTGGGAATCTGGATGCTGCTACTGACGACTTTGCCAGTGTTAGCGATGGTCCTATCTATACGCAGCTTAATAAAGATGCAATCACTGCCCAGAGTTGTCCTTTTGTAGAGGAGATCTGGAATCAGGAGTATAAGGTGATACGCAAGTGTAATATCATCATCGAGCGTGCTCCCGGTGTTGAAGAACGAATCTTATCGGCTACCGAGAAAAAGAGAGTAGAAGCAGAAGCTCGTTTTCTGAGAGCTTTCTGTCACTTTGAATTGGCACGTACTTTTGGTAAAGCACCTTTGATTGTGAAAGCACAAAGCCTTACGGATGAGTTGCAAGTGGCTCCCTCTTCGTTTGCCGATATTGTGAAGTTTGTGAAAGAGGAGTGTGATTTGTATGCTGATAATTTACCTCTCAGTTATTCGGATGATGAGGCCGGACATGCAACAAAAGGTGCTTTTCTGGCACTTAAATCGCGTGCTTTGTTGTATCTGGCAAGCCCTCTGAATAGTTCCGATGACTCCCGGAAGTGGGCCGATGCAGCTCAGGCAGCTCAGGATGTGATGGACCTGGATATATACAAGCTGTATAAGCTGACGGATACCCCTTATCGTTCTATGGCATTTGATAAAACTGCTGCCAATAAGGAGGTCATTTTTGAACGTCGTTTCACTTTCCCCGAAGCTCCTCACAATATTCATATGATGTGGAGTCTGGACGCTGTGGATGCCGGCTCATGGAATGGATTGTATCCTACACAAAATTTGGTAGATGCTTATGAAACAGTGAATGGAAAGTTAACAACAGACCCAACCAATACAATGTATAATAAGCAGGATCCGTATACAAAGCGGGATGCACGTTTCTATCAGAGCATTATCTATAATGGTTCCACCTGGGAAACTCACAGGATGTCTATGGTGACCAATACGGTTGATCCTTCCAAGAATGGTTCATGCAAGCCTCAGTTGGGTAAGGCGCGTTGCGGCTATGGTCCTAAGAAGTTTATAGAGGAGCTCGATCCTTCTACCAACCTGTACGGAGGATATGCTCAAAGTAATAATTGGCCATATATACGCTATGCAGAGGTTTTGCTGAATTATGCCGAAGCAAAGAATGAAGAGTTGGCTGCCCCCGATCCAAGTGTCTATCTGGCAATCAATGAAGTTCGTTCCCGTTCCGGACAACCGGATCTGCCTTCGGGATTGTCGAAAATAGAGATGCGTGAAAGAATTAAGAATGAGCGCAGAATTGAACTTCTTCTGGAGGAGCACCGCTTCTATGATCTGCGTCGTTGGAAAGATGGCGACGTACTGGCCGAACCGATTATGGGTATGAATATATATGATGACAATGTCACATTGCGATATGAAGTGTCTAAGGTGGAAGACCGCATTTTCAATGGTACACACTATTACTTGCCCATTCCGCTTAAAGAACAGGAGAAGAACCCGCTATTGAAAGATTAATCTATGAATGTGAAATTATTGGTATTGCTGACTATAGTAGTGGCTACCGGTACAGCTTGTACTGAACGTCCGGTAACGAAGCCTGTTGTGAATAGTGCATTTGTACCCCAAGAGTATAAATTGATTTGGAATGACGAGTTTGAATCTGTAGATCGCTCCTTGCCGGATACTTCAAAGTGGAAATATGAAGTTGGAGGTGGAGGTTGGGGGAATGCCGAACTGCAGTTTATGAAACGGATACGGTGGCTTATCTGGATGGAGGGATATTACATATTAAAACATTAATACCTGATAAACCGGTTGAGGGATACAATTATTTATCTGCACGGATGAATACGACTCAAAGCTGGAAGTATGGTTATTTTGAAGCCCGGATAAAGTTGCCGGAAGGAGTTGGCACCTGGTCTGCTTTCTGGATGTTGCCCGAAGATTTTAAGAATTGGCCGTTGGATGGTGAGATAGATATAATGGAACATGTAGGGAGTCATCCTGATTCTATTCATATATCTGCTCATACAGAACGATACAATCACAGTATCGGAACGCAGCAAACTTCCATTACGGTTATTGACAGGGCACAAGATGATTTTCACGTATATGGATTGGAGTGGACACCACAGGAGATCAAAGGTTATATTGACGGTGTGCTTTGTTTCCGGTTTCAGAATGACGGAACCGGTAATAAAGAGACCTGGCCATTTGATGTTCCGTTCTACGTGAAACTGAACCAGGCTGTCGGTGGAGGAATGGGAGGAACAAAAGGAGTAGATAATACTTGCTATCCGGCAATATTCCAGATTGATTACGTTCGTGTTTATCAAAAGAATTAATATATTTAGGGGCATTTGAAGGCTTACACTGGTTGTAAAGCCGAAAGATGTCCCTAATTCTCAATGTAATAGGTAGATGACAATGAAAAAACTTTTAATTTGTAGTTGGGTTTTAGGGAGCTTTCTGCTGGGTGCTTGTTCCGCTCCGTCCGGAATTGAGATAAAGAAATCCGGAGAAGGGTTTAAACTCTATATTAACGGAGTGGATACATCTATTAAAGGTGTAGGTGGAACTTACCGGTTGGACGTTGCCAGCCAGAATGGTGCCAATGCTTTCAGAACCTGGGGCGGAGATGTAGAGTCAGTTAGGAAAGCCCTGGCTTTAGCTGCAGAAAATAAGATGTACGTAATGCAGGGGATAGCAATGACTAAAGATTCGGCACTCTATTATGACGATGCATACAAAGATAAACTGCGTAAGGAAGTACGCCTCTTGGCAGAGACTTTCAAAAATGATACTTGCCTGTTGGCCTGGGGAATTGGAAATGAAATCGATCTGGGTAATGCTAATGTAGGTGCTGCGTGGAGTTTTGTGGAAGAGTTAGCGCAGATCATTAAATCAGTTGATAAACGCCATCTGGTATCTACGGTTATTGCACACAATCCGGCTGCTCTTGACTCTATTGCTAAATTTGCTCCTACACTTGACTATGTAGGTATCAACACGTATGGTCCGATTGGTGAAATAAAGGAGATGGTAGACAAGTCTGCTTATAAAGGTCCTTTTATGGTGACGGAATGGGGGCCAACCGGATGGTGGGAAACTGCTTCTACAGACTGGAAGGCACCTATCGAGCAAACAAGCGAAGAAAAAAGACAGGTGTACGAAGAACGTTATACCCGCTATATCCTTGCAAATGAGCGTTGTCTGGGTTCTTTTGTTTTTCTATGGGGGCAGAAGGAAGAACGTACTCCCACCTGGTTCAGTATGTTTGTAGAAGGCAATGTAGAGGGATTGCCGCTGCGTGGCGAAAAGACTCCTATGGTAGAGGCTATGCAGAGGGTCTGGACCGGAAAAGAACTGGCGGAAACGGCTCCTGTGGTTGAGGCTATGCCTATAAACGGAATGCATGCCATCAACAGTGTTCGCGTCAAAGCCGGAACTGCGTTCAAAGCTCATGTAGCCGTCACCGATAAAGAAAACGATCAGTTGACTTATGTATGGGAAATATTGAAAGAAGCCACCGAACTTGGCTTCGGTGGTTCTTTTGAACCACGTCCGGAAAGAGTGGGAGAGGTGAATACTTCGGATACCGCAACTTACGAAACGATTGTTGAAACTCCTGGTGAATATAGATTGTATGTATATGTGCTGGATAATACGGGATTCGTATCTACAGTGAATGTTCCATTTCAAGTATATAAATAAGTATGAAAACAACTAAATTTC
>OGLJ01002789.1_pt1 | contig 10327 bp, 6 predicted proteins | sample 1572801 | NCBI WGS metagenome assembly OGLJ01 (sample SAMEA2581877, study PRJEB24529) | metagenome | biome: Human gut stool | place: China | collected 2011
CCGTTTGGGAAAGAGGATTACATGCTGCAGGAGAATATATTGGCGTATCTGATCAACTTTATCAAGACAGGGAATCCAAATGGAGAAGGCCTTGCGGAATGGACGCCTTATAACAAATCCAAAAAGTTTATGGTGTTTGATGAAAACCCAACTCGCATGGGGAAACCTGAACGGCTTCGCCTGCTGAAAAACACACTGCATCCCAATGGCCTCGGCATGTGATTTGGAAAGGCTCCTGCTTTTTTCTTTATTAAGGGCTTACCGCATGGACTCCTTACAGCAAATCCAAGAAGTTTATGATATTTATAACACACCTTAGAAAACATATAGAATAAAAAATAACTGCTATGCGGGAATTTTAGGCCTGCATGGCAGTTATTGCTTCAATAGGTTCCCGGGAATAATAACGTTTCTTCTGCTGTGTAGGATGCACTGGGATGTATGATGCAAAAGCAGACGTGCCATCGGTACAGACTGTAAAGAAGTGGGAAGTCTGATACTGAAAATCGATTCTCTCCCAGCCGATAAAGGAGCAACGTTCTCCATAGAAGAAATTAGCCTTATGCGAATCACTATTTACGCAAAATTCATGAGGTAGATTACGCAGAAAAAGACTGCAACAATTGTTGCAGTCTTTTTGGTTAGACATCGGGATTTGCCGTTTGGCCTATGCCTTTTCCTCAGATTACCTCCAATTCAAGCGTTTTGGCCGGCAGGCCTTTTGCTTTCACCGTGACCGTAATCTTTCCGGGGGCATCGCCGCCGCGGACCACGGCCAATGCCTTGCCGTAGTAGGTCGTGTGGGTATCGGAGAAAAAGTTTTCCCCCATGTTAGGACGTGCAGAACCAAGGGCCAGCAGCGTCCCGGCACCGGCAACCTCCACCGTGACCGCAGTATCCTCAGAAGATTTTGTGATGCCATCCGCCCCCGTCAGGTCAATGCTGATGTAGGCCAAATCCTGCGTTTTTGCCTGCAAGGTGCTCCGGTCGGCCACCACACGCAGTTCGGCAGGTCCTGCAGCTGTCTTCATGGAAGTACGGCTCTGTTCTTTTCCCTCGCCATCGTAGCTGATTGCGGTGATGGTACCGGGCTCATAGACAACGTGTTTAAAGACAGCCTTGTATTCCTTCGTCTTTTTTCTGCCATAGGAATGCCCGTTGACAATGAGTTCCGCCGTTTCGCCGTCAGAGTAGACCGTGACCTTGGTTTTTTTGCCTTCACAGCCGGCCCAGGACCAGCTTGCCACTGCGTCTGTGTCACGCCACATGGATTCGGAGCCGGTCTCCCCTGCGTGGGTATACGGTTCTACGCCGATGCCGGGGGTATGGTCCAGCCCCCAGATCAGCCGATTCCACTGTACCTCGGGGCGAAGCTTTCCGCAAATGTCGATCACGCCGCAGCCGGCGGAGATGATGGGCGCGTCCTGACCGGGATTTTTGAAGCTTTTGTAACGGACGGTACCGATGCCCGCCTCTCCCAGATAATCCCAGCCCGTCCACATAAAGTCGCCGATGACATAGGGGAGTTTTTTCACCAGTTGCCAGTTATGATACAGGTTCTTAGGCAGGGTCTCGGACCCGACAATGACGCGGTCGGGATGGAGCGTACCGTCCTTCTCGTATCGGGACGCGGCGTAGTTGTAACCGCCAATATCCAGATAAGAGAAACTCACCTTTGTGGCATCGTCCGCGGCAGGTTTGGCGGCCATTTTTTCAATCATACCCCCCGCCAGGTTCATCAGCATGTTGAAGAAGGCGCTGGTGGGAACATTGTCCATCGTCTGACTGCCGTTTTGATTCTCTTTCCCGTTCTTTTTGTTGCCGTATATGCCGCCGCCCTTGGCCGACATACTGCACAGCATCAGGTTGACCCCCATCGTCACTGCTTTGTCCGGGTCCAGCTTTCGTGCCAGAACTGCCAATTTTTTACAGTACTCCTGTCCTTCGGGTATAGCCAGTTCGGAGATTTCATTTCCGATAGAGTTCATGACTACACTGGGATGATTGTAGTTTTTGATGACCATAGCTGTGAGATCCTGCTGCCACCATGCGCGGAAATCCTGGTCCGCATAGTCGTAGGGGTTTTTATGTACCAGCCAGTTGTCGCAGAATTCATCCATGACATACAGACCCAGCCGGTCACAGGCATCCAACAGCGCCTTGGAGGCAGGGTTGTGGGCGGAACGTATCGCGTTGAAACCTGCCTCCTTGAGCAGACGGACACGGCGGAACTCGGCATCCTCAAAAGAGCAGGCACCCAGAATACCATTGTCGTGGTGGACACAGGCACCACGGAACAGCGTTTTCTTGCCGTTTACAAAAAATCCTCTGGTGCTCCAGCTAAGGGTACGGAATCCAAACCAGGCGTCCGCCTCATCCACCATCTCACCATTTTTCAGCAGTTCCGCTCTGCATTGGTACAGTTCGGGATGTTCCGCGTCCCAAAGCCGCGGCTGGGAAACGGGAATGTCCGCCGACGCAGTGCCTTCCTTGACCGCAGTTTCGGCCTGCGCTACCACCTTTTCACCATCCAGAACAGAGACTCTGACCGTATCACCGCCGGTGACAGAAACTTTCACATGGGCCGCATCGTTTCCGGAGGTGGAGACGAGCAGTCCATCCGGGCGGATATGACTCTTATCCCCCAGGAAGAGGTTTACGCTACGATAAATTCCGCTGCCGGAATACCAACGGGAATTGGGTACCGACGAGTTGTCCGCAATCACTTTGATTTCATTTTCTTCGCCATACTTCAGTTGTGGGTCCAGCACCACAAAGAAGTTGGTATACCCGTACCGCTGTTCAGCCACAAGCGCATCGTTCACGAACACCTGCGCGTTTTGATAAACTGCCTCAAATTCCAGCACAGCGGACTGTGTCCGCCACGTTTCAGGCACAAGAAACCGTTTGACGTAGACATAGGCCCCGCCGGGAAAGTATCCGCACGCTCCCGCTGTTGCCGCATCCTTCGAGCGTTTCTCGTACAGCATGGCATCGTGGGGAAGCGTGACCGGCTGCATAGACGGTTCCTTTCCCACGGCGCCAAATAGCCAACCCCGGTTAAAATCTTTCTTTTTCACTTTCCTGATCTCCTTAAATATGCGCGAACGCTTCGCTGTTTGTGCAATATACGATATCGTTTCGGCCTGCGATTGATTCAAAAAGCCGCTCCAAAGCATACCAACTGGCGTTTCCCTTGTCGTAGTCCATTTCATAACTGTGTGCCCACAGGAACAACAGCAGATCCTTTTCTCCTGGTTCCTCACATTTGAAACGCTCCACCAGTTTCACGGCATTTTTCAGAATCAGCGAGGAGGAAGGCCGAAAGTTCATCGGATCCTCCGGGAACGCAAAGCCGCCGGAGGGAAAGACCACTCTGGCATATTGATACCCCTGCGCCTTCAGATACGCCTGGGCAGCCGGCGAGGTTGAACCCTGCGCATAGGCGTGCCCCACGACTGTAGTGCCGAAGATTTTTTCCAGCGCGGTCTTGTCCGCATCCACCGATGCGCGCATTTCATCCTCGCTGACAGCCCCCAGCGGTTCATGCCGGAAACCATGGGTGGCAATCTCCATTCCCTCATAGACCTGGCGCACCTCGTCCTGTGGAATTCGGTTGTGCTGCACATAGGAAAATGGAAACTTGTGCTTTACGCCTTCGGGGCAATCCTGAAAAGAGAAGGTTCCAAGCCCCTTCACCTCACCGCGTGTGCCAAGCAGGCCGGCATTGAGGTTGAAGGTTCCCTTGAGTCCGTATTGCCTCATGAGGCGGATCACGCGTTTGTCCTGCTCCAGTCCATCATCAAAGCTGAGCGTGAAATACTTTTTTCCCATGCTTATGCCTCCCCAGTCAGCTTTTGCAAATCATACGCCTGCGCCAGCAGCATTCCTCCGGCCTGATTCGGGTGCAGGTGATCCCCCTGGTGATAACGCTCGTCGGTGAACGAAGGATTCTTCGGATCGCGCAGCAGTGCATCCGCATCAACCATATAATCGAACAGCGCGCTATCTCGGATCCATTCATTGATGCTGACTCTCAGCGCCTCCATCTCCGGGGTATACCCTTTTTTCACAAAACCGCTGCGGGGCGGAAGCGTCTGGGCAATCACCCGGACACCGGCCTTATGAAGCCGATCCACAATATCGGTTACAGCCGAAGCATATTGTTCCAGCGAGATGACCGCCCCTGTCTTTTGGGAATAGTAGGCTACATCATTGACCCCCAACGCCAAAATCACGCCGCAGAGTCCTGAAAAACGGAGTACATCGCGCTCAAAGCGGGACACCCCTTTTTCCCCGTAGGAAGCTCCCATCAGGCCCGGGACATCATAAAGCAGACAATTCCCGCTGATTCCGGCGTTCATCAGTGCGTAGTCACCGCCATACGCATCGAACAGACGCCTTTGCAACGGTTTTACCCAGCGGTTCAAAGCCGTTATACTGTCCCCGAACGCCACGATGATTTTGGAAGGCTGCCCGGTAAACACCTCGATCTGATCCATCCCGGGAATTGCTTCATAAAGGCCGTACTGTTCCATATACTTTTCCCGCCGGGGTGGGGGCAGCTCGCTGTCCGTCGTATGATTTCCCTGGTAGCTTACCGCATTTTCCTCGATCATATTGCTGTCCATGACCTTGGATGCATAGTAGAGTCTGATTTCCAGCTCTTCCCCCATCGTCACCGGGAGCGTCAACGCATCCGAATAGCAGCTTTCCCCCGCGGGGACCGTGAAAACACAGCTGCCGTCCCGCGTGACGGTATGCATCTCTCCCTGTGCCCACACGGTCAGTCCCCCAATGGTGTAGGGTTTCTTTCCATAGTGGTTGGAGAAGCGGACCCGAAGTTTCTCGCCCGAAACCTGGGATATCACAGAATACACCACTGTTTTTTTCTTGCCCGCCAAAAAGCCCATCGCGAAGGCAGGGGCCGCGGCTTGGTGCCAGATTGGTGTCCAGTCCATCATTATCCTCCTTTATGCCAACGTAATACTCAAGATGTCAAGCGTTCCCTTTCCCTTATACCGGAAATACAGCGGGCAGGAATCCAGGGGGCGCCCACTCTCCAACGCCAGACGTCCGGCATCGAATTTTACTCCGGCGGTTGTCCAGTCGGCTGTCCCGGCAAGGGGAATGGATGCTATGACAGGATCTTTTTCCCCGGGTAAGAGTTCCAGCACGCCGCCTGCGCCGCGAACCGTTACAGCAATGTGGGTGCTTTCAGTCAGATCAAAATATCGGAAGCCGGCAATACTGCCATTCTTCATTTTGGAAATATACGCCTTTGGTGCCGCGCTCTCTGTCTCTATGGTCACTTCCCGTTCCGCGGGCTCCGGCGGCTCGTAGTCCGGACCATCCTGGGTGATCTCGGGTCCGTCCATCGGGTTGCGCAGACCAAACATTCCGGCATGGTGCAGGACGCAGGCAATGTAGGCCGGATAGGTCCCGATTCCCTTCAAAGGGCCGCCATTCAATCCGCAGCTTGTGGACTCCACCATGCGGATGGTCCCGTCCTCACGGATCTCAATGGGCTCAGCTACCGCCTGCCGGTTTCGTTTGGCGCCATTGGTCGTTCGGTGGTCAAATATATACCATTGCCCGTGGACGCATACCATACCGCCGTGGCTGTTTCCCATCGGATATGCCGCATTCATGAGCTTTCTGCCCTCCAGACCGATATCACTTGAGGAATGGATCGGTCCCTTGTGGATAAATCCCTTGTCGGGGAACAGGCTCATCGCGTAATTGAGACCGGTGATGTCCGTGGCCGGATAGACCAGATAATACCACTCACCGATGTGACGGATAGAGGGTCCTTCCCAATAGTTCGGCTTCTTGGGATTAAAATCCGCCGGCATGATGATGGTTGGTTCGCTGATGATGGTCAGCATATCAGAGCTGAGTTCCATCACAAACAGCCCCTTGATCTCGTGGCCGAATTGTCCATTGGATTTCTGCCCGCTGCCCACGTAGAGAAACACCCGCCCGTCATCATCCACCAGAACGGCTGGGTCAAACATAAACCAATCCTCCGGCTTTGAGCCGTAGACTCGCCCGTCCGGGAAGTGAACATCGCCCAAATATTGGTATTTTCCCGCAGGTTTGTCACACACAGCGACCGATGTGATCGACGTATTGGCCACCGAATAGTAAAGGTAGTACCGTCCGTCTGTGCCGCGCACCACATCCGGTGCATAGTAGGACAGGTTCTCTTTATTCCACGGCGTATCTTGCTTTTTGAAGATTACGCCTTCATATCGCCAGTCGGAAAGATCCTCTACCGGGGTCGACCAGCATACGTAATCGCCCTCACAGTATTCCTTGGCACCAAAGAGATCGTGGCTCCCATAAATGTACAGCCGCTGACCAAATACTTTCGGTTCAGCATCCGGGATGTATTCCCAACTGGGAAGATAGGGGTTATAACATTGCCGCTTCACAGAAACTTCCTCCTTCAAAAATACTCAATTCTATGTTATACTATACTTAATTCCATGCTATACTGCCATAAAAGGGGGGATGCCCGCATGGAACACCTGTTTTTTGACAGCATTGATGAAATGCGGAACCAGACCGGCAGCCATGGTCCGAACTATCTTCGCAACCATACGGCCGAACGGGACTATTTTTCTCCGTTGTCCATTGTAACCAGCATCCAGAAACCTCAGGAGTATCTGTTTTCCAACTATATGGATGCATGGTCCTTTTGCGTTCACACCCCGAACAAACACGAATTCTTTCATGAGACCTACATGCACAAACATAATTTTTTTGAGCTGATGTATGTGCAGCGGGGTCAAGTCCGGGTGATGATCGAGGGGGCCGAGACTACCTATACGCAGGGAAACCTTTGTCTCCTCAATCGAAACACCATGCATCGCGAAACAGATATGTCGAATGCGGATATCGTTTACATCGGCATCGATGCCTCTCTGCTGACACAGTGGCCCAAATCATTTCCGCCGCCCTTTCAGTACAAAAGCATTCTCAATCAGTTTTTCAGCGACAATCTGTCGGAACGTGCCGACTATAAAAAGGACTACCTGGACTTTACCCTTTTAGGCGAAGATACGATCCCGCAGCTCACCCGGGAGTTGATTCGCGCCTTTACGGTCAAGCGGATCGGATACCAGTTTGACGTTTATTCCTCTCTGCTCCGGCTGTTTGCCGCCTTGGAGAATCCTGACATATACAAAGCAGCACACATTTCGCTGAGGAACAGTCAAGAACTGCTGACGGCGGAACAGGTCAAGAAACTGATTGAAACTCACCACGGGGCTATCCAGCGGACCAATCTGGCGGAGGCACTTAACTACTCCTGCGAGCATATATCCCGCATCATCAAGACAAACACCGGATACACTCTGAAAGCGTACTGTCAAAAGGTACAGATGGCCGAGGCGGCGCGGCTTCTGAGAACCACAGAGCTGCCGGTCTGCCAGATCGCGGCATCCATGGGCTATGAGAACAGAACGCAATTCTACAAAGTGTTTCGGCGCGAGTACGGCCTCACCCCATTGGAATACCGCCGCCATATTGCGGAGGAATGATCCTTAGCCGGCATTGCGGTGATCCAGGCATTCCCGGATTTTTCGGCGCTCATCGTCCTTGATCGGGTATGTCCGCAGGATCAAAGCCGACAATGCGCCGAGGATGGCAGGAACAAGACCCATGATAACGATAAACCAATTGAGCATGGTCGGAATCTGCGACAGTTCCCCCATGTATTCGGAGGTGACGGGATCCACGTTGTAGCCGATTGACATGAGCACAGCGCCAATAATTGCAGCCGAAAGCGCTGCCTGGGCTTTGACAATGAAGCCGCCGGCAACCATTGTCAAGGCAGAACGATCCTTGCCGGTTTTATAAATGTTGTAGTCCATAATCTCCATTTCCACCATGGATTGCGGGACAAAGTCAGTTCCCACCCCCACTGCCATGATGAACAGGGTAACGAAGAACAGCGCAGGAACATTCGCAAGCAGACCCGCCATCTGGGTAATAAACAGGACCACCCCGCCGACAGACTGCACAACCAGAAGGAAACAAGTCATTCTGATCGGGTTGTTCTTAAAGAGCTTCAAGAGCGGACGACCAATAACTGCACCAACCAGCAGCGGTATGAGCATCATCATGGAAGAAATGCCGTTGAGGACACCATACTGCTCCATGTTTGTGACGCCGGTGGTCAGATCCGTGCAGAATCCCCATTTTATGTAATACGCAGGCGTGGCAAAAATAAGGGACCAGATAAAACCGGAAAAGATGCCTTTCAAATAGTAGACCACCATCGGCTTGTTCTCTTTGAACAGAAGAAAGAAGTCCTTAAACTTTACCGGCTCTGCCTCTTCTTCCTGCACACTGTGCTTTTCCTTGACAAGGAACCAGCCAATAAGGGAGAGCACCATCGCTGCACCAACAATACCGGTGATCAGGATGGCAAATGAGTCGTGATAGTTGCCCACACGTTCGTTGACCGCAACCAGCACAGCTGTAAAGGCGGACGTAACGACGCCCAGGATCATGGTCCAAACCCGCGGCCCGATAACCAGCTTGGAACGTTCGTTGGGATCATTGGTCATCGTTCGGAACAAAAGATTATCCTTATAAAAGGATGTTCCCACATCAAACAAAAAGTAGAAAACGATAACCCACACAACAACCAGTACGGGCTTGGACGCCAACTCGGACGGGAACGAGTAGAGGCATACACAGCCAATGCCGGTCAACAGTATGCTGAGGAGAAAAAAAGGCTTGTACTTTCCGATTTTGGTCCGTTTTCCGCGATCCATCAAAAATCCCTGAATGGGATCATCCACGGCATCAAAGATCCGCGCAAACAGAAGAAGTGATGTGGCCAAGGTCGCCCCCATAGCGCCCAGCCCGGCGTAGTCGGTCATATACTGCATAAACATACTGGACATAAACACGGTACACAGACCATTTACCGTAGACAGCGCCGTTGCGCCGAAACAGTCTCGCAGCGTAATTGCGTCCGGATTTTTCACACGGACAGACTTGAGCATTATTATCCTCCTTGTCATTTCATCAATTATTCTCAACCAACAAAGCCCGAATTCGTGCAATTCCAACAATTCAATGATAGATTATTCCTTTGTATTCCACAATGACAAAAGGTCGCCCTTTTTCAATTTATTGTATCATTTTGTTTCTTTGCACCGAAGAGAGAGAGAATAATCACATTTTGTTACAACGCGGTATGTACCTTTCACAAAAATGGTCCACTGCACCGTTTTTGTCCGCCGGTACACAGGGCGGCGAGGCCCTACGGGTTATGCGTATTGTATGACACCGCCGCACGTGTATCAGAAATTTGCAGTCTTCACATAGAAGATGTCCGATTTGAGAACCCGCCACACATTCGCATAATGGGGAAAGGAATGAAAGTGCGTGCAGTTCCCATTTTGCCGGCAACTGCAAAAAACGAAAAAACCCCGCAGCCAATGGGAAATTGGCTGCGGGGAAATTGAAACATTCTGAAAACAGCAGGATTTATTCTGTTTTTCTCAAAAAAATTGCCCCTTCTCCTGCCAAATTCCAGAAAGAGGCAGGGAAAGTGGGCATCAAGTTGGGGAAACCGCCCTAAAATGGTTGGACAACACTGTAAAACCGCGTCCCAAAATTGTGTGGTGAAACTGCCGATTTTCGACGAAACAGCAAAGAAAAAGCCTGCGACATTCTTTATGTCACAGGCTTTTGGTGCGCCTGAAGGGATTCGAACCCCCGGCACCTGGCGTCGGAGAACTACGACAGGGCAATGTAGACTGACGTTGAAACGTGAATTTTGTTGGTTCTGCACAGTTGCGTCCAAAACAAGAAAAAGCCTGTTGTTGGTTGTCACAACAGGCTTTTCCGACATTTTGTGGTGCTATCTGCACAGTATTTATGCCCACGCCTTTGACAAGAACAAGCGCAAGGCGCAGGAAAAGTAGGGAAAGGCGATTGGACTATGAGAAAAATCAAGCTGACACGCGCAAACAAAAGTATCCTGCTGAAAGCACTCGCACCTTACTATTACCAGCAAAGGGCGCTTGGGCATAACACAGAAAAAACGGGGCGCCTAATACTGAAAATCAATGCTCTCCCAGCCGATAAAAAAGCTACTTTTTCCACAGAAGAAATTTACCTTATGCGTACCACTGTAAATCAACTGAGAAATGAACGGCTGGCAAAAGGACAATACACTGATGCGCCAGATGATATGCGACTAAAATTATTCTAAAATCCGGAAAAAAACGCATTGCAAAAGTACATTGCAATGCGCTTTTTTGTGTGCCCGAAGGGATTCGCCAAGTCGCGCCCTAGAAAC
>OGLJ01002798.1_pt1 | contig 10278 bp, 10 predicted proteins | sample 1572801 | NCBI WGS metagenome assembly OGLJ01 (sample SAMEA2581877, study PRJEB24529) | metagenome | biome: Human gut stool | place: China | collected 2011
ATGGGCAGCGGCATGGGAATGCCCTCCATCGGCATCTACTCCTACGAGCTGTTCAGCTTCTACGGTGTGGAGAACATCATTCGCATCGGCTCTGCCGGCAGCTATACCGAAAAGGCTAAGCTGTTCGACACCGTGTTGGCTACCGGTGCTGTGAGCGAGAGCAACTACGCCCGGGTGCAGAGCGGATTTACCGGCAACATCACCCTGCCCAGCGCAGCTTTGAACGAAAAGCTGCGTGCCTCCGCTGCAAAGCAGGGCATCCCCCTGATCGAGGGCAACATCCACTCCTCGGATGTGTTCTACCGCCAGCCCTCGGACGCAAAGCCCACCTACTGGGAAAAGCTGCGGGACGAGGACGGCTGCCTGTGCGTGGAGATGGAAAGCTTTGCCCTGTTTGCCAACGCGCAGGTGCTGGGCAAGAATGCCGCCTGCCTGCTGACCATCTCGGACAGCTTTGTGGCCCCCGGCATCACCACCGCCGAGGAGCGCCAGAAGAGCTTTACCGATATGATGAAAGTCGCTCTGGGCGCAGAGTACTGATCGCATAACTTTCCAGCGCGGCTGCCGCCCCAAGGCACAGCCGCGCTGTTTTTGCCCGTAAAAGGAGGAAACAGCATGACGAAACTGACCATGGAAGAAAAACAGCAGCTGATCCGCATGGCACTGGCCGCACGGGAAAAGGCCTATGCGCCTTACAGTGATTTTATGGTGGGCGCTGCACTGCGCGCTGCGGATGGCCGCATCTTTACCGGCTGCAACGTGGAGAACGCCGCCTTTACCCCCACCAGCTGCGCCGAGCGCACCGCTCTGTTCAAGGCGGTGGCGGAAGGTGTGACCGCGTTTACGGATATCGCGGTGGTGGGCAGCCGCCGGGGCGAAGTGAACCGGCAGATCACCTCGCCCTGCGGGGTGTGCCGTCAGGCACTATTCGAGTTTGGCGGGCCGGAGCTGAACGTCATTATGGCAAAGACCCCGGAGGACTTCATTGAGCGCAGCATGGACGAGCTGCTGCCCTTCGGCTTTGGCCCCTCCAACGTGGCGGGCAACAGCGCCGTGGAAGGAGAGTAAGTGTTCTTCTTTGAAAAACAGCGCAAGCAGGGGAAAATTGGTGAACAAGCATTGCTTTTTTATAAATTATACAAGGGATTTGTAAAGAATTTGTAATCGGAAATTGCTTGCATCTGTCACATCCACCCGCTATACTTGAGCCAGCAAATGTGCCAGAGCGCACATTTCATTCATTTGACGCAATTTTTTAAAATAAAAGGAGAGTTTCTTATGAAGATTTCTCGTCGTAACTTTCTGGCTGTGGCCGGTGCTGCTGCCGCTGCCGCTGCTCTGACCGCCTGCGGCGGTTCCTCCGCTTCCTCTACCAGCACTGCTTCCTCCGCAGCTGCCAGCTCTGCCGCCGCTTCCGGCGCAGCAGACGGCGCTGAGAAGATCGCCAAGGTCGCTCTGACCTGCGATACTGGCACGATCGATGATGAGAGCTTCAACCAGGCTTGCTGGGCTGCTGTTTCCAGCTACATGGGCGACAACTGCCAGTACTACATCCCCGATTCCGATGCTTCCGATGAGGATCGCGAGACCATGATCCGTCAGGCTGTCAACGACGGCGCCGACGTTATCGTCTGCGTTGGCTACCTGTACGGCGCATCTCTGGCATGGGCTGCTGAGCAGTACCCCGACATCAAGTTCATCGCTATCGATGTGACCCAGGGCGATATCGGCACCGACAGCATCCCCGCCAACTGCTACTGCATCACCTTCAAGGAGGAGCAGGCAGGCTATCTGGCAGGCTACGCCATCGCAAAGGACGGCAAGACCAAGCTGGGCTTCCTGGGCGGCATGGCTGTTCCCGCTGTTATCCGTTACGGCTACGGCTTCGTGCAGGGCGCTGACGCCGCTGCTGCTGAGCTGGGCCAGAACATCGAGATCAACTACTTCTACGGCGGCCAGTTCTACGGCGATGCAAACATCACCTCCCGTATGGAGGGCTGGTACTCCAACGGCACTCAGGTCGTCTTCGCCTGCGGCGGCGGCATCTACACCTCCGCTGTTGAGGCTGCTCTGAAGAACAACGGCTATGTCGTCGGCGTTGACGTTGACCAGAACTACATCGGTGTCAACGGCGTGGCAGACGGCTCCTTCGCTTACAACCCCTTCATCACCTCTGCAATGAAGGGCCTGACCGAGGCTGTCAACACCGCTCTGTCCGACATCGAGGCAGGCGATTGGAGCGACATCGCTGCTTCCAACGGCAACTTCGGTCTGGAGGACGGCGACTACATCGGCCTGCCCACCGATGCTGACAGCTGGAACTTCGAGACCTTTACCACCGACGAGTATGAGGCTCTGAAGAGCAAGATCAAGAGCGGCGAGATCGTTGTGGACAACAGCTCTGACGACAGCACCAAGCCCACCGTCAGCGAGTTCACCACCGTCAACTACATCCAGTAATCAAGGCTTTCCCGGGCGGGGCGCTCTGCAAAGGGCGTCCCGCCTTTTTTGTATGCTTTTTCAAGACGATGAAGGAATGTCCGTCGAAATGCACAAAAGTAATACTCATGATATAGCAAAACACTAAATTTTCAAAAAGAAGTGTGCAAAACAGCAAAAATACGGTATAATGGTCATTACAGTAGTATAAGTGTCGCTTGGACACGAAAGGAGAGTGAGCAGATTGGCAGAGGATTTTGTGATCGAGATGCTCCATATTACCAAGGAATTCCCCGGTATCAAGGCAAACGACGACATCACCCTGCAACTGCGCAAAGGCGAGGTACACGCTCTGTTGGGCGAGAACGGCGCGGGCAAGAGTACGCTGATGAGCGTTCTGTTTGGCCTGTACCAGCCGGAACAGGGTAAGATCCTCAAAAACGGCAAGGAGGTCGCCATCCGCAACCCCAACGATGCCAATGCACTGGGCATCGGCATGGTGCACCAGCACTTCAAGCTGGTGGAGTGCTTCAGCGTTCTGGACAACATCATCCTGGGTGTGGAACCCAACAAGCTGGGCTTTTTGCAGAAGGCGGAGGCCCGCAGGAAGGTCATGGCCCTGAGCGAGAAGTACGGCCTGCGCGTGGACCCGGACGCCCTCATCAGCGACATCTCGGTCGGTATGCAGCAGCGCGTGGAGATCCTGAAGATGCTCTACCGCGACAACGAGATCCTGATCTTCGATGAGCCCACCGCAGTTCTGACCCCGCAGGAGATCGACGAGCTGATGGAGATCATGCGCGGGTTCAAGAAAGAGGGCAAGTCCATCCTCTTCATCACCCACAAGCTGAACGAGATCATGGCCGTTGCAGACCGCTGCAGCGTTCTGCGCAAGGGCAAGTATATGGGCACCGTGGACATCAAGGACACCACCAAGGAAGAGCTCTCCCGCATGATGGTCGGCCGCGATGTCCAGCTTCAGGTCGAAAAAAAGCCCGCAGCCCCCGGCAAGGTCGTGCTGGATGTGGAGAACGTTACCATGCACAACGCCCAGCACAAGAAGGATTCCGTCAAGAACGTCTCCTTCCAGGTGCATGCCGGTGAGATCGTCTGTCTGGCAGGCATCGAGGGCAACGGCCAGACCGAATTCGTCTACGGCCTGACCGGTCTGGAAAAGTTCAACTCCGGCAAGGTCACGCTGGACGGCAAGGACATCACCAATGCCTCCATCCGCGAGCGCTCGAAGGACGGCATGAGCCACATCCCCGAAGACCGCCACAAGCATGGTCTGGTGCTGGATTACAGTCTGGAAAACAACATCGTGCTGCAGCGCTACTGGCAGCCGGAGTTCCAGAAGAACGGCTTCATCCGCAACGAGAAGGTGCGGGAGTATTCCGACCGGCTGATCGAGCAGTACGACGTGCGCAGCGGTCAGGGAAGTGCCACCATCGTGCGCAGTATGTCCGGCGGCAACCAGCAGAAGGCCATCATCGCCCGCGAGATCGACGACGATCCGCAGCTGCTCGTCGCCGTGCAGCCGACGCGCGGTCTCGACGTCGGCGCGATCGAATACATCCACAAGCAGCTCGTCGCCCAGCGTGACGCTGGCAAGGCCGTGCTTCTGGTCTCGCTGGAGCTTGACGAGGTGCTCGACGTGCCGGACCGCATCCTCGTCATGTACGAGGGCGAGATCGTCGGCGAGCTCGATCCCAGGACGACCTCGGAAAACGAGCTCGGTCTGTACATGGCCGGTGCCAAGAGAGATGAGGTGCGCGCATGAAGAAAAAGAACCTGCTCAAAAACGACGCCGTCCAGTCGCTGCTGGCATCGCTGGGCTGCATCGTGTTCGGCCTGCTCGTAGGCTACATCGTGCTGCTGTTCATCCAGCCGAAGGGCGCGGGTAAGGCCATCCTGACGATCATCGAAAACTTCTTCACCTACAACCGCGCGGAGACGCAGATGAAGTACCTCGGCAGTACCCTCGTCAAGACGGCGCCGCTGCTCATGTGCTCGCTGTCGATCCTGTTTGCGTATAAGGTCGGCCTGTTCAACATCGGCGCGGCCGGGCAGTACGTGGTCGGCTCGTGTGCGAGCCTGTACGCGGCGCTCGCGTGGGGCTGGAGCTGGCTGCCGTGTATGCTCCTTGCCATCGCGGCCGGTATGGCCGCCGGGGCGATCGTCGGCCTGCTCAAGACGTTCTGCAATGTCAACGAGGTCATCTCCGGCATCATGCTCAACTGGATCTTCCTGTACGCCACCAACATGATCCTCACCAACGTCAAGGAGGTGGCGAGCCCCTATACCTACCAGATGCACAGCGCGGCGCAGCAGGCGCTGCTGCCGTCGCTCGGGCTCGACAAGCTCTTCAGCGGCAACCAGTACGTCACCATTGCGATACCGCTGGCGATCCTCATGGCCATCCTCGTGTGGGTCGTGCTGGAAAAGACCCGCTTCGGCTATGAGCTCAAGGCGACCGGCTTCAACAAGCACGCCGCCAAATACTGCGGCATGGCCGAGCGGCGCAACACCGTGCTCACGCTTGCCATCGCGGGCGGCCTTGCGGCGCTTGGCGGCTCGCTGCTGTACCAGACCGGCTACGAGCAGTGGCAGTGCACGCACTCCTCCGTGCCGAACATGGGCTTCAACGGCATCTGCGCCGCGTTCCTCGGCGGCCTGAACCCGATCGGCGCGATCTTCTCGTCGTTCTTCATCCAGCACATCACCTCCGGCGGCGCGTATGTGGACAAGAGCCTCTACTGCTCGCAGATCTCGGATCTGATCACGTCGATCATCATCTATATGTGCGGCTTCGTGCTCTTCCTGAAAACGGCCATGAACAACAGCACCGCCCGCCGCGAGGAGCGGCAGCGGCTGGCGGCCGGGTCTGCGGACAACGCACCGGAGACGGAGCCGGCCTCCAATCCGGAACGGGAGGCTGCATCCCCGCAAGCACCGGCCGATTCTGAGAAAGGGGGCGAGGCACAATGACCCTGCTGCTGCAATACACCCTCATCTTCGCCGCCGTTTTGATGCTCGTCGCGCTGGGCGGCTGCTTCTCGGAACACTCCGGCGTCATCAACCTCGGTCTCGAGGGCATCATGGTCATCGGCGCACTCGGCGGCGCGCTCGTCATGCGCTACCTGCCGAGCGGCACGTCCGCCTTCGTGACGATTCTGCTCACGCTGCTGGGCAGCGTCACGCTCGGTGTGCTCTTTTCCACGCTGCTGGCTGTGGCGTGCATCAACTTCAAGGCGGATCAGACCATCGTCGGCACGGCGATGAATATGCTCAGCGTCGCCGCGGCGACCGTCATCGTCAAGGCACTCAACACGGCCGTCAACCCCGACGATGTGTCCGCAACCATCCAGTACATCGAGCCGAGAAAAGCCTTCTCGTTCCAGATCGGCGCCTTTGAGGGCAACTGGTTCATGGTCATCGCGGTCATCGCGCTGATCGTGGCCTACGTCACGCTCTATAAGACCCGCTTCGGTCTGCGCCTGATGGCCTGCGGCGAGCATCCGCAGGCGGCGGACTCCGTGGGCATCAACGTCTACAAGATGCGCTGGGCAGGCGTTCTGATCTCCGGCGTGCTCGGCGGCCTTGGCGGCATCTGCTACATCCTCGCCGGCGTCTCGGAGTGGAAGTTTGAAAACGGCGTCGCCGGCTTCGGCTTCCTCGCGCTCGCCGTCATGATCTTCGGCCAGTGGAAGCCGGGGCGCATCGCGCTTGCGGCGCTGCTGTTCGGCCTGTTCCGCGCACTGTCGAACGTGTACTTCGGCTTCGGCTTCCTCATGTCGCTGGGCATCCCCGGGTCGGTGTACAATATGCTGCCGTACATCATTTCCCTGCTCGTGCTCGCCTTCACGTCCAAGAGCTCCCGCGCCCCCAAGGCCGAGGGCATCCCGTACGACAAAGGCAGCCGCTGAGCACCTGCGCAAGCTTCCGCACCCCCGTCAAACAGGACGGGGGTGCTTTTTTGTGTGGGGTGCATAAAGCCGGCGCTTGGAATTTGGCACAAATGCAAAAAAGCGCAAAATTTGCAAAAGATGTTGACATTCTGTGTACACGAACGTATACTGAGCCTAATTGAACAAAGCATGATAGAGGCGCGGACGTCATCAGTACCCTCGCTCACCGGCAGGAAACCGGGAGGGGAAAGGGGCAGCCGCCGAAGGGTCCCGCAGGTTCCTGCCGCGGGATTGCCTGGGCCGTCGGAGAACATCCGCCGGACTGCCGCAATTTGCGGAGCGCTGTCATTGACCGAAGGTTTCAAGTGTCATGAACAGTATGCTCTGTTCATGACATTTTTTTATGGGAGGAATTTCGTTATGAATTCCAGACGCAAGCTTCTGGCTGTTTTGCTGCTCGTTGTGATGGCGGCCTCGCTTTTGAGCGTGTGCGCCTTCGCCGCCGACGGGGAGGACGCGGCCAAGTCCATCACCTGCACCACGTGCAACGGCACCGGCGTCTCGCAGGGCGCGGAGTGTGACGTCTGCGAGGGCACCGGCGTCATCACGTCCACCAGCCGCATGGCGTTCTCGTTCTGGGCGCTCGTGCCGCCGATCGTCGCCATCATCCTCGCGCTTATCACGAAGGAAGTTTACTCGTCGCTGTTCGTGGGCATCCTGCTCGGCGCACTGTTTTACTCCAACTTCGACCCGATCACCGGCCTTGACGCCATCATCAACGACGGCATGGTGCCCGCCGTTGCCGACAACGCCGGTATCATGCTCTTCCTTGTCATCCTCGGCGCCATGGTCGCGCTTATCAACCGCGCCGGCGGCTCCGCCGCCTTCGGCCGCTGGGCCGAGACCCACATCAAGACCCGCGTCGGCGCGATGTTTGCCACCTTCCTGCTCGGCGTGCTCATCTTCGTCGACGACTACTTCAACTGCCTGACCGTCGGCTCGGTCATGCTGCCCGTCACCGACCGGCACAAGATCTCCCGCGCCAAGCTTGCCTATCTCATCGACGCCACGGCCGCGCCCGTGTGCATGATCGCGCCGATCTCCTCCTGGGCGGCCGCCGTTTCCGGCGTCGTCGAGGACTACAACGGCTTTGACCTGTTCGTGCGCGCCATCCCCTACAATTTCTACTCGCTGCTCACGTTTGTGTTCATCATCGCGCTCATCCTCATGAAGTTCGATTACGGCCCGATGCGCCTGCACGAGATGAACGCCCGCTTCAAGGACGATCTCTACACCACCGGCGACCGCGCCGATGCCAACAGCGATGCCATTGAATGCAACCAGAACGGCCGCGTCATCGACCTGATCCTGCCCGTCGCCGTGCTGATCGTGACCTGCTTTGCCGGTCTGGTCTATGTCGGCGGTTACTGGGACGCTGCCGGTGATTACTACCACGACTTTGTCGGCGCTTTCGGCAACACCGACGCCTTCGCCGCGCTGCCCTGGGGCTCGCTGATCGCGCTCGTGTTTACGATCATCTACTTCCTGTGCCGCCGCCTCATCAGCTTCAAGGCCGCCATGGACTGCCTGCCGAAGGGCTTCATCAACATGGTCCCCGCCATCACGATCCTGACCTTCGCCACCTCGCTCAAGAACATGACCGGTCTGCTCGGCGGCAAGTACTTCGTCGCTTCCGTCATGAACTCCGCCGCAGGCTCGCTGTTCAGCTTCCTGCCGGCGATCATCTTCATCGTCGCCGGTGTGCTGAGCTTCTCCACCGGCACGAGCTGGGGCACGTTCGGCATCCTGCTGCCGATCGTCACCTACGTGTTCGACCCGGCGAGCGAGCTGTTTATCATCGGCGTGTCCGCGTGCCTGGCCGGCGCCGTGTTCGGCGACCACTGCTCGCCCATCTCCGACACGACCATCATGGCCTCTGCCGGTGCGATGTGCAACCACGTCAACCACGTGTCCACGCAGCTGCCGTATGCCGCAACGCTCGGCATCATCTGCTTTGTCAACTACATTCTGGCGGGCTTCATCCAGAACGTCTACATCTGCCTCGCTATCGGCGTCGTGCTCGTGATCGCAACGCTGTTTGTCATCCGCGCCGTCACCGCCAAGAAGCCGGTCCCCGGCTTCGAGGACGCGGCCTGAGCGCCTGTTCGCCCATGCTTCTGACCCCCCTGCCTCCGGTCAAACGGAGGCAGGGGTTTTGCTGCCTTTTTCGCGGTCATCAATCCGGAAAAAGGCTTGACCTTTGACAGACGGTGTGGTATAGTGAATCTACCTGTCAGTCGAGAGGTTCCCTTTTTATGCCCTTTCGGCTCATACAGGGAGGCAATCACGCTCCGACAGGGGCGAAATCAATAAGGAGGTGCCGAACAATATGGCTAAAGCAGGATCCCGTGTCAAGGTGACGCTCAGATGCGCAGAGTGCAAGCAGCGCAACTACAACACCATGAAGAACAAGAAGAACACTACCGAAAAGCTGGAACTGAGTAAGTATTGCCCCTTCTGCCGCAAGCACACCAAGCACGTTGAAACCAAATAAGGCTTTCGAAAGGACGGAATGATTCATGGCTGATAAGAAACCTGAAAAGAAAGAAACTTCCACCGAAGCCGTCAAGAAAGTCGATAAGAAACTCCCGTTTTTCAAGCGTATCGGCAAATGGTTCCGCGACATGAAGAGCGAGCTCAAAAAAGTCGTGTGGCCGACGCCGAAGCAGACGGCAAACAACACCGCGGTTTGCCTGGTGGTCATGTTCGTGTCCGCACTCGTGCTGTGGGGCTTCGATTCTCTGGCCGACCAGGGCGTGCAGCTTCTCCTGAAGCTGGGTGGGTAATATGTCTGAACTCGCAAAATGGTATGTCGTGCATACCTACTCCGGCTACGAAAACAGCGTGGCCGCAAACATCCTCAAGGCTGCGGAAAACCGCAGAATGCAGGATCTGATCCAGGAAGTCAACATCCCGATGGAGACGGTCAAGGAGATCACCGATTCCGGTGAGAAGACCGTCGAGCGCAAGGTCTTTCCGGGCTACGTGCTCGTGAAGATGGTGCTGACCGATGAGAGCTGGCATCTCGTGCACAACGTGCGCGGCGCCGCGGGCTTCGTCGGCTCCGACGGGAAGGCGATCCCCCTGACAGAACAGGAAATCTATGACCTCGGCGTCGAGCACCATGAAGTGGTGGTCGGCTATGAGCTCGGCGACTCCGTCAAGATCACCGACGGCCCGCTTGAGGGCTTCATCGGCACGGTGGACGAGCTTGAGCCCGATAAGGACCGTGTGCGTGTCGTTGTTTCCATGTTCGGCAGAGAGACGCCGGTCGACCTCGAGCTTGATCAGGTCGAAGCGATCAAGGATTAAAATCTTACAAGAAAGAGGTGCTTTCAAGTGGCACAGAAAATAGTTGGATACGTCAGATTCCAGGTTCCCGCCGGCAAGGCAACGCCGGCTCCCCCGGTCGGCCCCGCGCTTGGCCAGTACGGCATCAACATCGGCCAGTTCACCAAGGACTTCAACGAGCGCACCAAGGGCGACATGGGCATGATGATCCCGGTCGTCATCACCGTGTACTCCGACCGTAGCTTCTCCTTCATCACCAAGACGCCCCCGGCAGCTCTGCTCATCAAGAAGGCCTGCGGCATCGATCACGCCTCCGGCGTGCCCCAGAGAGATAAGGTCGCGACCATCAGCAAGGAAGATCTGCGCAAGATCGCAGAGCAGAAGATGCCCGATCTCAACTGCTCCAGCATCGAGTCTGCCATGAGCATGATCGCCGGCACTTGCCGCAGCATGGGCGTTCTGGTCGGCGAATAAGCCGTCAGATTCCGCTCCCTGATCGTGGGAGGATCATCCATCCGACGAACCACTTTATTAGGAGGAAACTGAATTGTTCAGAGGTAAAAATTATAAAGAGAGCGCT
>OGLJ01002799.1_pt1 | contig 10274 bp, 9 predicted proteins | sample 1572801 | NCBI WGS metagenome assembly OGLJ01 (sample SAMEA2581877, study PRJEB24529) | metagenome | biome: Human gut stool | place: China | collected 2011
GTATCGGATATTTTTCCCAGGAGTGCGAAAAGATGGATCCGTCACAGAGAGTGATCGATTATATCAAGGAGACCGCAGAACGCATTCAGACGCCGGATGGCACAGTTACTGCGGCAACTATGCTGGAACGATTTCTCTTTACGCCGGAATTGCAGTGGAACCATATTGAAAAGCTTTCCGGCGGCGAGCGAAAGCGGCTGTATCTGCTGAAAGTTTTGATGACTGCGCCGAATGTGCTTCTTCTGGATGAACCGACCAATGACCTGGATATTGCTACGCTGACGATTCTGGAAGATTATCTGCAAAGCTTTAGCGGTGCTATAATTGCGATATCCCACGACCGATATTTCCTGGACAAAATGGCGTCTGAGATCTGGGAACTCAGCGGAGATGGCTGTGTGCAGCGCTATAACGGAAACTACAGTGATTACGCAGAAAAGGAGGTCTCTGTTTCCGATGCGGCGGAGAAACCGAAAAAGGCTGCGGAGAAAAAAGAACGTGTTTTTGTCGGCGAAAAAAAGCTGAAATTTTCCTATAAGGAACAGCGGGAATATGATACGATCGACGATGATATTGCAGCGCTGGAACAGCAGATCGAGGATACAGAGACTGAAATCGGAAAAAGTACTTCGGATTATGTGAAACTTCAGGAATTATCTGATCGAAAGACCGCCTTAGAACAGCAGCTGGAAGAGAAAATGGAGCGCTGGCTCTATTTGAATGATCTGGCAGAGCGCATTGCTGCAAGTCGGTAAAATATCATATAGAATGAAAAAGTGCCGTTTATGGAAATCCAAACGGCACTTTTTAGTTTATTCTGTTTTTGCGATTCGGGCTTGATATCGTTTGGATGGGCGATAGCAAAGCAGTGCAATGCCGATGAGAACGGCAGTTGTTGCAAGACTGACCGGATACACCAGCATAATGGTGGCGAACGTTCGGCTGTGCTGGAATATGGTGTAGATCCAGAAGATACGGATGCCACAAACGCCTACCGTTGTAAGAAGTGCAGGGACAAGTGAAATGCCAAATCCACGGAGATAGCCGGACATGACCTCATACAGCATACTGAAAGTATAAGCGGAAAAGATGATGACCAGACGGGTGTAACCGATTTCAATGACCTGTGGGTCACTGTTGAAGATGGACAACAGGAATTTACCGGTGAATAAGATCAAACCGATGGCTACCGCAGAGGCGATGGCGTCTTCCACCAGGCAGAGTACCAGCGTCCGGCGACAGCGTTTCATATTCCCTGCACCATAGTTCTGTCCGACAAAAGTTGTGCAGGCCTGGCTAAAGGAGTTCAGCACATCGTATGCCAGAATTTCGATGTTGAATGCGGCGCTGGATGCGGCAATTACAACGGTTCCCAGGCTGTTGATTGCGGTCTGGATAACGATGTTGGCAACGGCAAAAACGGCGCTCTGGATTCCTGCAGGAAGTCCGATCTGAATAATGCGGATGAGACTGTGACGGTGCATTTTCAACTGCCGCAGTTCGACCCGGACACATTTATCGGTGCGTATCAGCTTATACAGCAAAAGCAGAGAACTTACAACATTGGAAAGTACGGTGGCAATCGCTACGCCGTTTACCGCCATATGCAGTACCATGACAAAGAAGAAGTTCATGATAACATTCAGAACACCGGAAATCAACAGCGCCTGCAGCGGCACCTTGGTGTCCCCGATACTTCGGAAAATGGCTGCCTCAAAGTTATAGAGGAAAATAACGGGCATTCCCAATAAGTAAATGCGCAGGTATTGCAGTGCATAAGGGTATACTTCGTCGGGAATATTCAGGATTCCCATGAGCTTTCCGGCAATCAACTCGCCCAGCAAAGTGACAATGATGCCGCCAAGCACAGCCATAACAATAGAGGTATGTACTGCTTTGTGTACACTTTCCATGTCTTTGCGTCCGATTGCGTTGGCAATAACAACGTTTGCGCCTAGTGCTATGCCAATAAACAGGTTTAAGATCAAGCCGATAATGGGACTGTTTGCGCCGACAGCTGCGACCGCAACCGTTTTATCTCCGGCAGAAAAATTGCCCACAACGGCAATGTCAGAGGCATTGAACAACTGTTCCAGAATGGCTGTGGCTGCCACTGGCAGAGCGTATCGTGGCAGCTTGTTCCAGATCGAACCATGGAGCATATCAATCTTTGCGTGTGATGTTTCGGTTTCTGTCGTGCTGTTGCTCATACATCGAACTCCTCTCTTAGCATTTGTTTTGTGATTTTTCCATCCCGGAATTGCTGCATCATTTCATTGGTCAGGCTGGCATCATCTGGCTGTAATGCAATTTCTTTTCGGTTGACCCATTCGGCATATTTCAGTTCGTCGGTGTCCATACGGATCGTACTGTCACCGTCAACTTCACAGAAAAAGCCGGCAAGGATATCGTTTGCGATTCCCCATGGCTGGGATTTGTAGTAACGGATATTTTTGATTTGCAGTCCGGTCTCCTCCAGAACTTCCCGTGCGGCAGTTTCTTCCAGGGTTTCGCCGATTTCTGTGAACCCGGCAATCAGCGCATTATAGGCAAAGCCGGTTCGATAGCGAGTGAGCAGCAGCTGTTCGTCACGAATCACACCGACGATCACAGCTGGCATAATCCGTGGGTAGAAATGTCTTTGACAGTTGTCGCATACCATGGCACGCTGTGTTTCTGCATGACGCAGCGGACTGCCGCAGCAGCCGCAAAAGCGTGTATCCCGATACCAATCGGACAGATGCTTTCCCGTCAGAATCGCATAGCGCTGGTGTTTCGGAATGCTTTCGTTTCCACGCACTGCACGGACGCTGTGATAAGTAAAGTTTTCCGTTTCTGGAAAATGTTCGTTCGGAAGAAAATAACTGTGGTCATCTATTCGAAACAGGAAACGATAATCGCTCTGTCCCATATCGCTTACCTGCGGCAGCGAGTCGTCTTGTTTCAGCAGTACCTGTGCCTGGTGAAAGCTTAGAACATAGCTGTCCGGAGTTGGTTCTGCTGCGGCATCATATGAATTATATAATTTGTGCGGAAAAATGTCTTGTATCATAAGGAACTCTCCCCTTTTCCTGGTTTGCGTAAAAGCTGTATATATAAAAAATGTCTCTATATTTCTATTTTCTATTATACTCTTTTCGATTCAGTTTGACAAGTGCCTTTCTAATAAAAATGGATTCTATATCATTTGAGTCAAAAAGATTGACTTTTTCGTAGAATTCCTGTATAATAGATAGTATTGTTTCGGTTTTGAAACATAATACAAAAAAGGAGAGGACAACTTCATATGCAAACGAAAACTCAAAATGAGAAAGCCGGATTTGGCTCAAAGCTGGGCTTTATTCTGGCGGCTGCCGGATCGGCAGTAGGTTTAGGAAACATCTGGCGTTTTCCGTACCTGGCGGCAAAATACGGCGGCGGAATGTTTCTGCTGGTCTATCTGATTTTTGCGGTCACTTTTGGCTTTGCCTTAATGACCACAGAAATTGCCATCGGGCGGCGTACCGGGAAAAGCGTTATACAGGCGTATTCAGATATGAACCGGCATTTTAAGCCGTTGGGATGGCTTGCCGGAGCGATTCCGGTCATCATTCTCCCCTATTACTGTGTTATCGGCGGATGGGTGCTGCGGTACTTAACGACATTCGTTTCCGGTGCCGGAAAAAGCGCTGCCGGCGATGGCTCCTACTTCACCAATTTTATCAGCCATGCAGGTACGCCGATGCTTTTCTTTGGCATTTTTATTGCGCTGACTGCAGTGGTCGTTATGCTGGGCGTACAGAAGGGAATCGAAAAAGTCAGCAAGTTTATGATGCCGCTGCTGCTGGTTCTGATCGTCGGCATCAGCATCTATACGCTGACACTTCCGGGTGCAATAGATGGTTTGATCTATTATATCAAGCCGGATTTCAGCGAATTCTCCATCAAGACTGTCATTGCGGCAGTTGGACAGCTGTTTTACTCCATGTCGCTGGCAATGGGCATCATGATTACCTATGGTTCGTATATGCGAAAAGAGGACAGCATCGAAAGTTCTGTCCGGCAGATCGAAGTATTTGATACGGCAGTTGCCTTTTTGGCCGGTTTGATTATTGTTCCGGCAGTGTTCGTGTTTTCCGGCGGTGACAAGAGTGCGCTGAATGCCGGTCCCAGTCTGATGTTTATTACACTGCCCAACGTATTCCATGATATGGTCGGTGGTCAGATTGTCGGTATCGTATTCTTCCTGCTGGTAGCGCTGGCTGCAATGACTTCTTCTATTTCTCTGATGGAAACCGTTGTCTCTATTGTTGAGGAACGCTTTCACTGGAAGAGAACCCCCAGCTGTCTGATCGTTACCGGGGTTTCATTTCTGATTGGTCTGCTGTCCGTCTTTGGCTACAGCATCTGGTCTGATTTCACCATCTTCCATATGCAGATGCTGGATTTCTTCGACTATATCAGCAACAACATTATGATGCCGATTGTGGCTTTGATGACCTGTATCCTGGTTGGCTTTGTGGTCAAAACGACGTACGTGGAAAATGAGATCGAAAAGAATGAGCGTTTTCGTTCCAAAGGTTTGTATCGGATTATGATTAAATTTATCTGCCCGATCTGTATGCTCTTGATTCTGTTCTCGTCTCTGTTCCTGACACTATAACAAAAAGCGAATTGTCTGAGAGAATTTCCAGACAATTCGCTTTTCTTTTTATGCTAAAGATATTTTTTACTTTTCATCCCAGGTATCACTGAAAATTGCTTCGCCGTTTGTGCGGATGACATCACCGTAGAAATGACCGGAATCCTTGACCGTTCTCTTCTGCGTCTGATAGTCAACGTGTACCAGACCGAAACGCTTGTCATAGCCGTCAGCCCACTCGAAGTTGTCCATGATCGACCAGTACATATATCCCATAACCTGTGCGCCGTCCTCCATGGAACGATGCAGTTCACGGAGATAGCGTTTCATAAAGTCAATGCGCTGCGGGTCGTGTACCTTTCCGTCCAGCTGTACCCAGTCGTGGCTTGCCATGCCGTTTTCGCTGAGCAGGACTGGTTTCTGATACCGTTCATACAGGAAGAGCGGACTCCAGTACAGCACCTCCGGTGTCACCGGCCAACCCATCTGTGTACGTGCGCAGCCGATGTAGGCGTTTTCTGCATAGCCGTAGGCATTTTCCGTTGCCTTGCTCTCGTAGATGTTTACACCGTAAAAATCAACAGGTTGAGAGATAACTTCCATGTCACCTTCCTGGATTTCCGGCATATCGTCACCGAGGATCTTATAGGCATCCTCCGGGTATTTTCCGAAGAAGATCGGGTCTGCCCACCAGGACAGTTCAAACGGGAAACGATCCTTTGTAAAAGCGAAACTTTTCTGCTTTGCCTCTGCAATTGCCTCCGGTGTATTGTCGGTCGGTGTGCAGCAAGGGGTCGCAAAGGCAAAACCGACGGTAGGTTTCTGCTTTGCATACTTGCGAATGACTTGAACTGCCTTGCCGTGGGACAGCAGAACATTGTGTGTCATACGGGTCAGATCTTTTGCCTGGTGTACTTCAAAGGGGGCAAACTTGCCGATGGCATAGCCGCAGCCGATAAATACCTGCGGTTCGTTAATGGTCATCCAGTACTTGACACGATCTGACAGTGCATCTACGACAACCTTTGCATATTCAGCAAACCAGTCAGAAGATTCCCGATTCAGCCAGCCGCCTTTTTGATGAAGTGCCAGCGGATAATCCCAATGGAACAGCGTTACCAGCGGCTCAATGCCGTTTGCCAGCAGCTCGTCTACCAGGTCAGAATAGAACTGCAAGCCCTTTTCGTTGACCTTGCCTGTGCCGTCCGGCAGAACTCTGGACCAGCTGATGGAGAAACGGTAATTCCGGATACCCATTTCTTTCATCATCTTGACGTCTTCTTTGAAATGGTGGTAGTGGTCACAGGCAACGTTGCCGTTTTCTCCGTGCGCAATGTGATTGCCCTCCTGGCAGTAAGCGTCCCAGATGTTCAGACCCTTTCCGTCTGCCAGATAAGCACCCTCTACCTGGTATGCTGCGGATGCGGTACCCCACATAAAATTGTCCTGAAATTTCATATAAAAACCTCCTGAAAGATGGTTGACAGATTTTCTGTTCTGTGTTATATTATATCTGTAATAATGCGTAAAATCTAGTACTATATCCTCTGATTCTTGCACTTTTTCTACAACTATGCGCCGATAATGAGAACGTTTACATAAAATGGATCAGACAAGAAGGAATGCTTATGGAAAAACAAAAATTATATGAGACAAGGCGTCACGGTACACCGCGTTTTCCGATGGAATGCTTTATTACCCGGACAGAAGGCATACAGCATTTTCAATTTCCGCTTCACTGGCATCGGAACGTTGAGATCATGCAGGTGCTGCGTGGAACAACAAGCGTCACAATCGGAAATGAAACATTTTCCGGCGAAGAGGGTGATATCTTCTTTATCAACCAGGAAGAACTGCACCGTGTTGCCTCTGAGGATGACCAGCTGGTTTATCGGACTGTAATTTTTCCGCTTCAGGCGCTTACCTTTTCGGAAAGTGATGCGTCACAGACCTATCTGGAACAACTGATACAAGGGACACAGCGCTTTCCGGTACAGTTAACAAGAAAGAAAGACTGTGATTTCCTGTATGCTCTGCTATATCAGATACAGAATGCCGCAGAACAAAAGAGTTCCGGGTATGAACTGATGGTAAAGGCGCTTCTTTTACAGATGATCGCACAGATGTTTTGCCGTCATATGATGATTCCTGTACAGCACGCTCCCAGCGAAAAGAGCCAGCGGTTAAAAGAAATGCTCCAGTATATCCGGCAGCATTACGCATCACCGCTTACAATCGCAGTCATGGCGGAACAATTTCATATGTCTGAGAAGTATTTTTCCAGATATTTTCGCATTGCAACTGGTCAGAATTTTACGGCGTATCTAAATACCGTTCGCATTGAAAAAGCGCAGTCCTTGCTTTTGGAGACGGATGAGACGGTCCTGGAGATCGCATTTGCCTGCGGCTATGAAAATGTCAGCTACTTTAACCGGGTTTTCCGCAGTCAGACGGGCTTTTCTCCGCTGCAATATCGTTCAGCATCTGGCGCCTGAATGATTCACAAACTATTTACATTTAGACTTCTTTACACTTTGACGAAAAAGGGGTATAATGAAAGTGGAAATCGTGTATGTATGCACAAATACAGGATTTCCTGTCAAGAAAAAAGCAGCATCGTTTGCGAAAGTAAAGCAAACGCACAGCGAACTGGAGGTATTGTATCATGGGTAGATTTACATTGCCAAGAGATTTGTATCACGGCGCAGGCTCTTTGGAGACACTGAAAACACTGACCGGTAAAAAAGCCATTGTTGTTGTGGGCGGCGGTTCCATGAAACGGTTTGGTTTTCTGGACAAGGCGGTCGCTTACTTAAAGGAAGCCGGCATGGAAGTACAGCTGTTTGAAGGCGTTGAGCCGGATCCTTCTGTAGAAACCGTTATGAAGGGTGCAGAGGCAATGCGTGCCTTTGAGCCGGATTGGATCGTTGCCATGGGCGGCGGTTCTCCGATTGATGCTGCGAAAGCAATGTGGGTATTCTATGAGTATCCGGACACGACTTTCGAAGAGATCATTACGCCGTTTAGTTTCCCCACGCTGCGGACAAAGGCAAAGTTCTGTGCGATTCCGTCTACCTCTGGTACTGCAACAGAAGTTACCGCTTTCTCTGTGATCACAGATTATCACAAGGGCATCAAGTATCCGCTTGCGGACTTTAACATTACACCAGATGTTGCAATCGTGGATCCGGAACTGGCTGAGACAATGCCGAAGAAGTTGGTTGCACACACTGGTATGGATGCCATGACACACGCAATTGAGGCATATGTGTCTACGCTGCACTGCAACTATACCGACCCCCTGGCACTCCATGCAATCAAGATGATTCACAATAACTTGAAAAAGTCTTACGATGGTGATATGGATGCCCGTGCAGCAATGCACGATGCACAGTGCCTGGCTGGTATGGCGTTCTCAAATGCACTGTTGGGTATTGTACACTCTATGGCGCATAAAACAGGTGCGGCTTATACCGGCGATCATATTATTCACGGCTGTGCCAATGCTATGTATTTGCCGAAGGTCATCAAGTACAATTCGAAGAATGCAGAGGCGGCAGAACGGTATGCAGAGATTGCATCCTTTATCGGACTGTCCGGCGCAACAACTGAGGGAAAAGTGGATGCGCTGATTGCAGAACTGCGTTCCATGAACGATCAGCTGGATATTCCCCAGGGCATCAAGAATTATGGCAAGAGCGGCGTAAAGGCGGATGTGTCTGTTATTGATGAAAAGGAATTCCTGGAGAAACTGCCGGAAGTGGCAAAGAATGCGATTGCAGATGCCTGCACCGGGTCGAATCCTCGTCAGCCCTCTCAGGAGGAAATGGAAAAGCTACTGAAAGCTTGCTATTACGATACAGAAATTGACTTCTGATTTTGAAGAATAGAAGTACATAGATCAAACGGCACACGTCTTGTTTTTACAAAATGTGTGCCGTTTTGTTTGATATAGTAAAAAGCGCCTGTACTCGAAAGTACAGGCGCTTTTGTATATTGCGAAGGTGAAACCTTGTGCTTATGCGAACAGGCTCTTGCCTGTCATTTCTTCCGGCTGCGGCAGTTCCATTGCCTCCAGCATCGTCGGAGCGATATCTGCCAGAACACCGCCTTCACGGAGCTTGCAGTCCTTGCCGACTACGATAAACGGAACCGGATTGGTGGTGTGTGCAGTGAACGGTGTGCCGTCCTCTTCCAGCATCTTATCCGCATTGCCGTGGTCAGCCGTGATAAACGCAATACCGCCCTTCTTCATGATAGCATCAACCATGCGGCCTACGCAGGTATCAACTGCCTCTACGGCAGCAACAGCGGCATCAAATACGCCGGTGTGACCAACCATGTCGCAGTTTGCATAGTTCAGAATGATAACGTCATACTTGTCGCTGTCGATTGCCTCAACAACCTTATCAGTGACTTCGTATGCGCTCATTTCCGGCTTCAGATCGAATGTGGGAACGTCCGGGCTTTTTACGAGGATACGATCTTCGCCGTCGAAAGTCTGCTCTCTGCCGCCATTGAAGAAGAATGTAACGTGTGCGTACTTCTGTGTTTCGGCGATACGGAGCTGTGTCTTTCCGCACTTGCTCAGATATTCACCCAGAGTCATGTGCAGATCTTCCGGCGGATATGCAACGGATACATTCGGCATTGCTGCATCATACTGTGCCATGCAGACAAACGTGAGTGGGAAATATCCGTTTCTTCTCTCAAATCCGGTAAATTCCGGATCTACAAAAGCTCTTGTCAACTGTCTTGCACGGTCCGGACGGAAGTTAAAGAAGATTACACTGTCATTTTCATGAATCATACCATTTTTATCAACAACAGTAGGAAGCATAAACTCGTCCGTTACATCATTCGCATACGAATCTTTGATTGCCTGTACCGGGTCATCTGCCTGTACACCTTCACCATATACCAAAGCAGAATATGCTTTTTCCTCACGGTCCCATGCATTATCACGATCCATCGCATAAAAACGTCCGGAAATCGTAGCAACAGAACCAACACCGATTTCTTTAATCTTAGCAACTAATTCTTCCATATACTCGGCTGCGGATGATGGTGGAACGTCACGTCCGTCAAGGTAAGCATGAACATATACCTTTTCCAGTCCGTTTTTCTTTGCCATTTCCAAAAGGCCGTATAAATGCTCCATATGGCTGTGCACACCGCCCGGTGACAACAGTCCCATCAAATGAAGTGCACTGTCATTTTTTTTGCAGTTTTCCATAGCGGCAACAAGTGCTTTATTCTCAAAGAAATCGCCATCCTGAATTGACTTTGAAATTTTAACAAGCATCTGGTATACAATTCTTCCGGCACCCATGTTGGTGTGTCCGACTTCAGAATTTCCCATCTGTCCGTCCGGCAGACCAACTGCCATACCGCTTGCTTCACCCTGAACAAAAGGATACTTTGCAATCAACTTATCCATAACCGGCGTTTTTGCCTGTTTTACAGCATTTCCTTCTGTCTTATCACTTAATCCATATCCATCTAAAATCATTAATACAGTAGGTTTTTTGCTCATGTTCTTATCCTCTCTTCTTCTTAAACTTTGAGGTGCCTGTACGACACATTTTCTCATTTATCTATAGGAAACCACAGATTCTGATATCTGCAGTCACTATTCCAAAATTAATTTACC
>OGLJ01002801.1_pt1 | contig 10268 bp, 6 predicted proteins | sample 1572801 | NCBI WGS metagenome assembly OGLJ01 (sample SAMEA2581877, study PRJEB24529) | metagenome | biome: Human gut stool | place: China | collected 2011
TGGAAAAAATCAGCTGCCCTAATTCATCACGGCCTGTGGCATGATATCGTGTCGGATTATACTCGCGACGAATAATCATCTCACTATCGTAGTCATAACTTACATTTAAGTTTGCAGACAAACCTTTAGTAATAAAATCAAGTTTCTGGTTGACATTTACTTTCGATTGTATACCTGTCCTATATTCTTTGGCATACCCGGAATTCATTAATAAGTTATAAGGGTTACGCATGTTCGCATCTCTTTCCTGGGCATACGTGGCTACGGTACCATCACTGTACACTGCGGGGAAAGCATAAGGAGGCGTGATTAACATAGAACGGAAAATGGTGGAAGTACCCGTTCCCGGATAATTATTAATAAGGTATTGCATAGCGAGATCTACCCCTACAGTAGTGGTGGAAGATACAGCCATATCGATATTCGAACGCAAGTTAAAACGGTCTATACCAATATTGGTATCATAAATCCCATTCGGCCTGTTCTTGAATAATCCGCTTTCGTTATAATAGGCTCCCGACACAAAATACTTGGCTTTCTCAGTACCGCCGCGTACATTGAGTGTATAGCGATGACTAAAGGTGTTCTTCCGGAGAAGTTCGTCAATCCAATTGGTATTGGGATACAAATCCGGATCGTCGTTGTTACGGTAATGGGCTATCAGTTCATCTGAAAACTGCGGTCCTTCACCATCATTACGCAATGCCTCATTATATAAACTAAGATAATCGGCAGAACCTACAAACTCAGGAAGGCGGGTAGGTGATGAAATGGTGTGTTCGGTCTTAAAAGATATTTTAGCTTTTTCAACACGGCCACGTTTAGTAGTCACCAATACTACACCGTTAGCTCCTTCTGCGCCGTAAATAGCAGTAGCAGCTGCATCTTTCAGAACAGAAAATGTTTCTATTTCATCCGGTTCAATATCGCTCATATTTCTCGGCACTCCGTCGACAAGTACGAGCGGAGAAGTTCCCCCGGCAAAAGTACTGACTCCACGAATCCAGAATTCAGCATTGTCATAACCGGGTTCTCCAGAACGTTGTACGGCGATCAGACCTGCTACCTGACCGGCAAGACTATTATTAAGGCTGCGGGAAGGAACAACAATATCTTTGGGCTTGATAGAACTCATGGAGACCACCACACTTTCCTTCTTCTGCTTACCGTAACCAACTATCACTACTTCATCGAGTGCTTTTGAGTCCTCATGCAAAACAACGTTGATATTACGACGTCCCTTTACTTTGATTTCTTCGGTATTATATCCCAAATATGAAACCAATAAAATGACATCGTCCGAGGGAAGCATCACTTCATAACGTCCTTCCATATTGGTAATGGCACCTATGGTAGGATTCCCTTTTACGACAACGTTAGCACCGATGATAGACTCACCTTTTGCATCAGTAACAACCCCGGTTACTTTAATTTTGTTTTTTTGCTGTGAAACCGAAGGTGTCGCAGAAGTCTCTTTTTTATAAATGATTATTTGACGGTCTTTAATGGTGAAACCATTATCGGTATGTGCCAGTAACTGCTCCAGTATTTTATCAACAGACTGGTTAACCACATTTACACTAACCTTCCGGTTTAAGTCAATAACACCGTCTCTATAAAAGATTATAAACTCACTATTCTTCTCTATTTCTTTAAAAACCTGTAATACGGTTTTCTCGGCAGATTGCATAGTAAAGACTTTGGTTTGAGAGTAAACACTTGAAGCATAAGCCATTTCGAATGCAAAAGTGAATAACAAAAACAAAAAAATACTTTTTATTGATAATAAAGTTCTTACTTTAGTCCTATCGGGACTAAAAATTCCATGATTATTCATACATTTGTACGATTTGATTAACAAATTTGTTTTTACGTAGTTTAATCTAATCAGGGGTTGGATGATATGAGGGTATTATCCAACCCTTTCTTTTAAAATTTAAGGTCCTTGTTTCATAGTATTAAAAATCACTTGGTTAATAAAAAATAATTATCTCTGGTCTCTATTTGTGCAGGTATAGTTTTACTTAATACTTCCAGAACATCCCGTAAATCGTCTCGTAAATCGAGCTTACCACTACAAGTCAATCCTATCAATCCGGAATCAGGTATGACACGCTTTCCATAATATCGAGATAGCTTTTCGGTTATGATTTCAATCTTCTCATGGTTGAAACAATAATAACCATCCACCCAACTTATATATTCAGACACATCTACTGTATTTACCCGTAGCCCGTCGTCTTGTCCGTCATAAGTCAACATATCATTGGGCTTCAGAACTTTTTTAGGATATTTATATGTATCCACTTCTACTTTACCTGATACTAGAACCACCGATTGATTTTTTGTAAAATCGTAAGCACTTACATTAAATTCCGTACCCAACACTTCTACTTCCATGCGATTGGTTTTCACAACGAAAGGATGCTTTTTATCAGGAGATACTTGAAGATAGACTTCTCCATTCACATAAATTTCCCGCTTATGTCCCGAAAACTCTGACGGGTATACTATACGGGTATTGGCATTTACGGCTACTCGGGTACCATCGGAGAAAGTTATGAAAGAACGTTTCCCCGAAGGAACAATTAATTGATTGTAACCGGTTTCATTTTCTTCGTCCAATTGGGTCTTTCCGGAACTAATAGCTATCTTACCACCTTCCTTGTAGTGCAACCTGCTTTCTTTCCCATCCATAACCAACTTACGTCCTTCCGATAAAATCAGCTGTATGTCATTACTGCTATCCGGCTCGGAAATACCGGCCAAACTGTAACAAAAACTTTCTTCATAAAATGAAATAAGTGAAAAAACAAAGTAACTGCTCAATGCCAACACTGATATGCAAGCAGCAATCCCGGCCACACGTAAGAAAAGCAACTGTTTTTTTCTTTTCACTCTTTTTTCCATCGCTACCTGCCGGCTAATTCGCTCCCAAAGTGTCCCCACTTCATCGTCTGTCATCCGTTTTTGAGGGCTTTCCGCCACAGCCATTAAAAAGCTTCGGGCCATACGTAATTCTCCGGCAAAAGTTTCATTTTCCTTTTCCAGTTGTGACCAGAACTTTTCACTTTGCTCCGTAGGGTGTTGCATCGAATCCAGGAAAGTCCCGTCATTCAACAAATCGGCAGCAGTATAATGTATATAGTGATTTTTCTCCATTTTTCTTCTTTTCATAAAAAGACAAACAGAGTTTCGAAATCTACTCAGTGTAAATGGATTTTTTTTATTACTTTTTTATTATCTACTGATAAACAGAATATTAAAATAGAAAAAAGAATGGTAATATACCATACATTTCACGTAATCTGGAGAGAGAACGCTGAAGAAAATTATAGGCTGACTGATAAATCGCGACAAAAAGCCATTTACAATTGTAATGCCGCCGCCGAATATTACCGGACAGCTTCATATGGGTCATGCACTGGATAATACACTGCAGGATATTTTCACCCTTTCTGGGAGAGAGTGTATTTAGCAAATGAGCAACAGTATGCTTCTGAGAGGTTTCATCTTCTGTCTCAATCAGTTTTTCTTCAACCGACAAATCGAATTCATAATTGATATTGGAGATATAAGTGTCATGCAAATTCCCTTTATTGAAAACATTAAAAATAGAATTTCTTAATGAAGACATTAAGTAGATTTTAACATTATCCGGAGGAGAAGAGTACCTATCCTTCTGCCTATAAACATTCACAAAAACATCTTGAACACAATCTTTCACCATCTCTGTATCCGTCGTAAAACGGCATCCGTACTGATAGAGTTGCTGAACATACCGGGAATATAGCCATGCATAGGCATCATCATCTCCTTTCAGAAACGACTGCCATTTTATCTTACTACTTTCAATAAGTTCATCATTATACATATTGCACGGCTTCTAACAATATCAGTTGCGCAAAATAAATAAAAAATCATCAAATGTAGTTAATGCAGCTCTCTTTTTAATTATAAAGTTCCTTTATAGTTGCTAATTTCCTCTATCGGAATAATTAGAGAGCGGACTATGTTTGATGCCAATTACAATAAGATTCATCTTCCACGGATAAAGGAAAACTTAAGAGAACAACTCTTTCCTGAATTTTATTGTTATATTTGCATATACTAAATTTTAAAGCCTTATTCAATATGTTCAATTCATTTGGCAATATTTTCAGACTAACCAGCTTTGGCGAATCCCATGGTAAAGGAATCGGAGGAGTGATCGATGGATTTCCAGCAGGTATCGTCATCGATGAGGAGTTTGTTCAGCAGGAACTAAGCCGTCGTCGTCCGGGACAATCGGTAATTACTACCTCCCGAAAAGAAGCTGATAAAGTAGAATTCCTTTCAGGCATTTTCGAAGGAAAGTCTACCGGATGCCCTATCGGGTTTATCGTATGGAACGAAAACCAACATTCTAATGACTACAATAACCTGGAGAAAGTATACCGTCCGTCACACGCCGACTACACATACACCGTAAAGTATGGAATCCGCGATCACCGTGGCGGTGGTCGTTCTTCGGCACGTGAAACCATTTCAAGGGTAGTAGGCGGTGCATTGGCCAAATTAGCATTACGCCAATTGGGTATTCACATCACGGCATATACTTCACAGGTAGGTCCTATAAAACTGGAAGGCAATTACACGGATTACGATCTGGACTTGATCGAAACCAACCCGGTGCGCTGTCCCGATCCGGAGAAAGCAAAAGAAATGCAAGACCTGATTTACAAAATCAAAGGAGAAGGAGATACCATTGGCGGTGTACTGACTTGTGTCATCAAAGGTTGTCCTATCGGACTTGGGCAACCCGTATACGGCAAGCTCCATGCTGCATTGGGCAATGCTATGCTAAGCATCAATGCCGCAAAGGCTTTTGAATATGGAGACGGATTCAAGGGGCTCAAACAAAAGGGATCGGAACAAAATGACGTATTCTACAACAATAATGGCCGGATTGAAACACGTACCAACCACTCCGGAGGTATACAGGGAGGCATCAGCAACGGACAGGACATCTTTTTCAGGGTAGCGTTTAAACCGGTGGCTACTGTTTTGATGGAGCAGGAAACTGTAAACATAGACGGTATTGATACAACACTAAAGGCCCGGGGACGCCATGACCCGTGTGTATTGCCACGTGCAGTGCCTATTGTGGAAGCTATGGCAGCAATGACCATACTCGACTATTATTTATTAGATAGAATGACACAACTTTAACAACTATTGAACGTGAACGAAATTCAGAAATACATTGCAGAGAATGAATCGACGATGATGGAAGACTTGTTCAGCCTCATCCGTATTCCCAGTATCAGTGCATTGCCGGAACACCATGATGATATGCTGGCATGCGCACAACGCTGGACACAATTGCTACTCAAGGCCGGAGCAGACGAAGCCATCGTTATGCCTTCGAAAGGTAATCCGATTGTATTTGGGCAAAAGATAGTGGATCCGAATGCTAAAACAGTGTTGATATACGCTCATTATGACGTGATGCCTGCCGAGCCCCTCGACCTGTGGAAGAGCCAACCGTTCGAACCGGAAATACGTGACGGACATATTTGGGCGCGCGGAGCCGACGATGATAAGGGACAAGCATTTATCCAGGTGAAAGCATTTGAATATCTCGTAAAATATAACCTGCTGGAGAATAACGTAAAGTTTATCTTTGAGGGAGAAGAAGAGATTGGTTCACCAAGCCTGGAAGCTTTCTGTGAAGAGCATAAAGAATTACTAAAAGCCGATGTTATCTTGGTATCAGATACCAGTATGTTGGGGGCCGACCTTCCTTCACTAACCACCGGACTGCGTGGTCTGGCTTACTGGGAAATCGAAATAACAGGTCCTAACCGTGACCTCCATTCGGGACACTTTGGTGGAGCGGTAGCCAATCCGATCAACGTACTTTGTGGTATGTTAAGTAAGGTAATTGATACCGACGGACGTATCACAATACCCGGATTCTATGATGCTGTAGAAGAAGTTCCACAAGCAGAACGAGAAATGATTGCCCACATCCCTTTTAATGAAGAAAAATATAAGGAAGCCATCGGAGTAAAAGAACTTTTCGGTGAGAAAGGATACAGCACTCTCGAAAGAAACAGTTGCAGGCCTTCATTCGACATTTGTGGTATTTGGGGAGGTTACACCGGGGAAGGTTCTAAAACTGTACTCCCTTCCAAAGCCTATGCCAAAGTATCATGCCGCCTGGTTCCCCATCAAGATCATCATGTGATCTCAAAACTTTTTGCTGACTACATCCGGCAGATCGCTCCTGCTACGGTAGAAGTAAAAGTGACTGCCATGCATGGAGGCCAGGGATATGTATGTCCCATATCACTGCCTGCTTATCAGGCAGCGGAAAAAGGATTTGAAATTGCTTTCGGGAAAAAGCCATTGGCAGTACGCCGAGGAGGAAGTATACCTATTATATCAACTTTCGAACAGGTGTTAGGTATAAAAACTGTATTAATGGGATTTGGCCTAGAATCGGATGCTATCCATTCTCCTAACGAAAACTTCTCTTTGGATATATTCAGAAAAGGAATTGAAGCTGTAGTAGAATTCCATCTGATATATGGAAAGAAATAATATATCCACTGCGGATAACACAGATTAATACAGAATTTTTTTAGTTGAATTCTGTATTAATCTGTATCTGCCTCGGTAGACATTTTTATTTGGGTAATTCAAACATAAATGTAAACGATCTACTGTCTTTGAAATCTTTCACTACATCTCCTGCATAAACCTCTCCGTGAGTCAAAGACAATTTCTTAATACTTGCATTCGGACTAAAATCGACTTTATGTAAATCTATCCAGAAAAGGTTAGGAGTTAAAGTAGACTCAAAATAGTATACCCGATTTTTTTGATCGGAAACCGAACGCCAACGAGTGGAAGAAATGTAAGGCTTATCCGGAGTCGTAATTCCAAAAGGAACAGAAACATTACGCATGACGCTCAACACACTCGGTACGGCAATTTTTGCATCCGAAGTCTGCGGAATAGCATGAATATAGAAAGAAGCGCGTACAAAACGATCACTTGAACGATTAGTGCCCGGCAGCATATTTAAACCACCTACTTCCTTCCAATAATCATTCACAGCCAACTGTAGATCATAACGGGGTGAATTAGTCATCACCTGATACTCCTTACCTTCATGAATAATCAGATTTCCATCGATATATTCCAAAACAGCGGAATTACCCGTTTCATCAGTGATAGCCATGTGCAATGTAGATGCCGAACCATTAGGCATATCCGGAGCATCAATACGGAAAGTCTGTTTCTTCAACTCTTCTACAGCCTCACTTACCGTAGCAAAATTATCCAGCACATACTGTGTCCAAATGCTGATACCCATAACAGGACGAGTATCATTAGGACGGACATAAATAGATTCCGGCAAGAATAACAAGCTGGCAACCAGTCCTTTTTCGTTCATGCCGTCACAAGTACCGATATCATATCCGGTTGCTACAATGCTACCGTACTTCGAAATCCACTCTACCGTATTTCCTTTATTATATCCGGCCCGTTTGATACCGCGAGGGAAAAGATACAGGTTAGACTGAATATCCTCTTTCCAATCCATTGTACGCCCGGTGATTACCATATTGTCCGGACCAATATATACTGCACGCGTACATGCTTTTACCGGTTGTCCACTCCAGATAAAATTTACAGCTATGACAATCAATGTTGCCATCATTATTTTTCTTCTCATACTCTTTATATTAAAATGGTTTTGTTATCTGCATTTAGATAACAAAACCATAGAGTATTAGTTTTATTCAAAGGCGGGTACTTCCGAAATACTTCCGTATCTATGATATTCAAAGGCAATACTTTGCTCCTTAATATAATTATCAGCTCTACCCTTCCGTTTTTCACCGGAAGCACCGCTGCAATATGTTTGTCAGCCTGTGCAGCCGCCTTATATATTTTCATCGGTATCTCAAGGGAACAAGTACGGTACTAACCATGATTCTCCCGGTTCCAATGTCAATGCCCGCAGTAATTTTTCATTTTTTATTCGTTATCATTGGCCCCACTACATTACCCGGATTCCAAACACTCCCCGCTTTCATGCTGGAAGCCACATCAATCAGTTTCTTTTGGAAGTTCTTATCTTCATATACCGAACGCTCAACCAACAACGAACAGGCAGAACACTTCTGTCCCGCATTACCAAAAACTGATATGACAATATTCATAATAGTATGATCACGATCCCCCGAGGCAGTCAGAATAATGACATTCTTCCCTCCGGTCTCTGCCGAAAGCGGAGTAGCCGGAATAGCTTTTGCTATGCTACGGGCCGTATCCGTTCCACCAGTCAAGATAATATGTTTCACCTTACAATCACAAAAACATCGTAGGGCTGAACATAACGGCACGATAGCTATGCAAAGTCTGCAATGCCTGCTGTGAAAACCGATCAAAAAGAAGATGTCGGTTCATAATAACATATTTAAGGAGATGTGTATCTGCAAATGCATAGATATTTCACCAATAATCAATCATCTTTTTGATGTTTTTCCAGAAGTCGGAAATTACATTCCTTTTTTGATACCCGATTTAATCAACCATGCATTCACCGGATAGGACACCATGAATCCCAAAAGCATGGCAATCTGCATCATAAACCAGAATGTCCAGGATGTTTTTTCCAGAGATTCATCTTTAAAAAGTATAAAAGTAGCAACAGCCATCCAGCTATACATCCCTACCTGCCAAGCTAATAATGAAAAAAAATCGGCCTTAAAGGCACGAGAAACAGCTTCACGAAAAGAGATAGCTTCCATTTCGCGAATTGCAATAAATTGAAAGAAAACACCGAGAATCAATGCCAATACAAAATCGAGTGCCCAGCTACCTGCTATTAAACTTCCTCCTATCTGCAAAGGTACCCAGTATGTAAACCATTCTCCGATAATATCCGCCAAAGTGCAACCGGCTCCACAATGAAGTGCCGACAAAGTGATAGACTGCCATTGTGGACGTACTTCAGACATATCCATCTCCATCGATATCTTCATATCCATTTTCATATTCTCCATAGGTACTGTTGCCACCATATTATCTTTTCGGACACCAAAAGTATAATAAGCAAACAAAGCGAAATAATGGCCCCATAATCCGGTAAGTACCCACACTATATTCATTATTTTCATGGATTGCCTGTGAAATATTACATTAATTGCCAGAATAAGGGCTATGATAAGACCGGCGCATACAAAAAAACAGGATACTGCGTTGAAAAACATTGTATTCATAAGGCTCGTTATTAATTGATAAGTGGTATTAATAACGAGCTTTTTATAAAATAGTTCAGTTAAAATTATGTATTAACAAAACAGAAGCCCTATTCGAACGCTTTCCGATAAGTGCATCCATTTTTCCATTCGGAACAGCCATAAGCAGTTTTACCCTTGATTATCACTCCCTTTCCGCAAACCGGACAAAGTTTCCCTACCAAAGAATCTGTTTCTTTTAAGGCATCCGCCCGAACAGATTGGCCGGTAGAAGACACATCGACTGTTGCAGGCTCCGATTTACCTTTCTTTTCCTTCGGAGTAGCAGATTTCCGTTCCCGTTTTTTCGGTTCTTTTTTTTTCTTTTCTTCTTCTACCGCTGTAGCCTCCTGAATGGTGATACGACGGTTCGTATTATCAGATAGCACACTATTTACTATCTCAGACACCATTTGCTTCAATTCTTCCAGGAATTGACGAGCATCGTAAGTTTTCTTTTCTATCTCACGCAATTTCTTTTCCCAGATACCCGTCAGTTCAGCCGACTTCAGCAACTCTTCATGAATCAACTGAATCAATTCCACTCCGGTAGGGGTAGCTATCAGATTCTTCTTTTCCTTACGGATATAGTTACGTTTAAAGAGAGTTTCGATAATAGCTGCACGAGTAGAAGGACGGCCGATACCATTTTCTTTCAATGCATCCCGAAGTTCATCGTTATCCACCAGCTTGCCGGCTGTTTCCATCGCACGAAGCAGGGTAGCTTCCGTATAGGGTTTAGGCGGCTGAGTCCATTTTTCATTCAAATCCGGTATATGCGGACCACTTTCCCCTTTCACGAAAGCAGGAAGCACGTTTTCATCTTCACCTTCTTTTTCTTCATTCGGATCTTTTACGTCTTTGGCAAATACTACCCGCCATCCCGGTTCCAGAATCTGCTTACCGGTTACCTTGAACTCGATACTATCAACCTCTCCCATCACTGTTGTAGTAGAAACTTTGCAATCA
>OGLJ01002804.1_pt1 | contig 10258 bp, 7 predicted proteins | sample 1572801 | NCBI WGS metagenome assembly OGLJ01 (sample SAMEA2581877, study PRJEB24529) | metagenome | biome: Human gut stool | place: China | collected 2011
CCCGTCGAACGTGATTACCTGGCCGACAAATGCGGGCAGGATGTGAATTCTTAGCATATCTTAGCACAAAATTTGCGCGAGTTTTGCGCGTAAGGCAAGCGGAAAGCACGCAGAGGCAAGCGAACCTGCACGAAGAGCCGCCCTTTCGGGCGGCTCTTCGTGCAGTGTATATCCGCTTTTTGGCGCAATCGCCGCGCGTCTTACGCGGGGTTGACGTGCACGGTGCAGTGCTTGACGTCCGGGAAATCGTGCTCGAGCTCATGGTGCACGCGCTCTGCGATGGCGTGCGCGTCGCGCAGCGGCAGCGCACCGTCGACCGCGATCTCGGCATCGACATACGTCCGGCTGCCGAACAGCCGCGTCTTGAGATCGTCCACGCGCACGACACCGGGGGTGCGCAGCATCGTCCGGCGCATGGCGGCGACGGTGTCGGTGTCAGCCGCGCGGTCGACGAGGCGGTCGATGCTCTCGCGGAAGATGCCGTATGCCACCTTGAAGATGAACAGGCAGATGACGATCGACGCGATGGGGTCGAGGATCGGCAGGCCGAGCCGCGCGCCGAGTACGCCCGCAAAGCTGCCGATGGACGACAGCGCGTCCGAGCGGTGATGCCACGCCTCGGCCTTGAGCGACACGGAGCGGATGCGCTTGGCGGCTGCGATCGTGTACCAGTACAGTGCCTCCTTGACGACGATGGACACGACCGCCGCGATGAGCGCGAGCATGCCGGGGGCGGCGAGCGTTTCGCCGTGGAGGATCTTCGTGATGCCTGTGTAGCCGATGGCAGCGCCGACGAGCACGAGAATATTGCCGAGCAGGATCGAGGCGATGCACTCGAGCTTTTCGTGCCCGTAGGGATGGCTGGCGTCGGCCGCCTTGTTGGAAAAGATTGCGCCGATCATCACGATCAGCGAGCCGAGGATGTCAGACGCCGAGTGCACGGCGTCGGCCACTATGGCCGACGAGTGCGCCACGATGCCGGCGACGAGCTTGAACACCGTCAGCGCGGCGTTGCAGACGATGCCGACGGTGGATACCTGCATGGTCACGCGCTTGGCATCATCGGGTGCGGAAGCGGTTTCACGCATGAAAAAAGACTCCTTTCTAAATAAAAAAGCGCCTGCGGGGCATGAAGTCCCACAGACGCGGTGATCTCTGTCTGCTGCGGCGCGGACGCCGCCCGGCCGTTTCCGGCCTGTCATTAGACGCGAGTATAGCACGGGCGTGGCCCGCCGTCAAGCGGTAGTTTTGTTTTTTCACCGGCGCAGCCAGTGCACACCGGCGCGGCGGAGCTTTGCCCCCAGGATGAGCGCAATCTGCACCGGAACGCCGACGAAGAACACGGCCCAGATGTTATATTCGAGGTACTGGAAATAAAACGCGGTGATCATGCTCCATACGAACAGTGACGCGAACACGCACTGCAGCACCGCCTCACCCTTCCAGTGGCGGGAGAAAAGTAACGCCACGGCGAACGACACCGGCACCGCCCACACGAACGCCATCCAGTACATCTTGCCGATGCTGAACTGCGAGTACAAAAACACGACGACCGCAACGACCCACACCATCGTTACCCACATGGCGGCGATGAGCATTTTCTGCATCAGATATGCGTCGTGCTTTTTTTCGCGGCCGGCCGCCTCGGCGAGCGCGCTGGCAACGCCGTCCTCGGTCAGCAGATCGTCCACGCGCAGCCCGTAGAGGTCGGCGATGGTCTTGAGCATGACGACATCGGGCAGGGAATCGCCCCGCTCCCACTTGGACACGGCCTTGTCGGAGTAATTGAAGCGCGCGGCGAACTCGGCCTGCGTCAGATTTTCTTCTTTTCTCAGCTCGGCTAAATTGGCGGCGAGCGCGCCTCTCACATCTTCCATGGTATGAGTATACCACAGCGCGTGCCACACCGCAAGCCCGGCAAAATCCCAGATACAGGGATTCTCCTGCCGGTAGAATTGGCTTCTCTCAACATTTCTACCGGTCGAAAGGGGGGAGGATGCGTTTTCAAACCGCTTGCCGTATAATGAAAACAAGAAAAAACCGGGATTTGCCCGACGATGTGCACGCCGGGGCTGCCCGCAAGGAGTATGAGATCTATGCGCAAACAACATTTCCGTCTTCCGCCATGGCGGCGCAAGCCGACGGCGAGCGAAACCGCGCCGGACATCGCCGACAGCGAACTGGTGCCCTCCGAGAGCGCCGCGCAGCCGACGCGCCGCAAGCACGGCAAGCGCACCTATGTTATCGGCGGCGTGCTGCTGGCACTGGCGATCGCGGCGGCGGTGGCGCTGCCCGGTGCGGTCGATACCGACGACGGCGCCGGCGGGGCGAGCACCACGCTCGCGCGTCCGGACGGCGATCCCTCCGGTCAGAGCGCCGAAGACAACATTTATATTACGACCGGCGTCATGGATCAGGAGACCTACCGCTCCGAGACCGTCGGGCAGACGAAGGCGAAGGTCGGCTTCATCGACTATAACCAGAACGTGCACAACGTGCGCGTCGTGACGAGTGACAGCGTTTTCACCGAGGCCATCAGCACGAGCATGTTCGTCAAGCTCGGCGAGCAGAAGTACTTCAAGGACGGGGCGATCCTCGTGCGCAAGGCCGATTCCATCAGCGAGCTCCGTCTCCGCCGACAGCGCGACGTGGAGCGACCAGATCGTGGCCATCTCGCAGCAGGACTATCAGGATGCCTACGGGCAGGATCCGCGCAACCTCAGCAACTACGTCATCAGTCAGGACACGGTGCAAAACCCGACCATGACCGCCAATGACGACGGCACGTACACCCTCACCTTTGACCTCGAGCCTGCGGGCGCGAGCGCATACTATAAGCATCAGGTGCGCACGTACAGCGGCGCGTCGAAAAACCCCGAGTTTACGGCTGTGCACATGGTTTGGACGATCGACGCCAACTGGGATCTGCTGCAGATGGACACCGTGGAGAGCTATTCCGTGTCCATGTCCGGCCTCGGCAGCCTCAACTGCACGAGCACACTCACAGAGACGTTCACGGACTTCGGCGCCGTGACCGACGACCAGACGGAGTTCCAGCACTATCTCGCCACCCAGTACGACCCCAACAACCTCGGCAAGCTCTCCGACGGCGGGCAGGACACGCAGGCCATGGTGCGCGACTTTTTCCGCCGCACGCCGAACTACAGCATCACCGTCAGCGCAAACGGCCAGTCCTACGGCCTGACGGCACATATGGATATTGACCAGACCACCTTCCAGCTGCGCGGCAATGTCGCGGGCGTCGACCTTTTCGCCGCCTACAGCAACGAGCGGGTGTACATCGCCTTCGGCAGCCAGAAGATCACCCTGCGCGCGAGCGACACGCTCGACGCGGCGCGCACGGTGGCGGGCTATCTCGGCGTGCAGATCCCGGACATCTCGCTCGATTCCGCCGGCATGGCTGCGCTGACGAAAAACGTCACCATGCAGGAGACCGCCAACGGCATGAACATCCGCCTCAACGACCCGATGATCTCCGGCACGGTGCAGTTGACCGATCCGGACGCGCTGCGCCTGACGCGCGCGGACGTGTCGCTCAACCTCGGCGGCGCACGTATGCGCATCGCGGCCACGCCGTACTACGGCGGCTTCCGGGTGCAGCCGCTCGACGGCTACACCGATCTGACCGGCGCGCTGAGTCTCGTCAGCCCCCTCATGGATGCGGCCACGGCCAAGACCGCGACCTTCGACGTCGCGCTCAGTGGCCCGATGCGTCTCAGCGGTACGGCCACGGTGACCCGCACCTCCGGCGGCTATGACGCCGCGCTCACCACCTCGGTCGACGGCGTGACTGTCACGGCCGAGTACATCGGCGGCACGGTCTACGTCTCCGCCGGCAACATCCACGTCAGCGGCACGGGCAGCGAGATCAAAGACCTCGTCGCGTGGGCGGGCAAGCTCGCCGGTGCGAGCGGGGCGGACGCCGCGGGCAGCGCCTATGCGCAGTTTTTCCGTGAGCTCACGCCGCAGTCCGCCGTCGACAGCATCCGCGGCCTGACGTGGTCGAACAATGCCCTGCATGCGCAGCTGAACATCGCGGGCACGGATGTGTCCGCCGCCCTCTCGGCCGACAGCGTAAGCGTTACGGCTGCGGGCTGGACGGTGCACGTGACGATCACCTCGACGTCCGGCAGTGCCGCCGCGCTCAGCCCCACGAGCGGAAATTATGTCACGCTCTCGCAGCTGCAGCCCTTTGCCCCCGTGCTTGAGCGCTATGTCGGCGCGCAGGCCATGGGCATGGACGCAACGGTGAGCGTCAACGGCTACAGCATGGATACCGACGTTGTGCTCTCGCTCGGCAAGCCCGTCGCGGCGCGCGCCGTGTCGCAGATCCTCGGCCGCGACCTGACCGTCACGTTCTGGAACGACCGCGTGTACATCGACTACGGCTGGCACCACGTCACGGCGGCGATGGATTCGCTCGAGCGTGCGCTCTACGCCGTGCTCACCGTCACGCCGGGCGTCGACCGCCAGACGGTGCAAAACGCCATCGAGGCATACACCTACTTCTTTGAGCACCTGTCGTTTGCGAGCGTTGTCGGCGCGATCTCGGACTTCGGCTATGCCGACGGTGCGCTGAACATTACGGCGAACATCGCGGCCTCGCCGCTGTACATCTCGCTCACGCCGAGCCGGATCACGCTGCGCACGCAGGTCGATGCGGCCAACCTCACCGTCACGGCGACGCCGGGCAGCGCCTACGCCGCCGCGCCGGATCTCTCGCCGCAGGGCGGCAGCTACCGCAACCTCGACGATTTCCTCGCCCTGTTCCCGAGCTGGTAAGTTCGGGCAGTACAACCCTGAGATTTGAACACAGACAGAAAGCGCCCCCGAACCGTTTTGGGTTCGGGGGCGCTTGTGCATCCCTCTGCCATCCATGCCGCGCGTCAGCACGCGCTCTGCTTCTGCCGCAGACTCAGGCAGTCGGCGATCATGGCGATGAACTCCGAATTCGTCGGCTTGCCCTTGATGTTCGAAACCGTGTAGCCGAAAAACTTCTGCAGCGTCTCCAGATCGCCGCGATCCCACGCGACCTCGATCGCGTGGCGTATCGCACGCTCAACGCGCGAGGGCGTGGTGTTGAATTTGCGCGCGACCTCGGGGTAGAGCACCTTGGTCACGGAATTGATGACGTCCATATCGTCGATGGCCAGCATGATCGCCTCGCGCAGGTACTGGTAGCCCTTGATGTGCGCCGGGACGCCGATCTCATGGATGACATCGGTGACGACGCTCTCGAGCGTGGGCGCGGGCTCGGGTGCGTCAAGCTGCGCGCACAGGCTGCCGGTGCGGCGGCGCGGACGCGCGGTCTGCCGGATGCGGTACACGAGCAGCGGCGGGTCGACCGGCTTTTGCATGAAGTACATCGTGCCGAGATCGGCACACTCCATGAGCACTTCGTCATTGTAGATCGCGGATGTAACGATCACGCGCGGCGGCTTCTCCTTGGCCTGCAGCCGCGCCAGCAGCGACATACCGTCGACGCTTGCCAGCACGAGGTCGAGCACCACCACGTCGGGCTGAAATTCGTCGACGAGCGCCTCTGCGCGCAGCCCGTTGTCCGTCTGCGCGACCAGCTCCATGTCCGCCTCCCGGGCGATGGCCTTGGCATAGGCTGCGCGGTATTCCTCACTGGGCTCTGCCACCAGTACACTGATTTTTGTTTCCATAACCTTCTCCTCTGCAAAATTTCGGGCTTGCGGTCAGCTGTCTGATGAACCGCTCGTTTTCCCTGTCTTGCGCGGATATTTTACCATGTTTGGGATGCTGGAATCGTGTGGTTCTTGGCGAATAACCCTAAGTTTCCGTTGACATAATCTGATATACTTCGTTGAAAAGCACAAAGATTCGGAAAAATCCATTTTTTCTCGCCCGCCTTCGACAGGTGGAACGTGTCGAGCAGGCTCCGGAATTATGTAAACTTATTTTTCGACGTGCGCCGCGTTCCCTTGACGAAAGCCGCCTGTGTGCGCGGCGCTCAGTCCTCGTCGCCGTGCTCGTGTTCGTGCTTTGCCTCGTGCGCGGCGTGGCGCTCGAGGCGCTCGGCCTTGTGCTCGGCGTGGCGCTGCATCTTGCGCGCGAGATCCTCGGCGTGCTTTTGCGCGCGCTCGGCGGAGTGCTCCGCGTGGCGGCGGGCACGCTCGGCCGCGCGCTGTGCCTTTTTGGCCAGCTCTGCCGCCTGCCGCTGTTCGCGTGCGACCTGCGCCTCCGCCTGGCGGCGCAGGCGCTCCTCAAGCTGCCGCTCGTGGCGCAGCTGCTGCTCGGTGGCGTGCTGCTCGTGCCGCTCCTGATGCGCGGCGGCGTGCTGCTCGTGCCGCTCGAGCAGCTCGGCCTGATGCTGGGCGCGGCGCTCACCGCGTTCGGCGCGCTCGCGCTCGATGCGGGCGCGCAGCTGCTGCCGGCGGGCGTCGATGCGCGCGGCACTCGAGGGGTGGTTGGCGTGGAAGTCGTGGTCGAGGTGGTCGCGGCGCTCGCGCACGTGCTCGACCAGCTCGGGATAGTCCTGCTCGACGCGGTCGATGAGGCTGTCGCGCTCGACCTCGAGGTCGGTGAACACGTCGTCCTCGGAGTTGCCGAGCAGCTGCGCCAGCTCGTCCGTGTGTCCCTCGAGATGCAGCAGCACCTCGTCGGCGTCAATGCTGCCGAAGTGGAAGTCCTCGTTGAGGAAGTGCTCGAGCATGGCGCGGCGCGCGCTCACGTCGTCCGTTGTGCGCATACGCGCGAGCATGAGCTGGACGTTGCGCTCGATCTGCACCTCCGCGTCCGCACCGTAGAGCCACTCAAGCTCCTGCAGCTGGCGGATGTCGTCCATGTTGCCGGGGATCTGCTGATACGAGCTGCCGGGGTCGAGCGTCACACCGGCGTCGCGCAGCGCGCCGCGGATCGTGCGGCGCACGGCGCCGGTCTCGATGAGCTCGCCGGCCTCAAAGTGGCGCAGCTGGTCGTTGACCTCGCCGATGTGCTCGGTCAGGTAAAAGCGCACGCCCTGCGCGCGCAGCTTGCGGTTGAGCGCGACGAGCCGGTCGCACGCCGTGATGTCCACGCTCACGATGGCGCTGCCGTCGACGATGACGGCCTGCGTGTCGGGCTGCACCGCGCCCTCGATGTCTTCCTGAAAGCGGCGGATGTTTGCAAAGAACAGGCTGCCGCTGAAGCGGTAGAGCACGATGTGCGGCAGCGGCTGCACCCCGCTGACGCGGTCGATCGGGAAGAAGCCGGCTTTGCCCGGCAGTGTGCCGAGGAAGGTGCGCTGCGGCGCTGCGGCGCGCATGAGCACATCGACAAACGACAGCACCATGCCCACGAGTACGCCCTTGATCGCGCCGAGCAGCAGCACGCCCAAAAACGCCCCGGCGAAGATGCCGAGCTCCACGCGGTTGACGCGCCAGAGCCGCCGCGCGATGCCGAACTCCGTCGCCCCGATGAGCGCGTTGACGACGATGGCCGTCAGCACCGGCACGGGCAGAAAGCGGATGAGCGGCGTGGCGAACAGCAGCGCGAGCAGCATGGTCACACTCGCCGTGACGGACACGAGCTGCGTTTTCCCGCCGTTGCGCTCGTTGACCGCCGTGCGCGACACGCTGCCCGACACGACGCAGCAGCCGACGAGCCCGGCGGCGACGTTGCCCACGGCGTAGGTTGCGATCTCGCGGCGGCCGTTGAGCCGGTAGCCGTTTTTCTGCGCCGTGCCGGATGAGGCCAGCAGCGTCTCGGCCAGGATCACGGCCGCGACCGGCAGCGTCGCCACGAGCGCCTCGGTAAACGGCAGCGCCGTGAGATCCGGCAGCACGGGCTTCGGCAATCCGCGCGGTACGGCGGCCAGCAGCGCCACGCCCCATGCACCCAGCGGTGCAAACGCGCCGAGCAGTCCGCCGAGCACCATCATCACCAGCACCCACGGCACCTTCGGCCACTTGCGCGGCGCGAGCAGCAGGATCGCCAGCGTCGCAAAGCCGAGCGCGGCGGTCGGCAGGTTGACGGTCTTTGCCGCGGCAAAAATATGCTCCAGCAGCTCAAACAGCTCGCCCGTGCCCGTGCCCGAGCCGAGCAGCTTCGGCACCTGCATGAGGATGATCTCGCAGCAGACACCGCTGATGAACCCGCCCATGACGGGTTCGGAGATGTAGTCCACGGCTCTGTCCGCGCGCACGAGCGCAAACACTGCCAGCCACAGCGCGACGTAGAGCGTCAGCACCGGCACGATGCGCATGGCCTCCGCGCTGCCGGCTGTGACGCCGAGCGAGGCGAGCACCGCACCGACCATGGCGGCGGGCGCAGCGTCTACGCCGAAGATGAATTCCCGCGTCGTGCTGAGCATCGCAAAGAGCAGGATCGGGATCAGCGACCCGTACAGGCCGTAGACCGGCGGCAGACCCGCCAACTGGGCATAGCCCATGGAGATCGGGATGGACAGCAGCGCAATGAGCACGCCGGAAAACAGATCCGGTCCGAGCTGCTGCCGGTCATAGCCCCGCAGGGAGGCAAACAGCGGTTGTGAGAGCGCTTTCATAACATCACCTGAATATTATATAAGGTATGGGATCCCCTGCTCAGGCGAGCAGGGTGTCGAGTCCGGCATCGAGCCGGGCGTTGCGCTTCGGGCGCGGACGGTCGATGATCCGGCCGCGTGCGACGACCATGTCGAGCGTGCGCAGTGCGCGCAGATCCGCGAGCGGGTTTTCGCTCGTGACGAGCATATCGGCGCACAGACCGGGGCGGAGCGTGCCGGTCACGTCGCCGAGCCCTGCCATGCGCGCGCTCTGACCGGTGGCGCAGTAGAGCGCGCAGGCGTTGGACGCGCCGGCGTATTCGTGGAAATAGCACAGCTCGCGCCAGAAATCATACTGCGCGACCCACTGACAGCTCGTGTCGTTGCCGAGCACGACGGGGATGCCGTGCGCGAGCGCGGCCTTCGCGCAGGCGATCATGCCGTCAAAGACGACGCGGCCGTTGAACTGCTCGTCCTCGGTCAGGTGCGTGACCGCGCGGTCAAAGCGTGCATACGGCAGCGCGGGCGAGAACGTCGCGCACAAAAATGCGCCCCGCTCCTGAAACAGGCGCAGGATCTCCGCGTCCGGCTTTGCGCCGTGTTCGATGGAGTCGACGCCGTTTTGCAGCGCGATGCGCACGCCCTCCGTGGACTCGGTGTGCGCTGCCACGGTGTAGCCGAGCGCGTGCGCGCGCTCGCACACGGCACGCACCATCTCGGCCGGCATTTTCACCTCGCCGGGCATACCGCGCTCGGTCGCGTCCATGACGCCGCCGGTGATCATGAGCTTGACGAGGTCTGCGCCCTGCGCGTGCACGGCATCGACCTGCGCGAGCGCCTCGTCGATCGTCTTGGCGGCAACAGCGACCGAGCCCGCCATGTGCCCGCCGGGGACGGAGATGCCCTCGTTTGCCGCGAGCACGCGTGGTCCGATGCGGCGTCCGGCGCGGATCTCGTCGCGCAGGCGCGTGTCGAACGTGTCCAGCCCGCCGACGGTGCGGATCGTCGTCACGCCGCCGAGCAGCTCGGTGCGCGCAAAGGAGCACACCATGCGGTAGGCCACCGCGCGCGAGACGGGGTTTGAAAGGATGCGGCGCACGAGCGTCTCCAGGTCGCGCTGCTTTTTCTGGATCTTGCCGTTTCCGGCCAGATGCACGTGCATATTGATCAGACCCGGCAGCAGGTAGCGCCCGTGCAGGTCGATGCGCTTGTATCCGGCGGGGGCTGTCCCGGCGGGCACGATGTCCGTGATCGTCTCGCCGTCCGTGAGCACGCACAGCCCCGGCTGCACGCGCATATCCTGTGTGCCGTCGATCAGGTTGGCATTGTCAAAGGCATATTTCATCGCAGTTCTCTCTTTCCGGACGGGCGCGCTGCGCCGGTCAAAGTGCATAAAAAGGTGGTTTCGTGTTTGGTCAGGCTGCCAGCCGCGCCGTCATGCAAGCGTGGCCGTGAAGCAGTGCCACTCCTCAAGGCTGTCGTGCGCCGTGACCGTGAAGCCTGCGCGCTCGATGGCGGCGCGCACCTCGTCCTCGCGCCCGTCGATGATGCCCGAGCAGATGAACGTGCCGCCCGGGGCGAGAAACGCCGGGGCGTGCGCGGCCAGCGGGATGATGACGTCGGACACGATGTTTGCCAGCACGAGATCATACCCCGTGCCGAGATCCCGGCGCAGTCCGGCGTCGGCGAGGATGTCGCCCGCGCAGACGGTGAACCGGTCGTCATAAAAGCCGTTGAGCGCGGCGTTGC
>OGLJ01002805.1_pt1 | contig 10255 bp, 8 predicted proteins | sample 1572801 | NCBI WGS metagenome assembly OGLJ01 (sample SAMEA2581877, study PRJEB24529) | metagenome | biome: Human gut stool | place: China | collected 2011
TCATGCTGCTCTCCATGCCGATGCGCTCGCACAGGCCCTTGCACAGCACCTTCTCACCGTCCATATCGATGAGCTGATATTTCAGGGAAGAAGAACCACAGTTGATAACCAGAATTTTCATCTTCTTGTTTCCTCCAGATATGTTTTTGTCCACCCCCGAGAGGGTAGAATTTTACAGATTCCTAGAATTATTATATAATAGGGTCGGCCGGTTTTCAAGCCGCAATGGCGGCAAAGCCTGCCACGAAGTCCCCGGGCTTTTTTGTACATCCTGCCCAGAATCCTGTCATTCTGCCCCAGTTCTCCATGCAGTATGACAGATATTTCACAAACTTTTGAGGTCACGTCATGAAATTTGCCGGTATCATCGCCGAATACGACCCCTTCCACAACGGCCACGCATGGCAGCTGGCGCAGGCAAAAGCGCTGGGTGCAGAGCGCGTCGCCGTCGCCATGAGCTGTTCGCTGGTACAGCGGGGGGCGCTGCCCCTCCTGCCCGAAGCTGTCCGCACCCGGTCCGCCCTCACCTGCGGGGCTGACCTTGTGTTCGCCCTGCCTGCTCCCTGTGCCTGCGCGGGGGCAGAGGCGTTCGCCCGGGCGGGCGTGGCGCTGCTTGCCGCCGCCGGGTGCGACGGTCTGGTGTTCGGTGCCGAGACGCCCGACGCGGCCCTTCTGATGGAGGCCGCCGAGCTTCTTGACAGCGACTCCTACCGCGCCGCCCTGAAAGCCCAGCTTGCGGGCGGCGCACGGAGCTTTGCCGCCGCGCGGCAGGCCGCAGCGGCTCAGCTTGCATCTGACGAGCGGGTCGCCGCCCTGCTGGACAAGCCCAACAACAACCTCGCTGTCGAATACTGCCGGGCCATCCGCAGCCTTGCGCCTCGGATGGAGGCTTATCCCCTGCCCCGGCAAGGCGCGAACCACGGTGAGGCGCTCCACTCTGCCCATGGGCAGTTCGCCAGCGCCAGCGCACTTCGCAAGCTCTGGGCCGAGGGCGGAGCGGACGCCGTCGCGCCTTACGTTCCCGAGGCGGTCTTCCCGCTTTATCAGGAGGCTTACGCCGCCGGGCAGTACACCGATTTTTCCGCCGCCGGGCGGTGCGAGCTGGCCCTTCTCCGGTCTGCCTGCCGGGGCAAAGCGCCCTTTGCAGACATCCGCGGCGTCTCCGAAGGACTGGAGCACCGTCTGGAAGCCGCCGTCCGTACCAGCACCACCTACGACGAACTGCTGGACGCTCTCACCACCGTCCGCTACCCCCGGGCGCGGATGCGCCGCCTCGCCATGGACGCCGCGCTGGGCTGCACCGCCGACAGTCTCCCCGCCCTTCCGCCCTATCTCCACCTGCTGGGAGGGAAGAAGGATGCCCTTCCTTTCTTAAAAAATTGCACCCTCCCTGTCTCCCACTCGCTGGCCCGTCTGCGGGGATCAGGCGATGCCTCCGCTCGGATGGCCGAGGCGCAGCTTGCCGCCGCCGATTTTGGTACGCTCTGCCGCGTTGCACCGGAGGCCATGGGCGGTCTACTTCGTCAAAAAAATATCTTTTTGACGTAATGACAGAAAATTTTCTGCAAATTTTGTCATTTCGGCACTTGTATGCCGAGGCAGTTTCGGTGTATTATAGTAAAGATACTTGGATACAACGCCGCCTGTTCGACAGGCACAAGGAGGAACCATGGCACTTCACGTTCTGGACGAAGCCAACCGCTGCCTCGGCTGCAAAAAGCCGATGTGCCAGCAGGGCTGCCCCATCCACACCAACATCCCCGAGGTCATCCGCCTGCTCAAGGACAATCACCTCGACGACGCCGGCCGGATGCTGTTTGAAAACAACCCCCTGACCACTGTGTGCAGCCTCGTGTGCAACCACGAGAATCAGTGCGAGGGCCACTGTATCCGCAACCGGATGCCCAGCCACGACCCCGTCCACTTCTCCATCATCGAGGACTACATCTCCACCACCTACGCCAACAAGATGACTTCCGGCCCCGCCCCCAAGAACGGCATGAAGGCCGCTGTCGTCGGCTCCGGCCCTGCGGGCCTGACCGTCGCCGTCCTGCTGGCACGCTGGGGTTACGATGTCACCATCTTCGACGCCCGCGACAAGATCGGCGGCGTCATGCGGTACGGCATCCCCAACTACCGCCTGCCCGACAGCGTGCTGGACGACTTCCAGTACCGCCACCTCGAGCTGAAGGGCATCCACGTCCGCCCCAATACCGCCATCGGCAAGACCATCACCATCGACGACCTCTTCCGGGACGGCTATAAGAGCGTCTTCATCGGTGCCGGTCTGTGGAAGGCCAACGCCATGCACATCAAGGGCGAGACGCTGGGCAACGCGGCCTTCGGCATCGACTATCTGGCCAACTCCAAGGCCTTCCAGCTGGGCGACGACATCGCCGTCATCGGCGTGGGCAACTCCGCCATGGACTGCGCCCGCACTGCCATCCGCAACGGCGCACGCCACGTCACCTGCTACGCCCGCCGCGACGAGGAGTGCATCAGCGCCTCTGAGCACGAGGTGCGGTACGCAAAGCTCGAGGGCGTGGGCTTCCGCTTCTGCAAGGCTCCGGTGGAGATCCGTGAGAACGGCATCATCTGCCGCGACACCGTGAAGGGCGAGGACGGCAAGTTCACCCAGGTAGAGGGCAGCGAGACCTTCTACCCCCACACCGGCGTCATCGTCTCGGTGAGCCAGGGTTCTGAAAACTCCCTCGTCAAGACCACCACCGGCATCGAGACCAACCAGCGCGGCCTGCTCACCGTCAACGAGGACGGCAGCACCACCCGTGAGGGCGTATTCGCCGGCGGCGACGCCGTTATGGGCGCACGCACCGTCGTGGAGGCCGTAGCCATCGCCAAGAAGGTGGCCGAGTCCATGGACGCCTACATGAAGTCCCTGCCCGCCGACAACACTCCCGACCCCTACGCCGATATTCCGGTGTTCTCCACCCCGACTTCTGACGTTCTGGCAAAGCAGGGCATCTAAATTCTGATCTTCAAGGCTGCTGTGCAAAAGCGCGGCAGCCTTTTCTTTTTGTAACATTTCTGTTTCTTTGCCAATCTTAGCCGCTCTTTTGTTGACGGACTTTTGTCTGTTTTTGTATACTTAATAAGGAAATATTTCTCGATTCCAACGCCCGGCGGCACTGCTTCCGGGCGGGAAAGGCTGGTGGACATCATTATCAAATCATCCATCCCCAAACTTCGGGAGAAGCTGCTGGAGGCACTGCAGGCCGTCCTGCCCATCGCGGCCATCGTGCTGGTGCTCTGTTTCAGCATCGCCCCCGTTTCCCCGAGCATCCTGCTCTGCTTTCTGCTGGGCGCTGCCATGATCATCGTCGGCATCATGTTCTTCACCTTGGGTGCCGAGATGAGCATGACCCCCATGGGCGAGCGGGTCGGCTCCATGCTCACCCGAAGCCAGAACCTTTTTCTCATCATCGGCGTAGGTTTCCTGCTGGGCTTCCTTATCACCATCTCAGAGCCCGACTTACAGGTGCTTGCCAATCAGGTACCCTCCATCCCCAACATGACCCTCATCCTCTCGGTGGCTGCGGGCGTGGGCATCTTCCTCGTCATGGCCTTCCTGCGTATGCTGCTGGGCATCCCGCTGCCCCGGCTGCTGGTCATCTTTTACGCTGCCATCTTCCTTCTGGCTGCATTTGTGCCGAAAGAGTTTCTGGCCGTGGCCTTCGACTCCGGCGGCGTCACCACCGGCCCCATGACCGTCCCCTTCATCATGGCGCTGGGCGTCGGTGTGTCGGCCATCCGTTCCGACCGCCATGCAGCGGACGACAGCTTCGGCCTCGTAGCCCTCTGCTCCGTAGGTCCCATCCTCGCCGTCCTCATCCTCGGCATCGTCTTCAATGCCAGCGAGAGCAGCTACGTGCCGCCGGTCATCCCCGAAGTGGGCGACTCGGTGGAGCTGTGGCAGCTGTTCAGCGAGGGCCTGCCCACCTATCTGCACGAGATCGCCACTTCCCTGCTGCCCATCGTCGTGATGTTCGGCATCTTCCAGCTCGCCGCCCTTCACATCGACCGGCGGACGCTGGGCCGCATCGGCGTAGGCCTCGTCTATACTTACATCGGCCTCGTGCTCTTCCTCACCGGCGCGAACATCGGCTTCATGCCCGCCGGCAACTACCTCGGTCAGGTCCTGGGCGGCCAGAGCAGCCGGTGGCTGCTCATCCCCATCGGGATGCTCATCGGCTACTTTATCGTCCGGGCCGAGCCGGCGGTCTATGTCCTCAACAAACAGGTCGAAGAAGTCACCGATGGTGCCATCTCCGCCGGGACGATGGGCGCGGCCCTCTCGGCCGGCGTCGCCCTCTCGGTGGGCCTTGCGATGGTGCGCGTCCTCACCGGCATCTCGATTCTGTGGTTCCTCATCCCGGGCTACCTCTTCGCCATCAGCATCTCCTTTGTGGTGCCAAAGCTCTACACCGCCATCGCCTTTGACGCCGGCGGCGTGGCCTCCGGCCCCATGACGGCCACCTTCCTGCTGCCGCTGGCGCAGGGTGCCTGCATCGCCGTAGGCGGCAACATCGTCACCGACGCCTTCGGCGTGGTGGCCATGGTCGCCATGACGCCCCTCATCACCGTCCAGCTCATGGGCCTTGTGGCCCAGCTCAAGACCCGCAAGGCCCGCAGCGCCCAGCCCCTGCTGGATACTGCCGCCCTGCTGGCCGGACTGCCGGACGACGCCATCATCGAACTGTAAGGAGGCTTTGCCGTGAATACGCTTTACTGGCTGGTCACCATCACCGACCGCCCCACGACAGACGCCTTTCTGAAGCTGTATAAAAGCTTCGGCGTCGATGTCAGCCTCCGCACCGTGGGTGCCGGCACCGCCGTTCAGGAGACGCTTTCCACCCTCGGGCTGGAAAAGACCGAAAAAGCCGTGCTCTTTGCCATCATCACAGCGGACAGCTGGCCCCGCATCCAGAAAGCCCTGCGCCGCCAGATGCGCATTGATGTGCCGGGTACCGGCATCGCATTCATCGTCCCGGTAAGCAGCATCGGCGGCAAGCGCGCCCTGCTGTTCCTCACCGAACACCAGACCCTTGAGCTGAAGGAGGAAAGCACCTTGAAAGATACCCGTTACGACCTGCTGCTGGTCATCGCCAATCAGGGCTACACCGGCTCTATCATGGACGCGGCCCGGGCCGCAGGAGCCGGCGGCGGCACCGTCATCCACGCCAAAGGCACCGGCATGGAGGGTGCAGCCAAGTTCATGGGCATCGACCTCGTGAACGAAAAAGAGCTGGTGCTCATCGTCAGCCGCACTTCCGAGAAGAACGCCATCATGAAAGCCATCATGGACAACGCCGACAAAAAGGCCGGCTCCATCGTCTTCTCGCTGCCCGTCACCGACACCGCCGGCCTGCGCCTGCTGGACGAAGAGTAAAAAATCAAACTTTCATCTGTCAAATGAACAAAAATCCACGCTCCGGCAGGCCGCCGGGCGTGGATTTTTTTGCCGTTTTCCGGTATGATAGAAGAGAGATACGGGAGGAAACGCTATGAATCAGAATCCGCACTGGAAGCAGCTTATCTGGAATTGGGCTTCCATCATCTTCGGCAACGCGCTCTACTCGCTGGCCGTTGCCCTGTTCCTCGAGCCGGCGGGCCTCATCACCGGCGGCGCGACCGGCATCGCACTGGCCATCGGGCGATTGACGGGCCTGTCCGTCTCGGGGCTGCTGCTCTTCATCAACCTCGCCATGCTGGTCTGGGGCTGGGTGGTCCTGGGCCGGGCCTTCGCCCTCAATACGCTGGCCAGCAGTGTTCTCAGCCCCGCCTTCCTCGCCCTGTTCGAGGGGATGGCGAATGGCCGGGTGCTGACGGAGGACATCTTCCTCTGCACCGTCTTCGCGGGCCTCGGCATCGGCGTGGCGCTGGGCATCGTCATCCGCTCCGGCGCATCCACCGGCGGCCTCGACATCCCGCCGCTGGTGCTCAACAAATGGTTCAAGCTGCCGGTGTCGGCCACCATGCTGGCTTTCGACATCATGGTCCTGCTGATGCAGGCTGTGTTCAGCCCGATGCCGCAGGTGCTGTACGGCATTGTGATGGTGCTCATCCACACCGTCGTCATGGATAAGATGCTGATGATGGGTGCCAGCCGCACCGAGGTAAAGATCATCAGCAGCCAGTCCGACGCCATCTGTGCCGCCATCCTCGAGCAGCTGGACCGGGGCGTGACCATCCTCCACGGCGAGGGCGGCTACACCCACGAGTCCAGCGCCGTGCTGCTGAGCATCGTGTCCAACCGGGAACTGCCCCGGCTGGAAAAGCTGGCCCACAGCATCGACCCCACCTGCTTCCTCATCGTGAGCCATGTCACCGAGGTCAGCGGCCGGGGCTTCTCGATGGATAAGGATTATTTGTAAACCAAAGGGGAATGCCGAACGGCATTCCCCTTTGGTTTACAGTAACGGTGCAATAACTTTCAGTAAAATTCCTGCCAGATGGAGCAGCACGTTGCCCTCCCAGATGCTCTCCCGGGTGGGCTCGACGTCGCGGCAGAATTCCAGCGTCTTCTGGAAATCCTTCTCGATGGCGGGGATGCAGGCGGTATCCTTCATCCAGACCGCATTCTCGAAGTGGTGGTAGAGGCTGCGGTAGTCGAGGTTTATGGTGCCCACCACGGCCTCGCTGTCGTCTACCACAAAGACCTTCGCGTGGACAAAGCCGGGCAGCCACTCGCTGATCTTCACGCCCGAGTCCAGCAGAGACTTGTAGTGCGTCTTCGCCAGCGCATAGGCGAACTTCTTATCCGGCACATGGGGCAGGATGAGGTGGACGTCCACGCCCCGCTCTGCCGCGAACTTGAGGGCCGTTTCCAGCTCACCGTCGAGGATGAGGTAGGGCGTCATGATGTGGATGTAGCGCTTGGCGCGGTTGAGCAGGTCGATATAGACCATCTCTCCCACCCGCTCACCGTCCAGCGGGCAGTCGCCGTAAGGGGCCGCGAACCCCTTCGCCGGGACGGAGTGGGGCGGCACGGAGAGGAACTTCTCAAACTCCGGCTCCCGGAGGATGCTCCACATCTCGAGGAAGAGGATGGTCAGCGGTCGGACAGCCTCGCCTTCCAGCATGACGGCGGCGTCCTTCCAGCGGCCATACTTCTCGATGTGGTTGATGTACTCGTCGGCGAGGTTCACGCCGCCGGTAAAGCCCACCTTGCCGTCAATGACGAGAATTTTCCGGTGGTCGCGGTAATTATAATGGGTCGAGACAAAGGGCTGCACCGGCGAGAACACCCGGCACTGGATGCCCAGCTTTTCGAGGCGGCTGGGGTAATCCCGGGGCAGGGTGGTGAACTCACAGGTGCCGTCGTACATCACCCGGACGTCCACGCCCTCGGCGGCTTTGCGGGCCAGCACTTCGAGGATCTTGCCCCACATGAGGCCCTCGTCAATGATGAAGTACTCGAGGAAGATATACTTCTCGGCCTTTTCCAGTTGGCGAAGCAGCTCTTCGAACTTGGCCTCGCCGCCGGGGAAGTAGGTAACTTCCGTGTTCCTGTAGACCGAGAAGCCGCCGCCCTTTCCGTGGAGATACCGCGCCAGCGAGGCCGCGCCGGGGTCGGCTTCGGCCAGCTCCTGGGCCGCAGCCAGCGGCTGGGGCTGTAAGCCCCGGGCCTCCTCAGTAAGGTGGGTCACCCGCTTTTTCAGGGCGTTGTGGCCGATGTTGCTCTTGACGTAGAAAAACAGCGGTACGCCCACGACCGGCAGGATGGCGATGGTGACCATCCATGTGATTTTGGCACTGTTATCCATCTCGCTGTTGAGGATGTAGACCACCATGAAGGCCGACATGGCCACACTGCCGCCGAAGTAATGGGGCAGCAGTCCGCCGAACCACCGGAACACGCTCCACAGTACACCGACCTGCAACAGCATGAGCAGCAGCACCAGCCCGAAACGGCTGAAGATCGCATGGACGATGCCTTTCTGACCCTTTTTCAGGAGCCGGAGGCCGCCGTCCTCGAACTGCTGCATCCTGTCTTTCATGTTCTGCTGAAATTCTTCTTTTTTCATACTTCTCCTTTCGGGCGGAGGGTGACGGCGAACAGCCCTTGGGCCGCGTGGCAGTCCTCCACCAGCTGTTTCGGCTGCGGGCAGACGCCGTGGTCATGCCACGGGTCGTTGAACCAGTAGTTTTCGTCATCGTAGCCCACCAGCAGCAGGCAGTGCTCGTTGCACTTCCACGCAAAGTCGGTGCCATCGGCCAGCAGCCAGTGGTCACGCTTTTCCGGCACGGGCTGGAAATCCAGCGTCGCCCAGAACACCACCGGCATCCCGGCGTCGATATAAGAGCAAAGCTCTGCCGCCGTCTTGCCGCTCTCGTCCACGACTTCAAACTTGTCGGCTGCGCCCTCGTGCTCCAGAGCGCTGTTCAGGGCCTTGACGATACAGGGCGAATAGCAGCCGTAGCCGGTATGGTCGTGGGGGTCGCCGGGGTAGACCTGCCACGGGTCAGGGCCGTAGAGTTTTCCGTCCTGCTCCCAGTAAGGGGCGTGGGGCAGGTCGCGGGCGATGAAGGTATCCGGGTCGATGTCGATGCCCACGGCCTGGAGCAGCATGACGCTGCTGATGCTCTCGCAGCCGTTGACCCAGCGCTCAGTCTGGTCGATGTACGGGGCAGGAACGATTTTTTTCATCAAAATGCCTCCCAGCGGAGATTCGGCCCTGTCAAAACAGAGCGAAGTGTGTTATTATGTAGGATAAGAATATTATACCCTACTCTGGGGATTTTTTCTACAACAATCGGCACGCGGAGGTTTTTGGAACATGAACAATCTGATCATCGGCATCGCAGGCGGCTCCGGCAGCGGCAAGACCACACTGGCCTGTCGGCTCAAGGCGCTTTTCGGGGAGGACGAGGTGCGCCTCATCTCCCACGACAGCTACTACAAGCGCCACGACGAGCTGCCCTTTGAAGAGCGCTGCAAGCTGAACTACGACCACCCGGACGCCTTCGACAACGCCCTGCTCATCTACCACTTACAGGAGCTGAAGGCTGGCCGCGCCATCGACTGCCCGGTGTACGACTACGCCGACCACAACCGCAGCAACGAGGTCCAGCACATCGAACCGGCCCCCGTCCTCATCGTGGAAGGCATCCTCCCCTTCGTGGAGCCGGAGCTGTGCGCCATGTTCGACTACAAGATCTTCGTGGACACCGACGCTGACGAGCGCATCCTGCGCCGTCTGGTGCGGGACGTCAAAGAGCGCGGCCGCTCCCTCGACAGCGTTATCAACCAGTACCTCACCACCGTCAAGCCCATGCATGAGGCTTTCGTTGAGCCCAGCAAGCGGAACGCTGACATCATCGTCCCCAACGGCGGCGAGAACACCACCGCCATCGAGATGCTGGCCCACCACATCCGCAGCCTCATCGAGAAGGCAAATATGCTCTAAAAGCTTCTGATACAGCAAAAACCGGAGTTCCCGCAGGGACTCCGGTTTTTGTTTCAGCTGTTAATCCTTGATGGAAGTGCGCACCAGTGCGCGCTTGAGGCGGGCCTGTGCCATCTCGTACTCGCGGCGGTCGAGGTCTTTGCGGGCCAGGATCTCTTCGGCGCGCTTTTTTGCGGCCTCGGCGCGGGTGTGGTCGATCTGCTCAGCCCACTCCCATGTGGTGGCTACCAGACGCACCTCACCGTCCAGCACGGTGAGCATCCCGCCCATGCAGGCGGCACGGCGGCGGCTGCCCTCGGCATCAACGATGTGGGCCTCGCCCATGCCCAGCGCGGTGCAGTAGTCGCCGTGCTTGGCCAGAATGGCAAGGTCACCGTCGATGGCGCGGCAGACCACCCGCTCGGCCTGCCCATCAAAGGCACAGCCGTCCGGCGTGACCACCGTCAGATGAAAGGTCGTCATGGTTTACCCTTTCTTCGCCTTGGCGAACACATCGTCGATGGTGCCGGCGAACAGGAATGCGCTCTCCGGCAGGTCATCGCACTCGCCGTTCAGGATCATCTTAAAGCCGCGCAGCGTCTCCTTGAGCGGCACATACTGGCCGGGCATACCGGTGAACTGTTCGGCCACATGGAAGCTCTGGGACAGGAAGCGCTGCACCTTGCGGGCGCGGCTGACGGTCCGCTTGTCTTCCTCGCTCAGCTCGTCCATGCCCATGATGGCGATGATGTCCTGCAGTTCCTTGTAGCGCTGCAGCACCTTCTGGACGGCGCGGGCGATCTCGTAGTGCTCCTGACCCACGACCTCCGGGCTGAGGATGCGGCTGG
>OGLJ01002824.1_pt1 | contig 10188 bp, 11 predicted proteins | sample 1572801 | NCBI WGS metagenome assembly OGLJ01 (sample SAMEA2581877, study PRJEB24529) | metagenome | biome: Human gut stool | place: China | collected 2011
GGGCAAAATCACGGACGTGGAAGCCGGACTGAAAGCCGACAAGGAAAAAAAGGTCAAGGATTACTTTGCTGAGATGGTCAAGGCCAGCGGCGTTGAGTGGGTCACCTATGAGGATGTCGGCGTTGCAGTCACGTTGACCGCAAGCCTGAAATCCCTGAAAGCCAAGGTCAAGGAGTATGTGGAAAAGGTTGCGGCTGACGTAGCCTGCATCAACGGCATGGAAAATGCCCCAGAAATCATGGCCGAGTATAAGCTGTGCGGAAGTTTGGCTGTTGCCATTAACAGCGTGAGCCAGCGCAAAGACCGTATTGCCCGGGAAGAAGCCGAGCGTAAGCAGCGTCTGGAAGCCCAGCTTCGGGCACAAGAAGCAGAAAAGGCCGTTCTGGATGTGGCAGAGGAAGAACTGTCTGCGCCTCAGGTCATGGGCACCGAACCGCCCGTTATGGACGAGCAGGAGACTGAGGACTCCCAGAAGGAGAGCACGGAACAGGTCATGAACGCAAAGTTTGCTTTTATGGGACGCACGTTCCAGTGCCGCGGCACTCTGACCCAGCTGCGGGAACTGAAGTCTTTCGTAAATGACAAAGTCGATGAAATTCAGAAGTACATGGATTCCATTGGCATTGAGAATCAGGAGGTAAATAACAATGGCTAAAGCAATGCAGCCGCAGAAAATGCGCTTTTCGCAGGCAATCCAGACTCCGATGTACAAAAATCTCGTGAATAACACGCTGGGCGATCCGGCGCGCGGCGCCCGCTTCATTGCCAATATCACTAGCGCCGTTGCTGTCAATCCGGCCTTGCAGGAATGCAACCCGGGCACGATTTTGGCAGGTGCCCTTTTGGGCGAAAGCCTGCTCTTGCAGCCTTCGCCCCAGTTGGGTCAGTTCTATCTGGTGCCCTTTAAGTCCAAGGCGAAGCGTGACCGGCAGGGCAATGTGATTGAGCCTGCAAGCGTAAAGGCGCAGTTTGTGCTGGGGTATAAGGGCTATATCCAGTTGGCACTGCGGACTGGCCAATATAAGCGCCTGAATGTGCTGGAGGTCAAAGCCGGGGAACTGAGCGGATGGGATCCGTTTGAGGAACGGTTCCATGAAATGCACTTTATCGAAGATTTTGAAAAGCGCGCAGCAATGCCGACGGTGGGTTACATTGCACACTTCGAGTACATCAACGGCTTTGAGAAAACGCTGTACTGGACAGCAGACCAGATGATGGCTCATGCGGACAAGTACAGTCAGGCGTTCAGTGCAGCAGCATATAAGAAGCTGCTGAACGGCGAAATCCCGCAGGACGAGCTGTGGAAGTACTCTAGCTTTTGGTATAAGAATTTTGACGGGATGAGCAAAAAGACAATGCTGCGTCAGCTGATTTCCAAGTGGGGCATCATGACCGCCGAAATGACCACAGCTTATGAGCGGGACGGGCGCGTTATGATGCCGGACAGCACAGGCAGTGGGCTGTTGCCGGAAGCTGCGGAGTATGCAGATGCCAGCCAGAGCGAGCAGGAACCGCCTAAAATTGAGCGGACAGCCAAGACGATGGACCTGCCAGAGCCGGAAGCGGATGCCGTTGAGGAAGCCGTTGATTTGGCTGCACTCTGATGGTCAAGTACAACATTATCAGCACCGGCAGCGATGGCAACGCCACGATTCTGGAAGATTTTGTGCTGGTAGACTGCGGCGTGCCGTATAAGGCGTTGGAGCCGTATGTTCCGAAACTGAAGCTTGTGCTTCTGACGCATATCCACTCAGATCACTTCCAGAAGCGAACCATCAAGCGGCTTGCCAGTGAGCGACCGACACTCCGCTTCGGGTGTTGCCGCTGGCTGGTGCCGCCACTCATAGCTGCAGGGGTGCCGGAGCGTCAGATTGATGTACTGACCCCGCGAACGTTGTATGGGTACGGCCTGTGCAATGTGATTCCGGTAATGCTAGCCCATAACGTACCAAACTGTGGGTATAAGGTGCATTTTCCGTCTGGCAAAGTGATTTATGCCACTGATACTAACAATTTGGATGGCATTCAGGCGATCGGCTATGATCTTTATCTGATAGAATCGAACTACCGGGATGAAGATATACAAGCCAAAATCCAAGAGAAAAAGGTAGCTGGGCAGTATGCCTACGAACTGCAGGTGCTCAGAAATCACCTGTCAGAAGCGAAATGCAATGACTTTTTGGAACGGAATATGAAAGCAAACAGCGTTTATATTCCGATGCACGTCCATGTGGACAAGGAGAACGCGCATGATTGTGACAGCGAAAATTGAGAAGCTGGAGAACGGAAAGCTCGTCCTGAAACCAGACGTAGACATCAGCCGGTTTCTGGCGCAGAAGCGCCGCAAGATTTTCGCTATTATCCGAGATATTTCTTTGTGGTCAGGGCAGGAGCCGGAAGAACTTCGGATTTACCTAGAATGGGATTTCTGTTCCCACTGTCTGCGGGAGTGGTTCTCCCTTTCGAATTGCGATATGACCACGGCCCGAGAGTTTATTACATACCTGATTCAGTTTTGCTTCCATTGGGGGGTGCCCACAAAGGACAGCCTGCTCACCCAGACGGACGATATTGGCAAGTACCTGTATCTCTGCCTTGAAAATCGCCGGTGTGCAATTTGCAACCAGCCTGCAGAGGTGCACCATGTTGATCGCGTGGGCATGGGGCGAGATAGAGAAACAATCGTCCATGTCGGGCTGAACGCGATAGCCCTTTGTCGGCGGCACCATGAAGAAGCGCACCGCAGAGAAAAAGCCCTGTTTGCTGATTACCATATCTATGGCATCAAGCTGGATCGGCATCTATGTAAAGTGCTTTCGCTCAATCAAAAACCGAAAGGGGAGGTGGAGCGTGGCGAATGATTACATAAAACTGTGGGTGAAGGATTACAGAGCATTGCTAGAACCGTTCAATGAAGCGGAACGGGGCCGAATTCTATGGGCTATGATGGATTACAAGGAAACTGGTTCAGAACCGAAGTTTCTGGGGAATGAGCGCTTTGTTTGGGCGGCGATAAAAGCCAAAATCGATGCTTCCAATGAAGCATACGAGCGTCAGGCCGCTGCCAATAGGGCAAACGGTGCCAGAGGTGGCAGGCCTCGCAAATCAAAAGAAAATCAGGAAAACCCAGAAAACCGAATGGGTTTTGAAGAATCCACAACTGAGGAAAACACAGAAAAATCAACCGGCCCGCCTGATGACACCCCAGAAAGCTACTGGGTCTGGGCTGGATGCGACAGTATGCTTACGCCCTACATGGCAGCAGAATTTCGGGATTTGCGAGAAACCGGGGTGGAAGACGCTTTGGTGGTTGCTACGCTGGAAGAAGCGATGCGCCACCAAGCGAAGCACCCATGGTGCTATGCTAAGCGCCTGCTCGATCAGGCAGCAGCGCAGCATGTTACAACGTTTGCAGAGTGGGAAAAAACTCACATCAAAAATAAAGGAAATCGGGTTGACCGAGAAACGCCGAGCGGAAACAACATTCTAGGTCTTACTGACAGCCTTGGACGAATAAAGAGAAGACCGTTCAAAAAACAGGATGTTCCGCAGGGCAAAGGGGGCGATTCCAATGGGGAGTGATGTTCGCCATGTCCGGGGTGAAGCACAGAAGGAACTTGTAAAAAAGTTTGAAGTGTTTTCGAGCAATGGTCGGTCACGCTGGCAGGTCTGGAGCGATTGGATCACCATGAGTGCTATTGCGGTGTCCAATGCGACAGATCAGAGCCACTTTGACGAACGCGAGAAGCAGTACTTATCAATCGCAGGAAAATACACGCGGCCGGAAATGGAAGCATTTACGGAAATGCTGGCCTTGTTGGTCGTGGCACTAGAGGACAACCCGGAACAGGACTTCCTTGGCGAGTTGTATATGTGCTTGGGGCTTGGAAACGACCGTTCGGGACAATTCTTTACGCCATATCACATTTGCGAAGTCATGTCCGCTGTGACAACCCCGACAGAAGAATTCCAGCAGAAAATCGGAGATAGGGGATGGGTTGCGGTCTGTGATCCGACCTGCGGCGCTGGGGCCTTGCTGGTGGCGTTCGCAAACGAATGCAGAAAGAAAGGCATCAATTATCAGACGAATGTGCTGTTTGTGGCGCAGGACATTGACTACATCGTGGGCATGATGTGCTATCTGCAAATGAGTCTGCTTGGAATGCCGGGGTATGTCGTCATCGGTGATACGCTTGCAAGCCCGTCTGTGTCTTATGACAAAAGGGGGCTGCTTCCAGTTGACAAAGGGAACGTCTGGTATACGCCAATGCTCAGGACCCCGGTTTGGCAATATCGAATCTTTATGGCGCAGATGGAACTGGTCACTCAACCGATAAGGAAAGAGCGTGTTGCAGATGCGCCAAAATCCGAACCACAAAAATCCCCTGAAGCCCTTAAAAAACTCGAGAAACCAAAGAATACGGAAAAGCCAAAAGCCGCTAAAAAGCCGCAAAGAGCGCCGGAACAGGAACCGGTGTTCTCCGAGGGCAAGGGTGGGCAACTTAGCTTTTTCTGATAGGAGGACAATATGGATTCCACCACACACACCACAACCACAGTTGAGTTCGTCGATTGGCGAGCTAAAGCAAAAGCAAAGCTGGAAGCTGAGGACAAACTGTTCAAGGGCGGTCGTGCCGCAAAGAGCGTGCAGAGTTATGTTCTGCGGACACTGCTTGGCTTTGTAGACCAGGAGCCGCGGTTCGCAAAGGTCGTCTGCAACACGCAGCGCACGTTCTCCGAATGTTGCGCCGCTGTTGTCAACAACGCAGGCGAAGTTCTGTCCGACCTCGAAACCTACCGCCGCGCCGTGCAGTTTTACTTTCCGAATGCTGAGGTTTCGTTCAGCATGAACATCAAACTGACTGGCGCACCGCCTACGGAAGCCGAGATGCAGGCTCCAGCCACCGTCAAACCGGAAGATGCATCCCCTAATATTCCGAAGCAGGCGGCACCAGCTCACACATCCAAGCCTGCGTCCAAAGCAGAAAAGAAAACGGATGCGAAAAAGCCGGCAAAAAAGAAGAAGGAAACGCCTGCGGAAGACGATATGCAGCTTTCCTTGGATGGGTGGCTCTGATGATTTTAGGATTCAAAGGATTCAAGCCGGGGCTGATTGCTACGCTCGGCGATGGCAGCTATCAGTACCAGCCGGGCGAAGTGAGCAAGACCGAAAAGGCAAAGTGCGCCAATACGGGCTTCCATTACTGTCTGGATCCGCTGGACTGCCTTAACTGGTATGCTTGGGACGGGAAAAACGAGTTCTGGGCCATCGCAGCTGGCGGTGATATCGATGAGGATGACTACCGGACGCGGAGTAGCTGTACCGAAATTGTACCGCTTCGCAGGCTGAAAGAAGACGAGTTCCTTCTTATGCACGCAAATTATGCGTTTGAGCATCCGGCAGAAAAATTCGAAGATTGCTTCAAGAGACCGTTCCACATCGCGTATGGTCAGGGTAAGGAGCTGGCTGGCGCACTTGGCGAGTGGCTCTGCTTTATCGTCCGGGGAGAAAACGAATTTGCTTGCATTGTTCAACAGATCGATGGAGTGAAAGTTTTGCAGGGGAAAAAGTATACGGCAAAAAGTTTGGAGGCGGTGCTGAATGAAAAAAGCTGAAGAATTGGTGTTGTACACGCCGAAACCGGTGCGGCCAAATCTGGATGCCCGTCTATGTGTGTCGGTTGCTGAAGGGAAAGGCCAAGGGCGGTACATCAAGGGCAAAACACTGACGGTAGCAGTCTGGGATAAGTGCAAGAATCCCGTGGTCACATGGCGATTCTGCGGTGATTACTGGATTGGCGAATTGCGCAAGAAACCTGAAAATAACTTCAAGAAAGACTTTAGCCCGAAAGGAATCTGGGAAAAGGCGGGTAAAGTCCTCTTCTGGGCAGATGTTTCAGCAACGAGCGAAGATTCCAAACGTCTGCATGACTATTTCAACGACTACCGGGAAAATCTGATGGCTGTTGTGGATGGCGCACTTACGGCGCGTGCACGCAAGCGGCTGGACAAGCGAAACGCCCAGCAGGCCGAGGAAACTGAAAAGTGGTTCAAAAAAGTGCCGGAACCTGCCGAAGTTGACCTGAAAAAACAGATTTTGACCGAGTGCTACGATGCGGTGTATCTCTGGGCAACCAACACAAAGAAACTCGTTGTGACGCCCGGCGGCGTTGGCAAGTACATTCCCGCTCAGCAGATCCGGTGTGACAGCTGCGGAGGTGAATACACCCTCACGGATAGGAAACTCAAACATAAGAGTTCCGAAATCTGCAAGTGCTGCGGGAAGAAGATGAATGTGCGCGGCACGCAGTATTCCTCCAAGCGCCTGTGTGCAAAGCGTACTTTCGTCTGGAGCAAAAAGCAGGGCACCGGAGTCTGGCTCCGAAAATATGCAGTGTACTTTGGTTTCGCCAACCAAAAAGCAAAAATGAATATTTACGCCGAGGGAATCTGGTGGACTGACGGAAAAGAAATTCTGCGCTGGGAAAAACGGTGGCAGAACCATTATACGGAACAAAAGTACGTTATGTGCCAGAACTCAAGATTGAGCGCGGCTCTGCTTGCGCCCGGCGGCTATATGCAGTCTACGATTATTGCTGACTACGGGGAGAAGGTGGAGCGTGACCTGCACGGCGTAATGCACACCGAATGGCTGCGGGAGCTGGATAAAGACCTCAACTTTTATTGGGAAATCATTTTCTGGGAAGCTACACTGAAATATCCGATGGCTGAAAGCCTGATGAAAACAGGCTGGCTTGATGCTATGACCGATATTCTGGACGGAACAAAGACGGCTGGATGCATCAAGCTGAGCTCCAAAACCTATTACGGGGTGTTTGGCGGTTTGAACCGTCAGGAACTGAATGCCGTAGTTGCTCAAGGACAGAAAAAGTCATTCGAGCGCGTAAAGTGGGCGGTGACATGGAAAAAGGCGGGACTGCCCATTGATTGCAAGCATCTTGCCATGACCGAACAGATTCAGGATGTCATGGGAATGTGCGATACCTTGCAGAAATACGGCATGACACGCAGCTTGAAGTACCTTCGCCAGCAGACTAGGCGCGTTACCGGGAAATACGATGGACACATTGTTCTCAGAGTTGCACAGGATTGGTCTGACTACTTGGACATGGCTGAGAAAGCTGGTATGAATATGCAGCTTGAGAGCGTAATGTTCCCGCTTGACCTGAAACGCCGGCATGATGATCTCGTGCTGGAGCGTAATAAACAGCACCGGATGGAAGCCATGAAAGGCACGCAACACTCTATCAGAAGGGAAGCGGAACAGCTGGAAAAGCAGTTCCATATCGAAAATATCTACAAGAAGATCCGTAAAATCTACGAGTACGATGGAGCGGAGTACATTATCCGGGTGCCGGAGGGCGCAAAGGACATTTTGCAGGAGAGTAAGTTCCTTGACCACTGCATCCAGCGCGGAACCAGATACTTTGAGCGCATTTCTGTTCGGGAAAGCTACATTTTCTTCCTGCGAAAGAAGTCTGACCCCAATACGCCGTGGTACACCTTGGAGGTGGAGCCGGGCGGTACAGTTCGGCAGAAACGCAGTTATAGCAACGACCAGTATGCAGATCTGGAAGATGCCAAGCCGTTCATCGAGGAATGGCAGCAAGTGGTGCAAGGCCGAATGACAGCATCGGAAATCTCTTTTGCAAAGCAGTCCAAAGAAATCCGTGCACAGGAGTTTGCAGAGTTAAAGGAAAACGGAAACATTATTCGCACAGGCGCGAATGCCGGTAAGCTGCTGGTTGACGAGCTGATGCACGACCTGATGGAGGTAGAAAAGCGTGTTGGCTAAAATCGAACTTTCCCTTGCGCCGTCTAAGGCAAAAGGACTCTCGGAAGATGAACGCTTAGAGTTGGGACGGTTGCTCCTGAAAGCGGGGTATCGGGTTGACATCGTGCGCCGCCGTCCAAACGCCAACCCGGGCACCCAGTACGAGTACTATATGATTCTGGACAAGGGGGATAGCAATGCCTGATACCCGCAAAGGACACAACCCCAGCGGTGCGCCGGACCCCACCCGGGCGCGTGCTGAAAATAACATCCAGAAGGACGAGAAACGGGTGCATGATCTTATTCACGTTCTGCGGTATGTGGCAGATGCCGCAGGGTTTGAGATTGCAGAGCGCATTGTCCTGATCGACAGTCAGTCGGGGAGGATCTATCGGTGAACAGAACAAAAAACGAATTGGCGGATTACGCATGGAATCCTGTAACAGGATGTCTGAAAGACTGCCGATATTGCTACGCAAAAAAGAGCGCTTTACGCTTTGCCAGCGATTGGAGACGAAATCTTGCAGAACGTCCGAAGGTTCAGCAGGTCGGAGCGAACCTCTTTGCGCTGGACGCTCCATGGGAAACCACGAATAACCGCTTTCTGAACAACCCAACCGGATTTATGCCCACGATACATAAGTATCGCATGGATTGGCCACAAAAGGTCAAAGTGGGCTCAACCATCATGGTATGCACGGACGGCGACTTGTTTGGTCCGTGGGTGCCGGAAGATTGGATTCTTCAGGTATTCGCTGCGGCCGAAATGGCACCCCAGCACCAGTACATTTTCTTGACGCAGTACCCGGTGAGATATCAGAACCTTGCAAACCATGGGGTACTTCCACAGAAAAACAATTTCTGGTACGGCTCTACCGCAACGATTCTGTCAGACAGCGTGTGGGCAAACGAAGAGTATAATACGTTCGTAGCCATAGAGCCGCTTCTCGGACCGTTTGAAGGCGATGCAACAAAAGCGTTCCGAAAGCTGAAATGGGCAGTTATTGGAGCGGAAACAGGCCAAAATGCCAAAAAGGTTATTCCAAAGGCTGGATGGATACAGGACATTCTGACATCGGCAGATGCAGCTGGTACGCCGGTGTTTATGCGGAGCAACATGGAAAGCATAGTGGGCGCTGAGAATATGCGCCGGGAAAAGCCTGCGGCATTTTTGCAGAAAATCCCAACAATGGAACAGAAAAAGCGGCTGTGGGAACATTGCACCGTTTGCGGCAAGTACCGGCCTATGAAGGAAATGTACGCCCTGCTCCTGCGCAGAAAGCGTGGTGATAACCCGGAGCGGGTGGCTTATATGTGCCCTGAATGCTATGTGAAATTCAGCATGAAGCACTTTGAGAAAGGAGAAAAGGAAGATGAAGTTTGAGCAAAGTGAACTTGGAGCGCTGTTTTCCAAGTTGCGCACGGCGGTGCCGGAGGTTCGGGCGGTGGGCACCGATGATGCAGGAATCCTGTTGAGCGGCTCCAATGCATACGCCACCAATCTGGAACTGAGCGTCCGTGCTGGTCTGTCCAAGCCGGTTGAGCAGGATGTGGTGGTTCCACCGCGCGGTGTTGATTTTATCAGCGGCACGGTAGCACCGGAAATCAGCATCGAGGCCGATAAAGGAATCCTTACCGTGAAATCCGGCACGGCCAGGGCACGCCTGAACACAACGCCGGCAGAGAACTACCCGGAGTTTTCTGGCCCGGGCAATGATGCAAAGCGGTGTATCGTGGGGGCCAACGATTTAAGCTGGGCAATCTCCAAAGTCCTCTATGCGGTGTCGAAGGACGAAAAACACCCTGCGCACCGTGGCCTGTGCTTCTCTCGGAAAGGCGAGGATGTGCTGGAAATCTGTGCGCTGGATGGATACCGGATGGCGATTGCCAGAATCAATTGCACAGCTGATGGTGATTTTCGCTTTACGCTTCCTGCGGCCACGGCAAAGGCAGTTGATACGCTTTCTATGGATGGTAGCGTGGAAATTGTGCGTGACCGGAAAAAGGCTGTTTTCAGTGACAGCAATTTCGAGGTGAAGTCCCGCCTGATTGCGGAGCCGTTTCTGGACTATGGTAAGGTTGTGGCCCAGAGAAATGAAGGAACCCGAATTGCGCTTGACAGAAAAGAACTGCTGGGCGTTCTGGGTCGCGTCAAGCTGGCCCGGTCTGCAGACGCAAAAGAAAAGAGCGTTCTGGTAATGGACCTGGAGCCCGGCGGCACCGGCAGAGCATCAATCAACGATACCATCCGCGGGGCAACCCGCGAGATGGGAGACCAAGCGGATATCCAGCAGAAGATTCTGCAAGGGGCTCAGGATTGTCGTGAAGAATACGGGGTCATGGCCGGAGATGTGACAAAGCTGGTGCAGTTGAACAGTAAACTGTTCCCGGTT
>OGLJ01002829.1_pt1 | contig 10170 bp, 10 predicted proteins | sample 1572801 | NCBI WGS metagenome assembly OGLJ01 (sample SAMEA2581877, study PRJEB24529) | metagenome | biome: Human gut stool | place: China | collected 2011
GCGGTCATAGCTGTAAAACATCGGCTTTTTGTTCCAGAACCCCGGCTGCTGGACCAGCAGCAACTGTTCCCCCTGCTGCGGACGGGGCAAAAATTCTTCCGGGGTAATGACCTCCCGGCAGGTCAGGTTGGCGTTGAAAAAGAAGAGATAATCCAGCTGTTCCAACGCCTTTTCCTGGGTTAGGAAAATCGCAAAGCGCTTCATGGTGCTCAGCGGCCAGTCATAGGCGAGCTGGTCAATGCGGTGCACAGCGGGGTCATCCTCGTGAGCGATGGACGGTGCATCGGTAAAGATAAAGTATTCTTTTTTGCAGCCGGGTAAAAAGTTCCGGCTGAAAGTTTCATAAAATTCCGGCCAGAACACGGTGTATTTGCCGGTGCAAATATACAGCATGCCAATGGTTGCCATGTTGTGTTTCCCCCTTAACGATGGGTAATTTTTTGCCAAAGGCGGCCAGCCTGGGTGCGCAGATAGGCGGCATCGCTGGTCCAGATATAAAACGCAAGGTTCAGCACGTTGGGCAGGATGCAGACCACAACAGCTCGCCCCAGCAGCCCCAGAATACCGCCGGACAACAGGGCGCACACGCGGTAGCTGCCTGCCATAAGTACCACAAGGGTGACAAGATGCACCGCCTGCACCCGCAGGTAGCGCCAGCCGCTGCCGCGCATATACTGGCGGCAAACCACAATGCCGCGCCCCACCCACATGATGCAGTGGGCCACAACGGTAGCCGCCACAATGCCGGTAATGCCAAACGCCGGGAAGAGTGCAAAGCTTAGAATCAGGTTTGTGGCGGCAGAGGCGACCATGAACCACTGGTCCTGCTCAAAGTGGCCCAGCACGGCGCGGTAGGAGCCGAGCATCCGGTGGTTCCAGCCCACATATTCGTTCAGGCTGAACACAATAACAAAGCCCAGCGGCAGCAGGCGGTCACTGCCCATCCACAGGCTGATAAACGGCTGGAACAGGCAGAGATATGCCGTTGCCACAAAGCTGCCGAAAAAATAGCTGAACAGATCCAGCCCCCAGAACACCTGTTTATCATGGGCGTTGGCCGTGGCGGATTTATCGTACACGATATTGCCGATGGCTGCGGCAAAGCTGTCCATGATTTTATTGCCGATGTTGGTGGCGCTGTCAGACACGGTGGTATAGTTGCCAAGGTTAGCCGTCATAGCGCTGCCCGCCATACGGCTGGTGACGATGGTATCGGACGAGCCGTAAATGGTGTTGGACAGGCGGTGAACCAGGTAATACTTGAGGTCATGGAAAATGCCAAGATCCTTGAAATCCCGCAAAGTAACCTTGACCTCGTGCAGTTCGGGGAAGTCCTTTTTATACCGCGCTGCCACCACCAGGTTGGCACCGGTGTTGAACAGGATGCTGACGCCGAAATACAAAATATAGTTTGGCAGCCACAGCGCAATGGCAATGCGGGCCAGATAGTTGGCAACATTAAAGCAGAAGTCGATGCGGGTACACAGGTACCCCTGCTGGGTGCAGGTGTACATCAGCCGCCGGGTGACAAGGAAATAGCCCGACAGCGTGGAGATGGTGTTGAGCAGGTAAACGGTATAGGCCGTCTGGATGCTGGCCACGCCGGGCATGATCCACGGCAGGGCCAGCGCCCCGATGCCCGCCAGCACGCAGATAACCACACCCACGGCGCGGTATGCCCATTTATACATGGACATATATTTGCTGATCTTCTCGGTATCCTTGGCGGCGATCTGTTCATACAAGCGGTAACTGATGACGCTGCCAACACCGAATTCCGCGATGGAGAAAAAGTTGAACAGCTTATCCACCACCTGGGATGCGGCGGTGATATCGTTGCCAAAGTTAAATACCAGCAGCCGCCGCGTGGCAAAGCCCAGCAACATCAGCAGCAGGCTGGACCCCAGCGCATAGACCAGGTTCAAAATTGTTTTTTGTGTACGCAATCAGGTGTTCTCCTAGGTGTTTTGATAGGGTCAAGGCGCGGAAAGGCGGCGGGGTCGAGTGACCCCACCCTACGGGGCATGGAGCCGAAACCGGCATTTACGGCAGAGGTTCATGGGGCATCGGGGACGCCGCCCCCTACAATGGGTGCAGAGCTTTATTTCCGTTTCAGCAGCCCGGCCGCCCAAAGGGCAAAGCGGGGGCCGAAGTGGTTGAGCAGGAAGGCAAACAGCTTCCAGTCCGGGCGGGTGTTCTCGTCCCCCAGTTTCCAGAGTGCTTTGCAGGCGGTCAGGCCGGGGGCACAGGCGGCGCGTACCTCGGCATCACGGCAGGCAGCGCCGCGGGCCTGCGGCCAGAACACATTGGCGGTGCGCCGCCAGATCTCGGCTTGCTCCGCCGGGGTCCAGGGGCAGTCCGGCGCGGCGAACATTTTTTCAAACCGGTGGATGACCGCCGCGATGCCCGCAAAATGTTTGGCAAGGCCCGCGTTCAACAGGCTGCCCGCCCGGTTGGCGCGGTAGACCACCAGCTCCACATCCAGGTAATACAGCTTGGGGCAGGCACCGGCCAGCACCAGGTCAAAGGGATAATCCTCCGCCCAGCGGACCTCATTCCAGAAAAGCAGGTTATACTTAACCAGAAATTCCCGGTCAATACAAAAGCGCCAGACCGCCCAGTGGCCCGCGGCATACAGCCGCGCCACGCGGGCGGCGTAATCGGGATCGGCATCCGGGCCGGGGGGGAACCGCTCCACCGGGCCGGGATAAGGCTTGGCATCCATCCCCTGGCTTTCGTCCTGCTCCAGATAGCGACAGACGTACCAGCGGTAACCCGGCGCGGCGGCCAGGGCGGCGCGCAGTTTTTCCAGTATATGGGGCGGCCAGTAATCGTCGCTGTCCAAAAACAGCAGCCACTTGCCCTTGGCGGCCTTGATGCCGGTATTGCGCGCGGCGGCCAGCCCGCCGTTAGAGCGGTGGATGACCGTAACGCCGGGGCAAAGCTGAGCAAAAGCATCACACATGGCGGGGCAGGCATCCGTGGAACCATCGTCCACCAGGATGCACTCCCAGTCCGCCGGGCCGGCCTGCTCCACCACGCTTTTGACGCAGGCAGAAAGATAAGCCTGCACATTATACACCGGCACAATGACCGAAAATGTGATGTTTCCTGTGCGTTCCATCGCAGTTGTTTCCTTTACTTTGTCGGGATCAATGTCCAGTCGTGGGCATACAGGGCGGTCTTTTTGCCGTTGGCGTACCAGCGGTCCGGCGCGATCACACAGCGGCCCGGCACACCGGCCAGCCACTGCCCCCACCAGCTGAAGGTGGAGTTGCTCAGCACAAACGCTCGGCAGCGGCGCATCAGGGCAAGGTCCGTCGCGGCACTTTTTGCCCCGGTGCTGTAATGCACCGGCAGGCCCGCAGCGTCCAGATGCTGCCGCACATAGGCAGGGTCGTCTGAAAAGACAAACAGTTCCGCCTGGGGCAGGCTTTGGCACACCGTGCGGCAGGCGGCGGCGTAATACTCCGGCGTGCAGACCTGCAGGGCCGCGTTCTGCGGCAGCAGATAGTCCCCGCAGCGCCAATGCAGGCAGACGGGGAACGGGCTTGCCTCAATTTCCCGCGCAAAGGCGGCGGTCTCAGCGGTAAAGCCGTGTTCCGGGTTCTCAATGGGCAGCAGCTCCGCCCGGATAGTTTCAGCCTGGTCCTTAAAATAATCTGCCCCCTGGAAGTACCCCCAGGCCAGAAAGTTTTTGGCGTGACCGCGCTTGGCAGGGGTAAAGCCTTCCGTCGCAAAATGCAGGCCGATGGCATTCAGCATAGGGGCCATGCGGGCTTCAAAGGGGTGCCAGTCCCGGTCCATCAGGCCCACACGCTGTTCGTGGCGGATCATCAGGGCCTTGGCGGCGTTCTGCACCGGCAGATGCTGCTTGGCAAAGCCTGCATCTGTGATGAACTGCACCTCTGCGCTGATATGCAGTGCCTGCAATGCCAATGCAGTGTGGGCCGGGGAGCCGGTTTTCCAGTCCTGCCGGTCAATCAAAGTGACAGGCTCCTGGCAGCACAGGCCCATGGCGCGGGCAAAGGCATACACAAACATCTGGTTGCCCAGCCCGCCGGAAAGTTCGGCGTAAATCATCGTGCGCCCTCCCCTGCCACTTTATCATACACCTGCTCCATGCGGTGTGCAGCGGTTTTCAGCTCATAACCGGCAGCGGCCAGCGTGGACCAATAGTCCGCGTGCGGCCCGCCGGGAGCAATGGAATCCGCCGTTTTGGCCCACTCTTCAAACGGGGCACTGAGCGGCAGGAAATGCACCAGCTCGGTCACCGAGCCATCCCCCGGCACATTGGTGGAGGCCAGGCAGGGCACGCCGCAGCCCTGGGCTTCCACCAGGGTAACGGGGCTGCCTTCAAAGTTACTGGGCAGCAAAAACAGGTCAAAAGCATTCATATAGTCGGGCACATTGTTCTGCACCCCGGCAAACAGCACCCGGTCCGCCACGCCAAGCTGGGCGGCAAGTTCCCGCATGGGCTGTTCCTGCTCGCCGCCGCCCACCAACAGCAGCTTCCAGCGGGGGTCCTGTTGAACCATAGCCGCAAACACCCGGATGAGGTAGAGCGGGTTTTTCTGGTGGTTGAGCCGCCCTACAAACCCGGCCAGACGCTCGGTTCCGGTAATGCCGTACTGGGCGCGGATTGCCGTGCGCGCCGCGGCGTTGGGGTAAAAGCGGGTTTGGTCCACCGCATTGCAGGCAACGGAAAAGTTCGGCCTGCGGTCGATATGGTCACCAAACACAAACCGGCCCGCAGCCACGCCGCAGCCCAGAAAGTAATCTGCAAACAGCTGGTACACCAGATGGGCGGCGCGCCAGGTCAGCGTCATGGGCGGGTAAACGATATGGCTGTGCACAATGATCTTGGCATGGGGGCAGAGCACCCGCATCATACCGCAGACGGGCGCGCCGATTTTGCTGGCAGTATGGTAATGGATGATATCGTAATCCTTATGGGTTTTCAGATGCTGGTACAGTGCGCGGATACGGGCTTTTTTATTGTCCGGCACCGCAATGATATGCACCCCGGCTGCTTCCAGTGCCGGCGCGCACGAAGCTTGATCTGGCGGGCAAAGGCCGACAAACAGATCCACCTGGTAGCGGGTAAGGTCCAGATTGAGCAGAAGGTTCTGCACATAGCGCTGCACCCCGCTTTGCACGCCAAGGTGGTTGCTGATCATCAGGATCTTCATGGATACGGCTCCTTTGCACATCTGGATTCGGGCGGACGGTTTGTTATAACGTAATTTTAGGGGCGCAGGTTCTACCAGTAGCTGCCACCCTCCACCGCCTGCTTGTTGGCGGGCTGTTCGGCGGGGGCGGGGCGCACCCATGCAGGGTTATACAGCTTGCTGATTTGGGGGTGGGTGTCCCACCGGCGGCCCTTGATGCCAAACAGCAGCTGCGTAGCGCCGCTCATCTGGATGGCAACATGGCCGGTGTCCCGCGCATGGGCGGCCAGCGGCAGGCCGTAAGCACCTGCGCCAATGATGGCAACCTCATAATCGCAGGCATCCATCTGTTTTTCCATTGCGGCAAGGGCATCAAACCAGGTATCATACCCGGTTTTCTGCCCGGCAAGGCCCTGCACTGCCGGGATGACGGTCAGGGAGGCCAGTTCCGGCAGAGTGTTTACCCCGCCGGGGGCGTTGGTGAACAGCTCCCCGCGCTTTTGGTACTGGGCGCGGATGGTATCCGCAAAGGGGTGTACCACCAGCACATGCTTTCCGGCCAGTGCGGCGCTCCAGGGGTTGGGATAATAATATGGTTCCAGCGCGCGCAGCTGGGTAAAGCGGGTGCCGTGGCAGCCATCGATTACCTGCCGCTCGGCCCCCACATCCCACAGCGCCAGCAGGTCCGCCCCCTGAGCGCAGGAAGTATACAGCTTGCAGAAGCGGTTCAGCGCTTTATCATCGGTGGGAAACACACCGGACAGGGTGTTGATCTCACCCCTGGTTTTCTCGGTATATTTCCCGGTCAAATATTCGGCCACGGTGCGCATCTCGGTTGCACCGCAGCGGCCGAACAGAAATGGCTGCCCGGCGCGGATGGCATCGGCAGCAGCCGCATTGCCCTGTTCCGCGGGCAGAATGATCAGGCCGCGGTATTTCCACCGGAAGCGCAGCCCTTTATAGGTATTGCGCAGTACCTCCAGCAAGGCTCCATCATTATCCACGGCGGTTTCCTCCTTGTTTGTCCAGCATGGCCAGGGCGGTTTCGGCGCTGTTTGCCCACAGGAAATGTTCATTCACGCGGCGCTGGGCAGCGTGGCCGCAGGCCGGGTCCGCCGCTGCTTTCTGGATGGCCTCAGCAAACTGGGCAGGGGTATCGGCAAAATAGCCGCTGGTGCCGGGCTCTATGATCAAATCCGGCCCCGGCGCATGGCGGGCAACCGGCGGGCAGCCCGCATACATGGCTTCCAGCAGGCTCATGCCAAAAATTTCGCCGTCATTAAAGTTCACAAACACATCGCAGGCATGGTAATAGGCCTGCACGGTTGCGTTGGGCAGCTGGGGAATGCAGGTACAGCGGTTTTCCAGCTTGTGGGTGCGCAGGGCATCCTGCAGTTCCCCGGTCAGGCTCCCCTGCCCGATGACCACCGCGTTCCAGCTGCGGGGCAGTGCTTCCAGTACCGGCACCAGGTCCAGCGGGCGCTTGTAGGAATCCAGCCGCCCCACAAAAACAAGATAGTTGGCTTTGGGGTCCAGCTTCAAAAATTCCCGCAGTTCATGTTTTTCCCCATTTGCATTGGGGATGATGGCGGTATCCAGCCCAACGGGCATTACCCCGGCGCATGGCACATGCAGCTGTTCCAGCTGGGCGGCCACGGCGGGGGTTTTGGCATAGGTGGGGGTTTTGCGGTAGATAGCCAGGTTGCGGCGGCACAAAAGGTCCATTACAGCCCGCATAACAGGGTTTTCGGACGTACTTTTGATGGCCCCCAGCTGGCTGTAGAAAAAGATATCGTGATCCCGGCAAAAGCGGTACAGCCCCGGCACGCCGAGGGCGTTATCCCCCATCACATGCACGGCGTCCACATGCTCGTTCAGCAGCGGCTGCCAGGTGCGGTAAAAGGCACTGACCCCGGCTTTGCGGGCCGGCACATAATAGATGCGCACATTGGGCTCCAGGTCCTCGCTGGTCACAGCTTCGGGGGCGGCGTCCGGGTCCGGGTACAGTACAACAGCCCGGCAGCCCAGGGCGGCAAACGCCCGTGCAAGGCCAACCTCCTGCCGGTTATAGGCTCCTTTTTTGCCGGATGCCCCGCAGTACAGCTGCGGGATGGCAATGGTTCGCATAAGCTTTGCTACTCCAATTTATTTTTAGGGCAACACCGCATAATTCTAAGTGCCGATACGGCGAGCGAGGTGCGGCAGATGCCAAGCCAAAAGCGCAGATAATACTGGATGCTGCAAAGGTGAGCGCCGCCAGTGGCGGAAACAGCGAACCGAAGCAGGGGCAGCGGTCGCAGAGTGCGAGGGGCTTTTGCCCCCGAAGCACGATGCGGGTACCGCAACCCGACATTATCGAGCATTTTGGCAACGCAGATGCCGTGCCGCAGCCGCCGAAGCGGTGCTTAAGCCGTAAGGCGGGAATTGTGCGGTATTGCCTTAGGGTGTATCTTGCTTTTGGTCACACCTTGCGCAGGTAGCGGGCATCGATCACCTCAATGTCCGCATCCCGGCAATAGGTGTGGATGCCGATCAGATCCGCCGGGTCAATGCCCGCAATGGCAACGTTCTGCGGCATGGCGGCGCACAGTGGCACTTCCGAAGCACCGCGCCGCACCCAGAATTGCAGGTACACACCGTAATCCACCTTGGTACTGACCTGGGCCGGGCGCACGGTCTGGTCGTTGTTGGTAAACAGCGGGCCAGCATTGCGGCTGCCCAGCTCATAATTACGGTGCTGCAGGTTAAAGGGTTCATCCTCATCCAGGATAAACTCATCCACATCATCGCGCTCTTCCGCTTCGGGGTTTTCGCGCACAGTATAGCGGCGGTAACGGGTGTACATCTGGTTGTCCGGCCTGGTTTCGCTGCACAGCACCGTCAGGGCTTCGGGGGTTTTATCCACAATAATGCTGTCGCACAGTTCGCGCCCCACGCTGAACGCCTGCACTTTCTCCCATTTATCCGGGAACTGGGTGCAGCGGTAAAGGGTCAGGCTGTGGTCGGCGCTGGTTTCCGGCAGCATCCACACTTCCCCGCGCCAGTCAAACACGGTGGGGAAAGAGAGATGGAAGTTTTCCTTTAATACCACGCGGGGCGGCAGCAGGTGGTCGTTTTCATCAAACTCCGCCACGGCAATATCACCGCGGTTCGCCGCCATATTGAATGCTTCGCAGAACAGCCAGCGTTTGCCGTTGTCATCCTCATACAGCAGGGGGTCGGCATACCAGGTGCCGGGGGTGTAGGGCAGCGGGGTGTAAGGTTCTTCACCCAGAGCGGGCAGCGGGTCGCAGCCTTCCCCTTTGGGGGCGCGGCGCACCGCAATGGTATAGATTTCTTTTTGGCCGCTCAGCTTTTTGATCAAACGCTTGGGCGGCATATGCAGGGCACGGTAGATCTGGTTCATGAATTTTCGTTCCTCATGATTTCCCGGTAAATTGTCATCAGTTCGCGGTAGTTTTGTTCCGCGTTATACGCCTGGCAGGCTTTTTGCTGCATGGCGGTCAAATCAAAGGTTTCGCCCACGTTTTGCAGCTTGCGCACGACATCCGCCAGCGCGGCGGCATTGCCGGGGGCAAAGTGCAGGCCGTCAATCCCCTCCTGCACGGCAGCGCCCACGTTGCCAAGATCACTGGCAAGCACGGGGGTGCCCACCGCATGGGTTTCCGCCGGGATCAGGGCAAAGCTTTCATAGCACAGGCTGGGGCAAAGGGCGGCGCGGCTCTGGGCCCGGGAGCTGGCCGGTAAAGGTTACAGTATCGGGGGCGTTCTCTTTGGCCCAGGCTTCCAGCGGGCCGGTACCGGCCACGATCAGCTGCGGTGCGTCCGGCCCCAGCAGCTGCCAGGCCTCGATGGCGGTGCGCAGCCCCTTTAATTCTTCCAGCCGCCCAGCAAAAACAATCTGGTTTTTGCGCTGTGCCCAGGGCAGCGGGGAATGGTTCGGCGCGGCCACACCGTTGGGCTTGCAGTACAGCCGCTCCGGAGTAAACACCGGGCGCAAAGCTTTGCGGTTGAATTCCAGCAGCTTGCTGCGATCAAACTCCGTCAGGGTGATCAGGTTCACCTTGCGGTAGGTGCCAAGCAGGCGATGGAACGCATAAATGCCCGCACAGACCAAACTTTGGGCACGGCTGCCGCGGTAGCAGCTGTGCCGCACCGCACAGCCAAGGCCATGCTGCGGGCATTCCTCGCACACATGGCCGTCCCGCATCAGGATGCCGTTGGGGCAGAAAATGCGGAAGTTGTGCAGCGTCTGCACCGCCGGAACATGCTCTTTGAAGCATGCCTGGAACACCGACGGGCTGATGGTCAGCAGGGTATTATGCACATGCACCAAATCCACTTGTTCTTTGCGGATCAGGGCGCGCACTTCCCGCACGGTTTTGGTGCTGTAGATGGCCCGCAGGGGCAGCAGCAGTTTTTGGGCCAGGCCGCCGGCATCATTATTGCGCTCATAGGTGATCACGCGGTGGCCGTGGGCTTGCAGCATGGCGCACTCCGCGGCAAACACGGCGTCCTCGCCGCCGGGCAGGCGGTAGTGGCAGTGCACCAGCAAAATGGTATGCGGTTGTTCCGGCTGTGGCATCTGCGGCCCCCTTTCCCTGCGTGAACAGAACTAAATATAATTATTATACCGCGCAGCACCAGATATGGAAAGAGATAAAACGTAAAAAATGCCCCTGTGCACAACGCCTGCGCACAGGGGCAGCGGTTATTCAGCTTCTTCTTCCAGCTCGCGGACCAAGTTCCAAACTTCGCCAATGGTACCAAGCTGTTTTAAGCGGTCCTCTTCAACCTCGGTACCGGTAGCTTCCCCAAGCTGCCAGGCCAGCTCCACCAGGTCTTCTGCATCCACGCCCAAGTCTTCAAAGCTGGTGTCCTTGCTCAGTTCGGCGGCGTCACAGCTGAACTGCTCCGCCAAAATGTCAAGCAGATCCTCAAACGTCATGTGTCCTTCCCTCCGTATCGGTGCATATAGTATTTCTATAATACCCATACA
>OGLJ01002833.1_pt1 | contig 10152 bp, 10 predicted proteins | sample 1572801 | NCBI WGS metagenome assembly OGLJ01 (sample SAMEA2581877, study PRJEB24529) | metagenome | biome: Human gut stool | place: China | collected 2011
GGTTCGACCTGACGTACAAGGGCGCGGACGACAAACTGCACCGCCCGATCATGATCCACCGTGCGCCGTTCGGCTCGATGGAGCGTTTCGTGGCCGTGCTGCTCGAGCACACGGGCGGCAAATTCCCGCTGTGGCTCTCGCCCCAGCAGGTCGTGGTACTCCCGATCTCGGAGAAGTTCAACGATTATGCGCAGAAGGTGGCCGAATACCTGAACCGCAACGACGTCCGCACCGAAGTCGACGACCGCAACGAGAAGATCGGCCGCAAGATCCGCGACAACGAACTGAAACGCGTCCCCTACCTACTGATCGTCGGCGAGAAGGAAGAGGCCGAGGGCCTCGTATCCGTTCGCGCACAAGGCGAGGGCGACAAGGGCCAGATGACGATGGAAGCGTTCCGCGACCTGATCGCCGGACTGGTCAAAGAGGAGATCGACGCCAACAAACTGGAAAAGAAATAAAAGAACACATTATTAACTTAACTAATACGTACAACTATCGCAGCACCGAAACCATTCCCGCCGAGGCCGTTTACCCCCGGGAATAACAGACCGAAACCGGCAGCCAATGCCAACAACCGCTTCGGGCGCCGTCCGCCCGTCAAGGAGAACCCCCACCGGATCAACAACGAGATCACGGCTCCGGAAGTGCGTGTGGGCGGCGACAACGTCGGCCAGCCGCAGGTTCTGCCGATCCGCGATGCGCTCAAACTCGCCGACGAACTGGAACTCGACCTGATCGAGATCTCTCCGAAGGCCGAGCCCCCCGTATGCCGCATCGACGATTACCAGAAATTCCTTTACCAGCAAAAGAAGAAAGCCAAGGAACTGAAGGCCAATCAGACGAAAGTGGTCGTGAAGGAGATCCGCTTCGGGCCCCAGACCGACGACCACGACTACAATTTCAAACTCAAGCACGCGCAGAACTTCCTCAAGGAGGGGGCCAAAGTCAAGGCTTACGTCTTCTTCCGCGGCCGTTCGATCGTCTTCAAGGAGCAGGGCGAAATCCTGCTGCTGCGCTTTGCCACCGATCTCGAAGAGTTCGCCAAAGTGGAGGCGATGCCCCGGCTCGACGGCAAGAAGATGAACATGATGCTTGCGCCGAAAGTGAAAAAGTAACAAATGACAAGCGGCCGCAGGCCACGTAATACCCGTGAAAACAACGACGGCGGAACGGAGATATCCGGGCCGCAGGTTGTTGTTTTCGCATTTACAGGAATGGGCCGCCCGGATCATGTCGTTCTGCTCCGGCGCCCAGCTCCTCTATCTCCTGGAACATATCCCGCAAGATAACTTTATGAGCGTTTTGGATAACCGAATATCGAAAACTATTCCCGATCTTTATCCGATAAATGATTAAACTGAAAAAAATGATGAAGAAATGGTTATTATCCGGATGTCTGCTGACTTTGATGGCCTGCGGACAAGTGCCGCAGGAGCGGATCGATTCACTGAAGGAGACCATCGCCGATTATGAAGAGAACGGCGCAGGAGCCGAAATGCCGGAAGAATTCCGTGCATTGCAGGAATCGTTTGCCGAGGTGGAGAGATCGGTGGAAGCCGAAAAAGAAAAAATGTTCAGCAGCTACTCCGCAGTCGAACAGAAGATGGCACAGATCGAAAAACAGTTGGACGACATGGCGTTTACCATCAACGCGCGGAGTGACCGATTTCAGAAGGTGTATAAAAAATTTGCGAGGGAGGTCAGCCTGGGGCTCCTCATGTACGCAAGCCTGCCCAAAGACAAAGCCCGGAGCCTGCCCAAAGAGATGAAGGACGATTTGCAGCGCGCCCTGCAGCCTGCACTCCTGCTGAGAGAACTCATGAAAGCCGAAACCTATGCGCAAAAACATGAGATACTGGATCCGCACGTCGAAAAAATGGAGAAATTGAACCAAACGATGAAGCCCTGGCTTTCGGAGCAGAAATACGACGAGATCCTGAAAAAAGTCGAAGCCCAGCTGAAAAAGACAAATCTCAGCGACGACAGCCAGATCGGGTTCGGGGCGTTTTAAACATCCCGGCCTTTATCCCGCACGGAATCGGACGCAATCCGGTCTTGAACCCGTCCGACTTTTGCGTGTCTTTTGCATCCACAAAAGCGTGAAAAACTGAATACAAGAAATGTTTCGTAAATGAAGGAACTTATCAACTTTTTGACAGATTGGGGCGATATAAGTGTTGGAGTGGTTTTTGTTCTGATACCATTTTCGGCTTTTGTGGCACTTTTTCATCATGTTATTTTAGGCGGAATATACGGTTGGGACTATAAACCTAAATGGCTTCTCTTTGTTCTGGAACCAACTCTTGTATGCTTCTTAGGGGTTATTAAACCGGGCTTTGGCTTGTGTGCGTTGGTGCTTCTTTTTGTACTTACTTTTGTGTTGGCTATTGTCGGCCTTATCATAATGCCTTTGGTGAGGAGATTAAGAAAAGTCAAAGCTGAATACCGGAAAACCGGAAAAAAAGTTTCCGTCTTCACTGCGGGCAAAGTAACGGGAACTTATATATCGGGGATTATTGGAATGCTCGTTATTATGTTTATTATGGAAGTCTCGTTGCCGCTAATATTTTTGGTGGTATTTATTATCCTTCCTCTTTTCGCGCTGAAAAATCCCGGGGGTGACCGTCATTTTATGCGTTTACAGGCAATATTGCCTACCTCTCCTATACGTTCTGTGGCTATGGGGCTTGCCGAAGTGGAAGGAATAGTTGTTCCCGGAGGAAAACTCATTGCTCCTATCGGTGACACGGAGTGTATTGCATACGAATACGAAATAGAAGATATAGACCACGACAGCGAAGGACGAACTTCGTATACCACCGTTCACAGCGAGAATAAATGCAACGCATTCTCCATACAGGACGAAACGGGCATATTGGACGTTACACCCGAAAAGCTGAATCTTTTGTGTCTGCCCATAAACAAGCGGTATCAAAAAGAAGGAAAGCGATACACGCAGCGGTTGTTGTTGCCCGGCGATAAAGTACTGCTTATAGGAATGGCAGATACACGAGGAGGCAAAACGGTTTTCCGGTACGAAGAAACGAAGAAGGTATATACGCTCATGCCTTCACAAACACTCAACAAATACAACAGGGCAAAGCCGCTTATCAATAGTCTGATCTGTTATACCTCCGTTTTGGGTATTATCGCTTCACTGATACTGCTTTGTCACATCGAATACCGTGACGGAGAGTTGCAAATAAACCTGCCTTTCGGCAACAAGGGTATTTCATCCGGTCAGTATGGATATATACTCCCTTCCAATCAAGAAAAAACAATCATCTTTAAGCATCAGTGAATATGGGAATTATTATTGCTTTCGTTATTTTGGGAGTTATCATTGTCGGCATTGTCTCGGGAGGCGTTGCCATTTACAACCGGTTGGTTATGCTGAAGTACAATGTAGATAAAAATTTTGCCAATATCGATGTAATATTAAAGCAGCGTGTAGATGAAATACCCAACCTTATTGCTGTGGTAAAAAAGACACAGGGATACGAAGAATCGCTGTTAAATCAGCTTACAGAGCTACGAACCGCTTTTCTTTCCTCTCGCTCTACCGATGAAAAAGTACAACTGGCTAATGAAGTCGGCAAACTGCTAAATTCCTTTTTCGCCGTTTCGGAAAACTATCCCGAGCTGAAAGCTGTGGAGAGTTTCCGCACCCTCCAACTTCGGGTGTCGGATTTGGAAGATATGCTTTCCGACCGCCGCGAACTCTACAATGAAAGCGTGAATATGTATAATATCGGTATTCACGAAATGCCCGCCTTGTTGTTTGCTCGTCCAATGGGTTATACTGACAAACCGTTGTTGCACATATCTGAAGAGGAGAAAAAATATGACGGAATTCGTTTCTGATATTCTAAATTATCTGCAAAATAACGAGAATGCCCAGGGAGTTGTAGTTGCATTGGCTGCGTTTGGCGTACCTTTATTCTCGTTCCTCTTGTATCTCTTGTTTCGAATACTGCGGATCAAGGTGGGGGCGATGGCAAGCAGAGCTTTGGCGGCATTAGTCACGGGGTATACGTTTTTCGGGTTTATTACGCAAATAATTCTCCTTTTCAGCGGTGTGCCTGCTCTTAAAATGGCACTCATTTGGCTTGCCATGATAATTGTTTACGGAATATTTGTCCTTTTTAATCGTAGAATGATATACAAAATATTGTCTACTTTTAACGAAACAAAGAACAGCGGACAAGAGTCATTAGAATCATAATACATATCCGTATTATTTCTTTGCTTTCCCTCCAATTTTCACATGCACCTTTTTTGTCTCCGCTCTGGTTACGGGCCAGACCACGACCACAATACAACTTACAGTCCTTAGGGAAATGCACGATGCCCTTGCCATAGACTTCAGCGGATTCCTTAAAGCCTTTGAGATCGTCTTTTTTCGTGCTGTCTCTTCCGCCTTCCGAAAATTCGGTTACATTTATAGATGAAACAGCCTTTGAAAGCGTGTAAATCAGCTCTTTGGAAACCATCTGAAACTTTTCCGCCAGCCCAAAAAGTAACAGGATAGTAACGTAATTCCGGTTTGAGTTGGCTTTTTGATGGTTTTACTTGGCTGCGCCCGTTTGTCCAATCTTCGTCTAAATCGCTATTCGACAGTCTTATCACACCGGTTTGCTCTCACTTTCATTTTTATTTCCTATCTTTACACTCGATGAGCACACCCGACGACATATTCCGCATCGCGGACGAGGCGGCATTCGAAGCGGCGGCGCTGGAGGTATTCCGGCGCCAGGCTGCGGAATGCGCGCCCTACCGCGAGTATCTGTCTCTGATCGGCGTACGACCCGGGGAGGTGCGGACGGCGGATAAGATCCCCTACCTGCCGATCGGGCTGTTCAAGACCCACGAAGTGTATTGCGGCGGCACGGAGCCCGAAGCGGTCTTCACCTCGTCGGCCACCACCGGCATGACCCCGTCGCGCCACCCGATGCGCTCGCTGGCGCTCTACGAACAAGCGTTCCGCGCTTCGTTCCGGACGTTCTACGGCGAACCGGCACGGTGGAGCCTCTATGCACTGCTGCCCAACTACCTGCGGCGCAAAGGCTCGTCGCTGGTCTACATGGCCGACCGGCTTTTGTCCGACTGCGGCTCGGGCGGCTTTTACCTCGACGACCACGAAGCCCTGCTGGGGGCGATGCGCCGCGACCCCAAGCCCAAGATCCTGCTGGGCGTGAGCTATGCGCTCTGGGATTTGGCGGAGCGTTACGCCCCGAAGCTGGACGACACAATCGTCATGGAGACGGGCGGCATGAAGGGATACCGCGAGGAGATCCCCAAAGCGGAATTCCACAAAATCCTGTGCGACGCATTCGGAGTAGACAGGATACACTCCGAATACGGCATGGCGGAACTCACGTCGCAGGCCTACTCGCAGGGCGGGAACATCTTCCGCTGCCCGGCCTGGATGCGGGTCGCGGCACGCGACGTGAACGATCCGTTCGACCGCCTGCCGGCAGGCTCCCGCGGCGGGCTGGACATCGCCGACCTGGCTTCATGGTGGTCGTGCGCCTTCATCCAGACCCAGGACGTGGGGCGCGTGGCTGCCGACGGGGCGTTCGAGGTAGAAGGGCGCATCGACCACAGCGACATCAGGGGTTGCAACCTGCTGGTGCAATAATTTACCTGCAAAGCTCCCGGCCACAGTCCGCGGGCCGGTGTCCTTCGCGGGACTCCGGCAGCAGCGACCGACAAGAGGGGGGGGGCATTGACATAGACCGACAAAAAAGAGAGATAGCGATGAAAACAGTAGCATTCGTCCCCTTACGCCTCAACAGCCAGCGGGTAGCGGGCAAAAACCTCCGCCTGCTGGGCGGCGAACCGCTGATGTGCCATATCCTGCGGACGCTCGCCGGCATCGGGGAGATCGACGAGGTGTACGCCTATTGCAGCGACGAACGCATCTGCGAATACCTCCCCCGAGGCGTGCGTTTCCTGCGCCGCAGCCCCGGCCTCGACCGCGACACGACGCTCGGGCGGGAGATCTACGACAGTTTCACGGCCGACGTCGAGGCCGACCTCTACGTGCTGGCGCACGCCACCTCGCCGTTCATCCGCGCGGAGACCGTGGCGGACGCCCTGCGGCACGTGCGGTCGGGGGAGTACGATTCGGCGTTCAGCGCCGAGAAGATCCAGACCTTCGCCTGGTTCGAAGGCCGGCCGCTCAACTATGCGCTGGACGACATCCCCCGCACGCAGACCATAGAGCCGGTCTATATCGAAACCAGCGCATTTTTCATTTTCCCGCGCACGCTCTGGTGCGGCCGCGGACGCCGCATCGGGGAAAAACCCTACATGGCTGTCGTAGACCGCATCGAAGGGCTGGACATCGACAACCCCGAGGATTTCACGATGGCCGAGATCATCGCGGCAAGCCGGCGGCTGGGGTAGGGAACGGGAATCCGAGATGAGCATAAAAAAGCGACCTTTTCCAGGTCGCTTCCTTTATTTCAAAAAGGCGGCGTTACTCCGCCCCGCGTTCGTAGGCGTCGATCATCGAGCCGCGGGTGCGGTTGACGATCCGCGCACCAAGCGACGCGGCATAGTCGCGCAGCACCTCGTGCCCGCGGAAGAGTTCGGCCACCTCGGCCAGGTATACAGACATCGTATAGGGCACATGCGGCACCTTCATGTAGATAGGCTGCGGCGCCCGGGGCCCGGCATCGTAATAGTGGCGGTCGGCACGGCACAGGCGGTTCGCATCGTCGACGCAGAGCCCGTCGAGCAACGTATGATCCACCCCGTAGAGCTCGATCCGCCGGTAACCCAGTAACAGGGCGACGTATTCGCCCACCTGCACGACCGTGCCGAAATTGGCGCTGCCCAGGCCGTGGCGGAAAAGCCAGAAGCCGACGCTGCCAAAACCGCGGTAGACCTGCGTATGGAAGCGAACGATGCGGATACGGGGGTTGGGCAGCGCGGCGCGGTAGTCGAACTTTTCGGGATTATAGAACTGTACGTAGAGCGTCATCGGCCACGTGACCTTGCTATCGAGCGTGCGGTAGAGCGCGGCCACGCGGTCGCGGCATTCGCTGTCGCGGAAGAACATCGGGTCGGAAAGGACGTAATAACCCGGTCTGACCACCTCGAAGCGGTCGTCCTCGGCAAAAAAGTTGACCGCCATGAAATCCTTCGCCTCGTATTCGCGGCGCGCGATCAATCGCGGCAGGTCGTCCGACAACGAAGGGCCGTTGCCCAGAATGACCATCCCGCGCGACGGGTCGCCCGTCGGGCCCGCACGGCGGATATAGTTGCGGAAATTCTCCTTGACGGCCATCACGGCGAAGTAAAGCGCCGTGTCGAACGTATTGCGGATGAATGCGATGAGCTTCTCGGATGCGGTCATGAACAGGGTTTTATTTGCAAATGTAGCAAAAGATCGGTATCTTCGCAAGAAACCAAACCGTAACAAATGGCATCGGTAACCATCTCGGTCATCATACCCCTCTACAACAAGCAACGCGAAATCGGCGACACCCTACGCTCGGTGCTCGCACAGACTTTGCAGCCCACGGAGATCGTCGTCGTGGACGACGGATCGACGGACGGGAGTGCCGGCGCCGTGCGTGCCATCGCATCGCCGCTCGTGAAGCTCGTCACGCAAGCGAACGCCGGGGTCTGCGCGGCACGCAACCGCGCCATCGCCGAGTCGACGGGCGACCTGATCGCCCTGCTCGACGCCGACGACACGTGGGAACCGGGATTCCTGGAGGAGATCGCTTCGATGGCGGCCGAATTCCCGGGCTGCGGGATTTATTCGACGGCCTTCAACATCGTCAGCCATGACGGGCGGTTCCCCGCCCCCACCCCCACAGAGCGCGGCGTGGTCGCCGACTTCTTCCGCGACTCGGCGCACCGTTATATCTCGATCCCGTCGGCCAGCGCCGTCCCGCGCGCGGTATTCGAAACAGTGGGCGGATTCCCCGAGGGAATGAAGATCGGCGAGGATCTCTACATGTGGATCAAGATCGCCCGGCGCTACAAGGTCTGCTTTTCGCCCAAGCCGCTGGCAAACTATTCGAAGGTGGCCTCGAACCGGTCGTCAGCCATCTACACGCCCGAGCGGACGCGCTACTCGTTCGAGGAGCTTTACGACCCGGCGGCGGCAGACGGATACAACGAGTTCGTGGCCCGCGCAGCCCTGGGAAAAGCGCTCATCATCAGTGCAAAGGGGGGCACGAAGGATGCGGCGAGGGCGATCCGGTTCTTCGGCTACACGAAGACCTACCGCCGCACGCTGCGCAAGGTACGCATCCTCAACGCCCTGCCCCGCAGCTGGCGGGGGCCGCTGATCGGGCTTTACAACAGCCTGGCATGGCGCATCGCCCGGAAAGGACTCTGAGCCCCGAAAATTCCGACAGCATGAAATACCTTTCGAACCCCTCCGTCGTAAAGGGTCTTTTTACGGCACTCCTCCTGCTGGCGTCATCCGTCGCCCGGCCCCAATCCGCAAATCCGGACACCCCTTCCTACACGATGCGTTCAGGCGGTACCGAACGCTCGTACAAACTCCACCTGCCCCAGGGGCTGCCCCAAGGCGCCCCGCTAGTGGTCGTCCTGCACGGTTACGGCGCGAACAACGACCCGGGCCGCTTCGGGATGAATGCCGCGGCCGACCGCCACGGCTTTGCCGTCTGCTACCCGCAGGGCGCGAAGGACGGCCGGGGCAAGACGTGCTGGAACGTGGGCTACCCGTTCCAGGCCGACATGGCCATCGACGACGTGGAGTTTATCACGCAACTGGTACGGCATTTACAGAAAAAGCACGGGCTGAGCCGCCGCAACGTCTTTTGCACGGGCATGTCGAACGGCGGGGAGATGTGCTACCAGCTTGCGGCGCAGCGCCCCCGCCTGTTCGCGGCCGTGGCACCCGTATCGGGGCTGATGCTCGAATGGCTCTACAAGGCCGACACATCGGATGTGCCCGTGCCCCTGTTCGAAATACACGGCACGGCCGACCGCACGTCGGCGTGGGAGGGCGACCTCGACAATAAAGGCGGCTGGGGCGCCTACGTCGCCGTACCGATGGCCGTGCATTACTGGGCAGCCAAGAACAAATGCACCGGCATGCAGACGGACACGATTCCCGGGCGCACGCCGGAAAACGGCCGCAAGGTCATCGCCCACCGCTTCACGGGCGGCACGGGCGGCAGCGAAGTCTGGCTCTACGAGATCGTCGGCGGGAAACATTCGTGGGGCGAACAGGACATCGACACGGGCGAGGAGCTCTGGAAATTTTTCAGCAAGTTCGTGAAATAGACGGGACGACAGCCGGCAGGGGTAAGGGGACTGTGCAACACCTCGCAGAAGGAGATGGTCTACATATGTATCCAATCCCGGGAAAATTCGCTGGAAGAACACACCTACGACGACGGAACCCGGGTCGCATGCACTCCCGGGTGGGAAATCCGCTAAAAAAACACCCGGCTTTACGTCCATGCGTAAAGCCGGGTGCCGGGTTACCTCTCCCCACCCCTCACGGGGCCGGGTCGTTGCAGATCAGTTCGCGAAGGTCAGCCCCTTGTCGTCGGCGTCGATGCGGATCGGCTGCTCACGGTTGACGTCGCCCGCAAGGATGCGCTTCGACAGGTCGTTGACCACATAGCGCTGGATGGTACGCTTCACGGGACGCGCACCGTAGAGCGGGTCGTAACCGGCGGCAGCGATCCATTCGCGTGCCTTCTCGCTGTATTCGAGGCGGATGCCGTTTTCGGCAAGCATCCTGCGCACGACACCGAGCTGGATGTCCACGATGCGTTCGATATCCTTGCGCGTCAGCGGCTCGAACATCACGATCTCGTCGATACGGTTGAGGAACTCGGGCTTGAGCTGCTGCTTGAGCAGGTCGATCACATCCCGGCGGGTCTTCTCGACCACTTCGGGGGCGAGTTTCTCACCGTTGAACGCCTCCGCGAAATTCTCCTGGATGACCTGCGAACCCATATTCGAGGTCATGATGATGATCGTATTGCGGAAATCCACCGTACGGCCCTTGTTATCGGTCAGACGGCCGTCGTCGAGCACCTGCAACAGGATGTTGAAAACGTCGGGATGGGCCTTCTCGATCTCGTCGAGCAGCACGACCGAATAGGGCTTGCGGCGCACGGCCTCGGTGAGCTGGCCGCCCTC
>OGLJ01002843.1_pt1 | contig 10101 bp, 7 predicted proteins | sample 1572801 | NCBI WGS metagenome assembly OGLJ01 (sample SAMEA2581877, study PRJEB24529) | metagenome | biome: Human gut stool | place: China | collected 2011
CATCGCCGCCCTCACCGCCCTGGGCGTAACCAGCTGCACCCCATTCATCTAAAAAGCGAACACACCGCACAGTATTTTTCAATTTTTAATTCTTAATTCTTAATTTATATGGTACAAGAAACATTTCCCATGATGATCGGTGAGGAGGAAGTACTGAACGAGCGCCAGCTCCTCACCGTAGAGGACGGACCGATGATGGCTTCCACCGCCTCCGTGAACTACCTTGTGATTCATTGTAGCGCCACCCGTTGCAACCGCGACTACACCGCCGAGCAACTGCTCCGTGACCACAAAACCTGGGCCTCCGCCATTATCGGCCTGGCACTGGGCGGCGGCTTCTATGAAGGCGCTCTGCTGACAACGGTTCTTGTGTTAGTGGCAGAATCCTTCCTCTCCCGACTGGAATACCGGATCCTGGACCATGTGCCGGAGATCAATCTCTACATGGAGTACACCGGAAAGCCTTGCCTGGAAGAAGTCCTGCGTTTCCTGCGGGAAAATAAGGTCTCCCTTCAGGATATGGAGATCACCCGCAACTCCGACAGCGAGAGCCACAACGCCTGCGCGATCTTCTCCCTGCGTTTCAGCAAGGGCATTTCCGTGGATGAGCTGCTGACCCATGTATCTCAGATCGAAGGCGTTATCACCGTTCAGGAATTGTGATCCCTTCGGAACCGTGTTATACTGATCCTGCGGCAGAGCTTGCCGCTGAATAGCCTGTTTTTGTTACTTTAACTGATGAGGAGCGGAATATGAAAGAATACGATATCATGGTAGTGGGTCCTGTCTCTCTGGACCACAACATCGATTATTTGGGCAACGAGCGCAAAGAGGTGGGCGGCGCTGTTGTGGCTTCCGGCTTTGCTGCCGCCGGCAGCGGCGCAAAGACCGCCATCTTCTGCAAGTCCAACGCGGCGGACGCCGATGTGAAGGAGCGCTTCGCCGGAGTCAACGCAGACCTCTACTGGGCTGCGTCCAAGGCCACTTGCTCCATCCGCAACCAGTACTTCACCGCCGACAAGGAAAAGCGGGCCTGCACCTCTATGGGCGTGTGCGACCCCTTCCGTTTTGAGGAACTGCCCCAGGTGAAGACCAAGGTCTATCACTTTGCCGGTCTGGTCTACGGCGATTTTGACGGCGCTCTGCTGACGGAGGCCGCCAAGCACGGCAAGGTGGGTCTGGACGTGCAGTGCATGCTGCGCCATGTGGAGCCGGATAAGTCCATGGCCTTCCATGACTGGGCGGAGAAGAAGGAACTGCTGCCCCTGATGGATTACTTCAAGACCGACGCCGCCGAGGCGGAGGTCCTCACCGGCCTGACGGACCGCGTAGAGGCTGCGAAAATGCTCCATGACTGGGGCGCCAAGGAAGTGGTCATCACCCACAACACCGAGGTGTTGGCTTATGACGGCAACAAGGTCTACACCTGCCCCATCAAGGCCCGGAACCTCTCCGGCCGTACCGGTCGGGGCGATACCACTTTCGCCGGATATATCGCCGAGCGTCAGCGGGGCAGCGTGGAGGAAGCGCTGAACTTCTGCACCGCTCTCGTCTCCCTGAAAATGGAGACCCCCGGTCCCTTCAAGGGCACCCGGGAGGACGTTCTGGCCTACATGAAGGAATTTTATTGATCGATCGAATACAACCAGCCCGTCCGGAATATTCCGGACGGGCTGGTTTCTTCTATCTTTGTTTGGTGGCGCGGCTTACCGGGTCAGCGGGTCCACGGAAATATCCATGTCGATCTCAAAGGCCCGGTTCCACGGGAAGCGGTAATTGGAGAGGCAGACCTTTCCCCAATGGGCTGTGACGGTATCCACATGGGGCTTTAGGCCGATGAGCAAGCTGCTGCGCTCTAAATTTTTCAGTACCGGGGCGGTGGCCTTATCCATCCCCGCTGTCAGCCGGGCGACAATGGCGGGACGGTCCAGCTCCGGCAGGCAGAAGTTGTTGGCGTCACCGCCAAGATCATTCCGCACATAGGACAAAATATCCTCCCGTACCACGTTTTTATAGCAGAAATCCTTCAAAATGCTGTCGGCAAGGGTCTTGCAGAAGGCAACCTCCTCCGCCTGCGAGGTCCGGCCCTGAACAAGATGGGCATAGCGGGCTACACCGTGACTCAGGGCCGTGCCGGTGACGATGGCCATATCCAAAAAACCGGCGTAGCTCAACAGCTTGCCCAGCTCCGCTTTTTTCGTCAGGGCGTCATGGAAGACAGTGCCGTACTGACCGTTGCCTGCGTCAATGAGGATCACCGGCAGATTGGCCTTCAGACGTTCATTCAGCACGGCGGTCAACTCCTGGATGTACTGCTGCTTCTGGGCTGCGTCCTCCGGCTGGGTCAACACCAGCACATAGAGATCCGCTGGGGTGTCCTCCACCGTCAGGTCAAAGTAGCCCAGATGCTCCGCCACGATCTCTGTTAGGGGCTTGTAATCATAGTCGCAGGCGGGCCGATCCTCTGTACCGCCGAAATATTGCACATTAATCTGTGCGCCGTTCCAGCCAATCTCGCTGAGATACAGCTTGGCCACGGCCTTAAAGGCCAGATCATCTACACCGGAAAGGATAACATCGCCTGCCCGCAGACGAGCCTGCAAATAGGCGATCTCATTTTTTTGGATGCAGTCCTCGGAGGAGGAATCGTCAATGCCAATGAGCACATGGAACCGGTCGCCGCCGATCCGGCTGACGGTTTCCAACAGTTCTCCGCTGAGGGTCAGCTTGTTGATCCGGTGCTCCGTGTAGCGGAGGGCGGCATCGTGCATCACGCTGTCCTCAAAGCGCAGCAGATCGTGGCCGTCGGCGTCCGTATCGTAGGTGGCGTGAATATTTTCCAACGTCAATTCGTCCCCGGTGAGGGTTTTCCGGGGTGCCGCGCCGATGGTCCGCATGGCGTTGTAGTATTCCAGCGTGCCGCCGGCGTAGCCCACGGTGGGGGCCAGCCGCATAACGCTGTCCAGCAGCCAGACCTCGTTGTTGGGGTCCTCCGCCAAAGCGGACAGCAGGCTTTCCAGCAAATCTGTCAGAGGCCACGGCTCACCGTCACGCTCTGTGGTGGTTTCCGCCAGACGGGAGGCCACCAGTCCACCATAGAGCAGCTGGTCCACGGAAAGAAGGTAGCGGTCACAGCCTGATGCCTCCTGTTCCAGCACCCAATCGTACAGGAGGCCGGGATAGCCGCTTTGCCCGGTCCAGGATTGTGTTTCCAGACCGTTTTCGGCGTAATAGTCCTCCATCTGCCCATCCAGCAGTGTTTTGAACATCCATTCTTCTGGCATATTCAGGACATACCCCAGACTTTCCGCCAGATATTCCACCCGGCCCACGTTGTCAGGCCGGTCATCCAGCGGAACGTAGGCGATCACGGCACGGTCTGACTCCGCATCCGGCAGATCCAGCGGAGGGCGGGCACCGCAGCCGGACAGAAGGGCCAGACATAAGGCTGCTGCCAAGATTCGTTTTTTCATGGGTCCTCCTTTTGGGGTTTTAAATGGGCGTATTCCAAAAAGAGCGGAGCATTCGCTCCGCTCTTTTGTGATCTCCCTTACAGGCCGAAGCTGCTGAGGTCCAGACCGCCGGTGACGCCGTTCATGCTATTCTCCATGGCGTCATTGGCCTGACGCAGCGCCTCATTGACGGCGGAGACCACCAGATCCTGCAGCATCTCCACATCCTCGGGGTCCACGGCCTCCGGCTTGATGATGACGGAGAGGACCTCCTTCTTGCCGTTGACCTTGGCCTCCACAACACCGCCGCCTACGCTGGCGGTGAACTCCTGCGCCTCAACGGCGTCCTGTGCTTCAGTCATTTTCTCCTGCATAGCGGCGATCTTCTGCTGAAGCTCCGCCTGACGGGCGGCTCCGGAAATTTTGCCGTTGGTGAAGCCGCGGCGTGCACTGTAACCCATAGTAAATTTCTCCTTTTATTTGATTTCAATATTGTCAAACTGACTGCCGAATTGCAGCAGCTGCTTCAGATTTTCCTCCGGGGACGGCTTTGGCGGCTCTCCCTCCCGGAGCAGTAACCGCACCGGCTGGCCGGAGACCTTTTCCGCCTCGGCGGACAAAACGCCTCGTACCCGGTCATTGTCCAAACGGTTCAGGGTGATCTCATCGGGTGCAAACACCGTTAGCTGATCGCCCTCCAACACGCCGCCGCACAGGTCCAGAAACGCCCGGTACATGGGAGGGATCTGACCCTTGCAGTTTTCGGACAGAGCCTTCCACCAGTCACCGCTGACGGGCGCAGCGCTGTGAACGGCCGTCTGTGGCTTCGGCGCTGAAGGAATGGAGGCTGCCGGCTTGGCCGGGACGGCCTTGGGCTGTGCGGGCCGGACAGGAATGGCGTCCTCGGGAATGTCAAAGACCCGTTCACCGGGTTCCTCCCGCATGGGCGGCTCCTCCGGCAGCGGCGGCTCGTCCCAAGGGGGCGGGGCCTCCGCAGGCGGTGGTTCCACAGATTTGGACGCGGGCTTTGCAGGGGCCTGAGACACCGGTGCTGCCCCGATCGCCTTTGCGGCGGAGACGCTTTGGTTCACGGCGGCGGAGATCGCAGCGCCGCGGGCCGCTGCGTCCTCTAACCGGGTGATCCGGTTTTCCAAGGCGGTGAGATCGCCGCAGAGACTTTCGTCGCACAGCCGCAGGAGACAAAGCTCCGCATCGGTGCGGCGGTCGGCGCTGTAATAAAGATCGGCTGCGGCCTTTTGCAAGGTGGAGGCCAGATAGAGAAAACGGTTGGAGGGAACATCCTTGCCCAGCTGATCCAGCGTAGCGCTGTCAAATCCGCCGGACAGCAGCGCTGCACCGCCCTCCGGGGCGGTTTTTCGCAGCAGCAGATCCCGGGTCAGGGTGGAAAGCTCACCCAATACAGCGCCTACATCCTTGCCCCCGGCGTACAGCTCGTTCAGCAGCAGCAGCGCCGCCTGGGCATTCCGGTCCAGAATGTGCCGCATGAGCTGGGCAGTTTGCAGATTGCCTGCCAGACCCAACACCTCCAGCACCGCTCGGCTGTCCACTGTGCCGCCTGCGGCGGCGCACTGATCCAGAAGGCTCAGGCCGTCCCGCAGAGCGCCGTCTGCCAGACGGCTCAGCAGTTCGGCACCGTCCGCCGTCAGGTCAATGTGCTCCTGACCGGCCACATAGGACAGCCGCTGGGCGATGTCCTTGGGGAGAATGCGTTTAAAAGAGTAGCGCTGGCACCGGGAGAGAATGGTGGCGGGCACCTTGTGCAGCTCCGTGGTGGCCAGAATGAACATGAGGTGGGCGGGGGGCTCCTCTAAAATTTTCAGCAGTGCGTTGAAGGCCGCCGTGGACAGCATGTGGACCTCGTCCACGATGTAGACCCGCTTTTTTACGTTGGCCGGGGCGTAGATGGCCTCATCCCGCAGGGCCCGGACCTGGTCCACGCCGTTGTTGGAGGCGGCGTCCAGCTCCAGAACATCCAGAAAGCTGCCGCTTTCCAGTCCCAGACAGCTGGGACACTGACAGCAGGGGTCACCGTTTACCGGGTGCTCGCAGTTGACAGCCTTGGCCAGAATTTTGGCGCAGGTGGTCTTGCCGGTACCTCTTGTGCCGGTGAACAGATAGGCATGGGAGGTACGGCCCTCCGCCACCTGCTTTTTCAAGGTCTCGGTGATGTGCTCCTGACCGATGACGTCGGAAAACACCTTGGGCCGCCACTTGCGGTACAGCGCCTGATACATGGAACACACCTCCTGAAAAATCGAATCCGCGGGAAGTAAGGGCACGCGGGCAGCTCCAAAGGGTGCCCTGAGCGTATGAAAACATCCTCCGTTTGCAGACACGGAACCGGCGTCCTCGCGGCACATGGAACATCCCGCTTAATGCTGCTCGGTTCCCCGCCTGACATGGTTCACGGGGCTCCATTGCGCGAGACCGGCTCCGCGTCTGCAAGCGGAGGATGAATTACGGAATCTATTATACGATATTTTTTCTGAATTATCAACTGGAAATTTCGTTTTTACCGGCAGTTGTGTCGGTGTTTCCGGGGAATACTTGCCTTGACAGAAGGAATGGAGTATAATGGCACCGTAATTTTAAACTGGGATTGTTTACCCGAAAGGAGGGGCCATGGAGACCGTCGGGCGTTTCGCGCCGTCCCCCAGCGGGCGGCTTCATCTGGGAAACCTTCTGTGTGCCCTGCTGGTGTGGCTTTCCGCCAGACAAAAGGACGGCCGGGTCCTGCTTCGGGTGGAGGATCTGGATACCGCCCGCTGTCCCCGGAGGTACAGTGAGCAGATGGAGCGGGATCTCCAATGGCTGGGGCTGGATTGGGACATCGGCCCCGGAAGGGATAACGGCACCGGCCCCTATTACCAGAGCCAGCGGACGGAGATCTACCAAGCGGCGCTGGAAACGCTGCGGGAAAAGGGCCTTGTTTATCCCTGCTTCTGTACGCGGGCGGAGATTCACGCTGCCTCCGCTCCTCACCGGGAGGACGGGCAGGTGGTCTATGCCGGGACCTGCCGCCATCTCACCGCGGCGGAGATCGCGGAAAAAAGCAGGAATCGCGCCCCGGCCCTCCGGCTGATAACGCCGGAGGAGCGTTGGGGCTTTACAGACGGCCACATGGGCCGATACGAGGAAAATCTGGCGGCAGACTGCGGGGATTTTCTGCTGCGGCGGTCCGACGGGATGTTCGCCTACCAGTTGGCTGTGGTGGTGGATGATGCCGCCATGGGCGTGACGGAGGTGGTGCGGGGCGCTGACCTGCTGGACTCTACCCCCCGCCAGCTGTATCTCTATCATCTGTTGGGCCTGACGCCGCCGGTTTTTTACCATTTCCCCCTGCTGCTGACAGCGGAGGGCCGCCGCCTTTCCAAGCGGGACGGCGCCGTGGGACTGGACAGCTTGCAGGACAGGCTGCCCCCGGAGGAAATTTTGGGACGGTTGGCGTTCCTAGCAAGGTTCAATCCCTCTGCCGCGCCGAAAACGGCGGCGGAGCTGCTGGCGGACTTCGCGTGGGAGAAGGTACCGCGTCAGGATATCCGGATCCCGGCAGGACTTTTCTGTTAAGGTTTTTCAAAACGGCTTGTTTTGGCGGCGGAGCCGCGATAGAATCATGTGGAACCAGTGGGACGGCGCAATGCGCCGGAAAGGAGCACTATGCGGATCATTGTTGTGGGCGCGGGTAAGGTAGGCACCAGCCTGACCGCCCAGCTTATCCGGGAGCACCGGGTTACGGTCATCGACCAGGAACCCAAGCTCATAGAAAATATCATCAATGTCTATGACGTTATGGGCGTCTGCGGCAACGGAGCCAGCTATGAGGTCCAGAAGGAGGCGGAGGTAGGCAAGGCGGATCTGCTGATCGCCACCACCTCCAGTGACGAGATCAATATTCTGGCCTGCCTGGTGGCGAAAAAGCTGGGCGTTGCCCACACCATCGCCCGCATCCGCAACCCGGAGTACGAGACGCAGCTCCGCTTCATGCGGGGCGAGCTGGGCCTCACCATGTCCATCAATCCAGAGAAGGCAGCGGCCCACGAGATCGCCCGTGTGCTGCGGTTCCCGGCGGCCATGAAGCTGGAATCCTTCTCCAAGGGCCGCTTAGAACTGGTGGAATACCGACTGCCGGAGGGGTCCGCCCTGAACGGCGTGCGGCTGCTGGACATTTATCGGAACGCCCGGGCCAGAGTTCTGATCTGCGCCGTGTCCCGGAAGGGACAGACTACCATTCCCTCCGGTGATTTTGAACTGAAGACCGGAGACAAGATCTATGTCACCGCCGCGCCGGACCACCTGTCCGCGTTTTTCCAGTATCTGGGTGTTTTCAGAAAGAAGGCGTCCACGGTTATGATCGTGGGTGCCAGCAAAATGTGCTACTATCTGGCGGACGAGCTGATGCACATGGGCATGAGCGTGAAGATTGTCGACCAGAACGAGGCCCGCTGTGCCCAGATGAGCGAGCAGCTGCCCCGGGCGCTGGTCATTATGGGAGACGGCACCGACAGCGAGCTGCTGGCGGAAGAGGGCATCGACCATACAGACGCCTTTGTAGCCCTGACGGGGCTTGACGAAGCCAATATTCTCATGGCCATGTGTGCCTCACGGCAGACGGAGCAGTGCAAGGTGGTGGCGAAGATCAACCGCCGGTCCCTGATGGATCTGGTCAGCAGTGAAGGGATCATTGACAGCGTGGTTTCTGCCCGGGACGTGACCACGGAGCTGATCGTGCAGTATGTCCGGGCCATGGAGGGCGCCGCCGGTTCTCAGATCAAGACCCTCCACCGATTGGTGGAGGGCGCGGTGGAGGCCTTGGAATTCCATGTGGACCGGGACCCCGATCTGGTGAACGTGCCGCTGCGGGAGCTGAAGCTGCGGAGCGGTGTCCTGATCGCGGGCATCGTCCGGCGGGACGGCGAGATCGTCATTCCCGGCGGCAACGATACCATTCGGGCCGGGGACGATGTGATCGTGGTCACCCAGGACACGGCCTTGCAGGAGCTGCGGGATATTCTGCGGCAAGGATAAGAGGGTAGACTATGAACACACGAATGATCGGCTTTTTGCTGGGGCGGATCCTGATGGTGGAGGCGGGACTGCTGGCCCTGCCGCTGCTGACGGCACTGCTGTACGGGGAATCCCTGATGCCGTGGCTGGCCACCATGCTGGTTTTGGCGGCCATCGGCGGAGCACTGAGCCTGCGGAAGCCGGAACGCACCGCACTCTATGCCAAGGACGGCTTTGCCGCCGTGGCGCTGGTGTGGCTGCTGATGTCCGCTTTTGGTGCATTGCCCTTTGTGCTCTCCGGGGACATTCCCAACTATATAGACGCTTTTTTTGAAACGGTCTCCGGCTTTACCACCACAGGCGCCTCAATCCTGACGGCGGTGGAGCCCCTCAGCCGGGGCGGCCTGTTGTGGCGTAGCTTTACCCATTGGGTCGGTGGCATGGGCGTGCTGGTGTTCGTCATGGCGATCCTGCCTATGAGCGACGGCCACACCATGCATATCCTCCGGGCAGAGATGCCGGGGCCTACGGCGGGCAAGCTGGTCAGCCGCATGAGCGATACCGCCAAGATCCTCTATGGTATGTATTTTGTCATGACGCTGGTGATGATCGGACTGCTGCTTCTGGGCGGCATGGACCTTTTCGATGCCAGCGTCCACGCCTTCGGTGCTGCCGGTACCGGCGGCTTTTCCAGCCGGAACGCCAGCGTGGGAGCCTACAACAGCGCATATATCGACGTTGTTACAGGTATCGGGATGCTGGCCTTCGGCATCAACTTCAATCTGTATTACTTCCTGCTGATGCGCCGCTTCCGGGACGTGGCCAAGTCCGAGGAACTGTGGGCGTATCTGGGCATCGTGGCCTTTTCCACCGTTACCATCGCGGCCAATATCCGCCATCTGTACGGCGCGGTGGGGACTTCTCTGCGCCACGCCTTTTTTCAGGTGTCCTCCATCATCACCACCACCGGCTATGCTACAGTGGATTTTGACCAGTGGCCTGGCTATGCCAAGACGGTGCTGGTGCTGCTGATGTTCGTGGGCGGCTGCGCCGGTTCCACCGGCGGTGGCCTGAAGGTCACCCGTGTGGTGACGTTGGTGAAGGCTGCCTTTATGGATATGCGGAAAATGATCCACCCCAACGCCGTTGTCAACGTGCGGATGGAGGGCCGGGCCATGCCGGAGAAGCAGGTCCGGGGCGTACAGGCCTATTTCTCTGTATATATGCTGCTGTACGCCGTGTCGTGGCTGCTGCTGAGTCTGAACGGCTTTGACCTGCTGTCCACCTTCACGGCGCTGAGCGCCTGTATCAACAACATCGGTCCCGGCTTAGGCATGGTAGGCCCCACGGGGAACTTCTCCGCCTTTGCGCCGTGGGCCAAGCTGCTGCTGAGCTTTGATATGCTGGCGGGCCGGTTGGAGATCTTCCCCATGCTGCTGCTGTTCGTGCCCTCCACCTGGCGGGGGAACCGTCTGCGGCGCTGGGAACGGCGAAACTGAATATCGTAAACCAACCGGGAGCGGCGCTGCCACTCCCGGTTGAGATTGTCGATAAAGTAGTAAATTCTCCGTGACGGTAAGGAAGGGTGTGCGCGGGAAACCCAAGAGGGGTGTCCTGCGTCATT
>OGLJ01002844.1_pt1 | contig 10082 bp, 4 predicted proteins | sample 1572801 | NCBI WGS metagenome assembly OGLJ01 (sample SAMEA2581877, study PRJEB24529) | metagenome | biome: Human gut stool | place: China | collected 2011
CAACGAACCCAGCCACCACGTCGTCTACCTCTACACGATGATCGGTCAGCCGTGGAAGACCGCCGACAAGGTGCGCGAGATACTGACGACGCTCTACCACGACCAGCCCGACGGGCTTTCGGGCAACGAGGACGTGGGGCAGATGTCGGCATGGTACGTCCTCTCGTCGCTGGGTTTCTACCAGGTCGAACCCGCCGGGGGCCGCTATTTCTTCGGCTCGCCGCTCTTCGACAAGGCCGAGGTGCGTGTCCGCGACGGCGTGCTGACTGTCACGGCGCATAACAACTCCGCCGCGAACAAATACATCCAGGCGGTGAAGCTCAACGGCAAACCCTACACCAAGCCCTATATCGCCTTCGACGACATCGCCGCGGGCGGTGTGCTCGAATTCGAGATGGGTGCCGAACCCGCAGTGTGGTATGAACTCTAAACATCGAAAGACCATGAAAAAAGGATATATCGCTTTTGCCGCCCTCTGCGCCGCCGCACTCGCTTCGTGCACATGTCCTTCGGCCGGGGAGCAGCGCCTCCGTCCTTCGGAGTACGTTTCGACGCTGGTCGGTACGCAGTCGGATTTTTCGCTCTCGACGGGCAATACCTATCCGGCCATCGCCTTGCCGTGGGGCATGAATTTCTGGACGCCCCAGACCGGCAAGATGGGCGACGGCTGGGCATATACTTACGGGGCGCACCAGGTGCGGGGGTTCAAGCAGACCCACCAGCCTTCGCCGTGGATCAACGATTACGGCCAGTTCTCGCTCATGCCCGTGCGCGGGGAGGATAAATTCGACGAGGAGTCGCGCGCCAGCTGGTTTTCGCACCAGTCCGAAGTGGCCAAACCCTATTACTATAAGACTTACCTCGCCGACCATGACATCCGCGTGGAGATCACGCCGACCGACCGTGCCGCGATGATGCGCTTCACCTTCCCCGACTCGAAGGAGTCGGGTGTAGTGATCGATGCCTTCGACCGCGGTTCGCAGGTCGGGATGGTCGACGACCGTACGATCGTCGGTTATACCACGCGCAACAGCGGCGGTGTGCCGGAGAATTTCCGCAACTGGTTCGTCGTGCGCTTCGATACGCCGTTCAGCGCCATCGAGTTGACCGATGCCCCCGGCGGATACAAACCCGGCAGCAACCTGCTCTATCCCGAAGGACAGAAGTCCGTCACGGGCGAACATGCCGTGGCCAAGGTGCATTTCGCAACCCGCCGCGGCCAGCAGATATGCGCCAGCGTGGCGTCGTCGTTCATTTCTCCCGAGCAGGCGTTGCAGAACCTCCGGGAGCTGGGCAGAGACGATTTCGAAACGGTGAAGTCCAAGGCGCAGGCGCGCTGGGACAATGTGCTGGGACGCATCGAGGTCGAGGGCGGTACGGACGACCAGTACCGTACGTTTTATTCGTGCCTCTACCGGTCGGTGCTCTTCCCGCGTAAGTTCTACGAGGTGACCGACCAGGGCGAGGTGGTGCATTACAGCCCCTACAACGGCGAGGTGCTTCCCGGCTACATGTATACCGACACCGGGTTCTGGGACACCTTCCGCAGCCTCTTCCCGCTGCTGAACTTCGTTTACCCGTCCGTGAACGCCGAAATCCAGCAGGGACTCGCCAATGCGGCCCGTGAGAGCGGTTTCCTGCCCGAATGGGCGTCGCCCGGGCACCGCGGCTGCATGGTGGGCAACAATTCCGCTTCGGTGGTTGCCGATGCCGTGGTGAAGGGCACGAACGACAAAGACCTCGGGGTGCTCTACGATGCGATGGTGTATGCCACGGAGCACGTGCACCCGACCGTTGCGTCGACCGGACGCTGGGGGCACGAGTACTACAACGAGCTGGGATATATCCCTTACGACGTGAACATTCCCGAGAACGTGGCACGTACGCTCGAATACGCCTACGACGACTGGTGTATTCTGCAGGTGGCGAAGAAACTGAACCGTCCCCAGGCTGAACTGGACAAGTGGGTGGCGCGTGCCCGGAACTACCGCAATGTCTTCGACCCCGAAACCCGTCTGATGCGCGGTCGCCTCAGGGACGGCAAGTTCCAGGCGCCGTTCAGTCCCTACAAGTGGGGCGACGCCTTCACCGAGGGTAACTCGTGGCATTATACGTGGTCGGTATTCCACGACGTCGAGGGGCTCGTCGACCTGATGGGCGGCCGGGAGCAGTTCGTCCAGATGCTCGACTCGGTATTCGTCGTGCCGCCGATCTACGACGACAGCTACTACGGATTCCGCATCCACGAGATCACCGAGATGCAGGTGGCCGACATGGGCAACTACGCCCACGGCAACCAGCCTGCGCAGCACATGATCTACCTCTATAATTATGCGGGTGCCCCGTGGAAAGCCCAGTACTGGGCGCGCGAGGTGATGGATCGCCTCTATTCGGCCTGTCCCGACGGCTATTGCGGCGACGAGGACAACGGCCAGACTTCGGCCTGGTATGTCTTTTCCGCCCTGGGGTTCTATTCCGTCTGCCCGGCTTCGGACGAATACGTCGTCGGTTCGCCGCTGTTCCGCAAGGCCGTCGTGAACCTCGAAAACGGGAATAAGATTGTGCTCGAAGCGCCGGACAACAGCCCCGAGAACCGTTATATCGGAGCCGTGCAGTTCGACGGGAAATCCTATACGTATAATTTCCTGCGCCATTCCGACCTCGTGAAGGGTGCCGGCGTCCGCTTCTCGATGCGTCCCGACCCCGATTACACGCGGGGTACGGAGCCCGGGGATGCCCCTTACTCGTTCAGCCGCGAATAACACGGACGGGTTGAACCGATGTCAATCCGCCGCGGCCGGTTCCGGCTGCGGCGGATTTTTTGTTTTTGCCGGAATCCCGAAATGTCGATAATTTGTCAATAGAATATGCCCGGGGATTTTGTAAATCGGCTGAAAAGCGCTACTTTTGTAACGTTGTTTTGACAATTGTTAGGTTAATCCGAACACCTCCCCATGACATCTACCGACAGAATCGACCAACGCGAACGTAAGAAACAGCAGGGCCAGGCCGCTGCGTTCTATTCGTCGTCGTGCCGACAGCAGGATCGGAGTACGCAGATGCAAGGGCAGCAGGTGTCCGGGAGCGGAATACGCAGATAGATACCAGACCGCCATGACATACGTGTCGTGGCGGTCTGTCTTTTTTTCAAACTTAAAACCAAAGGTATGAAGGTCGGTGTTATTATGGGCTCGGTGAGCGATTATGAGGTGATGGCCGATGCCGTCGCCATGCTCGGACAATTCGGGGTCGATTTCGAAAAGCGCGTGGTGAGCGCCCACCGTACCCCTGACCTGCTGTGCGAATATGCCAAGACGGCCAAAAACCGCGGTATCGGGGTGATTATTGCCGGCGCGGGCGGTGCCGCGCATCTGCCGGGCATGGTGGCCTCGATGACCACGCTCCCCGTGGTGGGCGTCCCCGTGAAGTCGCGGGCCCTGAACGGGCTGGATTCGCTGCTTTCGATCGTGCAGATGCCTGCGGGCGTTCCGGTGGCGACGACGGCCATCAACGGGGCGAAGAACGCGGCGCTGATAGCCGTGTCGATCCTCGCTCTGCAGGATGCGGAGCTGGCTGCCCGGCTCGAAGCGTTCCGTGCGAAACAGACCGCCGACGTACTGGCGGCAGAACTTTAATCCGGCAGGGGAGGCGGCTATGGCAGAGAAAACGAAAACGATCGGTATCATGGGCGGCGGTCAGCTGGGGCTGATGATCGTCGAGCAGGCGCACCTGCTCGGGGCGCGCACGCTGTGCCTCGACCCTGCGCCCGACGCCCCCGCGTTCGCGCTGAGCGACGGGCACATCGTGGCGGCGTATGACGATGCCGCGGCGCTCGAAGAGCTTTGCCGCCGCAGCGATGTGGTGACCTACGAATTCGAAAACGTCCCGGGCAGCGTGCTGATCCCGCTGGAAAAGAAATACAACATCCCGCAGGGTTTCCGCCCGCTTTACGATTCGCAGGATCGCCTGCGCGAGAAGGACAATGCCCGCGCCAACGGGCTGCGGACGCCCCTGTACGCCGCCGTGGACGACGAGGCGTCGCTGCGTGCCGCCTTGGCCGAGATAGGATTCCCGGCGGTGCTCAAGACCCGTACGCTGGGATACGACGGCCACGGGCAATTGGTGTTGAAGGGCGAGGCCGACGTGCCGCGTGCGCTGCCGATGCTCTCCGTACCCTGCATTCTGGAGGCGTTCGTGCCGTTCGATTTCGAAGCCAGCATCGTGATGGTCTCGGACGGGGAGCGCGTCATCCATTTCCCCATCGGGCGGAACGTCCACCGCGACGGCATCCTCGACCTGTGCTTCGTCCCCGCCGAGGGGATCGACGACGGCCTGCGCAGCCGCATGGCTGCGGCCGGCGAGCGGTTCATGAAATCCTGCCGCTACCGCGGGATCCTCGCCATCGAGTTCTTCATCCGCGACGGAGAGTTCTATTTCAACGAAATGGCGCCGCGGCCCCACAATTCGGGGCACTATACCATCGAGGGGTGCACGACCAACCAGTTCCGCGAGCTGGTGCGCTTCCTGCTGGGCGAACCGTTGCAGGAGCCGCAGCTCGTGGCGCCGACCGTGATGAAGAATATCCTGGGGCAGGATCTCGAAGCGGCCGAGAGAATCGCCGCCGAAAACCGCCCGGGTGTCCATGTCCACCTTTACGGCAAGACCGAGAGCCGTCCGAAGCGCAAGATGGGGCATATCACCTTCGTCGGGATGGACGCCGGGGAATACGGTGCCGCGTGGGCCGACAGATTCGTAAAATAAGTGCAAACGAAATAACATGGAAAACTACCGGATTTTTGTTGAGAAACATCCCCGTTTCCGGGTCGAGGCCGACAGCCTGCGCCGGGAGCTGAACACCAATCTGAACCTGGACATCCGCAGTCTGCGGTTGCTCAACGTCTACGACCTGTTCGGGTTCAGCCGAGAGCTGCTCGAAAAGAGCCGTTACAGCGTCTTCGGCGAAGTGGTAACCGACAGCGTGACCGATTCGTGCGACCTGGCGGGACGGAAATACATCGCCGTGGAGTACCTCCCCGGCCAGTTCGACCAACGTGCCGCGTCGGCCGTCGACTGCGTGCGGCTGATCGACCCGTCGGCCCAGGTGCGCATCCGCTCGTCGAAGCTGTTGCTGTTCGACGATGCCGTTTCCGACGAAGATCTGGCGCGCATCCGCCATTACTATATCAACGCGGTCGAGTCGCGCGAGAAGAATCTGGACGTGCTGACCGACATGGAACAGGCCGAGGTGAAGCCCGTCGCCGTGCTGGAAGGCTTCACCAAGATGACCGACGCCGAACTGGAACCCTGCTGCAAGCGGTACGGGCTGGCGATGAATGCCGACGACCTGCGCGAGGTGGTGAAATATTTCCGTGCCGAGGGGCGCGATCCCTATGAGACCGAGCTGCGCATCCTCGACACCTATTGGAGCGACCACTGCCGCCATACGACCTTCACCACCGAGCTGGAGGGCATCACGGTCGAGGAGTCGTTCGCAAAGGACGAGATCGAGGATTCGCTGGCCCTCTACCTGCGCATCCGCCGCGAACTGGGCCGCGAGCACAAGAGCATCTGCCTGATGGACATGGCGACCATCGGCGCCCGTTACCTGCGCAAGAAAGGGCTGCTGGACGACCTAGAAGTGAGCGACGAGAACAATGCCTGCTCGGTATACGTCGATGTCGATGTCGACGGGGCGACCGAGAAGTGGCTCCTGCAATTCAAGAACGAAACCCATACCCCCCCGACCGAGATCGAGCCGTTCGGCGGTGCTTCGACCTGTCTGGGCGGCGCTATCCGCGACCCGTTGTCGGGGCGCAGCTACGTCTACCAGGCCATGCGCGTAACGGGTGCCGGCAATATCTACCAGAAGGTGTCCGATACGCTCGAAGGCAAGCTCCCGCAGAGCGTCATTTCGAAGAAGGCCGCCGCGGGCTACTCCAGTTACGGCAATCAGATCGGGCTGGCAACGACCCATGTGCGCGAGATTTACCACGACGACTATGTGGCCAAGCGCCTCGAAGTCGGTGCCGTGGTCGGTGCCGTGAAGGCTGAAAACGTCCGCCGCGAAAAACCCGTCCCGGGCGACAAGATCGTCATGCTGGGCGGCCGCACGGGGCGTGACGGTATCGGCGGCGCCACGGGTTCGTCGAAAGAGCACAATACCAAGTCGCTCGAAACCTGCGGCAGCGAGGTGCAGAAGGGCAATGCCCCCGAGGAGCGCAAGCTCGAACGCCTGTTCCGCCGCCCGGAGGTGACGCGGCTCATCAAGAAATCGAATGACTTCGGTGCCGGCGGCGTCAGCGTCGCCATCGGCGAGCTGGCCGACGGGCTGGACATCTACCTCGACCGTGTGAAGACCAAGTACAGCGGCCTGAATTCCACGGAACTGGCGATCAGCGAGTCGCAGGAGCGTATGGCCGTGGTCGTCGAGGCGAAGGACGTCGCCGAATTCATGGGCTACTGCCGCGAGGAGAATATCGAGGCGGTCGAGGTGGCCGACGTGACGGATACGGCCCGTATGCGGATGTTCAACAAAGGGCGCAAAGTCGTAGACCTCGCCCGTGAATTCATCGACAGCGCCGGGGCGAAGCACTATGCCGAAGCCATGATCGGTGAGGTGGAGAACCGCGATCCTTTTGCCCGTGAGGTCGTGGGCGCGACGTTTGCCGAACGCTTCGAGGAGAACCTGCGCGACAACAATGTCGTCTCGCAGCGCGGCCTGATCGAAATGTTCGATTCGACGATCGGCCGTTCCACCGTGCTGATGCCGTTCGGCGGCCGCACGCAGGGCAGCGAAACGCAGGTGTCGGTGCAGAAACTCCCGACCGACGGTTACACCGACACGGCCAGCATCATGGCCTTCGGTTACAATCCCTCCCTGGCCTCGTGGAGCCCTTACCACGGTGCTGCGTATGCCGTCGTCGAAGCTGCTGCCAAGGTCGTGGCTGCGGGCGCGCGTTATGACAGGATGCGTTACTCATACCAGGAATATTTCGAACGCATGACCCGCGATCCCCGCTCGTGGGGCAAGCCGCTGGGTGCCCTGCTCGGTGCGCTGAAGATGCAGGTCGAACTGGGCCTGCCCTCGATCGGCGGCAAGGACTCGATGTCGGGCACGTTCCAGCATATCAACGTCCCGCCCATGCTGATGGCCTTCGGCATCACGACGGTGAATGCCGGGACGGTCATTTCGACCGATTTCAAGAAGGCCGGCAACCGTATCTACCTGGTGCGCCATACGCCCAGGGAGAACCATATGCCCGACACGGCGCAGCTGAAGGACAACTTCGGCTTTGTCAGCGAAAATATCGAACGCGGCAATATCCTCGCCGCATGGTCGGTGGGCTTCGGAGGTGTCGCCGAAGGTCTTGCCAAGATGGCTTTCGGCAACCGCATCGGCGCCGAGGTGGAGATGGACGAGGCGGAACTCTTCGGATACGCCTATGGTTCGATCCTTGTCGAGAGCGCCGTCGAACTGACCCATCCTGCGGCCGGGCTGCTGGGTATGACCGCAGCCGAAGGGGCGTTGACCGTCAACGGCGTGAAAATGCCGCTCGACGCCCTCTACAAGGCCAATACCGAGAAATTCGCGGCCGTTTACCCCGACAAGGGGGAGAACCATGCCGGAGTGATGACCTCGGAGCCCGCACCCCGGACTTTCGCCTATCGGGGCGAAGCCGTCGAACATCCGCTGGTCTATATCCCCGTGTTCCCGGGCACCAACTGCGACTACGACACGGCCAAAGCATTCCGCAAGGCCGGGGCCGAGGTCGAAATGAGCGTGTTGTGCAACCTCGGGGGCGACGACATCCTGCGTTCGATCCGCGAAATGAAGGAACATATCCGCCGCGCCCATATCTTCGTGCTGAGCGGCGGCTTCTCGTCGGGCGACGAACCCGACGGCAGCGCCAAGTTTATCGTCAACGTACTCAACAATAAGGATATACGCGATGAAATCCATGCGTTGCTCGACCGCGGAGGGCTGATCCTCGGCATCTGCAACGGTTTCCAGGCGCTCGTCAAATCCGGCCTGCTGCCTTACGGCCGCCTGGGCATGGTGACCAAGGATTCGCCGACGCTGTTCCGCAACGACATCAACCGCCATATTTCGCAGATCGTCTCGACGCGCGTCTCGACGCTCAACTCCCCGTGGCTCGCGGGCTTTGGCCTGGGCGACATCCACTCGATCGCTGTCAGCCACGGCGAAGGCAAGTTCGTCGTGAGCGAAGAACTTGCCCGGGAGCTGTTCGCCAACGGGCAGGTGGCCTTCCAGTATGTCGATCCCGAAGGGCGTGCGACGGCCGAGGCGCCGTACAACCCCAACGGTTCGTCGTATGCCATCGAGGGCCTGGTGTCGCGTGACGGCCAGATCCTCGGCAAGATGGGGCATACGGAGCGTTACGAGAAAAACCTCTTCAAAAATATCGCAGGCGAGAAGGAGCAGTCGCTGTTCCGCAATGCCGTCGACTATTTCCGCAAAAATTAGTACAATATAAAACTTAAACTCACAAACACCATGAAACAGCTCGAAATGCTCTACGAAGGCAAGGCAAAACAGGTTTTCCGCACCGACGATCCCGACAAGATCATCATCCACTACAAGGATGCGGCAACGGCTTTCAACAACATCAAGAAAGCCACGATCGAAAACAAGGGCGTGCTGAACAACGCCATCTCGACCCTGATTTTCAAGGAGCTTCAGAAGTCGGGTGTCAAGACCCACTATATCGAGACGATCAACGACCGCGACCAGGTGTGCCGCCGGGTGACGATCATCCCGCTGGAGGTGATCGTGCGCAATGTCATCGCCGGTTCGATGGCCCAGCGCCTCGGTATCGAGGAGGGTACGCAGCCGTCGAACGTCATCTACGACATCTGCTACAAGAAGGACGAGCTGGGCGACCCGCTGATCAACGACCACCACGCCGTGGCATTGGGTGCCGTGACCTACGAGGAACTCGAACTGATCTACGCCATGACCTCGCGTATCAACGAGATCCTGCGCAACCTTTTCGCCAAGATGAACATCAAACTCGTGGACTTCAAGATCGAGTTCGGCCGTACGTCGGACGGGGAGATCGTGCTCGCCGACGAGGTGTCGCCCGACACCTGCCGCCTGTGGGACATGACGACCAACGAGAAACTCGACAAAGACCGTTTCCGTCGTGACCTGGGCAAGGTGCGCGAGGCTTACGAGGAGATTTTGGCACGTTTGCAGAAAATCGTCGGGTAATGGTGATGGGGCAGATTAGCGACCGCGAGTTGCATGAGGAGTGCGGGGTGTTCGGCGTCTTCGGAGTCAAGGACGCAGCGTCGCTGACCTACTATGGCCTGCATGCCTTGCAGCACCGCGGACAGGAGGGTGCCGGTATCGTGACCGTCGACCGGGACGCGACGTTCCGCCGCATCAAGGGCGGCGGCCTGGTGACCGAGGTGTTCGGCGAGGGAAACCTCTCGACGCTCAAGGGCGACATGGCCATCGGGCATGTGCGCTATACCACCGCCGGCGGTGGTGGCATCGAGAACGTGCAACCGTTCCTTTTCCGCCACAACACGGGCGATTTCGCGCTGGCGCACAACGGCAATATCGTCAATTCGGCGCTGCTGCGTATTTACCTCGAGAACAAGGGGAGCCTGTTCCAGTCGACCTCGGACAGCGAAATCCTGGCGCACCTGATCAAGAAGGAGACCAAGTATCACGACCGTCCGCGCATCTATTCGATCATCGACGCGCTGAACATGATCGAGGGGGCTTTTGCATTCCTGATCATGACCGCCAATCGCATCTATGCCTGCCGTGACAAATACGGCCTGCGGCCGCTGTCGATCGGCCGGCTGGGCGACGGTTATGTCGTGTCGAGCGAAACCTGTGCCTTCGACGTGCTGGGTGCGGAGTTCGTCCGCGACGTCGAGCCGGGCGAGATCGTCACGATCGACAGCGAGGGCATCCGGAGCCGCGATTTCTCGCAGTATAAGCGTTGCGAGATGTGCTCGATGGAGTATATCTACTTTGCACGTCCCGACAGTGACATCGAAGGGTGCAACGTCCATGCCTACCGCAAGGAGTCGGGGCGCCTGCTCTT
>OGLJ01002847.1_pt1 | contig 10078 bp, 8 predicted proteins | sample 1572801 | NCBI WGS metagenome assembly OGLJ01 (sample SAMEA2581877, study PRJEB24529) | metagenome | biome: Human gut stool | place: China | collected 2011
AGGTCCGTAAGCGCGAGGCTTACGAGAAGCCGTCTGTTAAGCGCAAGAAGAAGTCCGAAGCAGCCCGCAAGCGTAAGTTCAAGTAATTAACTGCTTGGAATCGCATTGTTGCTTTAGATTTCAAACGCGTTGCTAACGCCGATGTAGGGGAGCCTGTATTGCAGGCTCCCCTATTTTCATTGCAGGGAGAAATACTATGCTCATCACCCCCGAATATGTGTTCAAGGACGTCACCCACATCACCCCGGAGTTTCTGGCGGGCAAGGGCATCCGCGCCCTCGTGCTGGACATCGACAACACCCTGACAGCTGACCGCAGCCAGGAGCTGCCGGACGAAGTGGCCGGGTGGCTGGCTCAGATGAAGGAAGCCGGCATCGGCCTCACCATCGTCTCCAACGGTGCGGAGAAGCGCGTCCGGCCCTTCGCCGAGAAACTGGGCCTCGCGTACCTCTACCGTTCCGCCAAGCCTCTGCCCTTCGCGCTGATGGTGGCCCGCCGCCGGATGGGCGTGAAGCGGAAGCAGATGGCCATGGTGGGCGACCAGCTCTACGCCGACCGGATGGCGGCGGCCCTCTACGGCATCCCGGGCCTGATGGTCATTCCCCGCGGCCCCGACCTCGGCGCGCAGGTGGTGCTCAAGCGCAAGTGGGAAAAGCGCCACTGGCAGGAGTATTATGACCGGGGAGGGAAGACGCTGTGAGCGAGTGGCATATCCGGTTCGGCACTGCCGGCACCAGCGACAGCTTCGAGGCGAAGGGCTACAAGTCCAGCCTCGACATCCCCGCCTACACGGCAGAGATGGGACTGGACGCTTTCGAGTACCAGTGCGGCCACGGCGTCCGCCTCGGGGTGGACAAGGCCGGGAAGATGGCCGCAGACGCCGCAGAGCGGGGCATCCTGTTCAGCGTCCACGCACCTTATTATATCAGTATGTCCAGCCTCGAGGAAGAAAAGCGGCTGGGCAGCGTCCGCTATCTGCTCCAGAGCGCCGAGGTCTGCCGCGCGCTTGGCGGAAAACGCATCATCTTCCACTCGGGCAGCTGCGGCAAACAGAGCCGCGAAGCCGCCCTCGAAAAGGCGCTGGACACCATGCGCCGTGCCGTGGAAGCGCTGGACGAAGCCGGTTACGGCGATATGACTCTCTGCCCGGAGACCATGGGCAAAATCGGCCAGCTGGGTACGCTGGACGAAGTATTGGCCCTCTGCGGGGTGGACAAGCGCATCACGCCCTGCATCGACTTCGGCCACCTGAACGCCCGGACCTTGGGCGGCATCCAGTCCAGGGCCGACTACGCCGCCATCCTCGACCGGATGGATGAGGTGCTGGGCGACGAGCGCGCCCGGCGGTTCCACGTCCACTTCTCCCGCATCGAGTTCTCTGCCGGCGGCGAGAAGCGCCACTGGACCTTTGCTGAGACCCAGTTCGGCCCGGAGCCCCAGCCCCTGATGGAGCTGCTGGCAGAGCGCCGCCTCGAGCCGGTCGTCATCTGCGAGAGTGCCGGTACTCAGGCCGAGGACGCGCAGGCGATGCAGAGGATGTACGAGGCGGCGAGGGGGGAGCAACCTCTCCGTCAGCGCTGACGCGCTGCCACCTCCCCTATCGAGGGGAGGCCTTGGCATGGCGGAAAAGCTTTATCTTTTCGCCAGAGGCTCCCCTACTAGGGGCAACAACGACGACCGCCGCCAGTGGCGGAAACAGGGAGTCGCTGTTGGGGCAGCGGCCAGTAAGGCGCAAGCGAAGCGCTGCGGATGCTGGGTGCCGCAACCCGGCCTTGTCTGCGAAGCAGACTGAGAGGTTGGATGAAGGCACTCCTTCCCTGAAACGCAGAAAGCTCCCCATACCCTCACGGGCATGAGGAGCTTTTTCTTATTTTTTCTCTTTTTCCGGCACCAGCGCACACACCAGCCGCACCATCCACGGCAAAAACGGCAGCCAGAGCAGGGCGCAGCAGACGTTGAAGGCGGTGTGGGCGTTGGCGATTTGCCGGGAAATGACTTCCAGCTCCGGGCCTTTGGGGGAGATAAGCTCCACCAGCCGGACGAACCAGGGCAGCAGCACCGCCGCCAGCAGGCTCCCGCTGAGGTTGAAACAGCTGTGGGCCAGCGCGGCGCGGGCGGCGTTCTTTCCCTGCCCGATGCAGGCCAGCAGGGCCGTGACCGTCGTGCCGATGTTGTCGCCCAGAAGGACAGGCACCGCCCCGGCAAGGCCCAGCACGCTGTGGATGCCGTCCGGCCCGGCCTGACGGGCCACGTTCTGCAGCAGCGCGATGGTGGCCGAACTGCTCTGCACCACCATGGTCATGGAGAGGCCCAGCAGGATGCCCAGAAGCGGCGACTCCTTCACCCGGGTCATCCAGTCGAGAAAGACCGCCTGCCCGGCCAGCGGCTGCAAAGCCCGGCCCAGGATGCCGATGCCCTCGAAAAGCAGCCCGAAGGAAAACACCGCCTCTCCCACGGCCTGCCAGCGGGGCCTGCGGGCCGCGAAGTCGAGGAGGAAGCCCAGAAACAGCACCGGGTACACCAGCGTCTGGACATCGAAGGCGATGAGCTGTGCCGTCATGGTGGTGCCGATGTTGATGCCGTAGATGACGGCCACCGCCCGGGGCAGTTCCAGCAGCCCGGCGCTGACGAAGCCGATGACCATCACCGTCGCCGCCGAGCTGCTTTGGAGCACCGCCGTCACGGCCAGCCCGGTGAGGACGCCCAGCAGCGGCGTGGCCGTCAGCCGGGCCAGCAGCCGCTTCATGGCGTCGCCCGCCGCCCGCTGCAAGGCGCGGCTCATCCTGTCCATCCCGTAGAGGAACATCGCCAGCCCGCCGAACAGCGCAAAGAGCATCTCCATCCCCTGCTCCATCCGCACACCCCCTTGTCCGTCAGTGTATGAGGGGGCTGTCCCGGAAATGCAAAAAGAGGACATCCCAAAAAGTTGAGATGCCCTCTGAGACCCGCGCGTTATCTGATAAAGTGGCATTTTTCACACGCAGCATCGTCCAAAGCCCCACTTTCTCAAGGTGATAAACTGAGGCTTGCTGATAAAGTGGGTCACTTTATCAATCAGGGTCACTTTCTCAAATTGATAAAGTGACGTTTTATAATTATAGTACGTTATTTTTTGGTCACTTTCTCACATAATCTACCTCAGTAGAGCGTGTTACTTCATCAGCCCCATCGTCCATGCCCGGACCAGCAGGCCCAGCAGGACGACGGCCAGCAGCACCACGGTGAGAGCGCGGCTCTGGGTGCGCTGACGCTTCTTGCGGCGGGCCGTGGTCTGCATATTCTGGCGGCTGCGGCTGTTCCGGCCAGAGGTATTCCGGCTGCGGCTGGATGTCCCCCGGCCTGAAGCGGCACGATTCCCGCCGCTCTGGCGCTTGCGGGATGTGCTGCCGCTTTTCTGGGACTTCTGACGGCGGGGCGCTTCGTCCTCAGCCTTCTTCTGAGGCTCGATGGTCTCCGACGCGCCGCAGCGGGACAGAAAGTCCTCCGCCATCCGGTAATACTTCTCGAGGTCGCCGGTAGTCAGGGCCGTTCCCTCATAGCCCGCTTCCAGCTCCTCCACGGCCTCGTTGAACCGGATCGCCGCCTGTGCAGCTGCGGTCTTGTCGGAGGCGTGGGCGGCCTCGTTGCGGGCCATCCGCACCGCGTTGCAGGCGCGGCGGGCCGCTGCCGGGTGGGGCGTGCTGCCCAGCAGGTCCAGAGGCCGGGCGGCGTCCTTTTCCGGGTCCAGCAGGATGCGCATACAGAGGGTGGTATCCAGCTGCTGCCAGCCGGTGCGGCCATTCAGCTCCGGCAGGCGCTCGTAGTAGTCGGGGCTCTCCTTCTGGCGCTGGGCCAGATGCTTCATCAGGGCGTCCACGCTGTGAGCGCCGGGCTTTTCCTCCCAGTGCCAGCGCAGCAGCTTCCGGCTGATGTCGTCGCAGGCCGCTTTTATCTCGAACGCGGCCTGCAAAGCTTCGTCAGGCATAATCATCTCTCCTTGTTAAACCTCTCCGTCACGCCTACGGCGTGCCACCTCCCCTATCGAGGGGAGGCCTTGGCATTCCGTAAAGCTTCATCTCTTCGCCAGAGGCTCCCCTCGGTAGGGGCAACAGCGACGACCACCGCCAGTGGCGGAAGCAGGGAGTCGCTGTTGGGGCAGCGGCCAGCAAGATGCAAGCAAAGCGCAGCGGATGCTGGGTGCCGCAACCCGGCCTTATCTGCGAAGCAGACTGAGAGGTTATTCCTTAAATTAAAAGCGGAGGAAGCCTCTGCCTCCTCCGCCGTACATCCTATTTTACATCATGAACTGAGAATACACGAAGCCGCACAGGGCGATGCCCGCACACACGATGGCGGTGATGGGCGGCACCCAGCGGATGAGCGTCTCAGCGATGCTGTCACGGGGGTCTTCCTCTTCGCAGTCGTCCTCCTCGTCCAGCGGCTTTGCCTGCAGGCGGGACGGCGCGGCGGCGGGAGTCGAGGGTACCACACGGGTGCCGTACTTCTCCATCTCTTCGTCCGGCGCAAAGGACTTGGCCGAGCGCACCGGCTCCGGCTGGCGGGGCAGGACGCGGGTAGCCTCCTGCTCCGGGGCGCGGGACACCACGCGGGTCGCGTCCATCTCAGCGGCAGGCGCATAGCCGGGCGCAGGCTCCGCCGCCCGGGGCGGGATGATACGGGTGGCTTCCTCCTGAGCCGCACCCACGATGCGGGTAGGCTCCTCAGCAGGCGCAGCCGGGCGTACCGGCTGGGCCGCAGGCTGCGGCTCGGGCTGGCGCACCGGGGCTTCCGGCTGCAGCAGGGTGTTCAGCGCGTTCTGCAAAAGGATGCGGTCACTGCCGCACTCGGAGCAGTAGACGGTGTCCTCTTCCTTCGGGTGGAAGGCACCGCAGGCGCAGTACCAGCCGTTCTCGAAGACCTGGGGCATGAACTTCATGCCGGTGCGGTTCATCCGGGCTTCGAGGGCCTTCTGCATCTCGACGCTCAGGCGGCGGGGGGCCGGCAGGCGCACCCGCTTGATGCTCTCGAGGTGGACGACCTTCCTGCCGCTGTAGACATTGCGCAGGGTGACGTCCACGCTGGTGATGGCCTTCTGGGTGACGAAGACGGCATCGTCCATGCCGAAGCTCTCGCCGGGCTTTGCGGTAAGGTCACGGTACTCGAACTCGTCCTCACAGAGGATGACGCCGTCCACGCCCTTGCACTTGAAGTGGATCTCCAGTGCCGTCAGGGTCACGCGGGAAATGTTCTTAAAGGTCAGACAGACCGCGTGTTCGCCGCTGACTTCGCCCTTGAGCAGCTCCACGCAGACGAACTGCACCGGGCTGCCCGGGGTGTAATAGTTGGCCCGTGTCCGCGCGACCGGTTCAAAATTTTCCTCCACAACACTCTCCCCTTTCTCTTGGTTTACTGGTTGGCTTCGCCTTCATCCGGCGTTTCGGGGGCCGGGGCTTCCTGCGGGGCGGCATCCACTGCCTCAGCAGGTTCGGCAGGCTCCGCAGCCTCTGCGGTCTCGGCCTGTTCCACAGGCTGGACAGCGGGCTGAGCCTCGGCGGGCTTTGCATCGGGGTCCTCACGCGAGGGCAGGGTCTCGCCTGCCATCACGGCGTTGAACTCCTTCTCGTTCAGCTTCTCGCGCTCCATCAGGGCCTGTGCCAGCGCATGGAGCTGGTCGATATGCTCCGTCAGGGTGCGGCGGCAGGTCTCGTAGGCCTCGTCGATGATGTCCCGCATCTCGCTGTCGATCTCAGCAGCGGTGGTCTCGCTGTAGCCCTTGCCCTGACCGAGGTCGCGGCCCAGGAAGGTCTCCTCCTGAGAGGTTCCGTAGACCACAGGGCCAAGGCGCTCGGAGAAGCCGTACTTGGTGATCATCTGGCGGGCGATGTTCGTCGCCTGCTGCAGGTCGTTGGACGCACCGGTGGAGATGTCGTCCAGGATAAGCTGCTCGGCTACGCGGCCGCCCAGACTGGACACGATGTCCTCGAACATCTCGCCCTTGGTGACGTAGCTGCGGTCTTTCTCGGGCAGATACATGGTGTAGCCGCCGGCCTGACCGCGGGGGATGATGGTGATCTCATGCACACGGGGGTGGTGCTTGCAGTAGAAGCCCGCCACAGCGTGGCCTGCCTCGTGGTAGGCGGTGAGCTTTTTCTCTTCGGGGGTGACGACCCGGCTCTTCTTCTCCGGGCCGGCCATGACCTTCATGGAAGCCTCTTCGATGTCCTCCATGGTAATGGCCTTGCGGTTGCGGCGGGCTGCCAGCAGGGCAGCCTCATTGACCAGGTTCTCCAGGTCTGCACCGGCAAAACCGGCGGTGCGCTGAGCGATGACCTTCAGCGACACATCCGGAGCCAGCGGCTTATTCTTGGTGTGCACCTTCAGGATCTCTTCGCGGCCCTTGACGTCCGGCAGGCCCACAAAGACCTGACGGTCAAAACGGCCGGGACGCAGCAGCGCCTTGTCCAGAATGTCGGCACGGTTGGTGGCAGCCATCACGATGATGCCGTCGTTGGCCTCAAAGCCGTCCATCTCCACCAGCAGCTGGTTCAAAGTCTGCTCGCGCTCGTCGTGGCCGCCGCCCAGACCGGCACCGCGCTGACGGCCCACTGCGTCGATCTCATCAATGAAAATGATGCATGGCATCGTCTTTTTTGCCTTGTCGAACAGGTCACGCACGCGGGATGCGCCCACGCCGACGTACATTTCCACAAAGTCGGAGCCGGAAATGGAATAGAACGGCACCCCTGCCTCACCGGCACAGGCACGGGCCAGCAGGGTCTTGCCGGTACCCGGAGGGCCCACCAGCAGCACGCCGTGGGGGATGCGGGCACCCAGCGTATTGAACTTGTCCGGGCTCTTGAGGAACTCCACCACTTCCTTGAGTTCCTCTTTTTCTTCGTCCTCACCGGCAACGTCGGCAAAGGTAGCGGTCTTTTTGTTCTCGCGCTCATCCTTCACGCGGGCCTTGCCCACGTTCATGATGCCGCCGCCGGCACCGCCGCCGCGCATCATGGAGAACAGCAGGAAACCGGTGCAGCCCAGCATGGCCAGATAGAACAGGATCTCCATCCAGGGGATGCTCTCCTTGAGCGGGGTATAATCATACTCCATCGGGGCATCGGGGTTTGCTTCGTCGTAGGCTGCAATGTAGCTGTCCACATTCTTGACGAACATGGAGGCATAGGGCAGCTTGTAGCGCACGGTCACGGTGCCGTCGCTGTTCTTCTCGGCCCCGGTGGAGCCGGAGGAGGAAGAGGACAGTATACCGGACAGCAGCCCGCCGGTGGACTGCACCGTGCTCACGGACGACGGGTCGGGCAGGGCCAGCTTGCCCTCCTTGAGGGTCATGGTGAGCACACCGGTGTTCAGGTCCAGCGTGAACTTGGTGACCTGCAGGTTTTCAAAATACTGCACCGCCGTGGAGTAAACCATGGAGGACGAGCCGCCGCTGCTGCTGCCGCCGCCCAGCACGCTCCATACCATGAGCACGGCAGCCAGTGCCAGTGCCAGGATCAGCGGGTTGAAACGAGGTTTCTTCGGTTGCAAAAAAATCAACTCCAGTTCAGGGTGAATTTGATCCGGGACTTACTTCGTGTAGATCTCGGGCTTGAGCACGCCCACATAGGGCAGGTTGCGGTACTTTTCGTCGTAGTCCAGGCCATAGCCCACCACGAACTCGTCCGGCACCTGGAAGCCCTCGTAATCGGGCTGAATGTCGGCCTTGCGGCGGCTGGGCTTGTCGAGGATGGTGCAGATCTTGACCGAGTTGGGGTTGCGCATCTTGAGCATGGGCACCAGCTTGGACAGGGTGACACCGGTGTCGAGGATGTCCTCCACGATCAGCACATCCTTGCCGGACAGATCACCGTCCAGATCCTTGATGATCTTGACCAGACCGCTGGTCACGGTGTTGCTGCCGCCGTAGCTGGACACCACCATGAAGTCGATGCTGCAGGGGATGGTCACTGCCCGCATCAGGTCGGCCATAAAGACCACCGATCCCTTCAGGATGGACACCAGCACGAGGTTTTTGCCCTCGTAGTCCTTGCTGATGCGTGCACCCAGCTCCGCAACCTTGGCTTTCAGCTGTTCTTCCGAGACCAGAACGGTCTTGATGTCATCATTCATGCTCATGATGTTTCTCCTTTTTATCCCTTCAAGTTTCCTGTTCCATCTGCAGGATCTGCGTCGTGGTCTCATCCGGTGCAAGGCCCTCGGCAAAGCCGCTGCCGCACACCCAAAGCACCTCGCTGCCTGCTGCCAGCAGCGGCAGCGTGTCCCGCTGCTGCGCCGGGATGTCCGCTTCGTTCATCCATTTGCGCAGGCGGTTGTGCACCGCTCGCCCGGCGGGGCGGTAAACATCCCCCGGCTGGCGGATGCGCAGAACAAGACCAGCATACAACGTAGTTATTCTAGCATAATCCGCCCGATTTTTTAAGTCTTTTTTATGAACGACTTGTATTTTTTCTTCAAAATCCGCCGGGAACACCCGTGCAGTCAGGGTTTTGCCCCCCGGCAGAGGCATCCGGGCCGGTTTTCCGGCCTGCAGGGCTGCGGTAAATGCGGCCGCCGCATCGGCGTCCCAGCCGGCGGATTCGGCCTGTGTTTCCTGCCGGAGCACCCCATCTGCCGCGCAGAAGCGGACCTTCCCGGTCAGCTGCACGGCTCCGCTGCCCTGCTGCACCAGCTGCGCCAACAGCCGGATATATTTTTCTTCCGGGTCCCGCACCGGGGCCGCCAGACGGTGCAGGGCCGTTTCCAGAATGGGCGCATCCGCTGCCGCCAGCGGCTCCAGCCGCCAGCACACGGGGTCCGTGTCCGACAGGCGGGCATCCATCAGCAGCGCTTCGGCCTTTTGGGCAAAGTAGGCATCGGCCTGCGCCGCCTTCTCGCAGAAGCGGGCCAGATTTTCCGCCGCCGCCTCGTTCGTGCTCTGCAAAGCAGGCAGTGCCGCCCGGCGCAGCCGGTTGCGGGCGTAGGCGTCCGTCTCGTTCGTCTCATCGGTGACCCATGTCTGCCCGGCCGCCCGGCAGACCGCCTCGGTGTCGGCCCGGTTCAGGCAGAGCAGCGGCCGCAGATAACACCCGCGCCGGGGCCGGATGCCTGCCGCGCCGTGCAGCCCGGTGCCTCGGGCCAGCCGCAGCAGCAGCGTTTCGGCCTGGTCATTTGCAGTATGGGCCGTTGCCACGGCATCTATCCCCTCTTCGCACAGGCGTTCAAAGCAGGCATAGCGCAGGCGGCGGGCCCAGTCCTCCCCGGCGTGGGGCGGCGGCGCATCCACCGTGTCGGCCAGTTCTGCCGCGTGGAACACCCGCAGCGACACCCCCAGTGCCCCGCAGGCCTGCCGCACAAAGGCTTCGTCCCGGTCGGCGGCGGCGCCGCGCAGGCCGTGGTTCACATGGCAGGCTGAGAGGGTGTAGCCGAACTCCGGCTGCAGCGCCCGCAACAGGAGCAGCAGCGCCATGCTGTCGGCCCCGCCGGAAACCGCCGCCGCCAGCCGCAGCGGCTGCCCCGGACACAAAAGCCGGTTCTGCAGGCAGAAATCCCGCACCGCAGCCCGGCAGTCTTTCTCGTTTTTCATCGGTTCAGCGCTTGAAATCCACATCCATGAAGCGGGTGTGGGCACCGTCCCAGCCCAGCGGCACGGTACTGGTCTCACCATGGCGGTTCTTGGCCACGATGCACTCGGCCGTGTCGGCATCCACCTCGGCACCGTCCGGGTTCTGGCTGGCGTAATAGGAATCGCGGTACAAGAACAGGACGCAGTCGGCGTCCTGCTCGATGGAACCGGAATCACGCAGGTCGGACAGCTGGGGCCGGTGGCTGGAGTTGTTGCCCTGCTTTTCCACCGCACGGGACAGCTGGCTCAGCGCGATGATGGGCACGTTCATTTCCTTGGCCATGATCTTGAGGTTCCGGGTGATAGAACTGATTTCCTGCACGCGGTTCTCGGTGCGCTGGCCGGTGGTCATCAGCTGCAGATAGTCGATGACGATCAGACCTACGTTGGGGCGGGTGGGGTCCTGGTTCACCCGGCGGATCTTGGCCTTCATCTCGGTGATGGTGATGCCGGAGGTATCGTCCATATAGATCGGTGCAT
>OGLJ01002848.1_pt1 | contig 10074 bp, 5 predicted proteins | sample 1572801 | NCBI WGS metagenome assembly OGLJ01 (sample SAMEA2581877, study PRJEB24529) | metagenome | biome: Human gut stool | place: China | collected 2011
AAGCCGCTCGGGAAAAGGGCACGGAAGGACGAAACGTCGGCCGAAACGACGGTCGAATCGAAGGCCGCAAAACGCCCGGGACGAACGCAACAACCGCCGCGCAGCCGAATCGACCGAATCGAGCGACTTCTCGAGTCCCGTCGCCTCAAGGCGAAGCGAGCCGTTCGTATCGGGAAATTTCTCGTAAATCGGGAGGCGCGTCGTGAACCCCGAGAAAATCGTTGCGAACCGCGAAGCGAGCGGCGAAAAATCCGCCGGCGCTTTCCGCGTGCTTCCGCGCCCCGTCCTCTTCACCTTCCTCCTTTGGGCGGCGGTCGCAGCCGGGCTCGGTCCGACGGGGGCTTCTGCGCAAGCGTCGGCAACCGAGGGAGCCTATTCGGAAGCGTCGGACGGGTCTCTTGCGACGCCCGATCGCGTGCGCGACCTCGAAGCGAAGGCCCGGGCACTGGCGGACGAAGCGAAACGGCACCGCGAAACGCTCCTGAAGCGCCCGCGCACCTCCCGTGAAACTCCCGGAGCCTGCTCGGGACGGGTGCCGAACCCCGTCACGGACCTCTGTTGGTCGTGCATGTTCCCGATGATCTTGGGAAAGACCGTTCCCGTGACCGTCTCGGGGGACCTTCCCGACGTCGAAACGGATGCGACGGCCTTTTGCCTCTGCGGCTCCGACATCAACGTCGAAGGGGGCCTCAACTTCTCCTTTTGGGAGCCTCTGCGCACGGCGGAAGTCGTGCGTCACCCGTGGTGTTTCCCCTCGTTGGGCGGGATTTCCATGGAGGGTCCCGGATCGAGCGACCACGCGCGCACGAGCCGCACGGAAGAAACCCGTCGACGCACGGCCTTCTGGAACGTGCACTGGTACGTGTCGCCGTGGCTCTTCATTACGGAAGCCGTGGCCGACACGGGGTGCCTTGAAACCGCCCCCTGGGACCTCGCGTATTTGTCGGAGCTCGATCCCCTGTGGGACGACACGGTGACGTCGTTTCTTCTCTCCCCCGACGCGGCGCTCTTTACGTCCGCCGCTTCGGGCGGGGCGTGTGCGGTCGACTGTGCGGCGGCGTTGCTCGGCACCTCCGACAATGCGCTCTATTGGTGTTCGGGCTGTCAGGGGCGCGTTTTTCCCCTTTCCGGCTGGATGGCCGCGATGACGGGGTCGCTTCAGGCCTGGCACCTGATGGCGCATCGTTTCGCACAAAAACTCACGCGCGAAGGGGTGCTCTTTTCGGGCCACGGCGCCAAGGGCCAGTGCGGTCCCTACCCGCAGCCCCTCTTTCAGAAGGACGTCTGGCGCACGCAACTCATGTACCCGGGCCGCACAGCGTCGGGCACGTCCTGCTGTCAGCCGCTCGGACGCTCCGCGGCTCTTCTCGGCCCCTACAAGACGAGCCCCGTGACGGGCGAAGACGGAGCGATTCTCCTCTGGCGCAAGCGCGACTGCTGCATGACGAAGAAAATCGACGCCGCGTCCGCGACCCCCGGTACCGAGGGCCTCGGACTCGGTCGGGTACCCGAGGCCGTCTACCCGAAGCCCGCAAGTCGCGACGCTTTTTCGGCCCTTTCCGCGATTTCCGGTCCGAAACCCCGCCCCGTCCCGCGCCCGGCCGAGAGCCGTGCGCACAACGGCAACAAAGACGGCACGCCCTCGACGAAGCCGAACGATCGGAACGACCCCGCATCGCTTCTCCCCGAAATCCCCGAACTCGAAAGCCGCGACGGGTCGAACGGGTTCCTCGGGGAAATCCGCCCGACGACGGATGCGAATGAAGCGACCGGCACCTCCGACGCGACCGACGGTACCGAACTTCTCACGGACCTTCGTCGCATGCGGTCGGCCAAAGCTCTCTCGGTCCTCGCAACGACGGTCGTGCGGGTGACGTCCGCGGTCGCAGAGGCGGCGTCCGCCGAAAACCTTGCGGTCGGCACGGTCGGTACGGGCACTGCGGACGGGAACCCGCGCCGTCCGCAAGTCCGGGGAACGGTTGCGTACGACGCGTACGGCCGTCAACCCCGGTGCGACGCCGGGGTGTCGGTAACGGTACACCCGGCCGAGGGGCCGCTTTACCCGCACACGGATCCCGACTTCCTGGAGCTCCTTCACGCCACGGCGCGACGGTGGGAGCAGTCGGGGCTCTGGCAGCAGGCGATCGACAAGGAAATCGCCGCCGTGCGCCGTGCGACCGAAACACCGACGGGCGCTCGCATGTTGCCCCGCGAAACCCGCTCGCGCCTTCACGTGCGGCACGTCGCCTGGGAAGAACAAGACCGTCGGCGCTTGCAAACCCTTCTCGGTCCCTTCGAACGACGGTTCCTCTTCGTCGATGCGTCGGACCCCGCGCAACTTGCATTTGCGGCACGACTTCTGAAGCTCGATGCGAAGACCGCGAATGAAGCCCCGAACGTAACGAACGTAACGAACGTAACGAACGCATCGAACGACGACTCCGTTGAGGACCTCGCGAAGCTCGCGCGCCTTACGGGCGCCGCGGGTACGTCGAGCGGTTCGACGCCCGGGAAGGACGCCCGAGGGCTTCTCCCGCTGCGCGTCGTCCTGACGGCGGGTTCCCGCCGCGCGGCCGAGCGCGCTTTGCCCGGCACCCGAATCTGGTTCGACCAAGGGGGAGCTTTGACGCGCCGCCTGGGGCTCAACGCTCTGCCCGCGTTCGTGCGACTCACGCCCGAAGCCCGCGTCCTCTTTCAGGGGGCCCTGACCGACGAGGGCTTTCTCACCTTTTCCGATCCGACGGACGCGGAAGGCGTCGCGAGGACCGAGTCGACGAGCGTCATGCCCGCACTCGGGGCCCGATGACCCGACTTCGTTCGCGTTTCAACCGTTCCGTTTTGAGTTTCAGAGATGTCGATTTCTTTTTCCTTCTTTGCCGAACGCTTCGCCGCGTACCGCGCCCCGGCAAGCCTCCTCGTAAAGTGCGTGCTCCCGTGCGCGGGCGGTCCCGCTTCCGAAAGCAAGCAAACGCCCGCTTTCGGCTTTTCCCGTGCAAGTCGCGGCATCGCGTCGACGCGCGGTGTTCGCACGGTTCTTCTCGGTCTCGTCGGTTTTGCGGGACTCACGGGCTTTGCCGCTTCCCCGTCGAGCCCGGCCCTCGCAGCGGATCTCTCAACGCTCCCGAGCTACCAAGCCGACTTGACCGACCGCATCGGACCCCAAGCCTTGCAGAGCCTTCATGAGGTCGCACCCGACGGTTCCTCCCCCGAATCGCTCACGCCGCTTCGCACGAAACGCTCGGGGGAAATCGTCCTCTACGTCGACAGCCGGATGCCCGAAGCCGTGCTCCTCACGCTCGCGCGCTCGGCCGAGCGGCTCGGTGCGACCGTGGCGGTGACGGGGTTGCCCGTGAAGCCCCGGGAGACGAATCCCGCGTTTCGCAAGGAAGCGCTCGAAACGAGCGACGTCCTCAACGCCGAAGGAGTGCTCCCGCGCGACCGGTTCGAGCTCGGGAACCTTGCCGCGCTTGTCAGGGCGGGCCTCAACGTCTCCGTCAATCCCCTTCCCTGGGAAGGCGTCGAACGAAGCCTCAACGCAAACCGCGCGCCCGAAGACCGCGTTTCTCTTCCGATGCCCGCGCTCGTGGCGATTCTCGGCAACGCCCTCGAAGTCCTGCCGGGGGCGGTCGATCCCGTCTACGGGGCCGCACGCCTCGCGCAACGCGCGCGCGACCGCGGGGTGAGGGCTTACTTGCACGAACACCTCCGAGAACGCGGTCTGAGCGTGCATGAAGCGGAGCCTTAAAAGCTCTGCCGATTCTTTTTCAACCCGACTTTCCGCCTGCAAATCTCCGGCAACTTTTCCCCCGTTTCCCCCATGACCCGTCGATACACCACAACCCAAGCCGACGTCAGCGCCGGCACCGACACCGCTTCTCGGCCCGCTCACCCGACGCGGGACGCCGAATTCGAAGTCGACCTCGCGGCCTTTCGCCGAGCGTCGCTCCGTCGCCGGCGCATCTCCCGCGTGCTCGAGATCCTCGTCGGCGCGTTGCTTCTCGCGCTCTTCGGGATGCTCGTGGCCGGCATGATTCGGCCGAATCTCATTCTCAACGACCCCGAGGAGGTGACCCGCGCGGCGGCGCAAGCCAAGGCCAAGGCTCAACAGAAAGCTCAAGACGCCGAAACGAAGACTCCTGCGAAGGCCCCCGCAGAAAAACACGCCTCGACCTCCCCCGAAGGCCGACTCGTCCTCTCGAAGGCCTTTTCCTCAGTCTTTTTCGCCCGGGTTCCCGAAGTCCGCGCCGCGATGAGTGCGTCGGACGCCGTCACGGCCGCAAACGGCACGCAAGTGCCCGATGCGAACGACGTGATCGGGTCGACGTCGACCGCCGAAATGCTCGGAGGCTTCGGTTCCGGGGACCTCGGTCTCGTCGAAGACCAAACGAAGCTCTACCAAGGCGGCTACGGATCGCTTTTCAACCCCGCCGCCGACCGCGTCGTCGTCTGCCGCAACGAAAACGATCCCGAGTGCCTCGCGGTTCAGGAGCTCGACCACGGGTTTCCGGAGCGGCCCGAGATCGACGATTCGGTCCTTGAAGACAAAAACGACGTCATTCACGATCAGGTCGCAGAGGTGCCGGGCGTCGGGCACACCGAAGACTGCTCGCAGTTCGTGGTGACGACGGACCCCGTCGAAACCACCGAAACCTGCCGCCCGGGCGGTTGGTACGTGACGAACGACTGCACCTCGGGGTGGCGCGTCACCGCGGGCGAAATCCTGACCCGATGGACCTGTACGAATTCGCTCGCCTTTGCGACGACCCCGGTCTGCCGCATCCCCGCGTCTTTGGAAACCACGCCCGAAACCACCGAGCGCTGCTACTTCGACGCGGACGCCTTGGCGCCCGTCTCGACCGTGAAAGAAACGACGAGTGCAACCGCAACGGGCGTCTGGCCCGCGACGTGCCGCGCAACGCAAATCGTGGAAGAAACACTCACGTGCGAGAACGTTCTGACGGTGACGGTCACGCCCGAGTCCTGTTCGCTCGGGGAAACGACGACGTCGACCACGACCGGAGACTCGTCGCTCTTTGACGACGGTTGCACCGCCGCGGTCACGACGACCTGCGCGAAGCCCTCCCTCTTCGGTAAAAGCTTCGCGTTGAAAGTGAACGGCGGTTACCCCGAAACCAAAATCACGGGGACGACGACCCGCGAGATTGCGGATACGGCCTCGCCCTGCCGCCTCAAGGTGACGGTGGCGGAACACGCCTGCAACGGGACCGACTGCCTCGTGCGCGCGACGGTCGACGTCTACTACCGCTCGGGATCCGTGAACGACTGGAAGGGATCGATCGACTTGCGCCACCCCTACCGCGGTTACGACGCCGATGCGGGTTCGTCCTCCGACGCGTGGGAAAACGGTTGCGCCGCGCTCGAAGGACGGATGTCGGCAAAAACGTCCGAAGGAGAAACTCGATGAGCCGCTCCGCCCTCTCGTACGAGAACTCCGTCGAAGTGAACGCCCGCTTTTCGGAAAATTCCGAAGACTTCGAAAAGTCGGCCTCGTCCGCCGAATCGGTTCCGGCCCCGGTTCTCTCCCAACCCTTCGAACGCTCCCGGCTCTCCGGCTTCGCGGGATGGGCGTGCTCGGCTCTCTTGGCCCTCGGGCTTCCCGCCGGCCTCGCCCACGCACGCGACTGCACGGAGGTCTCGCGTACCTGTGTCGACACCAAAGACCGCGTGATCGACGGCGTTACCGTACACCGCGACTGCTGGCGGTGGGAAAAGAAGTTCCGCTGCACGCAAGCGTCGCCCGAAGCGAACCGGTGCGATGCCGCGCACGTCCCTGCTTCCTGCACGATCACGAAGACGACCTGTACGAAACAGAGCTCGACGGGCGAGTGCCCGGCGGTGGAAGCGCAGCTCCGGTGCACGACGAAACCCTCGGGCCCGGGGATCACGGCTGGGGAAATCGAAGTCTCGATCGCGTACGAGACGAAGACGGGTGAGCCCGTGCCGATCGAAAAGGTTGAAAAAACGGGAAACGTCGGGGCGAACGGGTTCGAGCGCCTCCTTCGCAACGAGCGAAGCGAAAGCGGACTCGGTCTCCCGTCGTCTTCGTCGCCTTCGACGAGTTCGAAAGCCTCGTCCTCCGACGACGGCTGCCGCGTCACGTCCGAGCGCTGCATCGACTCCGCCCCCCGCGAGATCCCCGTCGCAAACGCCCCGGGCGAATACGTGACGGCAGCCCCCGCCTGTTGGGTGAAGGAGAAAACGATTTCCTGCCCCTCGATCGACGAAGCCGCTTCGTGCTCGAAACTTGAGAGCGCCGGCTGCCGCCGAACGGGCGAAAAGACCTGCGCGCAGAAGGTCGGAGGCACCTGCGTGCGGTGGTCCGCGACGTACGTCTGCCCCGGCGTCCCCGTAACGGGGCCCGACATCGATGCGGACGACACCGTGGACGTCCCGACGGGAGGCGTGGTCGAAGACGGCTCGCAGTGCGAAGCCGCGGTCGATGAGGCACAAAAGGAGGGCCTCTCCTGCACGACGGTCTCGAAAACCTGCGTCAAAAAGGGCGGCAGCGTGACGGTCGGGGGCGTGACGGCGACGCTTCCCTGCGCCGAGTACGAAGTCAAAATGAACTGCACGGCACAAGGCAAAAACGGCTGTGCGGCGCTCGAAGCCCTGGAGCGCGACAAGACCTGCCGGCGCGAAGGGGACGCGGTGTGCGTCAAGAAAAACCCCGACGGCACGTGCCGCGAACGGAAAGCCACCTACGTCTGCGGCGAAGGGGTTTCCGAAGACCGCCCCCCTGCGGGCGGCGACTTCGTCGATTCGGAAGACACCTCGACCGCAGAGCCCGTCGACACGTGCGGGGACTACAAGAAGGACCCGAGCTGTTCGCTCTCGAACTCCGTCTGTACCGACGGTCCCGGGATCAAGTACGTGAACGGAAAGCCCGTCTACAAGGACTGCTGGCAGTCGACCGACACCTACGTCTGCCAAGCCTCGGGGGAAAACGAGTGCGCCGAATTCGAAAAGGACCCCGCGTGCGAATTGCAATCTTCGGGCTGCCCCGACGGAGAGCCGAAGTGCGAGCGCCCCGTGAACGTCTACGTCTGCGAGCGGGAAGGATCGGAAACGGCGGTAGGCGAAACCTGTCGGGGCGAAGCCTGCATCGCAGGGATCTGCACGCCCGTCGATTCGGACCCGAACGAGGATTTCGCGGACGCGGTCGCAGGATTCGAGATCGGTCGTCAGGGGTCGATCTACGGGGACGTGACGGGGAATCGCTTCTTTCAGGGGCACCTCTCGACCTGCAAAGACCGCGTGGGGGCGACCTCCTGTTGCCGCACGGAAGAGGTGTCGGGCACCTCGAACGCCGGGGGCTTTTCGATTTGGTTGAGTTTCGGGCTGCGAGCCGGCTGGGAAGCCGTCAAGTACGCGGGCTCGCCCTACGTCTACGACATTCTCTCCAACTCGGATTCGACGAAACAGCTCTTGAATTCGCTTTACGGGTCGGCCGCATCGGGTGTTTACAACCCGAGCTTCAGCTGGTGGGGCGTGTCGGTCACCTACTCCGCCGCGGAAGGCTTTGCCTTCGACTTTTCGCCCGCGGGCTTTTTGGCGACCGCCTTGGCGCACTTCTACGCGGGCTACCGCTCGTGCGACGCCGAAGACCAACGGACGGCCTTGGAGCGCGGGCAGCGGCTCTGTCACTACGCGGGAACCGTGTGCGAGAAGAAAGCGGCCGGCAAGTGCATCACGACGCGTCAGAAATACGTGTGCTTCAACTCGCGGCTCGCCCGCATTTTGAACGAACAAGGTCGCCCGCAGCTCGGTCGCGGCTGGGGCACGCCCGTCAATCCCGACGTGCGGGGTTTCACGCAGGAGGAGCTCGAACTGCTCGACTTCACCGCCATGGACTTGCAGGAATTCGTCCGCGACGTCATTCACGAGGCGATCGAAGGAGCGGACGCGGGGCGAATCGACCTCGAAGCCGCCTCCCGACGCGCGCAGGAACGTGTGGACGCAATGCTCGAAGGCGTGATCGGAACAACCGAAGCCATGCCGGGGCCGACGGGCAAAACGCGGGATCCGTCGACGCCGCCCGCCGATGCGCAAAGCCTCATGCATACCGGGGGAGAGTCCGGATCGGGCGAGACGGCTTGGTCGCACCGGACGCGACGCTCTCCGCTCTCGGCCGAGGCACTCCTCCCCGGCACGCAAGCCTTCCGCAGCCCCGCTTGGGAGCACCCCCTCTGGGGCCCCTACTCGCTCGAAGGGGAAATCGCGCGGGGAGCGCGGGCCATGGACGCGGAACGCCGACGGATCGACGGCCTCAACGCGAATCCGGGGTTTCGACGGCCCGCCGACTTTTGAGGACCCTCCTCCGCGAACGGCCTCAAGCAACTTCGGAGGGCCTTGAACGGACGCCTTCGACTTCTTTGATTTCCTTTGATTTTTTGAGACTTCTTCCGATGATTTCGACTCTTTGCGGGGCCCGACGGCTCCGACACCAACGAACGTTCTTCCTTGCGGGCATTGCGGGGCTCCTCGCGTGCTCGTGTGCGGCGATGTCCGCCGGGGCCGCAGCGCTTTCGGGGCCGTCTTCGGGCGCTTCTTCCGACACCTCGGCGGGCGTGACCGCCTTCCCGGCCGTGACCGAGGGTTCTTCGGGTTTTGCCGCATCGTCCGTTTCCCGGGCCGGTCCGGATGCTCGGAACCGATCCGCATCCGACTGGTGGACCGAGGACGTGTGGCAGGACCCCGACCGACCCTTCCTCTATTACGGGAACCCCGAGGAGGAGGAAAAAGCCGCCCGACGCCGCTTGGGCGTTGCGGACGGGAAACACGAAGAAGAAGGTCGGCACGTGCGTCGGGAAGACGACGAGCACATTGAACGTAAGGGGGCGACCGTCGAGCGGCTCGATCGCGTCGGGGAAAACGCTCCGCGGAAAGAGGACGGGCGAAAGGCGGCTTCGCCGACGCCCTCGAACGCTTCTCCCCTCAACGACCCCGAGCTCACGTCCTTTACCACCGTAAAGGGCCTGCGTGCCGAAGTCGAACGTCGTCTGGAGCGCGCGCTCATGGACCCGACCCCCGAGCACGTCTCCGCCTATTTGGAGGCCAACGCCTTCATCCTCGGAAAAGCACACCGCTTCCAGGTTGCCTGGGAGCGCACGCGCTTCGCGCAACCTCAATACGACTGGACCGCTTCGCACCCCGTCGCGAACTTCGCCACGGCCGAAGAAAACGAGCGCGTGATGCGGGAGAAGTCCGTCTTTTTGAAGTCCCTTGCCGACGAAGCGGGAATTCTCTTCGTGGTGCGCGCGGACGACCCCTTGAGCGAACTCGCGGCGCGGTCGCTCGCGAGCTTCGCGCGCACGAACGGGATCGAAGTGCTCGTCGCATCCGACCGCCCCGTCGCCTACGCGGGGCTGCCTCCCTCGAAACCCTACAACGCGCTCGTCGCGTCGTTGGGGCTCACGCGCCTTCCCGCCGCCGTTCTCGTTCCCAACCCCGCCGTGGTTGAAGCGCGAACGCTCTCGCACCCGGCACTGCGTGCGAACCCCCGCCCAACCCTCTTTGCGACGGGGGTGGTGTCGGTGGAAGAGCTGGAGAAACAAACAGGTCATCGGGTGATTCCGGTGTCCGCCAAGGAGGAGACCGGAATTGAAGAGCTGGAGAAAGAGATCCAGTCCATGTTCTATCAGGGAGACATTGATTTTAACGATGCTCCTCCTCGCGCCGCCCGCCACGGAAGCAACCGACGCCGTCGCCGCCACCCGAAACGGGCGGGCGCTGACGACGGGAGAGGCGTGGAGAGCCGAAGCGTCGGAGATGTCCGGAGCTCCCGCGAGCGAGCGCCTCAACACCCGCGAAACGCTCGACCGCAACGACTTCGCGCGTTCCCGGACGGCTCACGCCGAAGTCGTCGGCGAGTTCGCAGGTGAAGTTTCGTATCCGACGGAACGCGCGCGATGAGGGGGTCTTCGATGACGGAGGAACCCGCGAAAAACCGTACCGATTCGATGCGTGACGTCCGACCGGATCGAGCCCCTTCGGAAATCAATGCGAAGCCTCGGAAGCGCATCGGTTCCGAATCGATGCACATCGGAAATACCT
>OGLJ01002859.1_pt1 | contig 10042 bp, 9 predicted proteins | sample 1572801 | NCBI WGS metagenome assembly OGLJ01 (sample SAMEA2581877, study PRJEB24529) | metagenome | biome: Human gut stool | place: China | collected 2011
GTTCTGCCTTGAGCCACGGCACAGGCATCCCTTTTTCGTTGGAAACTGTCTCTACAAACTGCAGGGAGTCGCCCTCGGTGCATTCTGTCTCCGAAAAGCGGCAGCGGTAGGACAGTCCCTTCAAGCCGTTCCGGCGGTAGAGTCCGATCTCGCCGAACAGCACCAGCAGTACCAACAGAATAACAGCGATCAGTTCCATTGTGATTCCTTTGGCACGGGAACAGTCTCCAGCAGTTCCGATACAATGCGGCGGCAGGTCTCGTGATTTTCTTCCCACATTGCCCCACGTGCTGCCATGCGGTGCGCCATGCAGTCCGCTGCAATGTGCTTGATGTCGTCCGGTGTGACATAGTTTCTGCCACGTATCGCCGCAACTGCCTTGGAGACCTCCAGCAAGGAAAGCATTCCACGGGTACTCAGCCCCAGCTGTATCTGATGATGCGTCCGGGTGGCGTGCGCCAATTCTACCAGGTACTCCTGCACCGCAGCAGAGACTTTCACCTGCGCCAGTTCCTTTCGGGCGTTCAGCAGCTGTGCCGTGGTGACAACCGGTTTTCCCTCTTCCGGAACAGCTGTCCGGGACAGCAGTGCCAGTTCCTGTTCCTTATCCGGATAGCCCAGAGAAAGGCACAGCAGAAAGCGATCCAGCTGAGCCTCGGGCAGCGGAAACGTCCCCTGCATCTCCACCGGATTCTGCGTAGCAATGACGAAGAACGGCGACTCCAGCGGATAGGTCACGCCGTCTGCGGTCACCTGGCGTTCCTCCATGCACTCCAACAGGGCAGACTGGGTGCGTGGCGTAGCACGGTTGATCTCATCCGCCAAAAGGATCTGGGTGAACACTGCACCTTTCCGAAACACGAATTCGCCGGTTTTCGGGTCGGGGATGCTGACACCTACCAGGTCGGTGGGCAGCAGATCCGGCGTGAACTGGATGCGGTGAAAGCTGGCATCCAAAGCGTTTGCCAAACTCCGGGCAAGGGTAGTCTTTCCTGTGCCGGGAATGTCATTCAGCAGCACATGACCGCCGCACAGCAGCGCAGCCAGCACCTTATCAATAACATCCTCTTTGCCGTAGATGTGCGTGGATACGGCATCCCGGAGCAGTGTGGTAATGGTTTTGATCTCTGACATAAACAAATGTCCTTTCTGGAAATCAGCAGCTTGTCTCATCTGCTGTCAATAGCACTATTATAACATATTTCTGCCGGAAACACAAGCAAAAAAGCCTGTCTCCGGAGACGGAAACAGGCTTTGAAATGCGTGTTGGAATTAAAGGAAAATATACTTGAGGATAAACAGCAGCGCAACCACGTATAGCAGCGGTTTCACCTTCTTTGCCTTGCCGCAGACAACGTGCAGGACAACATAGGAGATGATGCCCATGGAAATGCCCTCGGAGATGCTGTAGAACAGCGGCATAGCCAGGATGCACAGATAAGCCGGGATTGCCTCCAGGAAACTGTCCTCTGTGAACTTGATCTCGGTGATGCTGCTGAACATGAGGAATCCGACGATCACCAATGCCGGAGCAGTTGCGAAAGACGGGATGGCAATGAAGATCGGCGCAAAGAGCATGGAGATGAGGAACAGAATCGCAGTCACAACCGCAGTCAGACCGGTTCTGCCGCCTTCTGCCACGCCGGCGGAGGATTCCACAAATGTGGTGGTGGTGGAAGTACCCATCACTGCACCGGCGCTGGTTGCGATCGCATCCGCCAGCAGTGCCGGCTTGATCTTCGGCAGCTTGCCGTCCTTGTCCAGCATACCGCCCTTATTGCAGACACCGATCAGCGTACCCAGGGTATCGAAAATGTCTACGAACAGGAACGAGAAAATAACCACAATAAAGTTGATGATGCTTACGCCGTCAAAGTCAAACTTGAAGCACTGTCCGAATGTGGAACCCAGTGCGGTAAAGTCTGTCATAGAGAATGCCGGGATCAGGCTGTTGTAGCCTGCCTCAACATCTACGGTGTACAGCCCGGTCAGCTGGCAGATGATGCCCAGCACCCAGGTGGAAAGAATGCCGATGAGGATAGAACCCTTTACCCGCTTGATGTACAGGAATGCGGTGAACAGTGTTCCCAGGATCGCCAGCAGCGCACAGATGCCGCCGGTCTGGAAGTTATCACGGAACGAAACGATGGTCACCAGCGTCGAGTCACTGTTGACAACAACGCCGGCATTTTGCAGACCGATAAAGGCGATGTACACGCCGATGCCCACCGACACCGCCTTTTTCAGCGACATAGGGATAACATTGAACAGCGCCTCACGGACATTTGTCAGCGAAAGGACAATGAAGATCAGACCCTCGACAAACACGGCAAGCAGTGCGACCTGCCACGGATAGCCCATGTTGCCGCAGACGGTATAGGCGAAAAAGGCGTTCAGTCCCATGCCGGCGGACAGGGCGAAGGGCAGGTTCGCCATCATGCCCATGCACATAGTTCCCAGGAAGGATGCCAGACAGGTCGCCAGCAGAACTGCCGTGGGATTCATGCCGGTAGAACTGAGGATACTGGGGTTTACCGCCAGGATATACGCCATGGTCATGAACGTGGTAACACCGGCAATGCACTCCGTTTTTACATTGGTGTTGTTTTCTTTCAAATGGAACAGTTTTTCAAACATTACTTGGTTTCTCCTTCATCATATTCTGCAATATAGGGCAGGTTGCGGTAAATCTCGCCGCAGTCCAGTCCGTAACCGATCACAAAGTGATCCGGAATGGTAAACAGAGAAATATCGGCATCCAGTTTTACCAGACGGCGCTCCGGCTTGTCCAGCAGTGTGATAACTTTCAGCGAAAGCGGATTTCTCGCCTTCAGCAGCTTGATGACGTCGTTCAGTGTCCGTCCGGTGTCGTTGATATCCTCGGCGATGATGACATGATAGCCGCTGATGTCCTGCATCAGATCCATAGTGATCTTTACGATGCCGGAAGAGGACGTGCCGTTGTAATAGCTCTTGGCGCACATAAACGCTGTCTCACAGGGAATGGTGATGGCACGGCACAGGTCTGCCATAAAGACGAATGCGCCGTTCAGAATGCTGACCAGCAGCAGAGGCTTTCCCTCATACTCCCGGCTGATCTGTGCGCCCACTTCCCTGACTTTCGCCTGGATCTCTTCCTCTGTGATGAGGACACGCTTGATCTTCTGTTCAAATTCCTCGGTTGTCATAGATAAAATACGCTCCTTATGTACGGGTAGCTTTCATTGCCCGTTTATTTTCATACATTCTTTGGTCTGCCAACTCATACAGTGTGGTATATGACCGGTCCGGCGCCTCCTCGGCAAACGCATATCCCACTGCTGTTCCCAGCTGCCAGCCCCTGTCCTCTGCCTGGTTGAATGATTCGATCTGCTCCCGGATATTGGAAATGATCTGTTTCACACGAGTCTCATCCGTATTGTAGATGATGCCCACGAACTCATCGCCGCCGCTTCTGCCGATAAAGTTCCCTGCCGGGATACACCGGCGCAGAACCGCCGCAAAGGACTCGATCATCTGATTCCCGGCATCGTGTCCGAAATTGTCGTTGGTCTTTTTCAGACCGTTCAAGTCGAACATCATAAAGCAGAGGTGCTTATCGGAAATGACGCCTGTGTGAATCAGCTCATTGCACTTGTTGCGGTTATAGAGACCGGTTGCCTTATCCCGGAACAGCTTGTCCTGTGTACCACGCATGGTGAAAACTCCCACTGCGATGATGTACACCAGCACGCCGATCATAATGAAAAACAGCGAGTTGGACGAACGGACAAGCAGGAAGTGCAGGATGTCCAGCGTTCCCATTGCCATGAGCAAAATCATGGAGAGCAGGAACAGCCGGTGCCGCATATCGTCCTTGTGCTTGGGATAGATGCAGATCTCAAAGACCAGCAGGAACAGCGCCTGCACCAGGATGCAGTAATTGTACAGTTCCTGGGACTCCCGCAGCGCCAGCAGACGCAGCAGATGCGCCGCAAATGCTGCCAGAACAAGCACTGCGTTGACCACCAGCAGCACGCTGGTTACTTTTCGGATCGACCCGGTTTTTCTCGCCGACATATGGATGTACAGCGCAACAAAAAAGGGTGCAAACATGATGGAAAACATACTCAGATAGGAAAAGAACAATGCGTGTCCCGGAATCAGCCAGGTGATAAGACGGGTATCTGCGATCTTCCACAGACCGACCAGAACGGCAACCATTCCGAGCGGCGACAGATACAGAGCTGACTGCATCTTCATGCGGTAATACACCCCGATCAGCAAGTAGAAGATGCCGAAGATCACCAGGAGAACACCGATCAGCAGAAACAGTGCGTCGTGCCGGAACAATTTCCAGAACAGCGGATACCGGACACCCTCATAGAAGGTAATGGTCCGGTCCACCGTTGCCCGATAGATCGGCTGTATCTCAACGACTACCTCTTTTCCGCTGTCTGCACGGATCAGCGGCAGATTCACCCAGTAGCAGCCTGTACCGCTCACCGGATTGGACGCATCCCTGCTCCGGTCATACACACGCTTTCCCTGAATGTAGACTCTTGTGTTGGCGTTGATGACGTAGAACATCAGCTGTTTTCCTGCCAGATCGCTGTTCAGCTGGAAGTGAAAGATACGGGTCACGCCCACAGGCGCATCCGGGTCGTTTTCCTCCACCATTTCTGTGTAATTGATTTCCTGGCAGGTCGGCTGCTCACGGCGGCTGTCGATCACGCCGCCGGTATCTGTACGCTCCACGAACATTCCGAACAGGAACAGCAGACAGAAAAGCAGCAGCACTGCGTGGATCACAACGGGATATTTTTTATGCAATTGTTTCACCTCCCAGAAAAGACAGCAGCCGATTCTGTCAGAACAAAAAGCGCATCACGCTTTCTCGGCTGTCTTTTTCTTCTCCGTCACCTTTTCTGCCTCCATGTTTTTCGGCAGCACCAGATTCAGCAGAATGGACACCAAAAATACAACTGCCACACAGTTCTGTGCAAAGACGTTCTTCACCATATCCGGGAAGATATTGAACAGGTCTGCGCACTGGGTAAAACCCAGACCGATGCTCAGCGACAGCGCCGCAATAATCATGTTCCGCTGAGAAAAGCCGCATTTGCTCATCATCTGCAAGCCGCTGACAACGATCGTACCGAACATCATAATGGTACAGCCGCCCAGAACGGCATCCGGCAGCGTCGCCAGCAATGCGCCGAAAATCGGAAAGATACCGGCAAGGATCATGATGACTGCACCGGTGGCGATGGTAAAGCGGTTCACTACCTTTGTCATAGCGACCAGTCCCACGTTCTGGCTGAACGAAGTGATGGGCAGACAGCCGAACACCGAGGACAGAGAACTGACAAAACCGTCACAGGCAATAGAGCCGGAGGTCTCCTCCCGTGTGACATCACGTCCCAGTCCGGAGGCAGCCAGCGCCGAGGTGTCGCCAATGGTCTCCGTCGCAGACACCAGGAAAATCAGCACCACGGAAATGATGGCATCCGCATGGAACTCCATCCGGAACGGCATCAGATGCGGAACGGCGATGATGGAAGTCTCCCGCAGTGCGGAAAAGTCCACCTTGCCCATGCAGATCGCCAGAATGTACCCCACGATCAGACCAAACAGCACGGACAGCTGCTTGAAATAGGACTTGGCGAAAATGTGAAACAGGATGCAGCAAAGCAGCGTCACTGAACCCAGGATCCAGTTTGTGGCAGAGCCGAAGTCCTCACTGCCGCTGCCGCCGCCAAAGGAATTCGCACCGACTGTCAGCAGGGAAAAGCCGATGGCAGTCACCACGCTGGCAGAAACGATAGGAGCAATGATCCTGAGCCAGAATTTCGCAAACAGCCCCAGGATGCCCTCGACCAGTCCGCCGATGAGAACGGCGCCCATGATTGCACCGTAGCCGTACTGCGCTCCGATAAAGCAAAGCACGGACACAAAGGTAAAGCTGATGCCCATTACAATGGGCAGTCCGGAACCCACCTTGTGAAAAATGGGAAACAGCTGGATGAGTGTACCGATGCCGGCAATCAGCATGGCGCTCTGAATCAGCATTGCCGTTTCAGAAGATGCCAGACCGCACGCTCCGCCCACAATGAGGATGGGTGCAATGTTGGCAACGAACATGGCGAGAATGTGCTGCAATCCAAACGGGATCGCTTTATGTACCGGCACTAAGCCGTTCAGCTGGTACAGATTGCTGATCGAGGCATCCCGAAAATTCAATTTTTTCATCCGGCACCCCGCTTACTGTTCCTGCTCCCGGAACACAATTGTTCCGTTGGATGCGTCCATGCTCTCCACGATTGCCAGCGATTCCAGCGGATAGCCCAGATTCCGGATGATGCGGCCGCCCTGCTGAAAGCCCTTTTCGACAGCGATACCGATGCCCTCCACGGTTGCGCCAGCCTGCGTCACAATGGAGATCAGTCCCTGGAGCGCACAGCCGTTTGCCAGGAAGTCGTCAATAATCAGCACCTTGTCCTCCGGGTGCAGGAACTTCTTGGAAACGATCACCTGGTTCTTGCACTTGTGTGTAAAGGATCCCACCTCTGCCACATAGACCGCACCGTCAATGTTAACGCTCTTGGACTTCTTGGCGAACACCACCGGAACGTGGAAACAGCTTGCCACGATACAGGCGATGCCGATGCCGGATGCCTCAATGGTCAGAATCTTATTGATCTCCTTGTCTGCAAAGCGGCGTTTGAACTCTTCCCCCATCTGCTGGAACAGCTGCACGTCCATCTGGTGATTCAGAAAGCTGTCCACTTTCAGAATATTGCCCTCTTTTACGATGCCGTCTTTTACGATTCTCTCCTCTAAAAAATTCATGTCACTTTTCCTTCCTGGATGTTTTGGCAATGCCGCAGTCTTTGTGCGGCAAAAAGCCGGTTATATGTAGTCTATTATACCATTCTCTGCCGGAAAAGTCAATTCAAAATCTGTGGAAATCCGCCGAAATATGCAGAAGTTTTCGATTTTTTTACGTTTTTTCGGATTTGGAGGAATCCAGGGTGTCATGCCGGTATTTGAGATACTCCAGAAAGCACTTGACGGCGAGTGATGCGCTTTCCCGATCCCGAAGTGCGAGTCCGATCCGGCGGTATGCGGGAACATCCAGTTCCCGGACACAGATGCGGTACGGCACACGCTGTAAAATCAGTTCCGGCAAGATGCTGACACCCAGTCCGCTTTCCACCATGGACATAATGGCATAGTCGTCCCACGTGGTAAAGCGCACCGACGGAGAAAGTCCACAGCGCTCGAAGATCTCCGCCGCATCGGCACGGGCATCCTTTTCCAACATCATAAACGGCGCATCACAAAGGGCTGCCACCGGGAACTTTTCCAGTCCTGCCAGAGGATGATTTTCCGGCAGCACCGCCATAAGGCGATCCTCTTCCAGAAAAATGGTATCGAACTTTCCCAGGGTGGGCAGACGCACAAAGCTGCAGTCCACCCTGCCCTCTGTGATCCACTTTTCCAGTTCGGTATAACTGCCCAGCAGCAGCTCGTATTCGATGTGCGGATAGTCCTTCTGAAACTCCCGGATGATGTTGGGCAGCCAGTGAGTGGCGATGCTGGAAAATGTGCCGATGCGGATCAGCCCCGACTGCATCCCGTTCAGCGCATTCACCTGCATCTGCATCTTCTCATAGTCTGCCACCAGTTCCTTGGCATACGGCAGCATATGCAGCCCGTTGGAAGTCAGCCGCACGCCGCCTTTTCCACGTTCCAGAAGTACCATGTTCCAGTCCTTTTCCAGGTCGCCGATCATCCGGCTGACCCCGGACTGGGAATAATGCAGGATCTCTGCCGCTCTGGTAAAGCTGCCGTACTCCACGGTCTTGACAAAGGACAGATACTTCTGCAAATTCATATCCATGTGCATTCCTCCTGTTTGTTGCTTTTATGAAAAAACGACCGCTGTTATTATAAAAATCAGCGGTCGAAATTGCGATTCAATTATTTTCTTCACTCACATTTGAATCTTGATTTGTAGAATTGTTTTCCTCATATTCCCATTGAATTGTATAATTGGTTTTCGAAATTTTCTTCAGTTGTTCTATGTAACTTTCAATTAGTTTTTTCGCTCTATCCTGCGCACTTGCTAACAAAGATGAATCATTTTCAATAGTTCTTCTCATCTCATCTTGTGCCTCATTTATCGTTTTCGTTTGATCTTCTGCAGTTATAGGATTTGAGTTCCAACTGTCCTGTGATGAAATATAAGATTGTTCGTTATACGAATCCGGATCCACACTCATTGATAATATTTTAGCTTTGGGAATTGTAATTGTGCAAACTGTTCCTTCCATCTTCATTGTCACTTCTGATGCTTCAATTCCAATTTTAGCACATCCTATGTATTCCATCCAAAAATTTCTGTCTACTTCACCGATATGAGCAAATCCACTTCCTTTCTTCTTTTCAGATTTTGCAACATTGTGATAATAACACTCTGTTGTTGCCAGTTCGCAGATCGAGTGAATCTGCGAAATTTCAGGAACATCAACGTTTTCATTACTCTGTACACTTTCTTCTATTGTTGTTTCTGCTGTATCCGATACTGCCTCACTGTTGCTTGTTTTATCTGCAGTTGAACAACCAGATATTGTGACTCCCAACATTAAAACAGCTACTAAAATTGAAATTTTCTTTTTCATAATCAGCACCTCATTTAACAACAACAGTATAATCTGAATTTGTTTGCTCCACCCATGGTTTAATTAACGCCTCCACAGCTGCTTTGGCATTGCTTTTTGCGGCAGAATATAAGTTATCTTCCTGTTTAGCCTTTTCTGCCAGATCATTACAGCATAACTTATATGCCTCTTGTGCTACATTTTCTGTATTGTATTTTTTATCTGTAAAAATATATTCCAATGTTCCTGCATCAACAGTAGTATCATATATTTCTACATCTGGCAAGATTACAGTTATTTTTTTATTTTCATTATCAATTTGCGTCTTGATGTTTTGAAAGTTTATCCCGGCTTTCACTTTTCCTTCATACGCTACATTATACCGCAGTGTTTCATTGTCTTTATCATAAACCTTTACAATTGAATTGTATGTATAATCAGCTGTATAAAACTCGCTTATTCCAAGCACTTCCTTCAATTCTGATTCTGTGAATACAACTTCTGCCTCTTTTGTTCCGCCATCTAAAAATGTAGATATTGCATTTTGTGTTTTTGGCTTTTTGAAATCTTTAATCTTAAACACAGCAACAAAAACCAGTAGAGCCAAAATTAGAATAACTATAATATAAAGAATCTTTTTTATTGGCTTTTTTCTTCCGTTTTCAAATTCATCATTTTTTTCCACAATAATCCCTCCATTTAAGGTATCCTAATGCTTGCTAGATACATTATACACCAACATAAAACGAAAGTCAACAAAAAGAAGCCGGTAAATCTACAAAATACCGGCTCTCTATAAACAGATTTACTCGTTGACATACCCATCCAAAAAGCTGTGTGTCACATGATCTTTCTGGTAGGAAATGATTTTGTTCAAGTTGATATTTTCCACGCTGCGGAAAATATTCTTTTCGATCTGCGGATTCTCCTCCGCCAGCTTGGCAATCAGCTGTTTTATCACCATGCGCTTGGAAACCGTCCGCTCGTCCGGGTCGCAGGTGGTGCAGGTGTCTGTGAAATGGCAGGCGCACTGGATAAACTGCAAGTCGTGATAGCGGCACCAGTGCTTGATGTCCGCCTCCCGGATCAGATACATGGGACGTATCAGCTGCATTCCCTCGAAGTTGGCGCTGTGCAGTTTCGGCATCATGGTCTCCACCTGTCCGCCGTAGATCATGCTCATGAGGATGGTCTCGATGACATCATCGAAGTGGTGTCCCAGGGCGATCTTGTTGCAGCCCAGTTCCTTTGCCTTATCGTAAAGGTGTCCACGGCGCATCCGGGCGCATAAGTAACAGGGATTATTCTGCACGTTATAGACCGAGTCAAAAATGTTGGTCTCAAAAACCGTAATGGGAATTTGCAGCAGCTTGGCGTTGGACTCGATGATCTGCCGG
>OGLJ01002868.1_pt1 | contig 9998 bp, 5 predicted proteins | sample 1572801 | NCBI WGS metagenome assembly OGLJ01 (sample SAMEA2581877, study PRJEB24529) | metagenome | biome: Human gut stool | place: China | collected 2011
GTGGAGACTTGAAATAAAATCACTGCCTGAACTGACCAATATCGGTGCATGGAGAGCTCCCCGGGTAGGTAACTGGTGGGAGAGAGAACCACAACTCTCTACCGACTCTTTGAGCTATGGAGGGTTTTATACTCCGGAAGACATCCGGGAGGTTGTAGACTATGCCCGGAAACGCTATATTACGATAGTGCCCGAAATAGATATACCCGGACACAGTATGGCTGCTCTATCGGCATATCCGGAAATCTCTTGTACGGGTGGTCCTTTTCATGTGAATGTAGGAAATACATTTTATACGAAAGTAGAAAACTCCTTGTGTGTAGGCAATGAACGGACGTTTGAAGTTCTTGATACTGTATTCTCTGAAGTTGCCCGCCTTTTTCCTTCCCCATACATACATATCGGAGGCGATGAATGCTATAAGGGCTTCTGGGAGAGATGTCCCAAATGCCGGATGCGAAAACAAAAAGAACATCTGAAAAATTCGGAAGAACTGCAAAGCTACTTTATAAAACGGGTGGCCGACATGGTTCAGAAAAAAGGGAAACAGGTTATCGGATGGGATGAGATACTGGAAGGTGGTTTAGCTCCGGAAGCAATTGTAATGTCATGGAGAGGTATAAAGGGAGGTGCGGAAGCTGCCCGCCAAGGACATTCAGTTATTATGACTCCGAGCGATCATTGCTATCTGGATTTCTATCAGGGAGACCCGACAGTTGAACCGAACACTTACGCTATGCTCCGCCTGCAGGACTGCTACAAATATCAGCTTATCCCTGACAGCATAAATCCGTCTTTAGTAATGGGCGGACAAGGAAACCTCTGGACGGAATCCGTACCTCACTACCGTCAGGTGGAATACATGGTCTGGCCCCGTGCTTTAGCTATATCTGAGACATTATGGACCGATGCCCGGCTACGTAACTGGAAATTCTTTGTCCACAGGGTAGAACAACAATTTGAACGCTTCGACCAATCCGGAGTTAACTATGCCCGTAGCATTTATGATCCGATAGTCTGTCCGCACCGGGATAAAAAGAACGAACTGAAAATAGAACTAAAGACAGAAGTAGAGGGGCTAAGCCTGTTCTATACATTCGACAATACAATCCCTGATGTCTACTCCAATATGTATACAGATACACTTTCTGTTCCTAAAAATGCATCGATGCTTCGTGTAGTCACTTACAAGGGACAGACACAAGCGGGCAGACAGGTTGATGTTACAATTGAGGAGCTGAAAAAGAGAGTGACGGAATAAAAAGTAGTATGTTATAAAACATCAAAAAAGAGATGTTACAAATAAAGCCAATTGGTGTACTACTTACAGAACGGACAAGGACAAAGAAAAACGAGACATCTGACTAACAAGTAAAAACACCTGAAAATCACTTATGATAAAATACTTAAAATCATTATGAGTACAAGAAAATTTCGCATAATACTGCTTCTATTGTTAATGACCGGATTCGTATCCACCATTAATGCCCAGGAGCAAAAGATTTCTCTCTCACTTAACAATGCCACATTGAGGCAGTTCTTTAATGAAATAGAACACAAAACCGATTACTCTTTCTCTTACCGTGAAGGAGTATTGGACAACCGGAAGGATATAACGGTTTCTGCACAAAACAAAGACCTGTTGGAAGTCCTCAAAGCGGTACTCACTCCAAGAGGATTAAGCTTTAGTATACAATCCAAATCAGTAGTCATCATTCCACAGCAACAGGTAGCCGCAAGCAAACCGGTTATCATCAAAGGAAAGGTTACAGATGCTACCAACGAACCACTTGTGGGAGTTACCATCCGGGTTAAAAATGGTAATGAAGGCACAACGACCGGTATGGACGGGAACTACTCAATCCAGCTGAAAAACAAGAATTCCGAACTTCAGTTCTCTTACATCGGTTACAAACAAAAAGATATAAGAGTAAAGGACAAAACGGTTGTCAATGTGCTGTTGGATGAAGATAGCCATATGCTGAATGAAGTAGTAGCTATCGGTTACGGTGTGATGAGAAAGAAAGATCTGACAGGCGCTGTTGCCCGTATCGGAGAAAAGGATATAAACAATGTACCTACGATTCGTCTGGACCAGGCACTGACCGGTAAAGTATCGGGTGTACACGTCACTAACACTTCCGGTGAACCGGGTGCAGCTACCAATATCCTGATCCGTGGTGGTAACTCTATTTCGGCAAGTAATCAGCCTTTGTATGTTGTAGACGGATTTATCGGTGCAGGCGACCTGAACCTGATTGACCCCAATGATATAGAATCGATAGAGATTCTGAAAGATGCCGCAGCTACTTCTATTTATGGTGCCAGAGGTGCCAATGGTGTTGTTATCATTACTACTAAAAGAGGAATCGAAGGTGGCAACAATGTTACAGTGAATGCCTACGTCGGTATCCAGCATGTTGCCAAACGGCTGGAAATGCTCAATGCGCGTGAATATGCCGAAATGCTGAATCAGCAGGATGTGGCTGCCGGACAAGAACCTTCTATTGAGAATCCCAGTATCTATGAAAAAGGCACCGACTGGCAGGATGAAATACTCCAAATGGCACTGATGCAGAATTATCAGGTAGCAGCTTCGGGAGGAAGTAAAGATACCCGTTATTATTTATCATTGAGTATGTTTGATCAGGAGGGTGTCATCAAAAGATCCGGGATCAGACGTTATCAGACCCGTCTCAACTTGGACAGAAAGATAGGTGATAAGATAAATATCGGGGCTAATTTCCAATTTTCCCACTCGTCCAGAAAACCCAATCTGGTAAGTTTGGGAGGATTTGATTACCAAAGCTCGGCTCTGGCAACTCCTCCGACCATGCCTATTTATAATGAGGACGGTTCGTATGCAGCAGACAGCCCTTCACGTGTGGTAAGCAACAAGATTGACAACGTAGTAGCACAGCTTAACCTGCGTAAGAAAGAAGAATTATCGACCACTGTCTATGCAGGTATATTTGCAGACTGGGAAGCCATAAAAGGATTGAAGTTCAAAACTTCTTTAGGATTGAACGCCAGTACCAGTAAAACAAATGAATACAAACCCGGTTCACTCCCAACCATGATGCAGAATAAAACCAAAGGTGAAGCGTGGATCAATCAGGGAGAAGGTTATTCTATCTTATGGGAAAACACAGCCAACTATATGAAAGAGATAGCCGAAGGACACCACCTGACTGTCTTAGGAGGATATACTTTACAATTCGGACGTGACGAAGGACTAAACCTGTACGGGAAAAACTTCACCAATGACTTGTTGGACTGGAACAACCTCTCCGATGCAGAAACCAAAACCCGCCAGATAGGCAGCTCTGCTTCCGAATGGGCCATCATATCGTATCTGGGACGCATCAACTACTCTATTCACGATCGTTACCTGCTCTCGCTTGTAGGCAGATACGATGGTTCATCCCGTTTAGGCAAAGATAACCAGTTTGCTTTCTTCCCTTCCGTAGCGTTGGGATGGAGACTCTCGGAAGAGAAGTTCATGAAGCGCTTTTCCAAACTGAATAACCTGAAACTGAGATTCAGTTATGGTCTTTCCGGAAATCAGGATATTGCACTGTACCAGACATTACCGTTGATGAAACAACAAAATGTGATGTTAGGTGACATTCCGCAAATCGGATAGATCCCCGATCGTTTAGGAAATGACAAACTGAAATGGGAGACAACGGCTCAGTTCGATTTTGGTGTGGAGGCTTCTTTCTTCAATTCACGTTTGAATATAGAACTTGACTTTTATTCTAAAAGAACCAAAGATCTTTTACTGGATGTGGAGTTCCCCTATATCTCAGGATTCAAGAATGGTTTCATGAATGTAGGTAAAATCTCAAATAAGGGAGTAGAGCTTATGATCCGTACGACCAATATCGCTACAAAAGATTTCACATGGTCTACTGAATTTAATATCTCTACAAATAAAAATAAAGTCTTAGCGATGGGACCGGATAAAGATTTTGAATACACCTTCCGTCCGGGTTTGGGTACACATCCTTACTCCTGGTTAAAGGTAGGCCAGCCCGTCGGAGTATTCTATGGCTATATTATGGACGGTATTTACCGCTCACGTGCACAGATTGAAGCCGGCAATGAGCCGAACGCTTCACTCGGACAAAAGATCTACCGGGATATTAATGGGGATGGCGTGGTTTCCATTGAAGACCAGACAACCATCGGCGACCCGAATCCCGATTTCTTTGGAGGTATCAACAATACGTTCACTTACAAGAATTTCACTCTGAGTGTATTTTTACAGGGAACGTATGGAAATGACATACTTGCAGGAGGTGACTTCCTGTATGCCACAGTCGATCCCCGGTTTGTAAATCAGTACAAACGGGTAAAGAACTTCTGGTCACTCGACAATCCCAACGGAAATTATCCTAAACTCTATTCCAATGACGAATACCAGCCTTCTACCTACATGATTCATGATGGTTCACATCTGAAGATAAAGAGTATCAGCCTGTATTACAACTTCCCGGTTAAGAGCTGGAAAAAGAATAAGACGATTCAGGAACTGCAATGTTACGTTACCGGTACCAACCTGTTCACGTTCACCTCATACAAAGGATACGATCCGGAGGTAAATACCGGAAAAGAAGGCGGTTATAAGGTCTATTCGGCCAACGTGCTACGGGGTATGGACTTTACCGCTTATCCCTCAGCGAGAACTTATACTTTTGGCTTTAAAATCACATTATAATGAAAAGAATCATGAAAAAACTAAAGATAATGGCACTGTGCATCCTGACTGCTACTTGCAGCTCGTGCCTGGACATGCTCGATAAAACACCTATATCACAACTCAGCGTCGGTAAACTGTTTGAAACGGCAGACGGGGCAGAAGCTGCCGTATCCGGATGTTACAGTTTCCTCAACGGAACAGGATATTACAGTCAGGACAGATGGTGCTTTGCCTTTGAAGGCACCGATATATCCGGTAGTGCAGGTGGCTCAGCCAATTATCAATGGACTTCCGGTGAAAACCGGTGGAGTGACTGGTGGCTCACCACTTATCAGGCAATCGGCGCTTGCAACACAACCATAAGCCGCATAAAACAATCAACCTTTGATGAGACCCGCCGTACTTCACTGCTGGCAGAAGCCCGTTTTCTACGTGCTTTCTACTATTATCATGCATTGACTTACTGGGGAGGCGTACCCTTATTGAAAGATGAGATAACTTCGCTGGATCAGGTAAAGAATATAAAGAGAGCCACACGGGAAGAACTTTCAAATTTCATCATTGATGAACTCACTGAAGTATCGGACATCTTGGAGAAAAGCCCTGCCATCGTAGCAAGAGCCAGTAAAGGAACCGCACTTACCCTGTTGGCAAAAATGTACTTACTGCAAGAACAATGGGAAAACGCAGCAAAGACCTGTGAGCAAATCATGGGCCTGAACAAATATAAACTGTTCGACAACTATAGCGACATTTTCTCACAGGCATTCGAGAACCAGCAGGAACACATCTTCTCTATTCAGTTCAATGCTGACTATACCGACTTCTCTGCCCGTATGTTGTGGTATCTGGGTCCGAGCAAAGAAGAATGGGACAAGTTCAATGGTTTGGGAGGAAGTTCGGCCCCCACTTCCTTCTATGATAAATACGATGAATGGGACCTGCGCCTTGAGCACAATCTGGCCAAGACCTGGCGGGGACAAGCTTTCAAAGACAGCCGTATCGCCATCATTAAATACTGGGACAGAACCGGTAAACAAATGCTTGACCACGACGGACTGAACTTCCCCGTATTCCGCTATGCAGACGTTCTTCTCATGTATGCCGAAGCACTAAACGAATGGAAAGGAGCGCCTACCCAAGAGGCTTATGACGCAATCAATGAAATTCGCGAACGGGCAGGGGTAGATGAAATAGAAGAGTTGGATTACAAACAATTTCAATCTCTCATTCGTGATGAACGTGCCCGTGAATTATGCTATGAGGGACATCGCCGATTCGATCTCGTACGTTGGGGAATACTTGTAGAGACGGTAAAAAGAATCAGTAAAGAGATTAACTCAAAGGGAGGTGAATACATTAGTGAAGCCCATAACCTTTGCCCTATTCCTCAGACGGAGATAATAAAGAACTCAAATTTGGAACAAAATCCAGGATATGAAACTACTAAAAAATAAAAGCGATATGAAATCAACATTCAAGCTACTTCTGCTTTTAATGACTCTCTCATTCATTGCTTGTGACAAGAACGAAGATGACTTCTCAAAAAAAGACAGTTATCTGTATGTATGGAACATACGCACATGGAATGTGGGTACAGAAAGTAAACTTTCTGATATAAAAGTAACCTATTTCTTCAAAGGGGATACCACCCGGATACAGAATATTAACTTCTGGATAATCAAAGAAAAAAGCACCCTCTACGCTGAAGAGGCCATGAAACATACCGACAGGGCTTTTCAGGTAACGTATCCTCAGAAAGACCCTAACCAGAAAGAGTTCAAAAATCAATGCTCTTTCCGCTTCAGTGAAGGATTCAATGTAGATTATGACGGTGATCCGATTGTGCCGGGAGGAAAATACAGGCTGGTAGTAAAAGCCATTGCTACCGACAACAAAGTGGTAGACAGTCCTACCACCGAATCGGGTGTATTCGAGATATACGACCCTAACAGTCCTGAAGAATAAACTTTGTTTAATTTAAAATAAATACCAAATGAAAAAGAATTTGTTTTTATGCCTGCTGTTTTTGTTAGGCATTCTCAATGTATCTGCCCAAACGACAGGTAACAAAGGTTTCAAGTTGAACGTAAATTCCGGAGATGCTTATCTGGATTGCGGAGATATCACACAGCTCAACAAAGCCGGAGCCTACACCATAGAGGCATGGGTGAATATAACTCTGGATGAGCTGGCCGATCGCTTCATTATCTTCAAAAAAGAGCAGCCCGACGAACGTAACCGTATTAAGGTACAGGTAGAGAAGAATGGCCAGATCTACGTTATGCAGGCTAACGGAGACGGTGCTTATGCACAAACATCTGCCGGATGCTATCCGAAAAGTGGCTGGCACCATGTGGCCTTAGTGTATGACGGAACAAAATCAAGCACCGATGAGGGAGTCATCATTCTCTATATCGACGGTATCCGCCAGGCTTTCTCCAATGCTTTCTTCAAACCTACCACAGGTGACATTGACGCGTCATTCGTATTGGGTGGTGCTTCTCTTGCCTGCTACGATGAAGTCAGAGTATGGAACAAGTCTCTCAGCCTTGAGACCATATCTAAATGGAAAAGCTATAAAGTACTCGATACACACCCGGATAAAGCCAACTTAGTGGCCTATTATGATTTCCAGAATGTAACAGATACCAATGTTCCCGATTTACAAGGTGCTTATCCGGCTACTTTTAAAGCAACGGAAGCTGAAGTAAAAAACATCGACCTGAAGATCTTTGAAGAAGTAGGCGAAATGACTATCGAAAGCAGTATGGTTTCTCAGAAAACAGGTAATGCCTATGCAAAAGAAGATAATATTGAATTGCTTACTCTGAAAGTAAACACCGTTGGTGCAGGCGAACTGTCACTCACCGGAATGGACTTCTCGCTGAACGGTACAACCAAACTGACTGATATTGCCACTATTAATGTGTACTATGCCGGTGACAAAGCACAGATCACAGACGAATCACTCACAATGAACTATCAGGCACTTCGCCCGGGTACCGGCAAACTGGAGTTACGTGATGGAGATAACGCAGGCAAACAGCCGCTTAGTGTAGGAAATAACTTCTTTATCGTAGCCATCCGGTTGAAACCGACTGCTACTGACGGAAATAAACTGGACGGACAAATCACCAAACTGTACTTCAGTAATGGAAAAGATGTAGTTCCTGAATCTTCTGATCCGGACGGTGATATGACAATCCGCCAAATCAACAAGCTCGATGCGGCAGCTTATACACAGAAGTGTACTGACTATAACAATAAGATAGTATTCGGCTGGTTCCCCTGGTTCAGTGTTACTACTATTGACAAAGTAGACTGGAAAGGCCTCACTCATATTGCTCCTATTGGTTTTGAAATTGACAAGGGAGGTTATACCCCCACCTTCGAAGATAAAGGTATCGATCTGAAATGGCCCTGGATTGACTTTATCAATGCAGCGCACAAAAATGGTGTGAAAGTATTGGCTGCCATCACCGGTAATGTTCGCGACGGTGGAAATACAGCTTTCTATGTAGATCTGTTTGGCGATTCACAAAAGATGCGTGCTGCAGCCGTTGCCATAGCTAAGTTTGTTGACAAATACAACCTGGATGGTATTAATATGGATATTGAAGAGTTTTACAACTCCGTCCCCAATCACGGTGCAAAATATAATGAACTGGCTAAATATATAAAAGAAGAGCTCGACAAAATCAATCCGGATTTCGAACTCTCTATTGCTACCTATCCGGGAAATGAAAGCAATGAATGGGATTTCAAAGGAATGCTCAAAAGTGCCGACTACCTCACTATCATGATGTACAACATCGGACAAACATTCACTTGCCCGTTGAATGATGCACAAAGAAGAATCAAGCAGTTCTGGCTGGATATCGACATTCCTGCATCTGACATTGTTATCGCATGGCCCTACTATGGTAATATCTACAAGAACGGATCAAAATTCGGAACAGCCACTTTAGGTGATGTACCCAAGTATGCCAAAGACAATGATATCACTTGGGATGACGCAGCAAAATGTAATGTTTATAAATATACCGAAGACGGTGCCAATATGGTGGCTTATGCCGAGGATCTTCAGAGCCTCCGCTTAAAATATGACTATACCACCAAAGGCGGCTTCAAAGGTATTGGTATCTGGGCATTGGGCCAGGATGCAGGTATGGAAGACCAGGCATACGGATTGATTCGCGAATTCTACGATTCTACCTATCAAGGAACAGGAATCAGCAAGAACCAGTCCAATGGTAACATATCCGTTTATCCTGCTGCTGTGGAAGATGAATTGTTCATCAACTTAAAAGACAATGACGGAGCCAATGTTACAGTCACTGTTTACAATATGATGGGACAGGCATTGAAAAACATAAATTTAGCTTCCGGCGTACGGTCTGTTCACCTTAACAGCCTTTCTACCGGTTGCTATATAGTGAAAATTCAATGTGAATCAGAGGTGGCAAGCTTTAGAATCGTAAAGAAGTAAACCTTTTCGCTCTTTTTGGCAGATATTAAAACTCACCACAGAGTAACACGGAGTTTCACAGAGTATTATTTATCTGATTGAAATGCAGATGAACGCAGATTTTCGCAAAGGGAAACAAATGTATGATAAAGAACTACAGTCTTTTAATCTGCGTTCATTTGTGTTAATTCGCGTTTTATCAGATAAATAGTACTCTGTGGAACTCTGTGCTACTCTGTGGTGAGTTTTGCTCATTTCCGATCAAAAAAGTAATTTCGCTGAATAAAAATCATTATCTGTCTGTATGTGTATCACATGCAATCCCGACAAAGAAAGTTGCTTCTCATAAACTCCACTAAAATATTGATCTTTCCATACTGATCTTCCTACGGAATCATAGATACAAATACTCCCGCCACTCCCATTTTTCACTACAACTTTTAATCTTTTATCTTCTATGGTTACAGAATATGGCTTCAGATCGGAAAGTACATTTTCCAAGCCAACCGAAGTATCCGAAAGTAACTGGAATTTAGATAGCTCCAGATTATAATTATCCCGGCGTCCCAATTCTTCCAGGCGGAAGTATTTGTAGGATTTCATCCGGTTTGCGGCATACTTATCAAAAAGCTTTGCCAGCTTCCCGCTACGTTCCAGATTGCTTATCATTTCATAAAGCATAATACCACTAAGATGGATGGATGAGTCGGTGATAGTATTCTCCGGAAGTTCGGCCCAATTATGTCCGAAAGTTAAATTATCTCCTTTCAACATAGCAGCGTGATAACAAGACAGCCCATTTTCAAGCCAAGCCGCAACCAA
>OGLJ01002873.1_pt1 | contig 9969 bp, 8 predicted proteins | sample 1572801 | NCBI WGS metagenome assembly OGLJ01 (sample SAMEA2581877, study PRJEB24529) | metagenome | biome: Human gut stool | place: China | collected 2011
CACCTACATTCTCAGCTTGCTTCGGACAGGCATTCCTTGAGCTTCATCCTACAAAATACGCTGCAGAGCTCGTTAAGAAGATGGAGAAGTCAGGCGCTAAGGCATACCTTGTAAATACAGGATGGAACGGAACAGGAAAGAGAATTACAATCAAGGATACAAGAGGAATCATCGACGCTATCCTTTCTGGTGCTATCCTTAATGCTCCAACAAAGAAGATCCCTATGTTCGATTTCGAGGTTCCTACAGAGCTTCCGGGAGTTGATTCAGGAATCCTTGATCCTCGTGATACATATGCTGATGCTTCTGAGTGGGAGGCAAAGGCTAAAGATCTTGCAGAGAGATTCAACAAGAACTTTGTTAAGTACACAACAAATGAGGCTGGTAAAGCACTTGTTGCAGCAGGACCACAGTTATAATATATTACAACAGAATTATATTAGATAATTCTAAAGCCGGGCGGTTGTATGTCGCCCGGCTTTTTTTGAAGATACTGTATAAAACGTTATAAAACAGGCATTTATCGAGGTTATGGATGTATAAATATTGTTATTGATAATATGAATTTAAGTTATATTAACGATATTGCTTGACAAATACAGATTATAGTAATATTATCATCATGTGAACAGAAATAATAGAAATTGTGAGGAAGGTTTTTCGATGAGAAGACAGGCATTATCTCTTTTAGTTGAGAACAATCCCGGAGTGACCAGTCGTATTTCAGGACTGTTCAGTCGCAGGGGATTTAATATTGATAGTTTCTCCTCAGGGGTTACAGCAGATCCGCGCTACACACGTATCACAATTGTTGCAAGCGGTGATGAGCAGGTGCTTGAGCAGATAGAAAAGCAGTTGGCGAAGCTTGAGGATGTACTTGATATCAAGAAGCTTGAGCCGGGACTCTCAGTGTGCAGGGAGCTTATTATGATAAAGATAAGAGCACTCGATACACAAAGACAGGCAGTTATGAATGTGACTGAGATCTTCCACGGCAAGATAGTTGATGTCACTCATGACTCTATGATAATTGAGCTCATAGGTACACAGGACAAGCTTGATAAATTCATAGACTTACTTAGCGGCTATGAAATATTAGAGCTCGCAAGAACGGGAATCACAGGTCTTACCAGAGGTTCCGATGATGTAGTTATGTTGGATTAGTCACAGGACAATCCTTACATATAAATAGTTTACTTAAATTAACAGGAGGAAAACAAAATGGCAGAACCAAGATTATTTTATCAGGATGATTGTAACCTTTCATTATTAGAGGGCAAGACAATTGCCATTATCGGTTACGGCAGCCAGGGACATGCACATGCACTTAACTTAAAGGATTCAGGATGCAATGTCATCATCGGTCTTTATGAGGGCAGCAAGTCATGGAAGAGAGCAGAAGAGCAGGGATTCAAGGTATATGTTGCTGCAGAGGCTGCAAAGCAGGCTGATATCATCATGATTCTTATAAATGATGAGTTACAGGCAGATATGTACAAGAAGGATATCGAGCCAAACCTTGAGCCGGGCAACATGCTTATGTTCGCTCACGGCTTCAACATCCACTTTGGATGCATTAAGCCACCAAAGGATGTAGATGTAGCTATGATCGCACCTAAGGCTCCGGGACATACAGTACGTTCAGAGTACCAGGCAGGAAAAGGAACACCTTGTCTTATCGCTGTAGAGCAGGATGCTACAGGAAAGGCATGGGACCTTGCACTTGCATATGGTCTTGGAATCGGCGGAGCAAGAGCCGGACTTCTTGAGACAACATTCCGTACAGAGACAGAGACAGACCTCTTCGGTGAGCAGGCAGTTCTTTGTGGTGGTGTTTGTGCACTTATGCAGGCTGGTTTCGAAACACTTTGTGAGGCTGGTTATGACCCAAGAAACGCATACTTCGAGTGTATCCATGAGATGAAGCTCATCGTAGACCTTATCTATCAGTCAGGCTTCGCAGGTATGAGATACTCTATCTCTAATACAGCTGAGTATGGTGATTATGTAACAGGACCTAAGATTGTTACAGCTGAGACAAAGAAAGCTATGAAGAAGATTCTTTCTGACATCCAGGATGGTACATTTGCTAAGGAGTTCTTACTTGATATGTCACCGGCAGGACGTCAGGTACACTTCAAGGCTATGAGAAAGCTTGCTTCTGAGCATCCTTCAGAGAAGGTTGGTGAGGAAATCCGTAAGCTTTACAGCTGGAATGATGAGAGCGACAAGCTCATCAACAACTAATCTGTCAGATATATATGACAATAAGACCCGGGGCAGTGATGCACCGGGTTTTTTATATAGCAAAACTTGACAAAATATAGTGTGATGTGTAAAATTATGAATGTTAATCAGACGGATTAAAAATACGCCTTCGTCTCTTTGAGAGGCGGAGCGTTTTTGATATAAGGAGGCAAGTATGTCAGAACCATACAATCACAAGGCCATAGAGAAAAAATGGCAGGAATACTGGAAAGAACACGAGACATTCAAGACAGATGTTTGGGATTTTTCAAAGCCTAAATACTATGCACTTGATATGTTCCCTTACCCTTCAGGAGTAGGCCTTCACGCTGGACATCCGGAGGGCTATACAGCTACAGATATCATGTCGCGTATGAAGAGAATGCAGGGCTACAATGTACTTCATCCGATGGGATATGATTCATTCGGTTTACCGGCAGAGCAGTATGCTGTAAACACAGGTCATCATCCAAACGGTTTCACTCAGAAGAATATAGAGACCTTCTCAAAGCAGTTAAGAGAGCTTGGTTTTGATTATGACTGGTCAAAGATGATTTCTACAAGTGACCCTGAGTTTTACAAGTGGACACAGTGGATTTTCAAGAAGCTTTATGAGGCCGGATATGCAAAGCATATTGATATGCCTGTAAACTGGTGCGAGGAGCTTGGAACAGTTCTCTCAAACGATGAGGTTATAGATGGCAAGTCAGAGCGTGGCGGCTATCCTGTAGTCCGCAAGAACATGAAACAGTGGGTTATTGACCAGCCGGCATTTGCTGAAAAGCTCCTTGAGGGGCTTGATGAGATAGACTGGCCTGAGTCTACCAAGGAAATGCAGAGAAACTGGATTGGCAAGAGTACAGGTGTCGAGGTCAAATTCCAGATTGTAGGCGGTGGAGAGTTCTCTATCTTTACTACATGTATCGAGACAATATATGGTATCACATTTATGGTGCTTGCTCCGGACGGAGATATAGTAAAGGGTCTCATGGACAGAGTCGAGAACAAAGAAGAGGTTCAGGCTTACATAGATGAGACTGTAAAGAAGAGCGATATGGACAGAACTGAGCTTAACAAGACAAAGTCAGGCTGTGAGCTTAAGGGACTTCATTGTATCAACCCTGTAAACGGCAAGGAAGTGCGCATGTTCATCGGTGATTTTGTACTGGCAAGCTATGGTACAGGTGCTGTTATGGCAGTTCCTACCCATGATCAGCGAGATTTCGAGTATGCACAGGCTCATGATATTGAGATGATTCAGGTAATTGATGGTGCAGATGTATCAGAGCATGCATTTGAGAAGCATGATTACCTTGGAAAGGGCTGCAAGCTCATCAACTCAGAGGAGTTTACCGGAATGGTAGTTGAGGATGCTAAGGAAGCTATCACAGCCAAGCTTGAGAAGATGGGTGTGGCAAAGAGAACTGTAAACTACAAGTTCCGTGAGTGGATTTTTGCACGTCAGAGATACTGGGGAGAGCCTGTTCCATGTGTATACAAGGAGGATGGTTCAATCTATTTCCTTCCTGATGATGAGCTTCCGCTTGTCCTTCCTGAGCTTGAGGATTACAAGGGCAAGAATGGCAAGGCACCTCTTGAGAACGCTACAGAGTGGAAGCAGTATGACAGAAACGGCGTAAAGGGTACTCGTGAGACATCCACCATGCCAGGCTCGGCAGGATCCTCATGGTATTATATGAGATATATTGATCCACACAATGATAAGGAATTTGCAAATCAGGAGCTCTTAAAGCACTGGATGCCTGTAGATCTCTATGTTGGTGGACCGGAGCATGCGGTGGGACACCTCATGTATTCAAGAATCTGGAACAGATTCCTCTTTGATCAGGGCTTATCTCCAGTAAAGGAGCCTTTTAAGAAGCTCGTACATCAGGGAATGATCCTTGGATCAAACGGTATCAAGATGGGCAAGAGATTCCCGGAGTTCGTAGTAAATCCTAGTGATGTAGTCGAGGAGTACGGCGCTGATACACTTCGTCTCTACGAGATGTTCATGGGACCACTTGAGGTTTCAAAGCCTTGGAACGACAGCAACGTACAGGGAGCAAAGAGATTCATTACACGTGTATGGAATTTCTTTACAGAGCCGGAGAATATTATCGAAGAGGATGATGGAAAGCTCACAAGAATCTATCATCAGACAGTAAAGAAGGTCACAAACGACTTTGAGGCACTTGGCTACAATACAGCTATCAGCCAGATGATGATTTTTGTCAATGAAGTATACAAGGCAGGCAGATGTCCTAGAGAGTTTGCAGAGGGACTTATCAAGATGCTTTCTTGTGTATGTCCACATGTTGGTGAGGAAATCTGGCAGAGAATGGGACATGACGATACAATCGCATTTGAGCCATGGCCGGTATACGATGAGGCAAAGACTGTTGAGGATACAGTAGAGATTGCTGTACAGATCAACGGAAAGACTAAGGGCACTCTTGCAATCGGAAAACAGGATCCTAAGGATGAGGTTATCGCAAAAGCAAAGGATGTTATTGCAGATAAGCTTACAGGAAATATCGTAAAAGAGATTTATGTTCCGGGACGTATTGTAAACATCGTGATGAAATAATAATGTTTTAAGTAATATTTTGTGATGACTCGGCCTGGAAAATTTGTGTATAAATTAATGTTTCTCAAATTTTCCAGGCTGATATTTTAGATGAGGTATGTGTATGAAAAAAAAATTTTTTACAATTTGTGCAATAGTGTTTCTAGGATTTACTGGATGTACGCATAGAGAGAGTGCGAATATAGATCTAACAACTTCATCTGTTGGAGTTATTGAAACAAGTGGTAATAGTAAAAAAAGTAGAATTTACTTTTATAATCAAAATTTAGAAAAAACAGCTACGCTTCCATTGGAATACGCTTCATTAGGAAGTATTTTTTATAATCCAGTAATTTATGAAGATGAACTATATTTGATTCCTCAAGGAAAAACTAATGTTAAGGATGAAAAAAAGGTTCTGAAAATTGAGTTGAAAAGTGGGAATCAAAAAATCTATGAAATCAATCAGTTGGCAATGAATAGTATTTGTGTTAATGATAAAAATATTTATACTTGCAATACGTTAAACGGTGATTCGTACATTAATAAATGTAGTAAAGAAAATAATCAAGTCGTAAGTGAGAAAATTGAAGGTGTTTATGTAAGCAAGCTATTGTGTAGTAAAGATATGTTATTTGCATTTGCTACTACAAAATACGGAAAAGAGATGAATTCTTACATTTACATTTATGATGCTGAAGAACTGAGTTTTGATGAGAAAATTGATATTACAAATTATGGAGGTACTCATTATAAAGCAATTCTTTTCGACAACAACATATTGTTTTCAAACTCAGTAGATTCTGGTGATCATCCATGTAATACCGTTTGCATATATTCGATAAATGACAAGACGATAGAAACAATTTCATTTGATCAATATTATCCACTAGATTTGGCCGTATGGGATAACATACTTATCGTTTCTCACTTTGACTTGGTAAAAAGAGAAGGTGGAAGTATATCTATATATAACTTAGAAACCAAAGAGTTAAATAATATAGAACTTGGACATGATGTAGAGCAAATGACGATTAATGAGAATGTTATCTATATTTTATCAGATAAAATAATTTATCAATATGAATTAAAAGATATGAATTTGTATCTAAAATGTAAGACTCAAATAAAAAAATCAAATGAAGAAAATTATCTTTCGGGGATTTTTATATTAAACCTGAATCCATGAAGTTCACTCTTTAATAAGTCAAACCTGCCAAAGGTAAGTTGGTTTCATGATTGGAGTATACTTATATGACATTTTCGGTGCTAGTGCTGGGAACAAAAGCAGTCACCCAAGTAAAAAAGGTGCACGAAATAAGCCTGTTATAAAATCGCTTTGTTACCGAATTGCTCCCTCCGACTCAATCTTCTACATGGAAGACATATGAAGCATGCACTGTTTTGTACAAAAAAGCATAAGTTAATGAGAAATAATAGTATTAAAAAAATAATTAGCAGGTGTATTATGATGTTAACAAGAAAATATGGAGGTATATAATGAAGGCGCATAAATACTGGTCACTTGGAGCTTTAGTTTCCATAATCGGAACTTTTTATACCGGATATAAAGGGTTAAGAGAAGCACACAAATACTTTGCGTTTGGCTCTCTGATATGCATGATTATGGCTATATATTCCGGTCATAAACTAATTGCTGGAAATAAAAAGACAATAAAACATACTGATTTTACGGAAGTGGAGGAATAATTGATGTTAGAGGTGGGAACAAAGGCACCGGATTTTGAATTACCGGATCAGAATGAAGAAATGCATAAGTTAAGTGATTATGCAGGTAAAAAAGTAATTTTATATTTTTATCCAAAAGATAATACAGCCGGATGCACTAAGCAGGCATGTGGCTTTTCAGAGAGATATCCTCAATTTACAGAAAAAGGAGCAGTTATTCTTGGGGTTAGCAAGGATTCTATAGCTTCTCACAAGAAATTTGAGGAAAAATACGGACTGGCATTTACTCTTTTAGCAGATCCGGAGCGCAAAGTCATTGAAGCATATGATGTATGGAAAGAAAAGAAAAACTATGGAAAAGTCTCTATGGGTGTGGTAAGAACAACGTATCTTATCAATGAACAGGGAGTTATCATTAAAGCCAATGATAAAGTCAAAGCAGCAAATGACCCTGAGAATATGCTTAAGGAATTAGATTAATGAAGATAATATTATCCCCTGCTAAAAGATGATTACAGATACTGACAGCATAGCACCGGATGGATTGCCAGAATTTATTGATAAAACATTAGAGATACAAAGTTGGCTGAATTGTAAGTCCAAAGAAGAACTGAAGACTATCTGGAAATGCAGGCAAAGGTCGAAATAGGAGATGCAAAAAATCTGTATGAGTACTGGCATGATATGCTGTATCGTTCAGTAATTGATGAAAGCAGAATTATAATTAATCTTGCATCAAAGGAATATTCTAAATGTATAGAAAAGTATCTTACACCGAAGGATAAATATATTACAATTTCATTCTGCGAACAAGCTGGAAATAAACTGGTAACAAAAGGTACCTATGCTAAGATGGCTCGTGGTGAGATGGTTCGATTCATGGCGGAAAATGATATTGAAAATCCTGATGATATAAAAAAGTTTGACAGGCTTGGTTATATATTCAGGTCTGATTTAGCATCAGATAGTAAATATGTTTTTGAACGAAAAATAGCATAATTATTTTAAGTTATCAAGAGAATATAATTTGAATATAATAATAGTTATTATTACTAATTTTATATTATAAGATAACCTGTAATAAAAAAGAGGACATATGGATTTATACATATCCATATATCCTCTTTTTTATTGATATTAATCTACAAGCTTGTCAAGCTCCTTGATATACTCAGTTTCACTTGAGGTTTTATGAGTAGACTGTTTTGCATATAATCCGACAGAAGTCTGTGATTTCTTAATTGCCTGCATGGTTCCAGCACCGGCAACACAGCCTCCGGGACATGCCATACCTTCAAGCAGATATCCGGGATACTTGCCTAGAGTTGCAAGTTTAAGGAGCTGACGGCATTCCTTTAAACCTTCTGCATTTGCTACCTTTATCTCCTGATCCGGATGATCACGTTTTATGACATTAACAACTGCCTGTGCCACACCTCCTGCGACTGCGAAGTTTCTTCCGTCTGTTGAAGCATCGCTGACACCTGCAGGATCTTCCTCGATGTTTTCAAGGTCCACATGCTTTGCAGAAAAAATACCGGTCATCTCTTCAAATGTGAGGACAAAATCCACTTCACTTCGTACACTGCGTCGCATAGCTTCAAGTTTTTTTGCAGCACATGGTCCGATAAATACCACGCGCGCATCTGGATTATGCTGCTTTATAAGACGTGCAGTGAGTGTCATAGGTGTAAGTGCCATTGAGATACATTTTGCATGCTCAGGGAAGAGTTTTTTAGCCATGACTGACCATGCCGGACAACATGAGGTTGCCATGAAAGGAAGTTCATCCGGTACCTCTTTTAGGAAGTCCTCGGCCTCCTGCTTGGCACAGAGGTCTGCACCTATAGCTACTTCAAATACATCTGCAAAACCAAGAGCCTTCATGGCTGCACGTAGCTTTCCGGGAGTAACTTTTGGACCAAACTGTCCAACAAATGCAGGAGCAACTGCAGCATAGACCTTTTCACCGGACTGTATAGCTCTGATAGTCTGGAAAATCTGGGATTTATCAGCAATCGCACCAAAAGGACAGTTGACAAGGCATTGTCCGCACGAAACACACTTGTCATAATCGATATTTGCTTTGCCGTTTTCGTCAGAAGAAATGGCATCCATGCCACAGGCCTTTGCACATGGACGTTCCTGAACAATAATTGCATTATATGAACATACGCTTGCACAGCGTCCACACTTTATGCATTTTTCCTGGTCAATTACAGATTTTCCGGTTGTGCGATCCAGCGATATGGCATCTTTTGAACATACCTCCATGCATGGATGAGCCAGACATCCCTGACAGCCGTCTGTAACATGTACTCTTTTTTCAGGGCATGCATTACAGGCAAATTTTATAACATTGATAAGAGGCGGTGTATAGTAGGTTTCATCTTTGTCGGCAGCCTCGATTCCATCTGATATAGGTGAATGCTCTGCAGCACTGCGGTAAGGCAGACCCATTGCCAGACGAAGTCTCTCTCCGACTATAGCACGCTCCAAAAATACATCGTTCCTGAAATTTCCTTTTTCGCCGGGAATAATCTTGTATGGAAGAGCTTCCATACGATCTTTTACAGGCCATTCGGTATGATATGCCATACGTGCAACCTCTGTAAAGATTTTATGTCTGATTTCCTGAATTCGAGTTTCGACACCTCTCATTATTGATTCCTCCTTATAAAATAAAATCTCAATTTTCCTTATTGTATCAGATAAAATAAGCAGTCTCAATAAATAGGCTGTACTTTTTATGATACATAAATACTAGATAATTAATGAATTTTAAACCTGATTTTTTGCGTTTCTTTGAAAATAAAGGATAATATAAAATTTTTAAAATAGGAATGATTACTGTTTTTGTATTGACTAAAGTACTATAATACTATATAATAATTATGGTCAATTAATAAGAATAAATGGCTATTTAGAGAATACCATTTAAAATACATGGAGAAGATAAAGGGAGGAAAATATGGATAGGAAAGCAATGTATAAGCTGAGTTATGGATTGTTTGTACTGACTGCAAGGGAAGATGAAAAAGACAATGGATGTATTATTAATACAGCCATACAGGCAGCTTCGGAACCAAACCAGTTAAGTATCTGCGTCAATAAGGCAAATTATACGCATGATATGATTGTAAGAACAGGAAAATTTACAGTATCAGTCCTGAGTCAGAATGCACAGTTTGAATTGTTTAAACATTTTGGCTTCCAATCAGGAAGGGATACAAATAAGTTTGAAACATTTGAAAAGTGTTCCAGGGGAGAAAATGGTATTTATTATATTACAGAAGGAACAAATGCATACATTTCTGTAACAGTTAATAAAACTGAAGATTTAGGTTCACATACAATGTTTATCGGGGAGATAACCGATATGGAAGTAATAAGTAATATTCCTTCAGCTACATATGATTATTATCAGAATAATATTAAGCCTAAGCCACAGGAGGTTGGAAAAA
>OGLJ01002875.1_pt1 | contig 9959 bp, 9 predicted proteins | sample 1572801 | NCBI WGS metagenome assembly OGLJ01 (sample SAMEA2581877, study PRJEB24529) | metagenome | biome: Human gut stool | place: China | collected 2011
GCGGCCCCAACAGCTCCTCCCTGTTTCCGCCGCTGGCGGCGGTCGTCGCCGTTGCTCCTAACGAGGGGAGGCTTTGGCATGTCGGCCAAGTTTCCCCTGAACGAGTAAAGCTTATTTATTTCGTGGACTGTAGTGCTCCGCTACAGAGAGCCGCGGCAGCTTGACAAGGTGCGCTGTCCAGAAGCAGCTGACCTTTGCAGCGGAGCCCGCACTTTTGCGCCATATTGGACTTTTGGCAGTCAGCTCAAAGTGACCCAGCCTGCCAAGGGCTCCCCTATCAGGGGAGCTGGCAAAGCCGACAGGCTTTGACTGAGAGGTTCTCCCCGGCAGAGCGCTCTGCCAAAAACAAAAACCGCGCCGCAGGTAATGTTCGAACCTGCGGCGCGGTTTATCTATTGGAGGAAATAGTTCTCGTAAATAATAATTGGTTAAATCCCGTCTGGATTATAGAGATAGTATACTTCATTCAGCGCAAAAAATCAACCCAGGTAGGCAAAATCACAAATTACAACAAAAAAACACCCTGAAGTTTTTCAACCTCAAGGTGTTCTGAGCTGGAGCTGCTATCCAGATTCGAACTGGAGACCTCATCCTTACCAAGGATGCGCTCTACCAACTGAGCTATAGCAGCATAATCACAGCTCAATTAGTTTATCATAAAACGCGCCGCTTGGCAAGAGGTTTTTGCAAAAAAGTTCGATTTTTCTCAAAAAGAGGTCGTCACGCTGCGTGACGACCTCTTTTGGGTTTTCTTTCTTACTCGATCAGACCGTTCAGCAGCGCCAGGCACTTGCGGCTGTGCAGCTTGCGGATGGCCTTGGCCTCGATCTGGCGGACACGTTCACGGGTAACGCCGAAATCGCGGCCGACCTCTTCCAGCGTGCGGGGGCGGCCATCGTCCAGACCGAAGCGCAGACGGATGACCTTCTCCTCACGGGGGGTCAGGCTCTTGAGGGCCTGGTTGATCTGCTGGGCCACCATGGCGCGGTCGGCTGCCTTGCCGGGAGCTTCAGCGTTTTCGTCTGCGACGAAATCGCCCAGCGAGGAATCTTCCTCCTCACCGACGGGGCTTTCCAGGCTGGCCGGCTCCTGCGCCATGCGCTGGATCTCACGGACGCGCTCGACGCTCATATCCATGGCCTTTGCCAGCTCTTCCGGGGTGGGCTCGTGGCCGTTCTGGTAGACCAGCTGGTTGGTGGCCTGACGCATCCGGTTGATGGTCTCGACCATATGCACCGGGATACGGATGGTACGGGCCTGATCGGCGATGGCGCGGGTGATGGCCTGACGGATCCACCAGGTCGCATAGGTGGAGAAGCGGAAGCCGCGGTCGCAGTCGAACTTCTCAGCCGCCTTGATGAGGCCGATGTTGCCCTCCTGGATGAGGTCGAGGAAGGCCAGATTGTGGCCCACATGCTTCTTGGCGATGGAGACCACCAGACGGAGGTTCGCTTCGCTCAGGCTGCGGCGGGCGTTCAGGCCGTCGCGGCGGGTCTTCAGCAGCTCCTGACGGCGCTCCTCGGTCAGGGGGCCGTTCTCCACAGCCTCCATAGCCTCTTCCTCAGCGGCCTTTTCCTCGGCGTCCTCGCTGGACTTCTCATTGCCCTCTTCGTCGATGTCCTCGGTGTAGCTGCGGCTGTTCTCATCCTCCTCGAACGAGAAGCGGGCGCTGTTCTTCTTGATGTACTCGGTCGCACCGTACTTCTGGCGGTCGGCCTGCAGGATGTGGGCAGCCTCGGCACCGGCGTGGATGCGGCGGCTCAGCTCCACTTCCTGTTCTGCGCTCAGCAGCGGGATCTGGCCGATCTGCTTCAGGTAGTTCTTCACCGGGTCATCCAGCAGCTCGTCCATGGCGGCCTTCAGGTCGGCCGGGTTCTCCTCGCCCTGGTCCTCGTCCTCATCGGCACCGATGCCCAGATCATCGTTGTTGTTCTCAGCGTTCTCCACCTCAGCCATGATGCCTTCCACATCCAGGCCGGGCTCGGTCTCTTCTTCCTGGATCTTGATCCCGCGTTCTTCCAGAAGCGTATAGAGCGTGTCCAGATCCATTCTGCACTGCGCAGCCAGCGCCTTTGCCTCCTGCGCCGACAGGGTGCCTTCGCCTTTTGTCAACAGTTCCTTTAAAGTCATGCCCATTTCGCTCTCTCCTTCTTGCTGCGGGGAAAATTTTGGTTGTTGTTCCTGCACATCAGATCACAAGACCCCCGTTGACACCGAACACCTGCCCGGTGATGTAGCCGGCGTCCTCGCCTGCCAGGAAAACCAGCAGCTTTGCCACTTCGTCGGCGGTGCCAAGGCGGCCCACCGGGGTCTCCTCGGCCAGCGCCGCCTTGTCCTCGGCGGTAAAGGCTGCCATCATATCGGTTTCAATGACCCCGGGTGCCACACAGTTCACCGTGATGCCGCTGGGGCCTTCTTCTTTGGCCAGTGCCTTGGTCAGGCCGATGAGGCCCGCTTTGGCGGCAGAATAATGCACTTCGCAGCTGCCGCCGGTCTGGCCCCACATGCTGCTCACCGTCAGGATGCGGCCCGCCTTGCGGCGGATCATGCCCGGCAGCGCCAGCTGGCACAGGTGGAACGCACCGGTCAGGTTCACGTCCAGCATGTGCTGCCATTCTTCCGGGGTGATGTCGGTGAACAGCTTCTGCTGTGCGATGCCGGCATTGCTCACCAGCACATCCACCCGACCCAGCGCCTGTTCCGCCGCACGGAACGCCAGCTCGCAGCTGGCCCGGCTGGCCACATCGCACTGCACCGCCGTGATGCCCGGCAGCTCCGCTTCCAGCGCGGCCGCCGCCTCGGCATTGCTGTGGTACAGCACCGCCACGCGGTAGCCCGCCGCATAAAAGGCCCGGGCCGCCGCAGCACCGATGCCCCGGTCGCCGCCGGAGATCAGCACCGTGCGCCCGTTTGCGGGCACCGCCGCGCTCTGGGACTGCGGCTCTTCTGCCGGTTCCGGTTCCGAAACCGGGGTCGGCTCTTCCGGTTCTGCCGGAGCTGCACTGCGGGGTTCCAGAACCCGGGTGGGTTCGTCCGGAACGATCTCTGCCGGTGTGGTTTCCGGCACCGGGGCCGGAGCAGCCGACGCTTTTTCCGGTTCATACACCGGCTCTTCCTCCGGTGTGTCAAAGGTCAGTTCAAACTCGTCTTCGTACAAGAGTACTGCCCTCCTGTCGTGTTCTCTGCAGCGTGCCATTTGCACCCTGCAGGAAGGATCCGCGGCCCATCGCCCGGCAGAGCAGCGCTCTGTCTCATTTCTCCGGTCAAGTCCGGTCCTGCGGCGTGCCCGCCGGGGTGTTCAGATGGGTTTCGACAAAATACCATTGAATAATATAGCACAATTTGCTGAAAAAAGAAAGTGGAAGCTGCTCACTTTTCCACGCAGCTTCCACTTTTTTACGGTTTCTTCATATTCTCGGCGGGCGGTGCGGTCCGTTTCCACTTCGGCCGAGCGGCCAGCCGCACCCGCAGATCCTTGAAAAACGCCTGCAGCAGTGCTCCGGCTTCCTCGGCCCGCAGGCCCTGCTCCACCATCGGGTGGTGGTTGAACGGCAGGGCAAACAGGTCCGTCACACTGCCGCAGCACCCGGCCTTGGCATCGGCCGCGCCGTACACCACCCGCCGGATGCGGCTGTTCAGGATGGCCCCCGCGCACATGGGGCAGGGCTCCAGCGTGACGAACAGCTCACACTCCCACAGCCGCCAGCCGCCCAACGCCTTGCAGGCCGCGTCGATGGCCAGCAGCTCGGCATGATGCAGGGCGTTCTTTTCCGTCTCGCGGGTGTTGTGGGCCGCCGCCACGATCTGCCCGTTGCGGGCCACCACAGCCCCCACCGGCACTTCGCCCAGTGCGGCCGCCTTGCGCGCCTCGTCCAGCGCGGCACCCATCAGTTCAAAATCGGTCATGCGTTCTCCTTTTATCCTGCGGCAAATACCAGCAGATTATTCAATGTATGCAGTACCCAGCCCGGCCATACGCGGCCGGTGCACTGCCGGATGGTTCCCAGCAGCACCCCCAGCACCAGCGCATAGGCAATTCCGGCCGCTCCGCCGTGCTGCACCGCAAACAGCGCTGCCTGCACGCACACTGCCGCCCGGGGTCCCAGCGGCTGCAGCAGCCCCTGCACCGCGCCCCGGAACACCAGTTCCTCAGCCAGCGGAGCCGCCGCGCAGTGCAGTGCAAAGCTCTGCCCGGCTGCGCTCAACGGCAGGGCGGCACAGACGGCCGCCAGCGCCCGTCCCGCCGGCAGGTACGCCAGCGCACAGCCAAAGGCCGCCAGCAGGGCTGCCGTCCGATTTTGTGGTCTGTGCATGGCTCTGTCTCCCTTCTGTCTGGCCTATCTTATCACAGCAGCGGTCGAACGCGCAAGTATTTTGCGTTCTGCCGCACCAAATGTTGCCCAACCAATTGACTTTGCCCGTCGGGTTCTGGTATAATGCTTTCCGACGTTTTTGTTGAAAACGTTGTCTAACAGATTTTACCGGAAATCCGGAGGTATTTTATGATCCGCATTCTCACCGATTCTGCGTCCGACATCCTGCCCGCCGAGGCAGAACAGCTGGGCGTGACCGTGATCCCCCTGAACGTGACGCTGGAGGACGGCACCGTGCTGCGTGACGGCATCGACAAGACCCCCAGCGAATACTACGCCCTTTTAAAGGAGTGTCACAAGCTGCCCACCACCAGCCAGCCCAGCCCGGAGCTGTTCGAGCGGTTCTATCAGGACGCCGCCGCTGCCGGGGACGAGGTGCTGGGCATCTTCCTGTCCCATGAGCTGTCCGGCACCTGGCAGTGCGCCAGACTGGCCGCTGACCTTGTCAACGTGGACAACGTGCTGTTCGTGGACAGCGCCAACGTCTGCCTGGGCGAAGGGCTGCTGGTACGGCTGGCTGTGCAGCTGCGCGCCGCCGGTAGGACGCTGGTGCAGATCGCCACCGACCTGGAGCACGCCAAGGAGCACCTGCATCTGGTTGCCGCCATCGACGACCTGAAGTACCTGCGCAAGGGCGGCCGCCTGCCCGCCGCTGTGGCAGTGGCCGGCGGCATGCTGGGCATCAAGCCGCTCATCACCATCAAGGAAGGCAAGGTAGCCATGGCCGGCAAGGCACGCGGCCTGCCCGGTGCCTACGTTGCGCTGTTCAAAAAGGTAGAAGAGCTGGGCGGCATCAGCGCCGCCGTGCCTGCGCTGGCCGGTTATACGCTGTCTGCCCGCGAGGTGCAGCCCATCCAGACCTACCTGCAGGACAACCTGCAGTGTGCCGAGCCGCTGGTGCGGCAGATCGGCTGCGTCATCGGCACCCACGCCGGTCCCGGTGCCTTTGGTCTGGCCTTCTTTGATCAGGGACTGGAACTGTAAGCATCCTGAAACGCGAGACAGGCTTCCTCGAAAGGAAGCCTGTCTCTTTTTTATTCCAATCAGCAGTCAATCCAGATGGTGCCGCTTGCAGAAGCGCTTGCTCACGGCGTACATGGCCACCCACAGGCCCACGGCCAGCACAAGATAGAGCGGATTCTTCATGGAGCTCACCAGCGACTGACCGAACACCGCCATCATGGCCACCATCACGCCCTTGCCCAGCAGCATCGTGATGAGATAACGCTTCTCGTCAAAGTCCGAGATGCCGAAGGCCAGATGCATGAAGGAGCTGGGCGCAAAGGGCAGCAGCATGAGCATGAACAGTGACGACGTGTCGAAGTGGTTGACCCACTGCTGGGCTTTTTCCAGCTTGGGCCAGCGGCCGGCGATCTTCCAGAAACAGCGCTTGACGATGCGCCGCCAGAGCAGGAACATGAGGGTTCCGCCCAGCGCCACCCCGATCCAGCTGTACAAAAAGCCCAGGATGCCGCCGTGGGCTCCCACGTTCAGGGCCACGATGGCAATGAGCGGCAGCGGCGGAAAGAACGACTCCACCACGGCCAGCGTGATGGGGGCCAGCGGCCCCAGATCACCAAAGCGGTCCAGCAGTGTCTGCCAGTATTCCAGCGTGCCCAGCTGATGGGCCCACTGCAGCAACGTATGTTCCATTTGCGTTTTCCCAGTCCCTTCTGTTCCAAGCGGCGGCCGCACAGCCGCCTGCTGATAGTATATCCCATTTGTATGACAGAGCCATGAACAGACCGTAGCAGTTCTGTATGCACGACCCTCTGCCCTATAAAACGAAACAGAACAGGAACTTCCTGCAAAAGAAAAAGAATTCTGTATTCTTGTCAGTTCTCCGCGGACTTTTCGGCGCGGTTCTTCAGCCGCTCCAGCTGGGCCGCGCGCTGCTTGTTCCAGCGGGCAAGCAGGGCCTCATCCGGCAGCTGCAGGCAGCGGGCAAAGCTCCAGTGCAGCCCGTCGCGGCGGGCCAGCTTGTAGCGCTGGAACACGCCGCCGCTCACGGCATTGCCGGAACCGGCACAGTGCGGGCACTGGCTCAGGGTGTACCAGCTGTTGCTGCCCTTTTTCAGCCAGACATCGTCCGGGGTCAGGGCGGTGCCGCACTCCGGGCAGTTCATCGTGTAGATCTTGGGGTCGGTGCGCCAGGCGTACTGCTCCACATAGCCGTGGAACACCTCAAAATCACGGTATTCGCCGGGGGCCGGGCACAGGCTGGCCTGCAGGCTCTCGTCCTCGGTGGGGTAAGCGGCAAGACCTGCCCGCAGGTCCAGCAGACGGCAGACATCGGCGGTGTACAGCGTGTCGGACAGTGCATCGTGGAACTGCCGTTCCATGGGGATGCCCATCCGGGTCACGACGCTTTCCAGCGTCATGCCCTCGCCCTCCTTGCGGGGGTGCTCCCGCAGGAACACCTGCTGCAGGTCGTACCACACGGTGGGGCGGCTCTCGTCGATATTGCACAGAAACAGGTTCTGCTTGAGCACCGGCACGTCATCCATGCCCCACTCGGCAAACTCGGCATCCGGGCCGCACCACTGCATGAAGCGGCGCAGGCCCTGCACGATGGGTTCGCCCTTGTCCAGGTCGGCCTGGGTCAGGCCGGTGACCTTGGCGATGTGGTGCTGCAGCTTGCGGAAGATGCGGGGACGCAGATGGATGGAAAAGGTGTCCAGCACGTTGGCATCCTCGTCGATCTTCACGGCACCGATCTCCACGATCTCGCCCCGGAAGGTCTGCTGCACCCCGTGATAATTAAAGGTGTAGGGCTGGTAGCCGATGTTCCATTCCAGATCAAATAAAACCAGATTGCGCGGCATTGTTTTTTATTCCTCTCGTAAAATAAACTTCTCCACAGCTTCGGCCACGCCGTCGTGGTTGTTGTCGGCGGCGGTCACATAGACGGCGGCGTCCTTGACCGGCTGCTCGGCGTTCTGCATGGCCACGCCCACGCCCGCATAGGCGATCATGGAGCAGTCGTTCAGGCCGTCGCCGCAGGCCATCAGGTTATCGCGGGTCAGGCCCATGCGCTCCAGCAGGGCGGCCAGGCTGCTGTCCTTGGCCACGCCCAGGGGCACGGCCTCGATGAAGAACGGGCTGGAGGGGTACAGGTCGGCCCGGCCCGCAAACTGCTCCCGGCCTGCGGCACACACGGCGTCGCGGCGGGCGGGGTCCAGCGGGATGAGCAGCTTGCAGACGGGGTAGTCCACATAAGAAGCCAGGTCATCCACATGGATCATGGGCAGCTTGGTGGTAAAGGTCTCCTTGACGGCCCAGGGGTCCGTCTCCCGCTCGCAGACGATGCCCTCACTGCTGTAGGTCAGGATGGCCACATCCTGCGCGGCGGCAAAGGCGCACAGCTCCGGGACCAGCGCGGGGTCCAGCGTTTTTTCCACCAGCGTTTCGCCGGTGCGGCAGTCCACGATCTTGCCGCCGTTGTAGGACAGGATGCAGCCGCCCTTTTTGTCCAGCCCCAGGTCTTTGGCCAGCGGGGTGATGCCGGCGGTGGGCCGGCCGGAGGCCAGCACCACGGTCACGCCGCGTTCAATGGCCGCATCCAGCGCGGCGCGGGTGCGGGGTGTCACTTCCTTCTGGTCGTTGGTCAGGGTCCCGTCCAGATCCAGGGCCAGCACTTTGATCTCAGCCATATTGTTATCCTCTTTCTGTTCAAAGGTGATCGCATTTCACCCCCTTATTGTACAATGAAACGCCCTCTTCTTTCAACCCTTGCGCAAATGTTTGTGGAAAAACCGGTCCTCCGCGGCCGGAACGCGCGGATTTTACCGGATTTTGCGGCTTTTTTACCGTCCGGGCGGCCCCGCCCCACAGGTTTTACCAAAGCTTTGCACGGGGCTGGTTTCGGCCCGGGGCAGAAACGCGCTACAATAAAGCCGTTCCCGGATGATAAAAAACAAAGGCCTGAGGTCAGGCCGGATCAAGAGAGAGGATATTGCAATGAAGAACGAAAAGATCTCCCGCCGCAGCTTTCTGAAGGCCAGCGCTGTGGCTTCTGCCCTGGGTGTCATGGCCGCTGCACCTGCCGCCCACGCTGCCGGTGCCGACGAGGCTGCCGCTCAGATCGAGGAAGAGAACTGCCTGCTGAAGAAGCCCAAATACATCTTCCTGTTCATCGGCGACGGCATGGGCACCGCCCAGATCCAGTCCGCCCGCTTCTACAAGGGCACCGTGGACAACAACGGCGCTGTGACCGAGGCCGACCTGAGCTTCACCAGCTTCCCCCATGTGGGCAGCGTGACCACCTACGACAGCACCTCCTTCTGCCCGGACTCCGCTTCCACGGCCACTTCCATCGCCACCGGCCACAAGACCGAGAGCGGTGTCATCAACATGTGCCCCTGGACCCGCGATGTACCCTATGAGACCATTGCCGAGAAGCTGCACGCCCAGAAAGGCTACAAGGTGGGCGTGGTGTCCACCGTGAACATCGACCACGCCACCCCTGCTGCCTTCTATGCACACCAGAACAGCCGCCGCAACTACTACGAGATCGGCGTGGAGCTGGCAAACTCCGGCTTTGAGTACTTTGCCGGCGGCGAGTTCCAGAAGGTGAACGGCAGCGGCAATGTTCCCAACAACCACGAAGTGGCTGCTCAGGCCGGTTATAACGTGGTCACCACCCAGGCTGCTGCCGCTGCCCTGACCGCCGGTGCCGACAAGACCCTGATCATTGCCGAGAATCTGGCCGACGGCAAGGCCATGAACTACGCCATGGACGCCGCTGGCGGCGAGTGGCAGCTGACCGACTATGTGAAGAAGGGCATCGAGCTGCTGGACAACCGCAAGGGCTTCTTCCTGATGACCGAGTCCGGCAAGATCGACTGGGCCTGCCACGCCAACGATGCCGCCGCTTCCATCCACGATGTGCTGGAGATGAGCAACGCCGTGCAGGCTGCTGTGGACTTCTACAACGCCCACCCCAACGAGACCCTGATCCTGGTCACCGCCGACCACGAGACCGGCGGCCTGGCCATCGGCTACAAGACCACCAACTACGACACCTTCCTCACCAACCTGACCCACCAGAAAATGTCCTACGCCAAGTTCGACACCGACTATGTGCAGAACTACATCGCCAACAAGACCCCCTTTGAGACGGCCATGCAGGATGTGAAGGCAGCCTTCGGCCTGACCCTGCCCACCGACCCGGATGCCGCCAACGCCGGCAAGCTGCTGCTGACCGACTATGAGGTGCAGAACCTGCGCACCGCCTACGACCGCACCCTGGAAGTGGGCTCTGCCAGCCAGAAGGACATGACCCAGCAGGATTATGAACTGTACGGCACCTACATTCCCTTCAGCATGGCCATCTGCCACACCATCAACCACAAGTCCGGCATGGACCACACCACCTATGCCCACACCGGTGCCATGGTCAACCTGTACGCCATGGGCGTCGGTGCCGAGAAGTTCGGCGGCGTGTACGACAACACCGAGGTCTTCCACAAGCTGGCCGAGCTGACCAGCGTGCAGTGATCACTTCATCCAAAAAGCCCCGCTCTGTGTCGTGAACTGCACCCCATTTGTTAGACAGTATGGTATACTGTTTAGGAAATGGGGTGT